>Ga0070733_10003982_pt1 | contig 9980 bp, 12 predicted proteins | sample Coa_R1_9_FD_66450 | JGI IMG/M metagenome (GOLD analysis project Ga0070733, IMG submission 66450) | Surface soil microbial communities from Centralia Pennsylvania, which are recovering from an underground coalmine fire - Coalmine... | ecosystem: Environmental > Terrestrial > Soil > Unclassified ... | reverse complement strand
GGACTGGTGGAGGATGAAGCTTTGATCGCGGCGCTGAAGACCGGCCGCGTGGCTGCGGCGGGCCTGGACGTTTTCGAAGGTGAGCCGAACATCAATCCAGAGTACGTCCCGCTGCAAAATACTTTTTTGCTGCCGCATATCGGAAGCGCCACTCTGGAAACGAACACAGCGATGGGCATGCTTGCTCTGGACAATATTGACGCGGTGCTGACAGGCAAGCCTGCCCCCTCGCTATTGAAACTATAGGATGATAAATCTCTCGCGTGATCCGGCGGGGAGCGCGGGAACAGGAGAAGCCATGAAAGCAATTCGCGTGAAAGAATTCGGCGGCCCTGAGGTTATGCACCTGGAAGAAGTGCCTGAGCCAAAACCGGCTGGCGCGCAGGTGGTGGTGCGCATTCGCGCGGCTGGCGTGAATCCCGTGGATACGTATATGCGCGCCGGAGTCTATCCGCGAAAACCCACGCTTCCTTATACACCGGGTACCGACGGCGCCGGCACCGTGGAATCGGCCGGCCCGGATGCCAAGCGGTTCAAACCGGGAGACCGCGTCTATCTGGCGGGCAGTTTGTCTGGCACGTACGCGGAACTGGCGCTGTGCGAGGAACAATTCGTGTTTGCGCTGCCTGCGCATATTTCGTTCGCGCAGGGCGCTGCGATACACGTTCCGTACGCCACGGCGTTTCGCGCTTTATTTCAGCGCGCGCACGCTGTCGGCGGCGAGACTTTGCTCGTGCACGGCGCGAGCGGTGGAGTGGGAATCGCGGTGGTGCAGCTGGCGCGGGCCGCGGGACTGCGCGTGATCGGCACGGTTGGTTCGGAGCGTGGACGAAAGCTGGTCCTGGCGGAGGGAGCGCACGAGGTGCTCGACCATTCCGCGCCCAATCACTTTGAGGAAGCCCTGGCGGCGACGGGCGGCCGCGGTTATGACTTGATCGTCGAAATGCTCGCAAACGTGAATCTGGGCCGCGATCTGGGAATTCTTGCTCCGCACGGGCGCGTTTCGGTGGTCGGTAATCGCGGCAGCGGCGAGATTAACGCCCGGGACATTATGGTGCGCGATGGCACCATACTGGGGATGAGCCTGTGGAATGCCACGCCGCAGGAGCTGATCAGCATCCATTCCGCGCTCGTCGCGGGGCTGGAGAACAAAACGCTGCGCCCCGTGATCGGCCAGGAAATTCCACTCGCCGAAGCGGCGCGCGCACACACCGCGATAATGGCACCGGGCGCGTACGGGAAGATCGTCCTGATTCCGTAGGAGCTGCACGTTGATTTGGAGTTGGGCGTCGCCGAGCGCGGTGCGTTCGGGGAGACTTCGGATCTGCTCCGGCGAGGTCGAGGTCAATGGTGCAGCCGGACGGAGAGCCTCGGGGCGCTTCTCGAATGCCATTCTCATCTCGCAGCACTGGGTTGAATCGGCGCAATAAAAACGCGGGTAGTGTGCACTAGTGAACAGATATGTCGGTTGGGCTTGCTTAAGATGTTGCGGTAGGTGAAGTAGTCCTACCAGGCCGGAATCAAGTCCAAGAACCCTCGCCTGAACCACACTGGAGATCGAAGATTTCCTCGCAATCCAGCCGCCGGTAATAGGTCTTTGGACCAAGCCAGAAATTTCGCGCAACAACTTGGGACAGGCCGAAGTGTCTGCTCGCAAAGAGGAAGGGGTAAAAAGTTTATGCCGTTACTTCAAGTATTGATGGTTCTGGTCGTGGTGGGAGTGCTGCTGTGGCTGGTGAACAACTTCATTCCGATGGCGGGATCAATCAAGTCGATATTGAACGCCGTGGTGGTGATCGCGACGGTTTTGTGGCTGCTGAACATTTTTGGGCTGTTTCACTCACTGTCGCGGATGCGCGTTGGGACGTAAGCGGTATTGAATTTCCCGCAGCGAAGTAGCTACCACGCCGGACGCGAGGAGTGGCGGCGTGCGGATTCGCAACAATGGAGGCACTAGCCATGAAACGGATCGGAGTTCTCAGCACGGCGGCGTTGCTTTTGCTGCTCGGTGGCACTGCGAGTGCTTATGCGCGTCAGGAGCAGCACGAACAGGAAGCTAAGCCCGAAAACAAGCCGGAAGCGAAACCTGCGAAACAAGAAGAGAGCAAGCCGGTGAAGCAAGAAGCAGCGAAACCTGAGAGACAGCAAGAGGCCCAGCCGTCGAAGCAGGAAGCGGCCAAGCCCGAAAAGCAGGAACAGGCCAAGGGCCAGCCAGCTCAGGCCAAATCGAATAACCAACTACACGCGCAGAGGACAGCCTCCGAGGAGCAGAGGCAACGCGCGGTGCCGGCACTGCGGCTAAGCGTCAGAGGCAGCGCACGCATTCCAGACGATCGCTTCCGTGCCAATTTTGGTCGCGAGCACGTTTTCGTGATCAGCCAACCGGTGATGGTTGGCGGATATTCGCGCTTTCAGTACGGCGGCTTCTGGTTCGGATTTGTGCAGCCGTGGCCCGTAGGCTGGTACTACACCGACGATGTGTACGTTGATTACATTGATGGCGGCTATTACCTATATAACCCTTACTATCCCGACGCTCGTGTTTCCATTAGCGTCGTGCTCTAACCGTATTATTCCGCCAGCTTCAGGGGCGATTGTGATCCGTACGGATCGAATCGCCCTGCAGTGCCGGCAGAACCAAAAAGCTGCGAACCTGCTTCAACCGGATAAGAGGAGAAAACGATGCTCGGAATGATTTTGATTATTTTCTTGATCCTGGCGCTCGTCGGAGCTTTCCCGCGCTGGGGTCACAGTCGCGAGTGGGGTTATTTCCCAACGGGCGGCTTGGGCTTGGTGCTGCTGGTAGTTGTGATTCTCGTAATTCTGGGACGTATTTAGATTTGGCGTCGCCCGGTGCGCGAGACGGCTCCAGAAAAAGTCTGTTGCGCGCAGCGGAATTCCCTTTCTCAGACAGCGTGAGTCTGTCAGCCAGGAGGTCGGCGATGCACGACGCGAAACGACAGGCCGTCAGATTTCTCGAGAAAGAAATCAAGACGTATACAGCCTTGTCTTTATTCTTGTCGAAGAGGGGCGCCAACAAGTTTCAGGACGCCGGCGCGAACGTGGTTGTGATTCGCCCCTCGTTTTACAAAGAGAGAATGAAAGAGGCGAAGAAACTCGTTCATGAGCTCAGGAAACCAGAATAGGACGCGAGTGCCGCAAGGCCCTCCTTCAGGTAACCGGAGTCGCTGGACAATAAGCGTCTTAGCCGATCTCGATCAATTGAAGGGGGCTACTCCCGCTCCCATTCTCGCGGCCAGCACCGCAAAGTGACCACGCGAGCAACCTTCCATTGTGTGCACAAGTGAACAGATACCTTTGGCAATTCAGACTATTATTTTGCTTCGCGTGAGACTCAGGGTTGTTTCGCAGGCCGGTTCGCGCAGTGCGCTCCAGCTGACTCTGCCTTGAACCTGCACAAAGTAAAGGGGATAAGGGGTAACATGCTTTGGACAATTTTTGTGATTTTAGTCGTTTTGTGGCTGTTGGGGATCGTGACTTCCTACACGATGGGTGGATTCATTCACCTTTTGTTGGTCTTGGCTGTCGTGGTCCTGCTGATTCGGGTGCTCCAAGGCCGCAGCGTAGCGTAGTGATCGCGGAGCGGAACCAAACCTATGAAACCGATCTCTCTGGCCGGCATTCTCTTACTGGTTCTGGGTGTGCTGGCGCTTGCGTATCAAGGCATCAATTACACGCATCGGGAAACAGTCCTCGACGTGGGCCCGATCCATGCCACCGCGGACACCCAGAAGCACATACCACTGCCTCCCATCGTCGGAGCCCTCGCAATTCTGGGTGGGGCGTTTCTGCTTTTCACCGGCGCTAAGAAAAACTCGTAAAGAAATTTCTCGGTTGGGGAATGGCTGGAGGACGGTTTTCATTCGACGGCTCCCCCCGGCTCACGGCGTGGTGTCAGGCGCCCTCACACAGGTCTCGGAGAGCGCAACTTCGTAAGCGCGGATTCGTCAGCGCAACTCCGGGAGCCGCAACCCTGATCATGGAGGTCAGCAATGATACGTAAAACAATTCTAGTCGTATGTATGGCACTGCTCGCATCCACTACGCTTTTTGCCAACAACAAGGAACAGAGGCGCCTGGAAAATTCGGGCGTGGTGATGCAGGAAATCATGAACGTGCCGGACGATCTCCCTAAAGATGTGATGGAAAGAGCCAAATGCGTGATCGTGTTTCCGTCCGTGCTAAAGGCGGCATTCGTGGTTGGCGCCAGCTATGGGCGCGGCGCGATGGTTTGCCGCACCGGCAAGGACTTTCATGGCCCGTGGGGCGCGCCAGCGATGTATGCGCTCGAAGGCGGCAGCGTTGGATTCCAAATCGGCGGACAAGCTACTGATCTCGTGCTGCTGATTATGAATGACGCAGGCGCACAGTCCATTCTAAGCAGCAAGGTCAAGCTGGGCGGAGACGCCTCGATCGCCGCGGGCCCGGTAGGCCGCGACGCTTCCGCGGACACCGATGCTTTCATGCGTTCGGAGATTCTTAGCTACTCACGCACGCGTGGTATTTTTGTCGGAGTTTCTTTGGAAGGTTCCACGCTGCGCCCGGATGATGACGCTACCGCGGACGTCTACGGCCGCAAGTTCACCGCCAGGGAGATCGTGATTGATGGACGCGTCGGAGTTCCTCCATCCGGCCGCCACCTGGTTCGCGTATTGCAGCGGAATTCACCATTCAACGAATCGAAGGAATCAGCGGGCAACAAGTAGTTGTTCGAGACTTGTGGTCGTGTTTGCACTACGGGAGGATTGGGGGCCCGGTGAGAAGTCCGTCACCGGGTTCCCAATTTCTCCGGATCGCTCGGACTTCTTCGCAGTTTCAGCAGCAGTGGTTCTTCACCGCGTTTGGATCGTCCCGCCTTGGCAGGATCCCCGCCATCCCGTAGCCCACCGCTAAACACCATGCTCGAGTGGTTCGCGAGGGGAAAGCCGGCGTCCGCGGGAACCTAGGCGTTTGCGGTTCGCGCCAGCTTCAGATCCGGACGCAACAGTGAGGCCGCCGCGCGCGCGCGCGGTCTCGCCGACCGTGGCGCGCCCTGGATGACAGCCACGTCCTTCGCGCCGTAGAAATTTTCCTTCTCGCAGGCCTTACACCGCAAATTAAACACCACCGGCCGGATCTCCGCCGTCGGATCGGAAGCTTCGGCTTGATGGGCGGCCAAGGCTTTTTCTGCCCGGCTGGGCAGGGAAATCGGCTCACCACAAGCGCGGCAATAGACTCCAGAGTATTGCTGCGTTACGATTCCTTGGGTCACGAGACACCTCAATTCGAAGTTTCTTTGTATCGGGTAGGAAGCTACATTATACAGGGTTCGAGGACGCAAAAGTAGCTTGATCCTGTGAATAATACGTAGGGGCTGTGGATTCTACTGAGCATGGGAAGATCTGTAATAGGTTGTAAGTAACTCTATATATCACAGTGCTTTAGCCTCGACGCCAGGAGCCACGACCGGCTGTCCTCGCGCCAGAATACCCTGGAAATTCCACAGGTGCCGCAGCTCACGATCCGATCAAACCGATACGCCGCCACGAACGCTTTTCGAATCAAAACTGTGCCTCGAACCGGCTGAATTCGGCTTCTTCTTTCCATTCGAGGCGCGCGCGCTCGCTGCCTGCCAGAAAATTTCGGCAGGGCGCAGATTGCGGCTCCGCTTCTAGCCGTTCAGTCGAGCAAGCTGGAACGATTGTGAAATTCTCAGGTGCGGTCCACAGGCTTGCTCCCGGCAGGAACGCGTGCTCCAAGCTATCGCGCACCATGCGTTTCAATGTGGGGTAGTCGACATGATATCCCTCGACGGCGCGCTTGAAATACCAGGTCAACTCGGAGCGCACGATGCCTTCGTCATCCGTCGCCAGCGCCACCGGCACGCCCGCGCGCAGGTAAATCGGCAGCACATTTTCCGAACCGGTCAGACCACGTACCACTTCGTGGCTGTACACGCAGTCTTCCACGAGGATGTGGCGCTGCGCCATTTCCGCGAGCAGACCCGGCACGTCGGCTTCATACAGCACATCCAGCCCGTGGCCGATGCGTTCCGCGTGGCCCACTTCGATGGATTCGCGAATGTGCGAGGCGAGCAGTTCCTCCGGCTTTACTTCGCCGGGGGTAAGCTCGCCGGCGTGCAGCGAAATGTGCACGCCGGGATAAACTCCGTGCAGATAATCGAGCATGCGCATGTGCAGATGGAAATCGTGCAGAGCGCGGTATTCATCTTGCGATTGGACCAGGTTGACGGCCACCACGCGCGGATCCGCACTCGCCAGCTCAAATCCTGCGACCATCTGCGCGAACACTTCTTCCCTTGGGAAAGCGCGCAGCACTTGATTTTGAAAACGGAGCGTGACGTTGCAGCCGGTGTCGGGTTTCGCCGTCGCGCATCCCAGGATCTCTCGCATGCCGTTCTCGCCAGCGTCTAGATTCTTGCGGGCGCCGGCGACCACCTCGGCCATGCCTCCGGCAAGCAAGCGCGAGCGCATCGTGGAGAAGTCTTCGTTCCAGCCGAGCGTGCGTCCCAGCTTTGTCGCTTCGCCCTGATCGGGCGTCAGCATCGTTTCGAGGTAGATTTCATGCTGGGCGCCCGCGCGATGCACTACCTCGGCGAGCATTTCGCCCCAGTGCTTGTTAGTCACGGGATCGAATTTTGAGAATGTGGCGAAAAAATGATGGCGGACGTCGCGGTCGTCGGGTGCCGGCACAAAATTGCGGATCGACCAGGTATCAATCACGTGGTTACGCAGCGGAAAATCCGTGAGCGCCTGAGCGGCGGGTACTTTGCCTTGCGCGGGATCGCAGGGTGGCGGCGAAAGCGTCACGACCACGCGGTCAATGCACAGGCCATCTTCCACAGCATAGTCAATGTAGCTTTCCGCGTAGACCGCGCCGGTAAGGTGATGGTGCAGATCTCCACCTTTGGGCATGCGCGCGAGAAAGTCCATCAGCGCGGCGGGATTTTTGCGCGCCGATTCCAGAAATTGCGCCGTTCGGTCCGTCGGCGATAAGGATTGCGCGGCCGCCATCAAGCAGCAGGCGGAAACCAACACCGGCGCGACGATCTTACTCAAGAAAGGCATGCGGACCCCCAAACGAGATGTGGAGCCGGGATTCTACAAGAGAATCGAGCGGCGCAATTGAGCTGGCTCTTACGGCTTGATTGGCTCGGTCTTCCAGAAGTCGATGCCGGCGGCTTGGGTGGGGACATCTAGAGTTGCGACGGTTTTGAGCGAATCGAGGTCAATCACCTCCACCGTGCCGGGATCGGAGCCGATGCCTTCCACCGAAATGAACGCGTAGCGATTATCCGGCGTGACGACCGCGCCGTGGACTACCTTGCGCTTGGTCGGCAGCCGCGCCAATTCCTTGCCCGACTTCGGATCGAAGATGGAAACGGACTGGTCGCGCTTGTTGGTGGCGATGAGCCGGCCGTCTTTCGTCATCGCCAGGTTATAGACGCCATTCGCGGCGGGAAATCGCTTTACCAATTTCCACGAGGCAGAGTCCACGACGACGATGTCGTTGGATTTGTTGCACGCGACATAAATTTCCGAGCCGTCGTTCGAAGGTTGCGCCCAGGTGGGCACGCAGGTGAGGTCGCTCATTTTCATTTGTGATTGCGGCGCGCCTTGCATGCCCATTTCCTTTCCGACGGAGAGCATGAAGTAACGCGAGACCGCGAATTTCTGCGTATCAATTTCCGCGAGCATGTCGTCCATCATGCAGGCGGAGTAATGCTTGGTGCCGTCGGGGCTGAGGCGCGAACCGTGGGGCATGGTGCAGGTGGTGATGCGTTTTACTTCCAGCATCGCGTCCGTGGCCACCACGGAGATTGAGGACGGCACCATGTCGCCATGAAAATTGGCATTAGCGACGTACAGGAACTCGCCATCCTTGGAAATGTCCGCCGTCGCGGGGAATAGGCTGAGCGGCGTGTACTTCACCACTTCTTCCGTGCCGGCCTTCAGTTTCCACGCCGAGCCGTCCGGGCGCCCGTGCCCCACGGAGACATACACAAATTGCTTGTCCGGCGATACAGCAATGCCGTGCGGACCATTGATATCGACGGGGAGCAGGCCGATGTGCGTTTCATGCTCCTCGTGCAAACCGTGCGGGCCGAAACGCAGCAGGACGACTTTGTCCGCAGATTCGCAGACCACATAGACCAAATAATCCTGTGAAGGGCCAGAAGACGATGCGGACGGAGATGTTTGCGCCGTTGCGAATGGCGCGATCAAGGAAAGAAGAAACGCAGCGAGCGCTCGTCTAGAGCGGAACATCGTCAAGTCACCTCGGCCCCATGGAAGCGGTCTTGAAAAATTGGATCATTTGCCGCAGGCAAGTCTACATCTGAAAGTTTCCATTGTTGGAGAACAAATCGCTGGGTGAAATCTGTGGAAGACTACGAGCCATCTGATAAATCAGCTGGGACGATCGAAAGGCTTCGCTTCAGCGGGCTAAAGCGTCTGCGTGAGAAGTCACAAATCATTCCCTCAGCGGCTGAAGCCGCACTGATTTTCCTGTATTTATGTCGTGGCTAAAGCCACGACCTACAAAGACTCTCGAGTTCTCACACAGACTGTGAAGCCCCGCCCTTCCGAGGAAGACACTCATAAGACGGCTTGTAGCGAGAAGCTCAGAGCTATTTGGCTGGAATACGCAGGGCTCAATCGTTCGCTGAAGGTGACGAGCGCCAAAACCCTGGTGCGGATTGGAGAAACTCCAAACCTGCGAGCATCTGTCCTTTTTCGCTGCGAAATAAACGCGCCACGCGGCAAGTCAGGTCCTGATCGGTTTGCAGATTCGTCAGAATTAATTTTTGCGCGCGCACCACGCCGGCGGAAATCGGCACCAGGCCGCCGCAGGCGCTCACATTGATGGTTTCGGTGTTTTCGGAAAACGGCACGCCTTCGAGCTTGCCGTACACCTGCACCGGCAGGTAAATCGGCAAACGCTGCGCGCGACGTTGATCGTCCAGGAATCCGATCATTTTCTTTCCCGCCTTTCGAAGCAATCGGCGGACGTGCCTCCCCCCAATCCAGGAGAAAAACCTCGCCAAACCCACACGCACCCCAAGAAAGGTATGCGCCGAACGAAACTTGGCCGCAAGGAATTTCGGCATGTCACGGTTACCCACAGGTCACATCCGCAAATGAACGAAATCCACCGGTCAAGCTCCGACTCCGCGACTCGCGCCACGCTTGGCTCGTGTCGGTAACGATGATAGATTCGCGCCGCGTGCTGCCGCGAATCTCTGCGCTCTTGGCGGGCGCGCTTATTCTTGCCAGACAGAAATCCATCTCGTGACGCGAACGCGCTTTCTACGCAATCGCCGCCGGAGCCAGGACCAACTCTAGCCGCCCGCCTGGGATTGTTTGACGCCACAATGCTGGTGATGGGTGGCATCGTAGGCTCCGGCATTTTCATCAACCCCTACGTTGTCGCCGGACTGGTGCACACACCCGCGCTGATTCTTGGCGCGTGGCTCGCCGGTGGAGCGATCGCGCTCGCGGGCGCGTTCATTTATGCCGAGCTGGCCGACCGCATGCCCAAAGTCGGCGGCCAGTATGCTTACATCCGCGAGGCCTATCATCCGCTGCCCGGTTTTTTGTACGGTTGGAGCTGCCTGCTGGTGATTCACGCGGGTGGCAGCGCCGCAGTCGCGGTAACGTTCGCCAAATACTTTCGCGTATTTTCGCACGGCGCGATTCCGGAGAAATTCATCGCTGTCGCGGTGGTGCTGGTGTTCACGGTGGTGAATTGCCTGGGCGTGCGCACCGGGGGCGGTGTGCAAAGCGTTTTCATGCTGCTGCGCATCGTGGCGATTGCCATGATCGTCGCCTGCGGCGTGCGACTGATCCTCTGGCCGGCCGCAAACGCCGCGCAGACCGCGTGGTTCCCTCTGCTCGATCGTCCGCTATCGTTCGATCTGCTGACTGTGTTCGGCGCGACGATGATTCCGGTGCTCTTTG
>Ga0070733_10003980_pt1 | contig 9982 bp, 11 predicted proteins | sample Coa_R1_9_FD_66450 | JGI IMG/M metagenome (GOLD analysis project Ga0070733, IMG submission 66450) | Surface soil microbial communities from Centralia Pennsylvania, which are recovering from an underground coalmine fire - Coalmine... | ecosystem: Environmental > Terrestrial > Soil > Unclassified ... | reverse complement strand
GCCTGCCCATACCCTTCAGCGAATTCAGTCTGTCGCGAAGTAAGCGCCTGCCAGATCACATTGTCGAGTGGGTGCATGTGTACAGGGTGGATACGCCGAGGGTGCCCCATTTCTCACGCGTTCTTTGCGCGAGAAATGGGGATTTTGAACTTGATTGTTGGACCTTCGGACCGACCGCCGCAACCCCTACCGATACGCATAAGGAGTTCTCCTCCCGCGCTCGGGAAACAACTTGATCATGACCGCCCCGGCGATGAATCCACCAACATGCGCCCACACTGCCACGCCGCCCACATCCCTCCCGTGCGCCACGGACAGGCTCTCGGCTCCGCCCAAAAACTGCAGCACGAACCATTCTCCCAAGACAAGCCACGCCGGAATATAAAGCACGAACACGAAGAACCACGTCAACACCCGCGCCCGCGGATACAGAATGAAGTACGCCCCCAGCACCCCGGCAATCGCTCCGCTCGCCCCGACCATGCCAATCCTCGAGTGCGGGAAAATCGCGATCTGGGCGGCGTCGGCGAACAATCCGGCGATCAGGTAGAACACCAGATATTTGAAATGCCCCAGGTAGTCTTCCACGTTGTCACCGAAAATGAACAGGAACCACATGTTGCCAAGTACGTGTGCCCAACCTTCGTGCAGAAACATCGAAGTGAAGAAGGGAACTACAACCTGCGGCAAGTTGTAGTGCGGCGACCCGGAAAGGAAGGCCGTTAAGTGCGCGGGGACAAGGGAAAATTGATCGAAGAGCGCCTTCAACCCCGCCGGGTCGAGCGTCGCTTCAAACAAAAAGATAAGCAGATTGAGCCCAATCAGGAACCAGTTTACGTACGGCGTGCTGTATCGTGGTTGATCGTCTTTAATCGGAAACATAGCAGCTCTGGTAAGTTAGAGAGATTGAACCATCGAGTCGTTGAACCATTTGAGCGATTGCAATCGCGCGGCTTTCTTCTCGGTTCTTAAATCTCTCAATGACTCAATCTCTCAATCATTCAATTGCCTCCATCCTCTCATGAATGGCGTCCTCATCGTCGACAAGCCCGCGGGATTGACCTCGCATGACGTCGTCAACCGCGCGCGCCGCATTCTGCAGCAGCGTTCGATTGGACATCTCGGTACACTCGATCCCATGGCCACGGGCGTTCTGCCACTCGTTACCGGCAGCCTCACCCGCCTGGCGCAGTTCTACACCGCTTCGGAGAAAACTTACGAAGGCATCATCCGATTCGGCTTCGCCACGGACACCTATGATGCCGACGGCGAACCCACAACCGAACCGAAGCAGATGAATCTGAGCAGGGAAGCCGTCGAGGCCGCCGCCGCCCGCTTCCGCGGAGTGATCGAACAAATTCCGCCCGCCTTCTCGGCTAAGAAAATTCAGGGCGTGCCCGCCTACAAACTGGCCCGCAAGCAAAGAGAAGTTGTGCTCAAGCCGGTGCAGGTCGAGATTAAAGAACTCGAAATTCTCGCGGTCGAAGCCTGCCGAGTCCGTTTCCGCGCCCGGGTCGCCTCCGGAACCTACATGCGCTCCGTCGCCCACGAAATGGGCCAACTCCTGACTTGCGGCGCGCATCTTGAATCCCTTCGCCGCACCGCCGTCGCCGAGTTTACCCTCGAAGACGCCCACACCCTCGAAGAAGTCGCCGCCGCCGCGCTAGGCCAAGCCGCCGTCACAACCGGTCCCGGATGGAGCTCTGACAATAGCCCGCCAGTTTTACTAGCGGAAACGCCGGGATCGCTCGATGCGCGTCCCAGAGGGCCTGCCCTGAGCCTGTCGAAGGGGACGCTTGAAACGTCTGCGGAACCCGTCGAGTCCATCTTCATCCACCCCCGCAAACTACTGCCCGACCTTCCATCCGTCACCGCCGACGAACCTACCGTCGCCCGCATCCGCAGCGGACGCACCGTCAATCTCCCCGAACTCTCCCGTGCCCGCCAAGTCAAAGTCTTCGCCGGCCAAAGGGAACTGATCGCGATCGCCACCCGCATCGCCGGCACGTTATTCCACCCCAAAATCGTCTTATGTGGAGCGGATTCGTGTGGGACGGACACTCCTGCCCGTAGCTTTTGACGTTGATGTTGATTCTGGCGTTGGTCTTTGATCTCGCCCTGTCCCTAAATCTGGTCTCCCCACGCTGTCATGTAGAGAGATCAGGAACGCTGACCTTCCTTCGCGTGCTTCGCGGTCAAAGGCTTTCGACTTGGCAGTTGAAGAGTTACTCCGTGTCGCTTGACGCCCTCCGCTCAGCCCTTTAGTGTTTCGATTACGCAAACCATGAAACTCTCTGTAGTCATGCCCGTCTACAACGAGCAATCGACTCTGCAAGAGGTAATCGCCCGTGTCCTCGCCGTGCCGCTGGACATTGAATTGATTTGCATCGACGACGGTTCGCGCGACGGCTCGCGCGAGATCCTGTCGAGTCTGCAATCCGCCCATTCCCAGGTTCGTGTCGTCCTTCAGCCGAAAAACATGGGCAAAGGCGCTGCTCTGCGCCGCGGCATTCAGGAGGCAACCGGAGACTTCGTCATCATTCAAGACGCCGACCTGGAATACGATCCCTCCGAATACTCGCTGTTGCTGCGGCCCCTCATCGAGGGCAAGGCCGACGTAGTCTACGGATCGCGATTTCTGGGCGCTGGCCCCCATCGCGTCCTGTATTTCTGGCATTCGGTCGGCAATTGGATTCTCACCCTGATCTCCAACGCCCTGACCAACATGAACATGTCCGACATGGAAACCTGCTACAAAGTCTTCCGCCGCGAGATCCTGCAGTCGATTCCAATCGAAGAAAATCGCTTCGGCTTCGAACCAGAGATCACCGTCAAGATCGCCAAACGCCGTCTGCGTGTCTACGAAGTCGGCATCAGCTATTGGGGACGCACCTACGAAGAAGGGAAAAAGATCGGTTGGAAAGACGGCTTCCGGGCCCTATGGTGCCTAGCCAAGTACACCATGAAGGAACCCAAGGCTCAGCCCTAGCGCCGAGGTAATGTCTGATAACAGGTATTATGTTAAATCAGATCACTCGCGCCCACTTGGATCCAGTCCTTCACCCGATCCATTCAATAGCCCCCGCTATTCCCCAAGCCCCAATTCCCCGATCCATCGTCGCCAGTTTGCCCCGATTATGCATAGCTGTCCCGAGCAGGTACGCGTCCATGATCTGCTGATGGCGGCGTAGCCGACCAATGCGTTTCAACGCCTCCGGAACCGAGATCGAGTTCGGCCAGAACTGATGATTGGGGAGATTCAGATTCGTCTCAAGTAGCCTTACGGCATTCTCGGGCGTCAGAGCGTCACCAGAAAAAGCTGGATTAGAAACTACCCTCACGAACGCGGTCTGCGTGAAAGGACACGTAGCCCACCCACTCCGCGAATGGCGAGCGAACCATTCGCCCACTCGACCGTGGAACTCGTGCCTGGGCCACGCCAACGCAATCAGCACATTGGCGTCCAGCAGGAACGGTCCCATCTAGATCTCGTCCTCAAGCAATTGTTTGACCCGTTCGGATGTCACCACGGGAGAGTCTTCTGGCAGGACGATAGTGCAGAAGCCGTTCACCATGCGGGTTTGCATGGGCGCCGTCAGGCCGCGGCGCATCAGATCTGAAGCCGCTTTACCCAGCGCGACAGATCGGCTTTCGGCGTAATCCTTAAGCAGTCCAACAACATCATCATCGAGATTAAGAGTCGTCCTCACCTTCCCGGAATGATGACATAAGTGGCATTATGATGTCAATAGCTAACAATTAGCATCAATACTCCAGAAACACATCATGCCCAGGTCCGACTACATCTTGTACTTTCCCATATCCTCGTCGTTCAGGCCTTCGAGATACTTCCGCAGTTCGTCGCCAGTGAGGCGGTCCGCAGCGTTGGACGCTATCTTGGAGGTCTTCAGAACCACTTCCTCAACAAAGATGGGACAATCCACCCGCAACGCCAGCGCCAGCGCGTCCGACGGCCGCGAGTCAATGCTGATGACTTCGCCGCCGCGCTCCAGCCAGATCACCGCATAAAACGTATCCTCGCGCAGCTCGGTGACCACAACCTTGTGCACCTGGGTCTCTAGGCCGGTCAGCACGTTTTTAATTAGATCGTGGGTCATGGGCCGCGGCGTGCTGACTTTCTCCATCTCCAGCATGATCGCGTTCGCCTCCGGTACCCCCACCCAGATGGGCAAAACGCTGTCCCCGCCCACATCCTTGAGGATCACAATGGGCGTGTTGGTCACTGGATCCATTAACAGTCCGCGGATTGTCATCTCGACTTCCATAGTGACCTCCGAATATTTCCTCTTATACCACCAATTCGCCCACCAGAGAGTTCGGAAAACTGCTGGTTACGATCACTGAGACGTAATTTCCCACTCTGGGAGTTGCAATCGCCGGGACGGTGAAATTCAGTGTTTTGTTATGCGAAGTGCGGCCGATCCACTGGCCGCGGGCTTCGTTTCGACCCTCGACCATAACTTCACATGTTGTCCCGATATATCTCTTGTAGCTGGCGGTTTGAATCTCACGCTGCCTGGTCATCAGTACATCCAGGCGGCGGGCTTTTTCCTCGTCGGGGATGGCATCTTCCAGGCTGAGCGACGGAGTGTTCGGGCGCGGAGAGTACTTGAACGAGAAAACGGCGTCGTAGCTAACTTCATCAAGCAGGCCAAGGGTTTCGTTGAAATCTGCCTCAGTCTCGCCGGGGAAGCCGACAATGACGTCCGTAGTAATGCTGATCGGGCGTTTCGCGGACTTCATCCACGCGATGCGTTCCAGATACTGGTCGCGGGTATAGAGGCGCTGCATGGCGTCGAGCAAGCGCGTCGACCCACTCTGCACTGGCAGATGAACGTGGTCGCACAGCGTGGGCACGGCGTCGATGGCGTCGATGATGTCGTGTCCAAAATCGCGCGGATGCGATGTAGTGAAGCGCACGCGCCGGATGCCGGGAATTTCTCCCACGGCGGCCAGCAACTCGGCGAAAGTCTTCGTTTTCCTGAAATCGCCGCCCGGCTTCCCTGCCGGATCCTTATACGAATTCACGTTCTGCCCGAGCAACTGAATTTCGGTGTAGCCGAGATCGGCCATCTGGCGCGCTTCGGCTAGCACCGAATCCGATGTCCGGCTGCGCTCTTTTCCACGGGTGTAGGGGACCACGCAATAAGAACAGAACTTGTCGCACCCTTCGATGATCGTGATGTATCCACGATGCGGATTGGTGCGCGCGGTGAATTCGGTCTCGAAGCAGTCTTCGGTCTCGCGGTCGTCGAGCCCGGTGATGCGAACCAGGCTCTCGGCTTCCGGCTTCCGGCTTCCGGACTTCACTCCTGACTTCCCTGCCGTCACTACAACCGAGGCGTCATCCCGAAGGCCCGCGTTCTCACCAGCGGTCTCGCGTGCAGCAGACTCCGCTTCTTCCAGTTGCCTCAACATCTCCGGTAACTTGCGGTACGACGCCGATCCGGCGACCAGCGAAACATAAGGCGCGCGCTCGAAAATCTTCTCGCCCTCCTGCTGGGCCACGCAGCCCAGCACGCCAAACGTCTTGCCCTGCTTCTTATATTTCTTGTAATCGGAGAGCCGGTTAAAAACCTTCTGCTCCGCCTTGTCGCGGATCGAACACGTGTTGTAAAGAACCAGGTCCGCCTCTTCCACCGTCTCCACCTGCCGATACCCTTCCTGCAGCAGAGTCCCCACGACCTTTTCGGAGTCGTGCACGTTCATCTGGCAGCCAAATGTTTCGAGATAGAAGGTCTTTGAAGAGTCCCCAGACATATAGGGAAAGTATAGTCGGGGAGAGCTTCTAGCTGCTAGCTTCGCCCCTCCCAAAAGTTACGGCCGGCGACCCTGGTGCGAAGCACCCAGAATTGGCCGGAAGCTAGGAGCCATTTCGAACCACGTCGAGGAAGGCTTGGTGCACGCGCGGGTCGTCGGAGAGTTCGGGATGGAAAGTGGCGGCAAAGACTCTTCCCTGCCGGACGGCGACAGGGGAGTTATCTTGGCCCTCGGTGGCGATTACTTCGACGCCTTCTCCGACGTGCTCGATCTTGGGGGCGCGGATGAAGACCATTTCCAGCGGGGACTCGTGGTGGTCGTGATTTAGAAACTTGCCTTCGCGGATGGAGCTGTCGATCTGGCGTCCGTAGGCGTTGCGGCGGATGCGGATGTTGAGTGCGCCGAGGCCCTGTTGTTTGGGATTCTCAACTTCAGTGGCGAGCAGGATTGCACCGGCGCAGGTGCCGAAGGTGGGCTTGGCGTGGACGAAGTCTCGCAACTTTGCGAAACCTTCTTCGCCCAGGAGTTTGAGGAAGGTGCCGGACTCGCCCCCGGGAATGACGAGGCCGTCGATGGCGTCGAGTTGCTCGGGTTTTTTGACGAGGACAACTTCGGCGCCCAGCTCTTCGAGCCGGCGGCGATGGGCGTCGAAATCGCCCTGCAGGGCTAGGACTCCGATGATCATAGGTGTGAAAAACCTCAACCACAGGGGAACACAGGGGTGCCACTGCGGGCGAGTACGCACGGGTTCCCGCTTCACAATTGATTCTAACGGACGGCGGACCCTTGATCGGACTTAGTGTTCACTTGGAATTCCGAAGCGCCGATCCCCTCGTAGCCGCTCAAAGCGGAAGAGCGCTGGGAAAACGGGTTTGGAAGTCGAGCAGGCCGACCCAGTCGGGAGTGATGGTGACGCGAACCATGGAGGAAATCATCTTGCCCATGGTTGCGACCCAGGCTGGACCCTGCTCGGGCCCGAAGTAGCGGTCGGCGGCCAGGGCGTATTCGGGGACGACTCCGTTGACAGGTTCGAGGCGCGCGGTGCCGCGAACCAGAAGCACTTTGTGAGGAAAAGTGTTGTCGTCGATGGTCAGCGACACTCTGGGATTCTTGGCCAGAGCCTTCAGCTTGGGCGCCTTGGGGGGCGTGCCCATGACAAAGTCTTTTCCATTCCAATGGAACCAGATGGGAATGACGCGCGGCGTGCCGTCGGTGGCGATGTAGGCCAGGCGGGCGGGAATTTTGGAGTGGAGAAGTTCCTGAGATGCGGGATGCTGCAGAAGGGCAAGGTCGCCTTGCTTGACGGGCATGGTGCGCTCCTTATTCACACGATCCGGGTGGGATGGGAAATACGTGGCGGAGTATAGCGCGATTGCGGGGTGGTGGCGAGGAGAGTGTGGACTCGTTCTTCAAGGCAAAGTCAAGAACAAGATCCAAGGCGGTGGGCGGGGGCGCCCGCCCCAGGCATTTACTGACTATTTCATCGCCGCGGTGACGGGGACCGGCGAATGGCCACCCTTGCAAAACCCTAAGGATGGGCTACCTGAGGTCTGGCTAGTCCGAGTTCTTGGTTAGATTGAGGGCTTGCGCTGGGCTGCGCCGAGAACATCGCCGGGGCCAGATTCCTGCACGAAGGCGACCATGCGGACGTTCTTGGGATCGGTACCGGGCGCGAGTTTCAGCTGCACATCCTGGCTGAAGTTCTTGCCCTTAGAGAGCTTCCCTACTTTCGTGATTTGTTGGACGACGGCCACGTGGACTAAATGTTTTCCGCCGTTTTCGCCTTTCAGGACTTGCGACTCGACGTGATCGAGAGCAATCGCCACGAAGACGTCGCCGGCGTGTTTTTCAGAATTGACATCCGTCTCGATGTGCGCGCGCAGTACGCCTGGATTTGCCGCGTCCACAGTAACCTCGCCGATGCGCATGGGGATCTTGGGAGTGGCGGCAGCTTTCTGAAGGATATCCTTTATCTGCTGCGGATCGCCCAAGCGTATTTCCTGGGTTCCATCCGCGATGAGTTGCGGAGTGGCCGGTGGCGGCAGCCGGTGTGCGCTTCCATAGGCAATCTGGCGGTCGGTGAGCGATGAAGAGGAGTTTGGATCTTTCCAGCCGTCGTGGTCCCAATAGGTGACGTGTTCGCTCAGGACGATCAACTGGGCGCCATCAATGGGCTGAAGCGTGTCCAGGCGCTGCAGGAAAATGTCGGCGGGAGGACAGCTGGAACAGCCTTCGGAAGTGAAAAGCTCGATGAGCACGGGATGCGCGTTCGGGGTTGATGACTGAGCAGCAGCGGTTTTGTCGTCAGCTTGCAGGCCGCGGCTATTGGCCGCAGGCGCCAGCGCCAGGCACAAGAAACCGAAGAGCAGAAATGCGCGGGTCGATGCCGTGGAAACCGCTCGGGACATAGTCATAATTCACCAGCCTCTGGTTTGCAGCATGTGGGATTCATCTAGGCCCGATACTGCCAGGCCCTTCATGGCGCCGGTTAGGTCTTCGCTGACTTCAAGCAATACTTTAGGGTCGTTGAAGTGGGTGGCGGCTTTGACGATGGCCTTGGCGCGCTTTTCGGCTTCGGAGGGGTCGGCGAAGGTGGTGCTATCCTTCATGAAGATGCCGCTGCCGACGAAGACTGCCTCGGCTCCGAGTTGCATCACTAAGGACGCGTCTGCCGGCGTGGCGATGCCTCCGGCGCTGAAATTTGGGACGGGGAGCTTGCCTGCTTTCGCGACCATCCGAATCAGTTCGTAGGGGGCGCCGTGTTCTTTGGCTTTGGCGTAGAGTTCTTCTTCGCCGAGGACGCTGAGAAGCTTCATTTCTTGCACAATCTGGCGGATGTGCTTGACGGCGTGGACTACGTCGCCGGTGCCGGCTTCTCCCTTGGTGCGGATCATGCAGGCACCTTCGGCAATGCGGCGCAGGGCTTCGCCAAGGTTGCGGGCGCCGCAGACGAAGGGGACTTTGAAGGCGTGCTTGTCGACGTGGTGAGCTTCGTCGGCGGGGGTGAGGACTTCGGATTCGTCGATGTAATCGACGCCCAACTCTTGAAGTATTTGGGCCTCCGCAAAATGTCCGATGCGGCACTTGGCCATGACCGGGATGGACACGGCGGCCATGATTTCGCGAATGATCTTGGGGCTGGCCATGCGGGCCACGCCGCCTTCGGCGCGGATCTGCGCGGGGACGCGTTCTAACGCCATAACGGCTACGGCGCCGGCGCGTTCGGCGATGGTGGCCTGGGCGGGCGTGGTGACGTCCATAATGACGCCGCCTTTGAGCATTTCGGCGAGGCCGGTCTTGAGGCGGAGGGAAGTGGAATTGCCGTTGTTCTGGGACATGTTGTGGATACCGTGGATACCTTTTCGCAAGCGCGAAGGATGGGCGCAGCGTCTGCGCCTCGAACTATCTATTTTACACGTGGAGCGGAGTTTTGCCGTTGAGGGAAGCTAGTGTTTGAAGAACAGGAGAAGAGTCACGCCTAGGGCGACAAAACTCCAAAGGCTGATGGCGACGATGCGTTCGATTCTGCGAACCTTGGGGGAACGCTTCGGCGTGTTCTTGGAGCTTCGATAGACGCCGTAAATCCTGAGACCCAGAGCGAGCGCCACGACAATTCCGGTGGGAATGCGAATTGCGTTTGGGGCTTCCCACCAGATTTGTTTGTCGCTGAGGAGCATGATTGAGCCGATTCCAAGGATTTTCATCGAGAGTATGCGAGATTGCGCCGTCCATTCTACATGCCCAGTTGCGGTCCCCTGCGGTGACTGCCGGTTCCTGTCCGTCCTTACCCAGGACCTACGTCCTGGGCTATTATCTGCCGCCCCTACGGGGCTATATCGCCGTGCTAACGTTCCACGAATTTGGCGAACATTTTTTCGGGATCGATGGCGATGAATATTCCCTTGCTGCGGGCCAGGATTTCGTTTTTTTCGTTGCGGATTTCGGCTTCGTTGATGTGCTGGCGGCCGTGGACGCTGACTTCCCTGCCCTCGACGTGGAGCGGCTGGTGCAGCGGGACGGGCTTGAGGTATTCGACCGTCATTTCTTTGGTTAGCGCGACTACGTGGTGGAGCTTGTTCACCTTTCCCATGGCGTCGTCAAGGATGGTCGCGATGATGCCACCGTGGCAGTGGCCGGGCGGTCCGGTGTAACGTTTGCCGAGGCGGAATTTGCAGACGAAGGTTTGGCGGGGTTCGTCGAG
>Ga0070733_10003978_pt1 | contig 9985 bp, 6 predicted proteins | sample Coa_R1_9_FD_66450 | JGI IMG/M metagenome (GOLD analysis project Ga0070733, IMG submission 66450) | Surface soil microbial communities from Centralia Pennsylvania, which are recovering from an underground coalmine fire - Coalmine... | ecosystem: Environmental > Terrestrial > Soil > Unclassified ... | reverse complement strand
CGCGATCAACCCGAACTTGTATGCCGTAGCCGAAGAGGGTCACAACACCGTGTCGTGGAATTACCGAATTGTGAGATTGCGGGAGTTGGTATACGGTTTTTGCAGCTGCCATTGGAGTGCCTTTCCGATGGTGGTCAGGGCTTGTCGTCTGCTGAAACAGGCGGCGGGCCCGCTTTACATCCTTCTTTAGTACGAATTCTTAGACAGTCAGTCCGAAAATCCTTCAATTTACAGAGACAAAATTTGCGAGCCCGGAGAGAACTCAATTGCTGCGTTGCATTTCCGGCATGCGTGATTGAGTGATGGGCCTTTGTAACCGCAAGAACATTCCACGTAATACTCATAACGGAGGATGTGGTGCTGGCGTTGGGTCCTGGCCCGCTCCTCCGCGCATATATCACGGGAGCGGCGCAAGCTCACCACCCCGATCCCCGCCAACGAGTCAGCAAGGAAATTTACGCGAGACGTACGCCGCTTGGGGAACGTGCGCTCTCGTAGAGCCTTGAGTGCAAGCTTAGCCAGTACCGGCGTGAAGTAGGACTCGTAAGGGCTAGCACCCTTTTGGAATGCATCTATTATCTGTATCTCGTTGCTTGCGGTTGTGAGTAGTGGCCACAGGCGATCCCAGAAAGACTGGTTGAATTCCGTCCGCGATCTCTATCTCTTTGTCTTGGATAAGCAACGATATTTTCGCCGTTCGGGAGACAGTGTCGTAATCGTGAACGATAAGATTTTAGATGAGTTCAATCAAAGGATTGGACGTATTAACGAGCTGAATCAAAAATATCAGTCATCGAAGAATCTTTATAAACAAACCGAAAACGAAGGCTTAAGCAAGCTCGGTCTGTCAGCATACGACGTCGGCACAACAGACTAGAGATTCTCAACTCGCCCCGAGCACGACGCGGAGCTTTCCCAAAAAACCTCGCGCGAATTTTGCGACCAACTCGGTCCAAAAGAAGCAGATTCTGGACGGACCTCACCTCACGGAAACAATCATAAAAACACGTGCATCTGCCGTATTTTCAACGATCTGAAACGCAATATTATTAAGACTAAGATTAGTCCTTCCCCGCCACACGACAAGACTAACCTTAGTCCAAGCTGTCAGCAGCCTGCGTCACAAATTCCGCACGAGCCCTTTTCCAATTTCTGACAATTCCAGCGCGACCGTAAGGTGAAATCCGCGCGCCCGGCCAAGCCGGGAAACAGGGTCGGACCGCCGGGGGGTGTAGCCGAATTTTTCCCGAAGAGTACTACCCCGTCAATCGCGGACAGGGGTAGTACTCTTCGAGAAAAATTCGCTACACCCTCCAGGGCAGTTAGCTCGGTTTTCACCTCGTCTGCGAACGGTGCCGCCGCCCCTTCCGGTGAAAACAGGGCTACACCCCCTGCACGTTTTCTTGGTTTGGGGAATTAATTAGGCTCCAAGTTGTCCAAGCACCGGACCTGCGGCTCCCCGATTGACGGCGGAGCCGCGGTGGGAGTAAGCTCTGTGGCAAATGACGTGACAGGGCCAGCACGTAACTCTGACCTGTCATGCGCCGCCCGTCTCCGCTAACAAGAACGGCAGGCTTGCATCCCTAGCCAGAGTGCTTTCGGAGGGCACGACCATGAAAGTTTCCCGAATTCTCATTCTTTGTTTGTTTGCCAGCCTCATCCCTTCGCAGCTTTGGGCTGCGGCGCCCGAATCACCTGCCAGATTTCCATCTGGCGCAACCTTCCTTGCCGAACTGAGCGATAACCCGACCTCGGGTCAGCTTGGCAGCAGTGTCGCCATCAGTGGGAATACCGTCGTGGTTGGGAACGAGTACAACTTTGTTTCCCTCTACGTAGAGCCAGCAGGTGGCTGGGCCAATATGACGGTTCCTACCGCAGTATTGACTTGTTCAGACGCAAACTATTGTGCGTCGGTATCCATCGACGGAGACACCGTTGTTGCGGTGGGTGCGGGCGGGTCGCAGGACCAGAACTCTGCCGTGTATTTGTTCGTCAAACCTGAGGGCGGATGGACCAGCATGACCGAGACGGCCAAGCTAACCGACACAAACCCCAGCGTGAATATGGGTGCAGTCAAAATTAGCGGGGACACCGTTGCCGTGGTGGCGGAAACGAACAGCCCTCCGGGGGGAGTGGATGTGTTTGTAAGGCCGGTGGAGGGTTGGACTAGCATGACGCAGACAGCCACGCTGACGGCCCAGAGTGGAGACCTCTTTCAGGGGGTCGGCATCAGCGGCGGCGCGGTGGTGGCGGGGTCGAATGTATTCCCCGCGGGTTCCGCCTACATCTTCGTGAAACCGTCTGGCGGCTGGGAGAACATGACACAAACCGCTCAGTTGTCAGCTAGCGATGGCGCCGTCGGCGCGACTGTGGCGATCGCAGGGAAAGAAGTCCTGGTGGCTGGCGAAAACCAGAACAATCAAAGCGCGGTTTACCTGTATGTAGAGCCAGCTTCGGGGTGGACGAACATGACTCAAACCGCCGAACTAACCGAAAAAGTGCAACAGAGCGCATTCGACTCTTTCGGCAATGCGCTCGCGGTTTACGGCAACATTGTGTTGGTGGGCGCACCGAATGAAGGAGCGGCACCCCACCAGGGCTATGTTTATCTGTTTGTTGAACCGACGAGCGGCTGGGTCAATATGACGCAGACGACACGGTTTACGTGCACAACCGGTTGCAGTTCGTTCGGGGTTTCTCTCGCCCTCAACGGGACAACAGGTGTGATCGGCGCGCCTAGCAACGGGGTGGGGCAGGCTCTGATTTACGGCAAATAGCGGTTGCGGGATGGCGGCAAGCCCGCAGGACTTGCCACCAACGCGAAAAGCGGACCGAAAGCTGGCAAAGATCAGTACACCAGGAACGGATACGCCGCAATATTGCCCACCAGCGGACTGGTCCCCGCTCCAGTTCGCCAAGCACGGCGCGCGAAAAGTAGTTGATCATCAGGGGTGCAGCCGAATTTTTCGCGAAGAGTGCTACCCCGTCAATCGCGGACAGAACTACCGCTCCAGACCGGGTGAGTTCGCGCAGACTCTTCCTCCGCAATACGTTGACGACTGAAGGGCCGGGGCGTAACATGGCGTCCAGTCAGGTTCGCCCACCTCGCAGGAGTTCACCATGCCCAGAATTCTGAATATCTCCCGCAGCTTTGCCTTGTTGACGTTTTGTCTGGCCGCAACTGGAATGCTCTACGGTCAATCGGTCGCCGGATCGATCAGCGGCGTTGATGCCCCTGGCATGGCGATTGATCCGCTGACCAACAAGATCTATCTGGGCGGCACCCTGGGTGTGATTGACGGTACAACCGATGAGTTCACTCCCATCAACGACCCCAATGCGGATGCTCCATTCTTTGTGGGGGTGAACCCGATCACGGATGCCATCTTTGTGGCTGATGCCGGGAACGGGGGAACACTAGGCGGCTACACCGTGATCAATGGCGCCAACAATAAATTCAAAGACGGCGGTTTCGGGGGCGGTTTGAACGATCTTGCCATCAATCCCGCCACTGGATTGGTGTACCTCTCGGCAAATTCGAGCGGGGTCGTGATGGTGCTGGACAAGGCAGGCAACTTCGTAACCCTAATCCAGCCGAACAACGCAATTGCGGGTCCAATTGCCCTGAACTCTACAACCAACAAGATCTATGCCGCCTATGAGGGGAGTGGCAGCAAATCGGGCATTCTAGTCATCGACGGAGCAACGAACTCTTTCGTCGAAGTTACGGATTCCCACCTGAGCCTCCCGACGGGGATAGCTGTGAATCCCGCGACGAATAAAGTGTACGCAACCTTTGAACCTGCCGGGACCTCCGGTAGCAACAGCGTCATGGTGCTCGATGGCGCCACCAACACCTACACCCTCTTAACGGACCCTAACGCGCAGAATCCGACCGCGGTTGTGGTGAATCCGGCGACCAACAAGATTTACGTCGCCAATCACGGCAATACGTCCGGCAATGCGGGCAATATCACGGTGATCGACGGAAACAGCAACCAGATCACCACTCTCACCGATCCGAACGCGGTGCATCCGATAGCGGTGGCGGTCAACCCGACAACTAATCAGGTGTTCGTGGCCAACACGCAGAGTAATAACGTTACCGTGATCAATGGACAGACCAACGCCATCAAAACTCTCGACGATCCGGCAGCTGCGTCCCCATTCTCCATCGCTGTGGACCCCGTAACTAACAGGGTCTATGTCAGCAATGAGTTCAGCGGGACGGTAACGGTGATCGACTGCGAGACAAATGAGCCTACAAATGTTTCGGACCCGGCCTCCTACGTTCCATTGCAGGCCGACGTCAATCAGGTCACTAACCAGGTGTACGTCGCAGACAGGAGTGCCAGCGTTGCAGTGATCGACGGGGTAACTAATGTTCTGTCGAGGATTTCAGTTCCCACTGGGCAGACCGCGGCACTGGCGGTGAACTCAATCACCAACCGGATTTACGTCGGGACGGCCTACAACAGCGGAGTGACAGTGATCGACGGGAGCAATAACACAACCACCGCGATCACGGATCCAGACTACTTCTTTGGCCAGTTGGCCGTGAATCCGGTGACCAACAAGATCTATGTTACGGACGGTGGCAACGGAGGCGGGAACGGCATTCTCGTCATTGACGGCTTCACCAACAACACAGCCCGGGTCACCGATCCCAATGCCAAGCAGCCGAACGCCCTTGCGGTGAACCCCGTCACCAACAACATTTACGTGGTAAATGAATCCAGCAACAACGTCTCCGTGATTGACGGCGCCACGAATCGGGTCACAACCATTACTGATCCCCTTGCGGTTACGCCGGTCGCGGTCGGCGTGAATTCGGCCACGAACAAGATATATGTGGTCAACCGGAGCAGCAATAACGTCACGGTAATTGACGGCGCCACGAACCAGGTGAGCACCATCGGAGGGTTCAACGGTCCGTACGCCGTCGCCGTCAATGGGATCGAAAATGAGATTTATGTAACCAATGATGGCGGCCAGCCTGGCGTTACGGTTATTGATGGACTCACGCAAGCCACGACGAGCATAAACTGCCCCAATGCCGCGAGTGCCTCGAACGTCGCGATCGATCTCGCCAGTAACCTGATCTTCGTGACAAATTCTTCCAGCGACAACGTGAGCGTGATCGACGGGGTCGCCAAAGGGTGTTCGACTACTCAGGATCCGAATGCAATTACTCCGCTTTCTGTAGCGGTAAACCCGGTAACGCAACGCGCCTACGTACCTAATGGCAATCAGAGCGTAACGGTCATCGCGGAACTGGCGGCTGCGTCCATCCCCCTTCAGGTTGCGATCCAACCGCTGAGCCGGAATGCGACGAAAAATGCGATGCCGACCTTTACGTTCAACGCCAGCGATAACTTTGCACCGAATCCCACGGTGATTGATGGAGTTTGGTATCAAGTCGACACCTGGCAGGGGAAATGGTCTGCCGCAAAGAGTGTGGGTTCGGGGACTTATAAGGGGAAGATCGGGAGCCCGCTGGCGCTCGGAATACACGTGCTGTATGCCTATGCCACCGACGGGCAAGAGGCCACTGCCACGAATTCTGGCGTGGGAACCAGCCCGCTGGTGGGAAATATTGCTGCATACCCATTCCTGGTGTATTGACGTGAATGAGTTGCACCAGGGTTAATTCGCCGTGATTGCGCCGAACACTCCGGTCAGATAGTCGCCGCCGCCGTTGTAGTACAGGGTGTTAGTCGGGCCGGATTCGGGGTTGCCGTTGCCGAACGCGATTCCCCAAAGTCCGGGAATCGTGATGGGATTGCCGGATGAGTCGTTGAGGAAGCCTTTGAAATCCCCGTTCTTGGTGTCGAAGGCCGCAATCCAACCACTGGTGGTGTTGCCTACCAGCAGCATATTACTGAAAGCGCCGAAATTCGCCGGAGCCAGCGCAACGCCCCACGGCTCACTAAACGAGCCTTGAGCCACGCGTCCCCTGAGGTTGCCATTGGTATCAAAAGCATCGACGTAGCCCCCGGAAGATCCATTGAAAAAGGTGACCACAATGACTGGACCGAAGGCCTGCACGCCATAGGGTTTGTAGGCCGGCGGAATTTTGGGATCGGAAAACTTCCCGGATAGCGGCACCGGGATGAAAGAGGAAGCGTCATATGCTTCCACGCCGCCGTTGTTATTGGCAGCGTAATAAGTCGGAGCATGGGTAGTGGCATTCGTGGTGATAGTCAAGCCGGTGTAGACCGCGCCCGAACTGGAGTTATTCACCATGATGGTCGCATTGTTAACATGACACGCATAGCATCTGGTGCCGCCGGGAGCTGGTTTCTGGCCGGCATTCCAGTTAGAGATGGTTCCATCGAGCGTAACGAAAGTGAAGTTTTCTTTTCCCGGTCCGGGCCCAACGGCTGCGTTGTATGCAGTCCCGGTCGGAGAACCATGAACCAACCCACTGGCGGAAGGAATGCTGATGACTAGCGGAGCGAGCGACTGGCCTCCGCTCTTGTCTGCGTAGTACAGGGTGGTGTAGCCAGTTCCGTTGTCGGACACCCACCACTCGTTTTCCCCCAAGCTCGAACTAACGGGACGCGAAAGACCCCAGGGATTTATCAGGTATGGGTCTTGCGTGTTGTTGACGATCGGGGTCACGGCGTAGCTATTGGTCTGAGCGCCAGCCGCAAGGCACATCATTAAAGTCACGCCTATCAAGCTTGCGATTCTCATGGTGCCCCTCCCAGACGCCCAATTTCGCCGAAATATAGCTGGAAGCATACAGTATGACTTGAGGGGCGGATACGCCGGAATGTAAAAACTTTGTCAAATGATTTCGCCACCACCAGCAGTCCTTCGCACCCGGTTCAAGAATGAAATCGTCACCGAGTTCCTGCCGCCAGCACGTGTCCATAAGGAGTGATCGTGCGGCAGTGTTGGCTGCCGAGCGGCAGGTTCTTGGGCGACACGGATGAAGCTGGATCCACTCACTAGCGACAAATGCGATGAGCGGGCAACGCAGCCTCCAATTGACCACGGCCCTGCCTCACTTCGGCTCGGAGCCCAGGCGCAGGACGTTGCCATCGGGGTCCTCGATCTGGATCTCCAGCGCCCACGGGTAGTTGGTGGGAGGGAGGAGGATCTTGATTCCTCGAGCCTGGTATTGCTGGTAGAGTATTTCGACGTCATCCACACCGACCCAGACCCATGCCTTTCCCAACCCCTGACCACCCCGGCAGAGGTAGAGGCCGGTTCCATCGCGCGTTATCGAAGTGAAGTCCTCGGTGCCCCAACTGGCGTTCTTGAAGCCTAATTCGTCTACATAGAAGCGAAGAGCGGCCGGCATGTTCTCTACGCGCAGAATGGGCGCGATGCACTCAAAGCGAATCGTCGGCCGGTTGGTGTCTGGCATGAAGGTCCTCCGCGGCACGATAATAACAGGCTGAGAGAATCAGGAGAGTTAGCAGCTTTCTTGATGGCAAATAGGTTGCGCACTGTTTTTTGGGACAGGGATTCCCCATAATCCAGAGGGGCGTGGAATCGAGGATTGAGTAATGATCCGTCCATCCTTGACGTGCGCGTGTGGCCACTGCATGTGGCTCCCTTATCGCAAGGCCCTGCCCGAAATGAGCGGGCCGGAGTGGACGCCCAAGGAGTTCCTCTCGAAGGAGATCGCGTGCCCCGAGTGTGGCCGGGCATCTACCTATTCGGCGCGGGATGTACGTTGGGCGCAGGCTCCGGACATCGATCCGACCACCGGCAGTGGGGATTTTATGTGCTGGTGCATCGAGACCTCCTGTGGTGAACAGCTATGCGAACTGCCGATTCGGTTCCACTGGCTCACGGGTGCGCAGAGTGGACCAGAGGAGATTCGCTTTCGAACTGTGCGGCTTTTCGAGCAGGGATTTTTCAAGAGCCTGCTATGCGGACGGGGCCACCCGCCCGGAACTCGCATCCCCGGAGTACGCCGTGTGGGCTAGCGCCGGGGATGCGCGGCGGTGAACAATTGTATCCTCAGATACAAATGAAAGCTCGGCATGCCTGACACTACAACCTCGACCGGTCGTTCAGTCCGCCGGTGGTGGACCGAGGCGCGAACGTCCTTTTGGTGGATGATCGCGGTGGGTCTCGTGCTGCGCCTCGGCTACATCGTGATAGCCCACACCTACAAGTTCAAGACGGTAGAGGATAACTTTGACTTCGGCTGGGAGATGGGACGCATAGGGCGCGCACTGGCGCAAGGCGAAGGGTTCAGCAATCCGTTCATGGGCATTACCGGGCCGACGGCATGGGAACCACCGCTTTATCCATTCCTGATTGCGGGTGTGTTCAAACTGTTTGGAATCTATAGCCGGGGATCAGCATTGGTCCTGCTGAGCATCAACAGCGTGTGCTCGGGGTTTACGTGTGTGCCCATTTTTCTGATCGGCAAGCGTTGTTTCAGCGAAAAGGTCGCAGTGTGGACTGCCTGGACCTGGGTGCTGTTGCCTTCAGTCATTTTCTGGTGCACACGCTGGGTGTGGGAAACGAGCCTGGCGGCTTTATTACTAGCTTTGATTTTCTGGCTGACGCTGGTAATGGAAGAAGCCGACGAACTGAAACCGTGGCTGGGTTTTGGTCTGCTGTGGGGCGTGGCGGCGTTAACCAATCCTTCACTTTTGTCGTTTCTTCCGGCTTCCGGTCTGTGGGCCTGGTGGCGCCGTGCCGGACACGGCCGGCGCTCGCTCGGCGGAGTTTTGCTGGCGACAGTCATGTTTGCAGCGTGCATCACACCCTGGCTGGTCCGCAACTATCGCACGTTTGGACAGCCGATTTTTATCCGATCCAATTTTGGGGCAGAGCTCCGCCTGGGGAACGGACCGGGAGCAAGTGGGCTATGGATGGAGTACTTGCATCCGACCAAGAATGTGGTGCAGATGAAGGCGTATCGCGAGATGGGCGAGATGGCATATATAGCGGAGCGCAAACGGGAGGCGATGGCCTTTATTCGCGAGGATTACGGTCGATTTGCGGGCCTTTGCGTGAAGCGGTTCGTCTTCTATTGGAGTGGCCTGCCGCATTCGCCAGACGAATCACGGCTTGCACCGGTAGCCAATTCGCTCTATCTGGCGTCCTCACTGCTGGCGTTTTGGGGGCTGGGACGCGCGCTTCGTAAGCATCGGCCAGGCGCGTGGCTATTCTTCTGGCTGGTGCTGTCTTATCCGCTGATTTATTACGTGGTGTTTCCGCATCCGCGCTACCGGCATCCGATTGAGCCGGAGCTATTGGCGCTGATCGTGTATGTGATTTCGGAGACTGAGAAGAAGCCGTAGTGCAGTCCTTTTCTCCTCAGGAGCACTTCTGATTTAACCCCTGCAAGCAACGCAAGTCACCGTGCTGCATTGATTTGCACCCTGCGCTGATTGTGGAAATTGATTCCACTCACGAACTCCGTACTGGCGCGTCTAAGCAATGACCGACAAGGAGGAACGATGAAGCGCCGACGCCAACTTGCTGCGTGGATGAGTGCGATTTTGGGGATGCTTGGGGCGCTGCTCTACGCCGCCGAAGCCAACGCCAAGGATTACGGAAAGCTGACCGAGGAGTTCCATCACACTTATGCGCTAGGCGCTGGAGGCCGGGTGGAACTGGACAACATCAACGGCGCCGTCCACATCACGGCCTGGGACAAGGATGAAGTCAAAGTGGACGCGGTGAAGTATGCGAACACCAAGGAGCGCATGGACGAGGCTGAGATCGAAGTGGAGAGCGGGAGCGGCTATGTGTCCATCCGCACCAAGTACCGGGATCACAACCATACCTGGGACAACGACGGCTGGAACAATCCGGCGAGCGTGGAGTACACGCTCTCCGTCCCTCGAAACGCACGCCTGGATGAGATCAAGCTGATCAACGGGCCGCTGGATATTCATGGCGTGGCTGGCGAAGTTCGCGCATCATGCATCAACGGACACATGACGGCGCAGGGATTGCAGGGCCGGGTCAAACTGGAATCGGTGAACAGCCGCATGGAAGTACA
>Ga0070733_10003977_pt1 | contig 9988 bp, 6 predicted proteins | sample Coa_R1_9_FD_66450 | JGI IMG/M metagenome (GOLD analysis project Ga0070733, IMG submission 66450) | Surface soil microbial communities from Centralia Pennsylvania, which are recovering from an underground coalmine fire - Coalmine... | ecosystem: Environmental > Terrestrial > Soil > Unclassified ... | reverse complement strand
CCGCCTCCCACAGGTCCCCAGGGAGGAGACTTGGTTCTTGGTCCCGGAGATGTGTTGCAGATTCAAGTCGCGGACGAACCCGATCTCAATGGAAAGTATCTTGTCTCCGACGCCGGTGAGATTTCCATCCCCATGGTGCCAAAGCCGGTCCGGGCCGAAGGACTCACCACCACTCAGCTTTCCAATTCCATTGCGAAGGCGCTGAAGTCGGCCGAAATTCTGCAACAGCCCGTCGTGAGCGTCTTCGTTGACGAATACCACAGCCACACCATCACGGTTGTGGGCGCGGTCGTGCGACCCGGCCTTTACCCCGTGGAAACTCACACCACCGTCCTTGAGGCTATTTCGGAGGCGGGCGGATTGCTTCCCAACGCTGGCAACGAGGTCACGATTGCCAAGGCAGGATCGTCCACGGCGGTAGCTCTCCAGGCTCGAGCAACCCGGCCGCAAAGCGCGGCGCCCGGCTTGAACCAGAAAGGAGCGGGCGCGCGGAACGCGTCGCTTGAAACGCCTCCTCCTCCAAGCAGGGACGTCGCGCGCTTGGACTTCTCGAAGCTCATCTCTGGCAAAGATCCGTCTCTGAACGTTCAAGTCAAGGCAGGCGATGTCGTGAGCGTCGGAACCGCTCCGGTCATATACATCGTGGGGGCCGTCATGAAACCCGGTGCATTTTCTGTCGAGAATTCCACTTCCCAGATCACCGTGCTTCAGGCGCTCGCCCTCGTGGAAGGAATGACCCCGGTCGCCTCGGCCGGCCATGCCGTCATTGTCCGCAACTCCGGCGACGAAAAAGACCGCAAGGAGATTCCCATCAACATCGACAAAGTGAAGGGCGGCAAGGAGCGCGACCAGTATCTCCAAGCCAACGACATTCTGTTCATTCCGGAAAGCGGCACGAAGAAGTCGCTGCACGCTCTCGGCTCTATAGCCACCCGTGCTGCTTCGGAAGTTGCTGGTTACGGGCTGGGCATTCGACTCGGCGCGTTCTGACTTGTATTTCGAGTGTTGGAGTCCGATGACGTGATTCGCATTTTCTTTGTTGTGGGCTCGGTTGCAAATCGCGCCGAAGCGGCGCGGTGAGTGGCGGGAAGACAAATTCAATTTAGAAGGAACCAACAAATGAACATCAGCATGACAGGCGCGATTTCCTCTGCAATTCCGGCGGGGCCGCGGGCGAAACGAACGAGCGAAACGCCGGGAAGTTTCCTTGATCTGAAGGCGCAATACGAAGCGATCCGCGAAGAGGTTTCAGACGCTATAGCCCGCGTGCTGGAGAGCCAGCATTTTATTCTCGGCGAAGAGGTAACGACGCTCGAAACCGAAATCGCGGCTTTGGTGGGCGCGCGTTCGGCCGTCGGCTGCGCTTCGGGTTCGGATGCACTCTATCTTTCGCTGTTGGCGTCGGAGATCGGTACGGGCGACGAAGTTATCACGACGCCTTTCACCTTCGTAGCCACAGCCGGATCGATTGCGCGAACGGGAGCAAAGCCGGTTTTCGTCGATGTCGACCCGGAAACCTTCAATATCGATCCCGCGGAAATTGAAAAGGCCCTGAGCGCCAGAACGAAAGCGATCATGCCCGTTCATCTGTTTGGCCTGCCCGCGGACATGGGCCCCATCCTCGAAATCGCGCGCGCCCGGAAACTCATTGTTATTGAGGACGCAGCGCAAGCGATCGGAGCCCGCTACAAGGGCGAATTTGTCGGCAGCCTGGGAGACTACGGCTGCTTCAGCTTCTTCCCCTCGAAAAACCTCGGCTGCGCCGGCGATGGGGGGCTCGTGACAACTTCCGATCCCGCAAAGGCAGACCGCTTGCGTCTTTTGCGTGCCCACGGAAGCCGCCAGAAATATCGATATGAGATTCTAGGAACCAATAGCCGCCTCGATGCGCTCCAAGCCGCTATCCTGCGCGTCAAATTGAAGCATCTCTCCCAGTGGACCGAGCAGCGGCGCGCCAACGTCCGGCGCTATTCGGAGTTGTTCCGCGATTTCGGATTGGCCAGTCACATTCAATGGCCTCAGGAAGTTGTCGGACGATATCATGTCTACAATCAATTCACGATTCGCGCGAAAGACCGCGATGCGCTTCGCAAGCACCTGACGGCCGCGAAAGTTCCCACCGACATCTACTACCCCTCTCCGCTTCACGTTCAGCCCGCGTTTGCGAATCTCGGCTATCACGAGGGCGATTTTCCGCATGCCGAGGCCGCTTGCAAGGAAGTGCTCGCGCTGCCCGTCTATGCGGAGTTGACAGCAGCGGCTCAGTTGGGCGTCGCGGAAGCCATTGCCGCGTTCTACAAACACACGAAGGATTCCCAAGGAGAATGAACCGATGAGTTCGACGGAAACGCCTCAGGTTGCTGTGGTTGGATCTGGGTATTGGGGCAAGAACCTGGTCCGAAATTTCCATCAGCTGGGAAGCCTCGCCGCGATCTGCGACACCGATACGCAGCGGCTCGAGGAAATGTGCGCCAGGTACGGCGCGAAACCCGTCGCGGATTTCGGAAGCCTCGTGGAGGAGCCGGCCGTTCAAGGCGTCGTCATCAGCGCGCCCGCCGCTCTTCATTATCGTCTCGCGAAACAAGCTTTGCTGGCGGGAAAGGACGTCTTCGTCGAGAAACCCCTGGCTCTGCACGTCGAGGAAGGCCAAGAAATAGCCGAATTGGCGAAAAAGCAGGGCCGCATCCTCATGGTGGGACATCTTCTCCAGTATCATCCCGCCATCCTCGAATTGAAGAGACTGATCCGCGACGGCGAACTCGGTCGCGTCGAATACATTTACTCTTCCCGCCTGAACCTCGGAAAGCTTCGCACGGAAGAAAACATCCTCTGGAGTTTCGCCCCTCACGACATCTCGGCGATTCTCTATCTTCTGGATGAAGAGCCGCGTCTCGTCGCCGCGCATGGCAGTTCGCACCTGAATCCCGACATCGTGGACGTCACCCTCACAACCTGCGATTTCCCGAGCGGAGTGAAAGCCCACATCTTCGTGAGCTGGATTCATCCGTTCAAGGAGCAGAAGCTCGTCGTGGTCGGCGACCGAAAGATGGCCGTCTTCGACGACACGTCAAGCGACCGCAAACTCGTCGTCTATCCCCACCGCATTGACTGGATCGACCGCAGGCCCGTTGCGCACAAATCTGAAGGCACCGTGATTCCTCTGTCCCAGGAAGAGCCGCTCGCCCTCGAGTGCCAGCACTTTCTCGACTGCATACGGACGCGCTCCCAGGCGCGCACCGACGGCGAGAACGGCCTGCGCGTCCTGCGCATCCTCGAGGCCTGCGGAACTTCCGTGCGCGACAATGGCAAACCTCGCGAGGTTCATCCCGCGAAGGCGCCTTACTTTGCCCACCCATCCGCCTTTGTGGATCAGCCCTGTGACATCGGAGAAGGCACCAAGATCTGGCACTTCACTCACATCATGGCGAACACCAGAATCGGGAAGGGCTGCAACATCGGCCAGAACGTCCATATAGCTCCCCACGTCACCGTCGGCAACAACGTCAAAATCCAGAACAACGTTTCGCTCTACACGGGCGTTGAGCTCGAGGACGACGTTTTCTGCGGGCCGTCGATGGTCTTCACCAACGTCGTGAACCCGCGAAGCCACGTGTCGCGCAAGGACGAATACCGCAAGACGGTCGTGAAGCGCGGCGCAAGTCTCGGAGCAAACAGTACCGTCGTCTGCGGGCACACGGTTGGAGCGTACGCGTTCGTGGCCGCCGGCGCGGTCGTGACGCGTGACGTTCCCGATCACGCCCTCGTGATGGGCGTCCCGGCAAAACAGGTTGGCTGGATGTGCCGTTGTGGCCTGCGCCTTCGGCTCAACGGACGCGAGGCGGCGTGCGAGGCATGCGGCGATTCCTATTATTTGAACCAGGGCCGTCTCTTGCTGCTTCCCAGCGAGAAATTCGTCGAGCAAAGCGCGGCTCGTCGCGCCGAACCGAGTCATTCCGTTCTTCCCCAGTCCGCGTCTTCTTCTGTAGCGAGCTGAAAGGTGAGCTGTGCGCGAAACGGTCACGCAAACTGACGATCGGGTGGAGAGCAGGCGCGAAAAGTGCCGCTTCTCCATTCATCCCTTCTCCATTCATCCTTTGTTCGTTGACCTGGGCCTCACCGGCTTCACGAGCGCAGCCGTCCTCGTGACCAGCCTGGCCATGGTCTCCGTCTTCGGCAAGATTCTCGGCGCGGTTGCGCTCGCGGAATACTTGCTGATCCGCCGGATGTACTCGTGGCTCCAGTCCGCGACTCTGCTCGGAATCGACAGCGCTCTTCCCCGCTATGTCGCCATGACCGACGCGTCGAAGCCCCGCGAGCGGGACAGCTTTCTTCTGGCAGGAATTCTGTGCGGCGGTGTCGTTGTGGTCCTTGCCTTCGCCATCCTCAACGGAGCCGGCGGCACGTTCAGCCGCTGGATCTTCGGGGCTCAGGGATTGCGCAGCCTGGTCCTTGCGCTCTCGTTGTTTCTCGTGGGCGGTGACGCTCACGGCATCGTTTACGGCTTCTATCGCGGGCAGTTGGCCATGAAGAAAGCCAACACGCTCCAGGTCATCAATCTCGTCGTTGTTCCCCTGGGGTCTGTGTTCGCCCTCGCTCGCTCGCACTCCACGGCCGTGATCGTGGGCACCATGGGGACGCTCATGATCTTGTTCAGTTTTCTGTTCGCTCTGCCCCTGCTGCCCCAGATTCTGCGAGTCGCTCGCCGAAATTTGCGGTGGCCGTCCAAGAAACTCCTCGAGTATGGAGTTCCACGGCTTCCCTCGATCTTCGCGCTGGGCGCTCTCCTCGCTTTGGGACCCATCGCTGCCTCGCAAAAAATGTCGCTCACGCGCGTCACGCCGCTGCTTCTCGGAACGAGCATGTTGATGGGCATTGCCGCCAGCGTCGAACCCCTCGGCCTGATTCTGCTTTCGAAAGTCAGCATGTTCGTGTCTCAGAATCGCACCGCCGAGCTCCGTGTCCATCTTTCCTTGCTTCAGGAAGCGGTTGTCGCATGCTACGCGTTCGTCTGCCTCCAGATGATTGTTTTTGCCGACGTCGTGCTTCGAGCATGGGTCGGCAATCGTCTCGCCGGAGGAATTGGCGTAGTTCGCTTGACGCTGCTGGCCATCCCGTTCTACCTGCTTTTCGCGGCGCTTCGCAGCGTCATCGACGCGACGAGCGTCACGCCCTATAACACCTTCAACATCCTGATCAGCTTCGGGATTTTCCTCGTCCTGCTCGGCGCAGCCGCATTTTTCAGCCCGATAAGCGAGCTCTTGTGGAGTATCGCCCTGGCCATGCTTCTTGCTATCGCCGTCCTGGCCGTCCTGACCGCCCGCACCTTGCGCAAGATGTACCGGCTCGAAATGAACTGGACGCGGTCCATCTCCGCTGTGGCCATCAGTCTGGGACTAGCCGCCGTCAGTTATGGGCTTCGCCTTGCGCTCGGGCGCGAAGTGAATTTCGCTTCGGCACTGGGCGTCGGCATCGTGGTCACCGCTCTCTTCCTTTTCTTCCTGAAACGCACCGGATCGCCCTGGCTGCCGTTCTTCTGGAACCTCGCATTCCAGCGGAGGACTTCCGATGTCTAGCTGCGCCGCGCAGTCTCGCAAGGAACTTCACGCCCAAACACTGGTCAACGACCAGCTGCCGCTCTGGGACGCCCTTGTCGAGAAATCTCCGCACGGCACCATCTTTCACAAATCATGGTGGCTCCAGGCGACCGGCTGCGATTTCGAGATTCTCGGGTGCTGGAATCAGCAGGGCGAACTCTCTGCGGGCATCCCACTGCCGCGCAAGAGAAGAGGCGGGTTGACGCTCTGCCATTCCCCCGCCCTGACTCCCTACCTCGGTCCTGTGTTCGACCTATCCGAAGCCGGCTGTGCCCGAGACAGACTCTTCCTGATGCGATCGCAGGGAGAATGCCTGGCGCGCACGATCTGTCCCTTTGACAGCTTCTGCCAGATCGCCGGCACCGAGGCCCCGGATTTTCAGGGATTTCTGTGGGCCGGATTCCACGTCGAGATCGGCTACACCTTCCGGTTCAGCGCCGGTACCACGTCGGAGCAAGTGCTTCGCGACGCTGCCCGCACTCATCGCCAGAAACTCAATCCCGGGCGGAACGAAGGCATTTCGGTTGAGTGCGGCGGCGATGTCTCAGCACTCCTCGAACTGAATCGCTTGACGTTCTCGCGCCAGGGCCGCTCCACGCCTTACCCCGAATCTCTCGTTCGCGACTTGTTCCACGCCGCCGCGGCTCGCGAAAGCGGTGTGATTTACGTTGCGCGCGGACCGCAAGGACGCCCGCTCTCCTCGATCTTCGTCGTGCGCGATTCCCGCGCTTCTTACCAGATCGTTTCCGGCATCGATTGGAACGAACACAATATGGACGCCGGCTATCTCGCCACCTGGCAGGCTATTCGGGATGCGCTCGATTCCGGCCGCGCGTTTGATTTTGAAGGCTCTCGCATCCGCGGAGTCGAGCAGTACTACCGGCGTTGGGGCGCTCCGGCCATGCCGACGTGGACTCTGCGGAAAGTCGGCACATGGCGGGGGCGCGTCGCAACGGTATTTTTTAACGGAGTGAATGGCAGAAACTGACGGAGAACTCAGTCCCAGGAGAACCGTATGTCAGAGGTGGGTGTTTCGCAAGCCGTGTCCACGAAGACCGTCGACCTTACTCGCGAAACCTCTCGCGTCCCGAGCTTGTTAACTCGCGAGGCCAGAGCCTATGCGCTGAAGGAGTTGGCCCGGCGCGCAGGCGTCAGCAAAGACTTTTTCCGGACCTGGAGAACGGAAGTCTCCGACAAGGGCACCACGATTTACGTTCTTCCGGGCTCGCGCAAGCGCGTGTTCTTCCCGGATGCCCCTCCTGGCATTTGGCCTGAACTCATCGGCGGCCAGTTCCACACCGTCAGGCTTGGCTGGCTCAATGAGTCCTCCATTCCATCCATTCAGGACGCTGTGATTCCCTTCGTTCACAAGTCGCAAGCGCAATCGAGGGCTCTGTTCCGCACGATTGACTCGGAAAGCGTCGAGTGCACCGTCGACTTGCCGCTTTCCGCTCTCCTCATCCTCTCGCGCTGGGAAGAGCACCTCATCGAGGAGAAGGACCAGCACGGCCGTGTCCCGGCGACGGCCTGCGTCCCCTACCGCGACCGCTTTCTTCGGCGACCTGTCGTCGACGAATATGGATTGGCGTTCCGTCAGACCCTGCAGTGGCTCATGCCCAATTGGAAGCCGTGGCCTTCTTCCTTGCGGGTTCATGTCTCTCACGACATCGACAGCATCGGACTCCCCTTCAATCTCCGCACCACTCTTGGACACACGCTTCGGAGGCATAACCCCGCTGCCACCGCCCACGATTTTCTCGGGCTGCTCCCGGGATTTAATCCGACGCTGCTCGAAAACATTCGAACCCTGGTGACTCTTTGTTTGCGCCGCGGGATTGAACCGGCGGTCTTCTGGAAAGGCACCACGCGGCCCGGCAGGACGCGCAACTACGACCCCTACCACCCCAAAGTCCGGTCGATGATTCAATGGCTGCAGAAATACGATGTCGAACTCGGCGTGCACCCGGGCTACGAGACCTTCCGGTCGCCGGACAAATTGCGGAAGGAAGTCGAAACAGTCCGAGAAATACTCGGCACGCAGATCATGGGCGGCCGTCAGGACTATCTCCGCTGGTGCCCTCATTCCTGGCTGGACTGGGAGAACTGCGGTCTTCTCTACGATAGCAGCGTGGGTTTCGCCGACCAGGTCGGATTTCGCGCGGGCACGTGCCTTCCCTATCACCCGTGGCTCTTCGAGCTCAACCGCCAGGCCAATCTCATCGAGCTCCCTCTGATCGTCATGGACTGCACGTTGACGTCGTACATGAGATTGGATCGGGACCAGAGCTTGATCGCCGTCACCGAGTGCATTGAACAATGTCGAAAGGTCGGAGGCGTCTTTGCCCTTCTCTGGCACACCGACAGCATGCTCAATCCCGCGCTGGAGAATATATTGACTCCAATCCTCGACTCTTTGAACGGATTCCAAAAGTGCAATCTGACAAATCCGCTGAATCTGTATTGAACGCGGCTTCCTCGCGCCATCGCCTCGGTGCAAGGCCTGTCGAGACCGTTCGCGCTCTCGATGGTCAGCCTCTCGCCGCAAATTCCCGGGCTTGTGTGCTCACGTCCGTACACCCGCCCTTCGACGTTCGCATCTTTCACAAGGAATGCAAGTCGCTGGCTGCCGCGGGATACGATGTCACGCTCCTGGGGCCATGCACTCATGATCAAGTCGTCGATGGGATTCGGCTTCGGGCCGCACCGAAAGGGAGGAACCGTTTCGAGCGCCTCACGCGGACCTTCTGGAATATGTACCGGCAGGCCGTCCGCGAGGACGCCGACATCTATCACTTTCACGATCCCGAACTGATCCCGATCGGTCTCGCTCTTCGACTTCGAGGCAAGAAAGTGATCTACGACGTTCACGAAGACTTGCCTCGCTGCATGCCCTACAAACCCTATCTGCCAAAGTGGCTCGGGAAATCGGCAGCCCGGATCGTCGAAGTCCTCGAAAACTCGGTGTGCCGTTTCTTTTCAGGTCTGGTCACGGCGACTCCCGGCATCGCCGCGCGATTCTATCGCCTCAACAGCCGCACCGTCGTCGTGCACAACTACCCGCTCATGACCGAACTCGCCTCCATGCCGAATCGCCCCTGGGAGAGTCGCGAAACGACGATTGCCTATGTCGGATCGGCGGTCTCCGTCCAGCGCGGCGCGCTCGAAATGGTTCGCGCCATGGGCCTGCTGCCGGATGATCTCGAAGCCTCGTTGGCCCTCGCCGGTCCGTTTTCCCCGCCGAACCTGCAGGACACCCTCGCAAAAGAGCCGGGCTGGAATCGCGTTCGCGTCTGCGGCGTTCTGGACCGGGCGGGAGTCGCCGGTGTTTTGAGTCGCGCCAGTGCCGGTTTTGTGCTGCAACACCCCGAGCCCAACGCCATGGCCGGCAAGCCAATCAAGCTTTTCGAATACATGGCTGCGGGTATTCCCGTGATTTCGGCCGATTTCCCCGTTTGGCGGCAGATCGTGGAAGGTGCCGGGTGCGGTTTCTGCGTCGATCCCTTGAACCCCGGGCAGATCTCGCTCGCCATTCGCTATCTGTTCACTCATCCGCGCGAAGCCGAGGCGATGGGCCGTTGCGGCCGCCGGGCGATCGAGGAGCATTTCAATTGGGACCGCGAAACGCGCAAACTCCTCAGCCTGTATGGCCAATTGACGAAAACGTCGCGCCCCGGAGACGCAATGGTCGCCCCATGACGTTCAACCACCGAAAAGACGGGTTGCGCTTCCTCTTCTTGACGCAGTACTTTCCCCCCGAAATGGGCGCGCCGCAGGTGCGTCTCGCTTCGCTCGTTCGCGAGCTCTCCCGTCTGGGACATCGCGTCGAAATCGTCACCGCTTTCCCCAATTATCCGAAAGGCGCCATCTTCCCTGAATTTCGCGGCCGCTTGTATCAGCGCGACACCTGGGAAGGTCTCCCCGTCCATCGCACCTGGATTTATCCGTGCATGGGCGGAGGGCTGAAGAGAATCCTCAACTATCTTTCGTTCGCCCTCACCTGTGCTTGGGGGATTTTGCGCTCCGCCCGGGCCGATTTCGTGTTTGTGGAATCGCCGCCCCTTTTTCTGTCCGTTCCCGGCTGGATCGCGTCGCGCTTTTGGAGATCGAAGTTGATTTTCAACGTCGCCGACCTGTGGCCGGATTCTGTCGAGCAACTTGGCATCATGCGCGACGGGCTCTTTCTCCGCCTCGCGCGGGCGCTCGAAACGTGGAGCTACCGTCGCGCGTCTTACGTCAACGCCGTCACCCGGAAGATGAAGAAGATTCTGCTCGATCAGAAACGCGTCCCGGAAGAAAAAGTGCTCTTCCTGCCGAACGGAGTGGATACCGGCCTGTTCCGTCCGATGCCGCCCGATGCCGCTCTCGCGCAGCGGCTCGGCCTCCAGGGGAAACGG
>Ga0070733_10003976_pt1 | contig 9989 bp, 5 predicted proteins | sample Coa_R1_9_FD_66450 | JGI IMG/M metagenome (GOLD analysis project Ga0070733, IMG submission 66450) | Surface soil microbial communities from Centralia Pennsylvania, which are recovering from an underground coalmine fire - Coalmine... | ecosystem: Environmental > Terrestrial > Soil > Unclassified ... | reverse complement strand
GTTTTCGGAGTTTCCTGCAGCCAGCCATTATTCGAGTAACGCCCATCGCCAATCGTAGGATCGGGCCGGTAGACAATCTCCAGCGCGTCCTTATCAAGCGCCGGCGATGCAGGCTCTCTGCCGATGTCCGTTCGCGGCGAAACCGAAATCGCAGGTAGCGCTGTTCCAGCCATCACGCCGTCGTGCAGCGTCTTCTGCCAGAATGAGTCGAAAGCCTTGTCTTTTTCCGGGCGCTGCGATTTCCAGTAGCCCTGAATCAAATCGTGGCCTGATTTTCCGGCATCACCCGCGAGCGCAGCGATCAATTCATGCGCGGACCGTCCCTGATAAAGCGGCGCAATCAGTGGCTGCACGATTCCGACTGTCCCGTCATACGCCCGCGCATCGCTCCACGCCTCAAGGAAGTGAGTCTCAGGGATATGCCAGTGGCACAGCTCCGCCGTCTCGTCGTAATAAAGTCCCGAATGCACTCGCAGCTTGGCCTTCAGGAGCGTCGGCCCAAATTCGAAATCCGCCGGCGCGTCATAAACGGGATTGCCTCCCAGCATTACCAGCAGCTCGACCGCTCCCGCGTTCATGTCCTTCACCAGCTCGCGCAGCGAATTCATCTGGTTTACGGGATTCGCTTCGATCGGCTCGGTGTAGGTAACCGTTTTCCCGGCGTTCCCCAACGACGCGTTCATCGCGTGTGCCAGCGCATGCACGATCGCCGGCTGCCCTTCGCCGGGAATCACGACGCACGAGCCGCGATGCTTTTCTAAATCGCGCACGAGCGCCATCATCCACGCCGGCGGAACCGACGAAGCCGAATTTTCCGGCGCTCCCGCCGACGCGATCCCAAACTCCGTAGCAAGCTGCCTCGTGAACGCTTCCACCTCGCTCGCCCGCATCGCTCGCCGGTGGTCCGCCATCGAGCCCGTGCTGGTCGGAGTGCACTCCACAACATACAAGCGATTTAATTTCGTATCCGGTCCTTCAATCGCCCTGCGCGAAGAAAAATCGCGAGCGTAGCGAGTATGCCCCGGTCCCGTCGTGAGGAAGTCCGCGTCGAGCGAGACGATCACGTCGGCCTTGTCGAGGTGGTAGACCGTCGTCACCGTCTTCCCAAACGCCGTTACCGCGCCATCGTGCGCCGCATCGCGCATGCACGGTTCATACTGATGCCACTTCGCTTCGGGGAACTGCTTCAGCACATCTCGAATCTGCGCCGCCAGGCTCGGCGACGTCACCGTCTCGGTGAGAATGCGAAGTCCGGTGCCTTTCGGCGCAATCTGCGATCTCATGTTCCCGATCGTCGTGAGAAACGCAGCCCAGCTTTCGATGCGCCCTTCATGAATCACGGTTTGCGATCGGTCGGGATCGTAGAGTGTCAAAATCGACGCCTGATTGAAAACATCCGTCCCACCTAGGCTTCCCGGATGGTCCGGATTGCCCTCAATCTTTGTAGGCCGCCCCATGTGACTTTCAACCAGCAGCCCGGTCGCAACCCCTGATTGCGTCATCGACGTTGCGTAAAACAGCGGCTTGCCTGGAATGATCTCCTCGGGCGGCCGCACGTACGGAACGATTTTCTCCGTCGGCAGCTTCGTGCACGCGCTCAGCCCGGCCATGGCCGCCGACGCGGCCATCAACTTCAGAATCCCGCGCCGGTCGATTCCCTCGGCTTCCTTCTCTGTATTTTCAGGAAACTCGTTTTCGAGCTTGTAGCGATAACCCGGCGTCTCAGCCAGTTCGTCCAGGCTCTGCCAGAATCGTTTGCCGCCGTCTTTCGCGAGCTTCGCCCGCACGGCCGCGAGATCAATCGTCTCGTTGGCGGAATGGTTCGAGTTGGAGTCGTCGTTCATCGTTATGCAATCACCGGTGGCACGTCGAACAGTTCTGCAAACTCTGAATCTTGTATTCCTTCACCAACTTCCGCCCGAGTTCTATCTGGTTCTTCGGCGGTTCGTAATACGGATTGAACACCTCGGATTTCGGACGGACATACTTCTCGGGCTCGCGATGGCATTCCAGGCACCACTGCATGTAGAGCGTGCCCGCTCTCCAGGTCAGCGGCATCTCCGCAATCGGGCCATGGCATGTGGTGCAACCCACACCTTTGCTCACGTGAATGCTGTGATCGAAATAAACGAAATCCGGCAGCGCGTTCACCCGCGTCCACGCCAGCGATTTGTCGTCGCGATAGCTTGCGCGTACCGGTTCAAGCATCGAAGCATTCGTCCAAATCCGCGAATGGCACGTCATGCAGGTTTGCGTCGGCGGCAATCCTGCGAACGACGACTTCTCGACCGACGTATGGCAGTAGCGGCAATCGATCCCCAACTCGCCGGCATGATGCTTGTGGCTGAAGGGAACTGGCTGTTCGCGCGCGACATGCTGATCCGTATACCACGGCGAAAGTTCGATCCCATACAATGCGGCTCCCAGCAACGCGATGATAAACACGCCGCCATAAATGCTCAGCCGCGAGATCAGGTTCGTGCTGTGATGAAAGATCTGTGCCATAGCCTTTTTCGATTCGCCGCTACTCCGGTTTCTCGTCCGTCTCCCGCACCAGTGAACGCATCTCCACGATCGAAATCATCGGGAGGAATCGCACGAACAGCAAGAACAACGTAAAAAACAAACCAAACGTCCCGATGTACGTCATCCAATCCCACTTCGTCGGGTAGTACATATTCCAGATCGACGGAATGTAATCGCGGCTCAGGCTGATCACCACGATTACGAACCGTTCGAGCCACATTCCTGTATTTACGATCAGCGAAATCACGAACAGCGCCGGCACGCTCGCGCGAACTTTCCGCGACCACATCGCCTGCGGGATGACGATATTGCACGCAATCAGCGACCAGTAAACTACCGCATACGGTCCCGTCATCCGGTTCAAAATTAAATAGCGGTCAAACGGATCCCCGCCGTAAAACGCCATGAACGTCTCCATCATGTATCCATAAGCGACGATCATGCCGGTCGCGAGCATCACCTTGGCCATGTTGTCCAGGTGCCGCATCGTGACCATGTCTTCCAACTTGTAAAATTTGCGAATCGGAATCGCCAGCGTCATCACCATCGCAAATCCGGAATAAATTGCGCCGGCTACAAAGTAGGGCGGAAAGATCGTGGTATGCCAGCCAGGGACAATCGCCACCGCGAAGTCCCAGCTAACCACGGTGTGTACGGAAACCACGAGCGGAGTTGCCAGACCGGCCAGCAACAATGACGCGACTTCATACCGGGTCCAATGCACCGCCGATCCGCGCCACCCCATCGCGAGAATGCCGTAGACGATCTTCGTCGCGCGATTTCTGGCTCTGTCGCGCAGCGTCGCCAGATCCGGAATCAGTCCCACGAACCAGAAGAGCAGGGAAACGGTTGCGTACGTCGAAACCGCAAACACGTCCCACACCAGCGGGCTCCGAAATTGCGGCCACATCCACATCGGGTTGGGGTAGGGCATCAGCCAGAAAAATAGCCACGGCCGTCCCATGTGCAACAACGGGAACATTCCGGCGCAAGCCACTGCAAATAGCGTCATCGCTTCCGCAAACCGGTTGATGGACGTGCGCCACTTCTGGTGCAGAAGAAGAAGAATTGCGGAGATAAGCGTTCCGGCGTGGCCGATTCCAATCCACCATACGAAATTGACAATCGCAAATCCCCACCCGACCGGAATCTTGATCCCCCAGATTCCCACGCCCTTGATCAGCAGGTAGGTGACGGCCACGTTGAACATCATCAGCAACGCGAGCGCGAGCGCAAAGCCGACCATCCAGCCCTTCGTCGTGCCGCGGCCCAGCACGATCGAGCTGATCTTGTCGGTAACGGTTGCCAGCGTATGGCCCGGTTCGAGTACCGGTGCCTCGCCTGCTCCCGCTATGTTTGGTGAACCCTCAGGATCCACGAAAGCGCCCCAATACTAAGTTTTCGATCTGCTTATAGATGCCTGCGAACTTCAAAGAAGGGGCATCAATGGGTTAGTGAAAGGGAGTTCTCAGACTTTTAATCATGCCGGCTTGTCCGGAGTGCACCATTTCAGCAAACGCCTCTCCGCTACGACATCTCGTATCCCACTCAGGACGTGACAGGATAAAACCGAAGGCAATGTGAAGCAACATTAAACCCGAAAAATATCGGGCGGCAGGCGGGTTCCTTTTTAACTTTCCCGTAATGTCAAATTGGGAATTTCAATTCGTAACACAAAGTACGGTATCTCGCGGATCAATCAGTATTTTTACGGGGCGGGACTTCGTAACAAATCGGAACCGCGTCTCAGTTCCATTTGTAACCACAACACCAAGCTTTTCCGCCTTTGCGCCAGGTCCCGGCCTCATTGCGTACAACGGTACAGAGGCTGTGAAAACGTCGTCTACGCCCGACTGTATCAGCTTGCCTGTTATAAGGAATTCCCGGTCGCGAGGTTTCACCTGAAACTCCACCGAATAGTGCGGGATTCCTGTGGAGCGCACCCACTGATCGAAAAACCAGTCCATCGAGCGCGTTCCTTCCAGATCCATAGCAGGTGTCATCCGTTTTTCGATCGCTCGCTGAAAGTCCGCCGTCGAGAGCGGTGCAAAATGATATTCGCTCAGGATCGTCTTTAGCAGCTCCCGAAAGCGCGCGTCGGGATCCGCAGCGTTAGGCTCAGCGAGCATTTCGCGAAGCATGTGAATCACCCACGTTCCCTTGCCATACGTCACCGTCTCATAGGCATTCGGAGCCCTCGACGACAGCAGCCGCCATCCGAAGCTAAGGGGGCCAGCTGAGTCAGGCGTCAGTGTGGTATCCGGGGCTTTCGTTGTCAGCGCGCTCCGATAGCGATCGAGCCACGTTTTCATTCTCTGACTCGCCGGTCGTTTGCTATCGGCATACATCAGCGCCAGATAATTCGCCATCGCTTCCTGTATCCATCCATCGCGATACTCGGCTGATCCGGCCACGTTGCCCCACCACTGATGCGCCACCTCATGAAACGGTATCAACTCGCGAGATTCCTCCTGCGCGAGCGCGCTGAACCCAGCACGTTCTTGCGCAGATTGAGGCAGAAACACCAGCGTCGACAAATACACGAGCCCTGGCCATCCTTGCCCGAAGTTCCCCGGTATCTGCGACACATCCAGCCGTTCGAATGGAAAGGGTCCGTTAAATCGCTCGAAAAATCGGATCGAATCGGTGAATTCGCCTCCAAGGTGCTTCAACACGGCCGCAGGACTCGGTGGCGGCGCTTCGGGAATCGCGTCCGATAATCCTCGTGTCCTTGGCGACTGAAACATCCCGGGAATTGACGTGTTGTCGCCGGGATTTTTCTGAAGCAACGCCAGGATCGCATCCTCGAGCTGCTTGTTTGCGTACAATTCCACCTTCGGGCGATCGCCCGCCGCAGTCTCCTCTTTGTACTCGCCAAGGTTGAAGCCTGCCACCGCGAAGGGTACGCGCGACTGCCAGCGGCCCACCTTCACGTCACCATCGTCGCGAAGATCGGTGCGAACTCCCGTAGCGACAAGCGTAAACCGCTTTGGCCAGCGAAACGTGAGATCGAACAGCGCGAAATGATCTCCACCGCCTACGTGCGCGAACCAGGTGCCACGCTCGCCGACAAACTCCACGCCATTTCCCGCGCTGCTGATTACGTTGCCGTGGTACGTCACCTCCAAACGAATTTCTTGGCCTGGCCTCACCGGCGTAGGAAGCACTATTAGAAGCGCGTCGTTGCCACGCTCCAGGATGTCGTGCCGGCTCATGTCCTCATTCTGAAAGTAAAAAAGCGGCGCTCCGCCTTCAAGTTTCACCGCTTCCACCGCAAGATTCCTGGAAAGCTCCAGCCCTACCACCCGCTCGCCGGCCCGCAGCGCCTTCAAGTGCAACGTCGTCCGGCCCGCCAGTGACAGGTCATTCTCGATCGTCGTCTCCACCGCGTAATCCACCGGCGCAAACATCTCGATGGGCGTCTTCGGCGCATCCAGCGCCTTGAACGATGCCCACATATCGTAAAAGCGCGCTCCCTTCTCGATTCGTGGCTGACCCATCAACACCTGCTCGTGCCTCCGCGCATCCACCGCCACATCAAACGCGCCGATGTTGTCGTTCTCCATTCCAATATAGAAATACGGCAGGGGATCGCTCGACAGCAGATCCAACATCACCCGCAGCGAGTGCCACGGATTCAAGCTGCTTACCAGCCCGCTCCAACTCTCCGCGAATTTCGGATCAGCCACGTCCGCCTCGTCCGGCGAACCGAGCTGCTGGCTGATCTCCGCCGCCGTCCCGTCCGTGAATCGAAAATACGCGCGTGTGAAATCCTGGCTCAGCATCGGCACGCCCAGATACTGCGCGATCGAGTGCCTCTCTCCTCTTTCTCTCGGCGTCGCGAAAATATGGCCGCGTCCCGAAAACACCGCGCCCGTCACGTGCCCGTCAATCGGCTGAAAAAACGCCAGCCTCCCTTCAATCAGCCGCACGTTCACCACATCCCGCCGCAGATTCAATTCATGAACCGTGTAGACGTGCTCCGCATCCGGCCGCAGCGCATTCAGCGTCTGATACAGGGCTCGCGGATCGCTCGGCAAATTCTGAACGGAGGATTGAATCGTCGCCGCTGCCTGCAGAGCGCAGGATGATGACGGAGAAACAAGGACCGCCAGCAGCGCAAGCGCCCCAGCCACAAAGAACCCACTCCGCGATTTTTTTGCGTTGAACAGCACTCTTCGCACGGTGGCCATTTAAGGCATACCACTTAAGACCCAGGCATACCACTTAAGACCGGCATGCCACTTAAGACAAAGACCAGCAAAGGCAGCCGGAAGGTGAGCGTGCCCCATTGCTAAAATTGAGATGTGCATCGCGCAGCGCTAGTTGTAGCTTTGCTCTTGCTCGTCGTGTCTTCCGCGGCCGCCGACACGATTGTGCTCAAAAACGGCCGTCGCATCAGCGCCGCGAACGTCTCCGACGATGGCGAACACGTCAGCTATGAAACCTCCGCCGGCCGCTTCACTCTTCCCAAATCCATCGTCGCCCGCATCGAAAAAGACCAGTTTGGCTACTCTTCATCCCATCAAAGTGATCCGCCGCCCGTCTCTGCGCCAGAAATCGCGCCTATCCGCGGTTACAACGATATCGTCCGCCTCGCCGTTCACGACGACTCCATCGATTTCGCCTTCATCGCGCGCCTTGAAGCCGAAGCTCGCTCCGGCTCCCCAGCCTCCATCGAAAAAGTTTCCGCCGCTCACTACACTGCCGCCCAGTTCCTGCTCTCCAAAGGCGAAGTGGACGGCGCCATCGATCACTACCGCCAGGCGCTAAATTTCGCCCCAGAAAATCTCGGCCTGCTCCTGAATTTATCCGTGCTCCTTCTGCGCCAGAGCCAGTTCACCGCCGCCCTCGACCCTCTCGAGCAAGCGCGCCGTGTCGCTCCCAATTCTGCCGACGTCGCCAAGCTCACCGGCTGGGCCTACTACGGCCTGAACAAAATGGATCAAGCAGTGGAAGAATGGCAACGCGCCGAGCACCTGCACCCCGACCCCGAAGTTGAACGCGCCCTCGCCAAAGCGCAAAAAGATAAAGCCGAAGAAGAAAGCTACCGCGAAGGCGTCACCGCTCACTTCACCCTGAAATACAGCGGCACCGCAGCGCCCGACCTCGCCAGCGGAATCCTCCACGCCCTCGAAGAAGATTTCAACGACATCGAATCCCAGCTCGACTACACCCCGCCCGAGCCCATCGGCGTAATTCTCTACACCGGCCAGGCATTTGCCGACATCACCCGCGCCCCCAACTGGGTCGGTGCCATCAACGACGGCCGCATGCGCATCCCAGTCCAAGGACTCAGCAACGTCACGCCAGAACTAGCCCGCGTCCTGAAACACGAACTCACCCACAGCTTCATCGCACAAAAAACGCGCGGCCGCGCCCCCACCTGGGTCCAGGAAGGCGTCGCACAATGGATCGAAGGCCGCCGCAGCAACAGCTCCGCCGGTGCGCTGATAGAATTGGCAGGTCAAGGCCGCGCACCCAGCCTCCAAATGCTCGAAGGGTCATGGATGTCGCTCTCTGGCGGCGCCGCCTCTTTCGCCTACGCCTACTCTCTAGCCGCCGTCGAATCCATCATCGAATCAGGCGGCATCGGCGACATCAGCCGCCTCCTCGACCGCATCTCCACAGCCTCATCCATGGACGCCGCCCTACGCGACGCCCTTCACTCCGACTATTCCGACCTCGACCAGCAAACCATCGCCTACCTCCGCCACGAATACCTCCGCTAGCGCCGTTCTTCTCTGTTCATTTGAAATTTGAAATTTTAAAATTTGAAATTGCCTTTTCTCCCCTCAGTGCCTCAGTGCCTCCGTGCCAACAACCCCGCAATCAACGCCGCCCGCACCCCCAGCTCCCTCACCACCACATGCTCCCGCAAACTATGCGCCCCATCCCCCACAGCCCCCAAGCCATCCAGCGTCGCCACGCCAAGCGCCCCAGTAAAATTCCCATCCGACCCCCCGCCAGTAGCAGCGTCGCCAAGCGAAAGCCCCACCTCCCGCATCAACCCGCGCGCAACGCCAAATAACTCGCGCACCCCAGCACTCCGCTCGAGCGGCGGACGCATCCCCCCAACCCGCACCTCCACCCGCGCCCCGCGCAAAATCGGACGCAACCCGCGCAACTCGCGCTCAATCCGCCCCGCATCCGCCACCCTCGCAAACCGAATATCCACCGCCGCCCGCGCCCGTTCCGGCACCACATTCGCCGCCGTCCCGCCCTCCACCACCGTCGCCTGCACCGTAATCCCGCGCGCGCGATCGTTCATCTTCATCAACCGCGCAATCTGCAGCGCCATCTCATGCACCGCATTCACGCCCTTCTCCGGCTCAATACCCGCATGCGCTGCCCGACCAGTCACGATGATCTCCGCCCCGCCCACGCCTTTCCGCTCCGTCTTCAACCGCCCCTCGCGCCCCAGCGCCGGCTCCAGCACCAGCACCGCATCGCTCCTCCGCGCCTCACTCTCAATCACACGCCGCGACGTCTCGCTCCCAATCTCCTCATCCGAAGTCCACAAAAACACCACCCGCTTCCGCGGCCCCGCTCCAACGGCTCGCAACGCATCCACCGCCGCCAGCGCCAGCACCAACCCGCTCTTCATATCAAACGTACCCGGTCCCCAAGCCCTCCCGCCCCTCACGCGAAACGGCATCTTCGCCAGCGTCCCAATCGGATAAACCGTATCGAGGTGCCCAAGCACAAGAACCTGTCCGTCGCTTCTGCCTGACGCCTGCGGCCACTCGATTCGCAAATGATTCCCGCGCAAACGCTGCCTCAAAATCTTCACCTTCGCCCCGCGCCGCCTCCACTCCCTCGCCACCATCGCCGCAAACCGATCCACCGCTGCCTTGTCATAACTAGGCGACTCACACCGCACAAATCGCCCCAGCAACCGCACCATCTCGCGCTCGCACTTCCGCGTCTCCCGCAACAAATCTCGCATCCCCGCAACTTGTTCGCTCATAGCGCCGCCATGCTACCAGCCACTCTCCAATCGCGCCACATCGCCCCCATCCTGTTTATTCTCGCGCACAGCAAAAATCCGCCCAGAACAAGCGGTGGTGCGTTGCGCCGTCTTTAGTTCCCAGATCTTACGTCTGGGCTAAATTGTGCTGCGGCGTTGCTGGGGCGCGGCTGAAGCGTGCGCTACTAGAAGAATGTTGCCTGGGCGAGACAAGCAATTGTGATTGCGCTGCTTTTTGGGTTGGGGGACAGGCCCTACGGTTGGCGCGGTCAACCTCAGGATGAACAAGAATGCCTGTGTGCTGAAAGCTCGCGAGATTTACATGAGCCACTAAGGGCCCACGACGAGGAATGCGTCGTCGTGCTACCACTGAGGAAGACGACTATGGGGCGGCTAGCTCGATTAGGGTGTTGCCGCCTTGTTGGCGGGCTTCGTCTATGCCGGCTTCGGCGCGATTTATCCATTCGGTGACGCGGTCTTCGGTTTCATCGCC
>Ga0070733_10003975_pt1 | contig 9989 bp, 7 predicted proteins | sample Coa_R1_9_FD_66450 | JGI IMG/M metagenome (GOLD analysis project Ga0070733, IMG submission 66450) | Surface soil microbial communities from Centralia Pennsylvania, which are recovering from an underground coalmine fire - Coalmine... | ecosystem: Environmental > Terrestrial > Soil > Unclassified ... | reverse complement strand
GGGCAGTTGCCAGTTTGTCTGGCCGAGGTAGCCGGCGCCATTAAAAGTGTTCATGTTCGCGATAAATTGCGAAGCCGAGGCAGACGTCATCGCCCCGTCCGCGGCAACACATAGGGCCGGGGTAAGCGGATCCGTGCAGGCAGGCAGGCCGAAAGTGTTGGTGGCGGCTAAATTGGCATTCGCCAACCAGGTGATGTTCGTCACCGGATCATAGACGGTCTGCCCGCCGGGATTGACTTCGAGGCCGTTGCCCGTGGCGGGCGGGGTTCCCGGTAATTTGCCCGGGATCATCGGCAGCGCATACAAAAAATTGGGCAGCGTGTTGGCGCCCTGCCAGCCTGTGGCGAACGAAAAAGTGTAATTGCCGGCGGGCGGAGGAGCGACCGACTGCGACCAATAAAGATAAGGTTGGAAATTGCTGAATGGCCCGACCGTGTTGGCGGGGATGGGAACAGCGGTATTGGGCGCCTTCAGGCCCAAGGCATTCCACAGTGAGCCAAACCCGCTGGCCGAGCAACCGAACCCGAAGTTGCCGCCCGTCGGCGCCGTCCTCCCGCAGCCGCTATCGTTGGTCGGCGTGGTCGGAAGTTGCCAGTTGCTGTGGCCCAAATAATTCGCGGCATTCATGGCTTGAACCCATGCCGCTGCGGCATCGTAGCGCATCGAGCCGCTCGCATTCACGCAGGTTTGCGTGCCTGGACCAGTGCATAGCGGAAGGCCAAACCGGTTGGTGGCGGCCAAATTGGAGTCGGCGAGCCAACTGATGTTATTTACAGTGTCGTAGACCGTGCCGCCGTCCGGGCTGAGCACCAACGTCGCGCCCGCCTGCAAGGATCCGAGCGCATAGACCTGCAACGTGATCGCTAGCAGATCGCGCAAGCCACGGTTCCCCAAACAGTGTCGCCTCCGATTCTCATGCTGAGCTTACTTCTTATAGTGCCCCTCTGGCAACGTGGCGACGCCCTCCGGCAGATGCGCCTGATCGCGCTCGCCTTCAAAACAGCCCGATTCGATCAGCTCGTAATCCTTGGGAGCACGTTTCAGCGGGAACCCTAGCTTCGCCGGCTTGGTGAATACTTTGGGGTCCTCGAGCGTCGCCTCGTAGCTCATGGTATCGGCGTCAACGAGAGTGAAGCGCTCGACCACGTGCAGCGCGTCGCTGTGAAAGTGGCCCGCCATGTCGAACACGCTCTTGTCGTTGTTGTTGGCAACATCGACCACCAGTGTGTTGCCCTCCCAGTGGCCGCGCGAATCTCCCATCCACGCTAAATAGTCCTTGGGATGAGTGCCATCCATGTAGATGATGCGGTAGGCGTGCATATTCTCATGCAGCACCGCGATCTGCTTGGGCGTCTGAAAAATCTGAAACGCGAAATACATGGCGTGCGGAATCCCTTCGTAGTGGCAATGGCCGGTGGGGTCCAGTTCCATGTGCTGCGTGAGGTACTTGATCCGCTCCGCCGCCCAGGGCTGGTAGGGAAGCTCGCCACCTTCGACGATGCCGCTCTCCGATCCGGCGCCGAGGAAGAACCCGGCGGGGTGAGGAAGAATGGAGTACGCCGCACCGCCCGAGCGCGGCTGCCAGATGCCTTCGAGGTCGGGATGGCCGTCGGCGGTCTTCGGCGGATTATACGCGCGCGCCTTGGCCGGATCGATCTTAGGGCCGCTCGGGAAACCCGCGTCAGGAGGCCGGACCTGCGCGGCTAAGGGCAGCGCCAGTACCGCCGTCATCGCCACACTCAGGATCAAGGGTCTCATCGAGGCATCTCCTTTACGATTTCGGCGCGGGGCGGTATGGCGGGTGGATGGCCCTCCCGTTATCGCCTTCGCTGCATTCCTGCTCTCGGAGTTCGAAGCCCGGCTCCGTGATGCGGTGAAGCGGCATGCTGATCTTCCAGGGCTTGCTATACGTTTTGGGATCTTCAATAGTGGCCTCGTAATTGATCGTGTCCGGCGCGGTGCGCGTATAGCGCTCGACCACGTGGAGCGCCTCGCTGTGCGTATGCCGCGCCGAGTCGAGCCACGTCTCGGGCCTGAGATTGGTCACGTCGATCACCAGCGTGTCGCCCTCCCAGTGGCCGACCGAATCGCCCAGCCACAGGTCGATGCCATCCAGATGGTCGCGCGGAGTAGTTCTAACGATGCGCTGGTCGTGCATGTACTCGTACATGAACACGACGTATCCGGGCCGCTGCAGAATTTGAAATGGAAACGGCATGTACGTGATCCGCGGCACGCCGGGCATGGCGCAATGCGCGATGGGATCGACACGCGGGCCTTTCTGCTCCCGCTCGAGCGCCTCTGGCAGGTAGGGAATCTCGTGGCCCTCGGCGATCTCCGTCACGTCGAAGCCAGCCGCGTTGCGGGACATCCAGATGCCCTGGAGGTCGGGTTTGCCGTCGGAGGTGCGAGGGACCGATTGAGCCAGGAGGGTGACGGCTGCGAAGAAAAAACCGGCGCTGCGATTCCGCACCTGGAGGCAACTCCTAACCGGGGTTCACTTCCGTCCCGAGGACGATGGTGTTTCCGTCGGGCATCAGCAACTTTTGGGCGTTGCCGGTGTGCGAACCGTCCTTGGCGAGAAAACCCTCGATGGTCACCATGTTTCCAGGCTTCAAAAAGTCCTTCTTGAATCCGCGCCGGAACAGAGCGTTGGGCGAAGCGGTTTCAAACCCCCAATTGGCTACTTTGCCGTCGGCGTCCTTGACGTCCAGATAGACCCATGAGTGAGGATTCGTCATGTCGAACTTGGTCACGGTTCCGGTTACCTTGATGGGCTTGGTGCCGTCATACTCGGCCGCGAAGGAGTGATGCGCCAGAACCGGCAATGCGGCCAGGAACAGGCTTGCGCTCGCGATTAAAATGGCGACTTGGGACCTAATTCCCACGAAACGATCATATCGCGATCGGGTCGGGCATGCCCAGGCGATCCCGATCCCTACTTATAGGCCGCGCAGACTACGCGCTTACCGCGGAGATGTTGCTCGTAGGCGTCTGGTGGGGGCGCAATCCACTCGATACGCCTGAAACCTGCGTGCTTCAGCATGGCTTCGAGCGCTTTGGGCGAGGGGCATGTCGCCAGCGGCGAAGCACCGGTCTCGCGGTTGCCAGCGTCGAACTCGCCGGATTCATCGATCAACGCCAGAATGCCGTGATACGGCCGGGTCCATTCGCGTGCACCCCACTCGGCTAGGCCTTCGACCTCGTCGGCCACCTGCGTCTCGACCACGCACAACTCCGTGGTCATCGCGGCCACCTTGCGCAACGCGAGCATGGGGTTTTCCAGGTGATATAGAATGCCGAGGAACAGGCACAGCTCAAAGCGGCCAAGCACGCCGGGATCGAGTTCCTCGCAATTGTCCTGCTGGTATCTGATATTCGAGAGCCCCAGCGTCTGCGCCACAAAGCGCGCCTTGCGGAGGTTGGTCTCGCGGACGTCGATGCCCAGTATTTCCCGGACGCCTTTCCGCGCCATGGCGACCGAGTAGTAGCCCTCATGACAGCCCACGTCGAGACACCGGACCTGCGCCAGCCGCGGGCCGAAATGCGCGTCCACAGCGTGGGTGACCATCTCGAGGCGCGTTGTGTGAATAGGCAGCACCTCGGGAGGCAGCAGCGAGGCGGTACGGCCTTGCGGGCCGAGATCGAATTCGTAGAACCAGGGGCCGAGGGCGGCGATTTGGTCCTGAATGGGTCCATTGGGCATGGAGCTAACGGACACGCTTCAGCCATCCTTCAGGCCAGTAGCTGACGTTTCCAGTGATCTCGCCGTCGCGGACGGGCCAAGGCGGCTGCTGCCCAAGGAACTCAGGATGCTCCGCCGCGAAATCGCGGGCGGCGGCTGCGGGATTGTCGGTCACCCACTGGGGGCTTCCGCCGGGCACGTCCGCGAGATCCCTCATGATGCCATCCGCCGCGACGATGTAGGAACCCGGCGTGACGAATCGCGAATAAAGTTCGAGCTCCTGCCGGACGTGGGCGCGCTCATGGCAGGAATCCAGGATCACCAGCACGGCCTCACCCGGCTGGAGAAGCGCCGCCACCCGATCCACCACTTCGGCCGCGATGGAATCGCCCTCGATGAGGGTGATGCGCGGGGCCAGAGAATGGCGCTCGATGGCCTCCCGGTCCGCGGGCGCCATGTGCTGGTCGATCCCGACGACGCGGCCCTTCCCGAGCGCCTGGCACAAGCTGGCGTGGAACATCATGGAGCCGCCCCGGTACACGCCGGTTTCAACAATGACATCGGGTTGCAGGCTGTAGATCACCTCCTGAAGCCGCACCAGATCCTCGGGCAATTGCAGGATGGGATGGCCGAACCAACTGAAGTTGTAATAAGAGCCCAGGCTCCAGCCCACGCGCACCCATTGAAGCGAAATGGCCTCCCACGCATCTTTGCTGTAAAGCGGCTGGGTGCGCTCGGAGGAGCCCACCACGGTGGTGAGCGTGCGGGCCGCGGTGTCGATGATCAGCTTCATGAATGCGTCAAAAATGAGGGAGAAGAGTTGGTGGACGGCATGGGACTCGAACCCACGACCCCCGCGTTGCGAACGCGGTGCTCTCCCAACTGAGCTAGCCGCCCACTTGAGGGTCTACCGAATCAGAATAGCATGGGCTCGTCAGCGCAGAATTTTGTATAATCGGCAGGCGAGGAACGTCTCGAATTCCCGCATCCCTAAATCCGGGAAGATGCGAATCCGCTGAACGCGGAAGTTCCGGCTCATGTTAAGTATGAAGCTCGTCTTTTTCTTGACCGCTCTGGGTGTGTCGTGGTTGGCGCCAGCAGCAGCTTTCGGTGGGGAAATTCAGGGGCGGGTGCTGAACGCTCAAGGGGGACCGGTGGCAGGGGCGGCCGTTACGGTCAGCGCCGGTCAGGAACCCGCCCGCGCGAAAGCCGTTACGGCGGCGGACGGTTCGTATGCCATCGCGAATCTGGAGCCGGGCGTTTATACGGTTACCGTTTCCCTGGCAAACGGTCAGCAGGTGCTGCGGCGGGAGGTGGCCGTGGGCAGCGAGGCTGCTCCCGCCCGCGCCGACTTCCGTTTTATCGCGGCCACTGCCGAAGAGGTGGCCGGCCTGGAGGAGCGGAATCCGAACATCTTCATTTACCGAATCGACCTGAACGACCTGCGGAACCTGCTCACGCTTTTCCGCGGACCAAACCCGACCTACATTCCTGAATTTCTGGCCGAGGACAATTATTTCGGCGCCGAATATGGAGCGCCGCTATTGAGCTTCCAGCCCCTCCGCCCCCGAACGCTGCTGCAGGACTGGCACGCTTCGGTTTCCGCGACGCACCAGAACAGCGCCCTCAACGCCCGCAATTTTTTTAACGCCGGGCCCTTGCTTCCTTCCCGAATCACCAGTTACGACCTGGCCGTAGGAGGCCCGCTGATCTCCTCCAAAGCATCGCTGCTCCTTGATTTCGGCCAGATTTTTAATTCCGGCATGGTCAACGGAAACCTGCAGGTTCCTTTGGCATCCGAGCGGACGCCGCTCGCGACCGACCCGCAAACCAGGGCTATCATCTCCGATTTGCTAAAGGCTTATCCGGCGGAGCTTCCCAACCTGCCCGGCGTCAGCCTGCGGCAGCTCAATACCAACGCCCCGCGCAGCATTGTGACCGCCGACGGGCTGGCGCGCCTGGACCTTAGGCCGAACGACAAGACCTCGGTGGCCGGGTTGTATTCGGTGAACCAATACAGCGAGGACCCCTTCCAGTTGGTGCTCGGACAAAATCCGCAGACGGATTTGAGAAACCAGTCCGCCTACGCCGATCTCACGCAGGTTTTCTCTCCACAAACAGTCGGCCAGTTCGGCTTTCATTTCGACCGGATTCGCGCGTCCCTGCTGCCTACCCCGCAGTTTGAAGGCCTACTGGCTCCGTTGGGCTTCCCGACCGTTCCCGAGATCGTATTCCCCGGCAGTGGCTCCTCGCAATCCGAGCTGGCGAATATCGGTCCCGGAATACAGTTTCCACGGAAGAGAGTGGAGAATCGTTTCAAGCCGTTCTCCAACCTCAGCCGGACCATGGGGCGGCACACGCTCAAATTCGGCTGGAGCACCACCCGGTCCCAGGTGAACGATCTGCAAAGCAACGATGGCCAGGGGGTGCTGAACTTTCGCCCCGATTTCGGGCGCACGGCGGTACAGAATTTCCTGCTCGGCACTCCCGATCTGTTTACGATTGCGATCGGGAATCTCTATCGCGGCTTCCGCAATTGGGAGCACGCCGCTTACGTGGAGGACGAATTCCGCGTTTCCCCCACGTTCGTGATCAATATGGGAGTGCGCTACGAAGTGGAGACCTCGCCCACCGAAGTGAACAACCTCACCGATCCCAAGATGCCGACGATGCACGGGGTGGGGCCGCGGTTTGGGTTTGCGTGGAATCCTGGCCGGGGAAAACTCACGGTTCGCGGGGGCTACGGCATCTCCTTCAGCTCCATCTTCCCGGTGACGTACCAAACCACGCGCTTCAACCCTCCTTCGGTGCAGGTGCTGGAAATCAATACGCCGAGTTTGGTGGACGCTCTCGCGCTGGCCAAAGCCGCCCCGACCATGAAGCCGATTCCGGGCGCTCAACCGGACTTGTATGTGCTGAGCCCGGACCTGGTCCTGCCCTACAGTCACATGTATAATTTCGCGCTCGAATGGGCGCTGCCGGCGCAAACCCTGGTGCGCCTCGCCTACATGGGGAACCGGTCTTTCCATTTATTGACCCAGGGAACCTACAACCGGCCCGTAGTGGTGCCGGGCATTCCGACCACGGAGGCAACGCTCAATGCGCGCCGTCCCGATCCACGCTATGGCGCAATTTATACGGTGGAGAGCAACAGCAACAACTACTACGACGCCGCCCAAGCCAGCGTTGAAAAGAGATTGACGCACGGCCTGACACTCCGCGCGGCCTACACCTTCAGCAAGGACATCGACATTGGCGGAGATTTCACCAACACGGCTTCCGGAGTGGAGGTTCCGCCGGAGACGGGCGGCTCCACCTGTCAAAGCTGCAGCCACGTCTCGGATCAAAAAGGAGTGGCGCTGTTCGATACGCCGCAGGTCTTCACCGTCAGCTACATCTATCGCCTGCCTTTTTTTGCCGGATCCACGCGAGGGCCGGCGGCCGCGCTCAAAGGATGGCAGGTCTCGGGCACAACCCTTTTCCAGTCCGGTGTTCCTTTCCACTTCCATACCGGATCGGACGCGCCCGGTTACGGCAACGTGGACGGCGACACTCAGGATCGACCCAATATCTTGAACCCATCCCTGCTGGGAAAGAGCTTTGACAATCCCGATACGGTCGCCGCGTTGTTGGGCGCGAATACGTGCAGGCCGCCGGGTACCGACGGCCTCCCCTACCTGCACTGCGAGTATTTTGACACCAATATTCCTCCCGCAGGCCGCGGCAATCTCGGCATGAACACTTTCCGGAAAGACGGAACCAACAACTGGAACGTCGCGTTTGGCAGGAGCTTCCGTCTGCCGCGCGGGGAGCGTTCGCTCGACTTTCGTACCGAGTTCATCAACTTCTTCAATACGCCCCAGTTCGATAAACCGGGAACACAACTGGCCCTGGCCACTTTCGGAAAGATCACCAACACCGTCAACAAGGGGCGGCAGGTGCAGTTCACGCTGAAGCTGAATTTTTAATATGGTCCCAGTTCACCGCACTCCGGACGCAGTCTCCCGATCTGGGCTTCGCGCGGAGGCGGAAAATCGGCATCTCCCCCTGTTCGACAGCAAAATTCATTCGGCCTCTGCCTCAATTTTTTACTTGCGGTTAGAGACAATTCCTACGACACTGAAATTTCATGGCCACTGTCAAAGTTAACGGAGGCGCCGCCGCTCCGGTCCGCGAGCCGGCCGACCGCTGGTCGATCGCCGAGGCCGGCGAGCTGTACGACGTCTCCCGTTGGGGCAAGGGCTATTTCTCGGTGGGCCAAAACGGGCACGTGTGGGTGCACCCCGACAAGGATCCGAATCGCGCGCTGGATTTGAAGGAACTGGTCGATAACCTTCAGCTTCGCGGCATCTCCTTGCCGATCCTGATCCGCTTCGGCGAGATCCTCAAGCACCGGCTCGGCGAGATCCACCAGGCGTTTCAAAACGCGATCAACGACAACAATTACAAAGGCAGTTACTGCTGCGTTTATCCCATCAAGGTGAACCAGCAGCGCCAGGTGGTGGAGGAAGTTTTCCAATACGGCCGCCCGTACAAGTTCGGCCTGGAATCCGGTTCGAAGCCGGAGCTGCTGGCGGTGCTGGCGATCGCCGACAATGAGACGCCTATCATCTGCAACGGTTTCAAGGACGACGAATATATCGAGATGGTCATGCTGGCCAAAAAAATCGGCCGCCAGATCATCCCGGTGGTCGAAAAATATACGGAGCTGGACCTGATCTTGAAGCACTCGGCGAAAGTCGGCGTGCGGCCGGTGATCGGGCTCAGGATCAAGCTAGCCAGCCGCGGCTCGGGGCGATGGAAGTCGTCGGGCGGGTATCGGTCGAAATTCGGCCTGACGGTGACGGAGGCGTTGCGCGCGCTGGATCAGTTGAAATCGGTGGGTATGGAGGATTGCCTCCAGCTTCTGCACTTCCACCTGGGCAGCCAGATCACCAATATCCGCCAGATCAAGGGCGCGGTGATCGAGGCCGCGCGTGCCTACGTCGAGATGCGGCGGGCGGGCGCTGGGCTCAACTATCTGGACGTGGGCGGAGGGCTCGGCATCGACTACGACGGCTCGCAGACCGATTTCGAATCGAGCGTGAACTACACATTGCAGGAGTACGCCAACGACGTCGTCTATCACATCCAGAGCGTGTGCGATGAGGCTGAAGTGCCGCATCCGGTCGTGGTGTCGGAAAGCGGGCGCGCGGTGGCAGCGTATCACAGCGTGCTGGTGTTCAATGTGCTGGGCGTGACCGGCTTCGGCGATGAGGAAACACTGCCGGAATTTCCGGAGGATGTGGAGCAGCCGCTCATCGACTTGAAGGACACTCTGCGGGGCTTAAGCTCGAAGAACCTGCTCGAGAGTTTCCACGACGCGCAGCAGGCGCTCGATTCGGCTCTCAATCTGTTCAGCTTGGGCTACCTGCCGCTGCAACAGAGGAGCTGGGCGGAGTGCATCTATTGGGTGATCTGCCGGCGCATTCAGAAGCTGGCGAAGGATTTGGATTATTTCCCGGAGGAATTGGAGGGTCTGGATTCGCTCCTTTCGGAAACCTATTTCTGCAATTTTTCACTGTTCCAGAGCATGCCGGACAGTTGGGCGGTGAAGCAGTTGTTTCCGATCATGCCCATTCACCGGCTAGAGCTGGAGCCCTTCCATCACGGCATTTTGGGCGACATCTCCTGCGATTCCGATGGCAAGGTGGATCAGTTCATCGACCGCCGCGACGTGAAGAGGACGCTGCCGCTGCACGCCTTCAACGGCGAACCGTACTTCCTGGGAGCATTCTTGGTGGGCGCCTACCAGGAGATCTTGGGCGACCTGCACAACTTGTTCGGCGACACCAACGCAGTGCATGTGCTGCTGGACGCCAATGGCGCGGTGACGCTCGATGCGGTGATCCGCGGCGACACGGTTCGAGAAGTGCTCGACTACGTGCAGTTCAAATCGACCGTTCTGGCCGAGCATTTTCGGCGCGATGTCGAGACCGCCGTGCGTGAAGGGCGCATCGGTTACGAGGAGTCCGGCCTGCTGCTTCGCTTCTACGAAGACGGCCTGAACGGATACACGTATCTGGAGCAGTAGGCGCTTCCACTTACATCGCGACTCGGCATCGCACTCGAACCGGGTCGAAGCAGCATTGGGTCTGCGCCCCGTCTGCGATCGCATCTACAATGCGATGTGACCCCACCGCGATGAGTCCAGATACTCCCGTTATTCCGGTTCCGTCATGGCCTATTTTTGATCTCTTCAATACTATTCTTTGCGGAGAGTTTCCTGGCCCGTCCCGGCATGAAGACGAAAGCCTCTTCGTTC
>Ga0070733_10003973_pt1 | contig 9993 bp, 8 predicted proteins | sample Coa_R1_9_FD_66450 | JGI IMG/M metagenome (GOLD analysis project Ga0070733, IMG submission 66450) | Surface soil microbial communities from Centralia Pennsylvania, which are recovering from an underground coalmine fire - Coalmine... | ecosystem: Environmental > Terrestrial > Soil > Unclassified ... | reverse complement strand
CTTCCTTGAGCGACAGCTCCTCCACCAGGCTGGTCAGGTAGCGCGAGCGCGAGGCCAGCGAGCGGATGACGGCGAAGCCCACTTCCGAATTGTGGCGGCACAGATCGAGGAACTCGCGCTTGGGGAGGTAGAGCAGGACGGTCGAGTCCTCCACTGCGGCCGCTGAGGCCGGGAAACTGCCGCCGTCGAAGAGCGCGAGCTCGCCCACGGTCGAGCCGGCGCGCTCGGTCACCAGCACCTGCTCGCGCCCGGTTTCCGCCATCTTGAAGAGCTTCACCGCCCCCGCCTGCACGACGAACAGTCCCTCGCAGGGATCGCCCTCGGCGAACAGCATCTCCTCCCGGTCCAGGCGGCGGACCCCGCAGTGGGCGGCGAGGGCTTGGAGGTCGGCGGCGGGCAGCACCGCGAAGAACGGCACGCGGCGCAGCGTTTCAACCGGATCGAGAATGGCCATCGCCGTCATCTTAGTTGAAAAGCCGCGGCGCGCAAAGGCGCGAGTCCCCCAAGCACGACTTAAGTCGTCGCATCCGAAATCGGCCAGGACTAAGCTTTAGCCGTCGGAAGGGCAAATTCTTCGGAGGAGTCGATTATGGCCTACATTATCGCGGAACCCTGCGTCGGCACGAAGGACACGGCGTGCGTCGATGTCTGCCCGGTGGACTGCATCCACCCGCGGAAGGACGAGGCAAACTTCGCCGATGTCAATATGCTCTACATCGACCCGATCGAGTGCATCGACTGCGGAGCCTGCGTGCCGGTTTGCCCGGTGTCGGCCATCTTCCCGCTCGACGACTTGCCGGAGAAGTGGCAGAGCTACACGCCGCTCAACGCCGAGTACTACAAGAAGTAGCGGATGAGGAGCGGCTTCGGGTGGGGCGCCGGTCTATGACGTCTATGACCGTCGCACCCACGGCTCGCAAGAGTTTCGCCCCTTTTCGCCGGTCATAGACCGGCGCTGCAGCCGGTGAACCCCCGCTCGCCCACAACCCATCAGCCAACCAGCTAGCTAACCAAGTGAATTCAATCGAGTTAGCTGACAGTCACCAATCTTCAGGGTTGACCCTCTCCCAACTTGCGGGATAGAATCGTCTAAGTCTTGTGGCGCTGCCGGCTGGCGGCGTCCGCTGCTTGTTGACGTCGGGGTTGGAGTCGGGTGAGATTCAAGGTGTTACTGCTCCTGACCGCAGTGACCGCGGTGGTGGCTTGCGGCCCCACCGCCCAGCGTACGACTACGGCCTTCGTCGCCCCCGCCCCTGCCGCCTGGCGGCCTGAAGCCCTTCCCCTAGCGCCAACTCACCCCTCGGTTCCGCTCCCCCAAGAGACTGATCTCGCAACCTCGATCATCGCGCAGGCGGAGCAAACCTACAACGAAGGCATGGCGGACTATCGGGCGGGCAACCTGGAGGCGGCGAAGGACAAGTTCGACGCGGCGCTGCGGCTGATCCTTGAATCCAACGTCGATCTTGAGACCAACGACCGCGTCAGCGCCGAGTTCGACAAGCTGGTGGAGGACATTCACGACGTCGAGCTGGCGGCGGCCGAGCGCGGCGATACGCTGGCCGAGCATCACTATGAAGCTCCACCCATCGAGTCCTTCGCCGGACTGACCTTCCCGGTGGATCCTCAGGTGAGGGAACGCGTTCAACAGGAGGTGAAACTGGTCCGGTCCGACTTGCCGCTGGTCTCGAACGACTATGTGGACGGCGTCATCACCTACTTGCAGAAGCACGGGAAAAAGTACATCCAGACCGTGCTCGATCGCCGCGGCCTCTACCAGCCTCTGATCTCGGCCGAGCTCACCAAGCAGGGTTTGCCGCAGGACCTGATCTACCTCGCTGCCGGCGAGAGCGCCTTTAACCCCTTTGCGCTCTCCAACAAGGGCGCGCTGGGCATCTGGCAGTTTATGCTCGGCACCGGAGCGCTTTACGGGCTGAAGAAAGACCGCTGGGTGGACGAGCGCGAAGACCCGGCGAAGTCCACTCGCGCCGCGGCCCGCCACCTCAAAGACCTCTATCAGACCTTCGGCGACTGGTACCTCGCCATGGCCGCCTACGACTGGAGTCCTAACGGCGTCCAGCACGCGATCGAGCGGACCGGATACGCAGACTTCTGGACGCTGCGCCGACTTCACGTCCTGCCGGTGGAAACCGAGAACTACGTGCCGATCTTCCTGGCGACGGCCCTTATCGCCAAGGACCCCAAGGCCTACGGCTTCGAGGTTCCCCCGGATGCGCCTCTGGCTCTCGATCAGGAGCCGGTCTCCGTCCCGACCGACCTGCGGCTGGTGGCGCAACTGATCGACCGGCCGGTGGAAGAGCTGGTTCGCCTGAACCCCAGCTTGCAGCGCTGGACCACGCCCGCCAACGATCCTGGATTTGTGCTCAATCTGCCCGGCGGTACCCGGGATCAGTTTGAGAAGGCCATCGCATCGATTCCCCCCGACAAGCGCGTCTGGTGGCGTGCCCACAAGGTTGAATCGGGTGAGACCATGGCGGCGGTGGCGCGCAAGTTCAAGATCTCGCCCGTGGCCTTGGCTCGAGCCAACGAGCAAGTCGCAGCCAATGAGCCGCTGGAAGAGGGGACCCGGCTGGTCGTGCCGCTCGCCGCCGGGAACGAGCGGTCCCTGCAGCGTGTCCACGTCCGGGGTCCGCGGCGGCTCTCTTACTACCACGTGCGCACCGGCGACACTCTGGATCTGGTGGCCGACCGCTTCGATGTTTCCGCCTTCGAGATTCGGCGCTGGAACAACCTGAAGTCGTCACGCTTGGTGCCCGGCAAGACCCTGAAGGTCTACACGGCGGGGGGCAGTTCGTCATCGGCGCGAAGGAACACAGTCCGGCGCCGCTCGAGTTCCAGCCACCACAAGAAGGCGGTTGCTTAAAGCCTCAGTCGAGACTTCCAAGTTGCGCGCCGACGTTCGTCCGGCCGCCCTTCCGCTCGCCCCATCCCGCTTATCTTTTCCCCGCGCGCTCCGGCTTGTATTGCTCTTGACAGCGAGCTTTTCTCTATGTAAATCTGCCCCGCAAGCAACGGGTTGGGCTCGAAACGAGCCTGCCTCGGGGTGATCGACACATTCGCCTGAGCCCGGCAGAGGGCGGTCGGAGAGGAGGATTCATGGCTTTCGACAAAGAGAGTGATCCTGGAGACCTGGAAGAATTCGGAGAGGAGCTCTCCTCAGATTACCGCGAAGAGGAGGAAGCAGGCGAAGAGGGGGAGGAAACCGAGGAAGAGGTTTCCTATGAGGCTGACGTGGTCGTAACGTCCACACCCCTCGAGGTCCCCGAGGTTGCGCCCGAGCCCCCGGCGCCGGCGCCGCCCGCTCCCCGGCCCGCCCCCAAGCCGAAGCCTGCGGCGAAGAAGAAGGCCGTGAAGCCCAAGCCTGCCAAGAAAAAACCAGCACCCAAGCCCAAGAAGGCGGCCAAGAAGGCAGCCAAGAAGCCAGCCAAGAAAAAGGCAGCCAAGCGTCCGGCGCCCAAGAAGCCGGCGCGCCGACGATAGCTAGGGTGATCGCCGGGCTTTGACACCCGTCGATCGGAACGTTCAGATGTCTACGAGTGCGGGAACCGGGTTAGCTTGATTTCCGGTTCCCGCCCAACCTGCCATAACGTCGGCGTTTTCGCTGTCCACGGCATCTCCTCCGGGCCCCGCGCTTTTTGCTCCGGCCACATCCCCTTCAGATCAGGCCTGTCCGCCACCCGCACGCGGAAGTGATGGCTGGGAAAATCCGCCTGCTGCATCCGGGAATCCTCAACGGCTTCCATCTGACTGATGGGAAATGGGTTACTTGCTCTGAGGGCGGTAGGGTTTTAAGAGCGGATCCGCCGCGCGGGTACCCCTCATGCCGCGAGCCTAGATTGCCGAAGTTCATTCCCTGAGGCCAATTCTGTGGCCAGCCCGGACAGCAAGTGGTCTTAGGCCTCTGAGAAAAATGAGGTTCGACATGAAGAACCTTGAGCGCCCCAAAAGATGGATTCTGTGGCTGGTGGGCCTGGGCATGCTTGGCTTCGCCTTAGCCGATAGGGCTCGAGCCCAGGAAGCGGTCGAGCCCGTGGCGCCGCGCCCGGAGATGCACGCGCGTCAAGACATCCTCATACCTGACTCGAGCCTCGAGCGCGCGGCGGATAAGGGCAAGGGGACGGTGGCCCACACCAACCACGTCATTATGGGCGTGACGGTCGCGGCCGAGGAGGTCGCCCGGCGCGCCGATGAACGCGAGGCGGCGGCAACGTCAACGGTGTTTTACGAGACGCCGGCCACCATTCGATCGGCCTACAACCTGCCTTTGACCGGGGGGGCGGGGGTGATCGCCGTTGTCGACGCCTACGACGATCCGGCGGCGGAAAGCGATCTGGAGGCTTTCTCGAGCCTGCTGAGGCTGCCGGCGTGCAGCAGCCTCACCGGTTGCTTTCAGAAGGTCTATGCGAGCGGGAGGAAGCCGGCGCTGAACTGCGGCTGGGCGCAGGAGGAAGCGCTCGACATTGAATGGGCCCACGCCATGGCGCCCAACGCTCGAATCGTGCTGGTGGAAGCCGCTTCCAACAGCAGCACCGACCTGTTCCACGCCGTCGACGTGGCGAACGGCGTCGTCAGTCCTCGCGGCATGGGCTTCGGAGAGGTCACCATGAGCTGGGGACTGAGCGAGTTCCCGAGCGAGGCGGCCTACGATACGCACTTCGTGACCACCGGAATCGTCTACTTCGCCTCCAGCGGCGACGTGGGCGGGGCGCGCAATTATCCGGCGGTGTCGCCCCGCGTGGTGGCGGCGGGCGGCACCACGATCCACCGCAGCTCGACGGGCGCTTTTCTCAGCGAGACGGCTTGGAGCGGGAGCGGCGGCGGCCCGAGCCCGTACGAGCCCAGGCCGCCGTTCCAAAACGTCGTCGTCACCAGGGTGGGAGCGCAGCGCGGCTCACCCGACGTGGCGTTTGACGCCGACCCCCACTCCGGCGTCCTGGTCTACGACTCAACGCCTTGCGGCGGCATCAGCGGCTGGTTGATCTTCGGCGGCACCAGCGTGTCAGCGCCGTCGGTGGCGGGCATCGTCAACCTGGCGGGTCACTTCTACCACTCGTCGTCGATCGAGCTCAGCACGATGTACAGCAACCTTGGCACGCCCAACTTTCGCGACATTGTTTCCGGCACGGCGGGCAGCTTCAGCGCGAGCCCCGGATGGGATTTCACCACCGGCATCGGCTCGAGCCTCGGGGTGGCCGGCAAATAGCGGCGCGGCCCCCCGGAGCAAGCGATCGGGCCGGTCTGAAATCTCCGAACGATGCACTTGATGAAGCAAGTCGTGGCGGGAACGTTGGCTAGAGTTTCTGCCGAAGAAATTCAACCAGAACATAACCGATGAGTGCGGCGATAACCGCGATCACAAAGTTGGCCGCCGTAAAAACATCCGCGATGGCCCAAGCCAAACCCCTGCTCCGTCCCACACCTGAGCGCTCAAACTCGCCCATCAGAAGGTTGGAATAAAACAGGAGAATGATGAAGCCGGCCTCGATGATCGCGCGCCAAACCTTTTTCATGTGCGCATTCTACGGGCGCGCAGCGAGGCCGACAAGGGGATTCGGCTCATTCTCTTTGAGCGCCCCTCAAGGCGTCGTCACCCGAGGCAGCTCCACGAAGCTCGCTTGGCCGGGCGCGTGATAGATCCGCTCGACGGCCATCCGATAATCCTCCGGCTTGGCCCAAAAAATATTGGGCACGAAGGTCTGCGGATTGCGGTCGTAAAGGGGAAACCAGCTCGATTGCACCTGGACCATGATCCGATGCCCCGGCAGGAAGACGTGGTTCGCCGTGGGCAGGGCGAAGCGATAGAGCAAGGGTGCGCCGGACGCGAGCCGCTTGGGCGTCTCCAGGCTCTCGCGGTAGCGGCCGCGGAAAATATCCGCCGAGATCATCAGTTGATAGCCGCCCAGGTCGGGCTCGTCCGCGACCTCTTCGGGATACACGTCGATCAGCTTCACCACCCAGTCGGAGTCGGTGCCGCTGGTGGAGGCTACCAGGTTGGCCACCGGCTGCCCGCTGATCTTCACCGGCTCAGTCAAAACATCGGTGGTGAAGGCCAGCACGTCCGGACGGCCAGATGCCTCGCGCTGGTCGTCGACCAGCCACTCGGGCCAAGTCAGGCCTTTGCTCGCGTCGTAGCCCATGGGCCGAACGGGGCGCTTGCGAAAGGGCACGGGCTTCGCTGGATCAGAGATGTATTCGTCGAACTCCGAGCCGCCCGGCTTGGGCGCGTCGAAGCTCAGCTTGGAGCCCGCCGTGAAAAACAGCGCCTGGTGATCGATGTTGCAGCCGCTCGCGCAGCCGGCGGGCCACGCGGCCAGACGCAGCCACCGGTTCGTTCCGGTCTCGAACGCCGTGACCGGCGCCACCTCCGCCTTGGGCGCGCCGTCCTTCAGATATTGGGCCAGGAACGGGCGCAGGATTTCCCGTTGGAAGTAAAGCGAGGTGTCGGCGCCGAATTTCAAGGGGCCGAGCGTACTGCCGTCTCCGATCTCCTGGCCGTGGTGCCATGGACCTATCACCAGGTAGACCTTGTCGTTGCCGGTATCCTTGGGCTTGATCGCCTGATAGACGGCAATGGCGCCGTAGATGTCCTCCTGGTCCCAGAGGCTGTCCACCAGCATCACCGGTACTTTGAGCGGCTGGTCCGCGAGCACCTTGTCCACTGCCTGCTCCCGCCAGAAGCTGTCGTAGTTTGGGTGCTCGAGCATCTTCCGCCAGAAGCCGACCTGCTCAAGGCCGTGCAGGCGGCCGAGCTCGCCCGCCGATCCCGCCTGCATGTACACGTCGTAGTCGTCAAACTGGTTCGTCCACCATTTGACCTCGTTGGCGCGCGTCGCCTCCTGCTCGTAGATATAAGGCATATTCTGCTGGCGAAAAGCGCCGTTGTGGAACCAGTCGTCGCCCATCCAGCCGTCCACCATGGGATTCATGGGCACGGACACTTTGAGCGCCGGGTGGGGATTCACCAGCGCCATCAAGGGCAGGAACCCGTCGTAGGAAATGCCCAGGATGCCGACCTTGCCGTTCGATTCCGGGACGTTTTTCACCAGCCAGTCGATGGTGTCGTAGGCGTCGGTCGCGTGATCAACCGGCGTCGGATTCAGAGGCCCGTGCAAGGGCCGGTTCATCACGTAGTCGCCCTCGGAGCCGTACTTGCCGCGCACGTCCTGGACCACGCGGATGTAGCCGTCCTCGACGATCAGCTCGGTGGCGTTGTCATAACCCTCGAGGACCGGCCCCAGGTGGGAGCTGTCGGCGTAGCTGGTCTGCACCGTGGCGCTGTAAGGCGTGCGCGTCAGCAGGATCGGCGCGGCCTTGGCTCCCTTCGGCACCAGGATCACGGTGTGCAGCCTCACCCCGTCGCGCATGGGGATCATCACGTCGCGCCGGTCGTAGTCGAAGCTGCCGGTGACGGGCTCGAGATGGGCCGGCGTCTCGCTGGGATATGCGGGATAGGTGGCGGGCGCTTGGACGGCCGGGGCCGCCTGGGTGGCTTGAGCAGCCTGCACCGCCGCCGAGCGCTCCGTGAACTCTGTGAACAAGGCGGTGCCGAGCGCCGTCACCAACAGTGCCAAGGTGCGAATGCGATGAGTCCGCTTCATCAGACTCCCCTCCGATCAGCTAGCAGGCGTGAGCGGCGAAAGCAGATCATGATAACCCACATATTCTTAATATTAATCAGCGGGGTTGGCTGCGGTCGAAGCGCCGGGCCAACTCCGACGGGGCGCGGCCCGAGGATGGGCGAAAGGAGTTCTTTGCTGTAGCGTTAGGGGCCGGCGTAAAGTTCGGGTAGCCACGGTCAGTGCTTTTCTCACCGTGGGCTTTAGCCATGACGCGCCGACCCAAAAGAACCCACGGTCAGAAAAGCACTGACCGTGGTTACCACCGCGTCTCCAGGAATTTCTCGCGCCGCAACCTTTGCCGCTCGGTTCGTCATCCAACCCTTGGGAGGCGAAACCGGGGGGTTCGCGCCGGTTCCAGAGCGTCGAGTGGCTGAGGCGACATGCGCAAGGCGGAGACGGTCATTTCGATTGTGCTGGGCGCCGTCCTGCTCTCAGCCGTGCTGGTGCTTGAGCGCCAGCGGCAGTTAGCGGGCTCGCTCAACCCGGACCCGGCGTCGCCCGGCGCCGATCCTGCGCCCACGGGGGTAGCGGACAATCAGGGTGACGTCACCCAAGGCTTCGAGCGAATCCGCACCTACGCACTGGGCGCTTACCACGCCGACGTCTACCGGGCCAGTGCGTCGCAGCTTGATTTCGCGGCGGCTCAACTGGTGATCTACGACCATGCCGATCATCCCCTGCTCAAGCTGGAAGGTCTGGAGAGCACCAAGACCCCTTGGACGGTTCTCTACGATTTTCGCTCTCATCACGGGGTCGAAACCGAAGGCCAGGGACATCACCCCTCCTATCTCAAGGATCTGAGCGGGGACGGCAAGCCCGACGTGATCGTCGGGCAGTTTTCGGGCGGCGAGCGCTGCTGCACCACCGTCACCGTGGTCGAACTCGGCCTGGAGTCGGTGAGGACGGTGGGCCGCATCGGAGGACTGAGCGGCTTGCCGTTCGAGGCGCTGGAGCTGCGGAAGCTCGACCGGAGGGCGAAGTCGGGCTGGCAACTGGTTGCGCACCGGCGATATGGCACACCTTGCGGATCGCCTGACGACGCGGCCGACGTGCCCGCGGTCTATACCTACTCTTCTGAAGGCCAGTTCGTGGTCGAGACGCCTCGCTACACGCCGTACTTCGAAGGCGTCCTGCGACGGAATCTGGCGCGGTGGGCGCGTCAGGACCAGCGGTCGATCCAGCTACTTTCCACCCTGGCGCTCGACTATGCCGGACTCGGCCGTGAGGAAGAAAGCCACCGCTTCGTGACGGCGAATGTGTCGCAGTTCGCCCCCGAGATCACGGCGGCAGGGGTCGAGCCGCAGACGTGTACCGCCTATCTCGAGACGCTGGCGGATCAGTTGGCGGGTGAGGCCCGGCAGGGCGCCGCCGCGCTTCGCGGTTCTGGCCGGGGCGGCAGATAGCCCGGGCCGCTTACAGGACCGCTTCGTCCCAACTCTCGAGGCAGGTCCTCACCCTGGCCATGAACTGGTCCGCGACCGCGCCGTCGATCACCCGGTGGTCGAAGGAAAGCGCCAGGTAGACCATCGGCCGGATGGCGATGGCGTCCGAGCGCACCACGGCCCGCTTCTCGATCGCGCCCACGCCCAGGATCGCCACCTGCGGCTGGTTGATGATCGGCGTGCCGAAGAGGCTGCCAAAGACGCCGGGGTTGGTGATGGTGAACGTGCCGCCCTGCACGTCGTCAACGCTCAGGTGTTTGCTGCGCGCGCGCTCCGCCAGATCCTGCACGGCGCGCGCCACACCCAGGAAATTCCGCTCGTCGGCGCGCTTGATCACCGGCACGATCAATCCCGTGTCGAGCGCCACCGCAACGCCAATGTTGATGTCGCGGTGGTAGACGACGTTCGAGCCGTCCACCGACGCGTTCAGTAGCGGAAACTCCTTGATTCCGACCACCGCGGCGCGCACGAAGAACGGCGTGTACGTCAGCTTGACACCGTTGCGGCGCTCGAACTCCTCAGCATGCCGGGATCGAGTCTCGTGGACCTTGCTCATCTCGACTTCGAACACGGTCGAGACGTGCGCCGACGTCCGGCGGCTGATCACCATGTGCTCGGCAATCTGTTTGCGCATCGGCGTCATCGGCACGACGTGGGTTGGCCCGGCGAAAACCACGGCGGGCGTTGCAGAAGCCGCAGGAGCCGGGACTGCCGGCTCGGGAGATCGAGTGGCGGGCGGAGTCGTCGGCGTTGCAGGGCCGCCCGCCGGCTGTCCTGCCAGGTACCCGAGGATATCCTTCTTGCCGATCCGGCCGCCGAGGCCAGTCCCCGTCACGCGCCGGAGGTCGACATTGTGTTCACGCGCGATCCGGCGCACCAGGGGTGACGAGCGAACTTCCTTGGCGCCGCCTGCC
>Ga0070733_10003972_pt1 | contig 9993 bp, 9 predicted proteins | sample Coa_R1_9_FD_66450 | JGI IMG/M metagenome (GOLD analysis project Ga0070733, IMG submission 66450) | Surface soil microbial communities from Centralia Pennsylvania, which are recovering from an underground coalmine fire - Coalmine... | ecosystem: Environmental > Terrestrial > Soil > Unclassified ... | reverse complement strand
CCGATGGCTTGTTTCGTGTGCGGGGCAATTACAGCACGTTCCTGGAGAAGAAAGAGGAGTTCCTGCACGCGCAATCGAAGCGACAGGAAGCTTTGGAGAACCTGGTCCACAATGAGATTGAGTGGCTGCGGCGGGGGGCCAAAGCACGGACAAGGAAATCCAAGGCGCGTATCGGCAAGGCAACCGAGTTAATGGGAGAGTTGTCCGAACTGAACGCAAGAACCCGCACGGCCACTGCCCAGGTGGATTTCTCGGCCAGTGACCGAAAAACCAAGCAGTTGATCACACTGGATAACGCCGCCTATCGGGCAGGAACCCGCACGCTTTTTGCGGGCCTCAGCTTCATCCTGTCAGCTGGCTCCAGAGTCGGGCTGGTGGGTCCGAATGGTAGTGGAAAGACGACATTGTTACGTCTCCTGCGGGGAGAATTGATCCCTACCGCTGGTGAGATCCGCCGAGCCGATTGGTTGCGTATCGTGTACTTCGACCAGGCTCGCGAGCTCAATTCCAGTGTCAGTCTGCGGCGGGCGCTGGCTCCAGATGGTGATGCGGTAATTTATCAGGATCGGGTAATTCATGTGGCGTCCTGGGCGGCAAGATTCCTGTTCACAGGTGAGCAGCTCAACCAGCCGGTGGGGCGGCTTTCTGGAGGCGAAAGGGCGCGAGTCCTGATTGCTCAGCTTATGCTCCAACCTGCAGATGTTCTCATGCTGGATGAGCCCACCAACGATCTGGACATTCCGACGCTCGAAATCCTCGAGGAAAGCCTGCTGGAGTTTCGTGGATCCCTGGTCTTGGTTACGCACGACCGCTACATGCTGGATCGCGTATCGAACATGGTTCTTGGCCTGGATGGACAGGGCGGCGTGGAATGCTTTGCCGATTACTCGCAATGGGATGCCTGGCAGCGGGAGCGCCAGCAGCAGCGATCAAAGGCAAGTGTCCGGCCCGATCCACGAGCTGCGGCCTTTTCGAAGCCATCTGCGCCAATGAAAAAGAAGCTTTCTTATCTGGAAGGCCGTGAATATTCGACGATCGAGCAACGAATACTGGAAGCTGAACAGGTGTTGCAGACCAAGCGGGCTCAACTGGAGGAGCCAGCGATTGCCAGCGACGGCCCGCGTCTGATAGCCGCACACGCCGAGGTGGAAACGGCGCAGAAACATCTGGAGACTCTGTACTCGAGGTGGAGTGAACTTGAAGAGAAGAATGGCTGAACGTATGGAAACGGCCGCTTCTATCGTTTCCCTGGAGCCATCACGCGGAACAGGACGCCCTGGGGAAATTGTTTTGCCTGGGTGATCTTTGGGCCGCCCACCCGAAGGCAAGATCCTCAATCCCGCTACCCATCGCGCGATCCACCGCTCCCCGCTCCCGCTCCGCGGCCAGCCGCAGGCGGGCAGAACCTGAAAAGTCCGCTCGGCGCACTTTTCGCAGAATGAGACTCGCCGAAGGTGATCTCCGAATAATCGACCATTGGAAAGCCAGCGACCAATCGTTGGCACCAAGGGGCGACGGTACATTGCCTAAGGTGCTCCTAGTAAGACTCCTTCAAGCCGAAGGTGCATCTGAGATCTGGATACTTGCTCGCGGACCCGGTAGCACCCCTGTGATCTGTGCTGCCATAGGGTAGGCGCGATAGAAGAGGGACTGTGCGGTTTCATGCCCAAAGCGCCCTGTTATTCCTTCTGCTCTGTCTGACGTCTAACCCGGCCATGGTTGCGCAAACAGACCAGGAAGGGTCGAATGGAAACCACCCAGGCCCTCGCGAGAACCCTGAGCGCCGGCAGGGGCGAATTGGGTCTCGGTCGCTGACCCTCGGAGAGAGCCTGGCGATTCTGGGTGCTGCATTGGATTCCCGCCATCATGGAGATATCGATTCCGATTGCTCCCACTTCGTGCACGGACTCTATCAGCAAGCGGGTTTCCCCTATGAATACGCGAGCTCTTCGGAACTCTACGTGGGGATTGACCAATTTCGGCGAGTGAATAGCCCGCAACCGGGCGACTTGGCTGTCTGGCGCGGGCATGTTGGGGTCGTGATCAATCCCGTTCAGCATTCCTTCTTCAGCCTGCTGCGTTCTGGCCCTGGAGTCGATTCTTACGAGTCACCGTATTGGAAAGAGCGGGGGCGACCCCATTTCTTTCGTTATGTCAAAGCGGTTTCAAGTGACGTCCTCTCCAACTCGACCCGGACCGTACGCCTGAAACCTGTGAACACTGAATCGCGCGAGCCGACGGCAACCGACCGAGGGCCTGGCGGATCGGAGGAGTCCTCAAGGGAAACGGTGGCATCCGCGAACCCTCCCATGGGCACAGCAAATCCTGGTGTTACTGTGGTGCAGTCCGTTCATCCCAAGACCGAAGAGGTGGGGGCAGCTTTCCTTCAAGCCTGTGCAAACTCGGAGGGGAGCCTGCGGGAGCGTGATGTCTTCAAGTTGACCCAATCTCTGGTTGTCTTTGACCGTATTGAAGTGAGGAAGGTGCACCTCAAGGGGAATCAGAATTGGGCAGAGATTGAGATCGATCAACTGGCCTCTCTCAGTGGCAGCAAGGCGGAGGTTCATAGGCGTTCGGAACGACAACGCTGGCCCCTGAGTCGGCGCGATGACACAAGTTGGGAGCTGACACCTTCGCAAGACACTATCTACCTTCCTCAGGATGCAGCCGTGCGACTCTTGGCGCACGAACTCGCGCAGCTCACTGAAGGTAGCTCCGATACCCCCAATAGAACCCAGGCGAAAGCTGAGTTGGCGCGACTTCTTAACGTGCTCCTGGGAAGATAACTGACGAACGAACCCCCAAGGTTCAACCAGACATTCGCCTGACGGAGTCCGCCCCGACTGATCTTCAGAACCCAATCCGCTTTCCGTGGCATCCATAGCGTCCATGAGGCCGCCTTGTGACGAAGCCATTATCCGGTCTGGGGGTGCCGGAGTTCCGTGTGAAGCAGCAGCGAAAGTGTGGATACTGGCCGCAACCATTGTCGGTTCCAGTATGGCCTTCATCGATAGCACCGTCGTCAATGTCGCTTTGCCCGCGCTCCAAGCCAGCTTTCATGCAACGGTGGTGGATGTGCAATGGGTGGTTGAGTCTTATGGACTGTTCCTGGCGGCCCTGATTCTGGCAGGCGGCTCGCTCGGCGACCTGTTTGGTCGGCGTCGGATGTTCGTGGCGGGTATTGCGATTTTCGCCGTGGCGTCCGCGGGTTGCGGTGCCGCCTCAAACGTTCATCAATTGATTATCGGGCGGAGCATTCAAGGTGTTGGGGCTGCCCTACTCGTGCCCGGCAGCCTTGCGATTATCAGTACGTCGTTCGACGAGAAGAGTCGGGGCCAGGCGATCGGCACATGGTCGGGTTTCACGGCGATCACTGCTGCCGTTGGGCCGGTTCTTGGTGGTTGGCTGGTTGAGCATGCTTCCTGGAGATGGGTATTCTTCATCAATCTCCCGCTCGCTGTGGCCGTGATGGTCATTTCAGTTTGGCGGATTCCAGACACGCGCAGCGCTGTTGCGAGGCGGTTGGATTATTGGGGAGTGCTCCTCGCCACCGTCGGGTTGGGCGGTCTGGTTAACGGGTTCATCGAATCAGTCAATTTGGGTTGGACAAACCCTCTGGTTTTCGCGAGTTTGATCGTTGGCTTCGGTTGTTCGATTGCGTTCGTGGTGGTCGAAGCTAACGTCACTGCGCCGATGCTCCCGCTCATGGTATTCAAATCCAGCGTCTTCAGGGGCGCGAACCTGCTTACGCTGCTGCTATATGCAGCTATTGGAGTTCTCTTTTTCTTGTTCCCGTTGAACCTGATCCAAGTCCAGGAATACTCCGCAACGGAAACCGGTATTGCCATCCTTCCTCTGATTCTGCTGATGTTCTTTCTTTCCCGCTGGTCAGGTGGACTGGTCGCACACTACGGCGCAAGAGGTCCACTGATCCTTGGCCCTCTCATTGCTACTTTGGGTTTCGCTCTGTTCGCCGTCCCGTCCGTCGGAGGTAGCTATTGGAGGACGTTCTTCCCGGCTATGGTGATTTTAGGCTTTGGGATGGCGGTCACTGTGGCTCCTCTTACCACCGTCGTCATGAATTCAGTAGATCAAGACCGGGTCGGTACGGCCTCCGGAATCAACAACGCGGTGGCGCGTGTGGCCGGCGTACTTGCTATTGCAGTCCTTGGGATTGTGATGGTGAAGGCGTTTGGTTCCCGATTAGAGCACAGCGTGGCTCAATTCTCGCTCCCGCCTGGTGTTCTGCAGGACCTTCGGGCAGGCGAGATCAAGCTCGCTGGCTTGCAGGTGCCAGCTGGTCTCGATCCCGCCACGAGAACCGAGATCAAGGAAGCAATCGGGAAATCATTTGTATTTGGATTCCGAGTTGTCATCTCAATTTGCGCAAGCCTTTCATTGGCAAGTGCTGCGGTGGCGTGGCTCATGATTCCGAGCGATCTTGATCGCCTTGGGCCGGCGCGTGGCTCAATGATTTAGATTGGCAGCGTACGATTGTTCCGCGGCATTTCCCAAGCACCCGAAAAGAGGGCCCCCATGAGAGACTCCCCGGCATTGACGGGCTATCCCGAAATCATTGGATGGGACGGAGCACACCTGAAGGTCAGAGAGTTCAGATCGGAATTAGCCTGCGCCGGATTCCCAGAGTAACCGCTTCAGTGCGTGTGGAAGCTCCCAGTTTGTCGAGAATCGAGCTGATAGTTTCGACACACGCAGGGAACTGATTAGGCTCCAAGCCCCTTCAGAGGGGGTGGAGGGTATCGCAGATCTGACGGCTTCTCGTGTTAAGCGACGGGAGTTTCTCCTTGCCTTGGGCGCCTTGCAGTTGGAACCTGCTTATTGCATCATCGCTCACGCTCACCACGTGGATTTGGTTTTTGCGGCGCGGCAAGGCGGCATTTGCGCTCACGAGTGGCTGCTTAATCATCGTCGGGATCGGTACGTGGCCTTTTGTCATTCAGGAAGTGTTTGGCATCTAAGAGAGCTGGAACAGTCTGAAAGATCAGCGGTGTTTGGCTGAAGTCAAAACAATCGGAGAGATCGTCAGCAGAGACATCGGCGTACGGGTACGGGCTTGAAGGGTCGACTGTGGGCAGGTGGAAAACTGTTTCAATGAATTTCAGGATGCTGCCGAAGTCATGCTGCTGGTGCGAGATATAAGCCGCCTTCGCGTACGGGGAAACGACTATGAGAGGCACACGAAATCCCATCTGGTAGGAATTGGTGGAGCTAACCGGTGGGGCGACATGGTCATACCATCCGCCCCAGTCGTCCCACGCGATGATGATCGCTGTATTCGCCCAATACTGACTCCCCCCAATGGCGTTGACGATAGAGGCTACCCAGGAGGGTCCAGAACCGTCGTTGGACAAAGCGTGGTCTGACTCGTGTCCGTCAGGGATTACCCAGCTTATCGCGGACAATTGGCCACTCGTGATATCCGTGAGAACCTGGGCCTGATTTAGGACGACGTTGTTGGTCCAATCCGAACCCGTGCATGCGGTGCCATTAGGCGGAGTTGCGTTAGGCACGCATATATGGCTGATCGCGTCCGGTGCAGTCCATATCGAGCCGGCCGACGGTGCGTAATACTTCCAACTGATCTTATTCTGGTCGAGCAAGTCGGTCAGGGTGGGGTGGTCAAAACAGGGATATGCCATGGTAGTTTCATTGGTAGCAGGATCCATATTCGTGGTGTCAATCAGCGCTACCAGGTTGGTCGCTGGAGCGATGCATCCCGCGGCTACGGTCAGGTCATTCGGGTTCTCCGCGATAGAGAAATTGCTCGGCACCGTCAACTGCGTGGACGCCATGGAAGTGCCCGAAAGGATGTACTGGTGGGCGGGAAAGCTCGGCCCCTGATTGGTTTGGAACATGCGGTCGCCAAAAGTATAGGTCTCGGCCAATGTGAAGTAGGGTTGCACGTCGGAAGCCTCCACATATTGATATTCCACATTGGCAGGTAAGGGGGGCGTACAGGGAGCCGGACAAAGTGTCTGGATCTGGTTGGCGCCGTCCATATTTCCATTGTCATAGGTCGTCAGAAATGCCGAATGTGCATGACTCAGATCGTAGTTGGTCACGAGTGATGTCGGAGTCAGGGTGGTGACTCCAGTCGGAGAATTCACATTCTTGCCACTGGGGGCGATATCGGCACCGCGAGCAATCAGAACCGGATCCTGGAACAGATTGTCAGGCGTGCGGTTCTCCTGGAAGATGATCACGACGTGCTGAAGAACGGCCACAGTTGTCAGAGCCAGCATCTGAGGACCGTTGCCGGGAGCTAAACTTTTAGCATCGCTCCCGGTAACGGTAATGGCGTAGCTCCCACCGGGGGTGCTGCTCGAAGTGGTTACCGTCAGCGTAGAAGTACCCGGAGCTGTGCTGGTGATCGTTATTGGAGACGCGCTGAAGGAACAAGTGGGAGCCGGGGTTCCACCGGTGATCTTGCTGCACGAAAGGCTCACGCTGCCGGTATAACCATTTGCCGGAGTCACAGTGATAGTGGCAGTGGACGCGCTTCCGGCGGTGACTGAAGACGGGCTCAGAGCTGCTGCAGTGAGTGTGTAGCTGGACGGAGGGACTACTGGGGCGACTGGTGCTGATGGGGCGGTGCCACCGCAATTGTTCAGTCCGGCCACCAAGGCCGCCACACAAACTAGCAAACCATAGGGGAACAATACCTTGCGTCGAAACATGAATAGTCTCTCAGGCTCGCAATGAGGCCTTATCTAGCCATTCCCGTAAAAGCATCACCCTTGCAGCGTCACCGCGAGAGTTATTCGACTCAAGATGCCTCAACCTGGACCGCTGCCCTTGTTGTTCTCTGTTTTCCGATACCTCGTAGCATTCTTCTCCCCGCCGATGCGACATGGAATTAAGATGCCGAAGGGGGCAATCACGATCACCAAGAAGGCCATGCAAAAACGACTTTATCAGAAGTAGCCATTTTCTTCGCTCGCGTCTAAGAAAAAAAGGGCGCCCGAGCGCCCGGAACCGATGCTTGCGGCAGCGACAAGCCCACTCCCGCGGCACCGGCGGCGAGGACATAAAGGTTGAGTTGGCGGTGAAGCGAATCACAAAGGCTGGCTGGTGTTCGAGGGGCCCGAGAAGAACGTTGCATGAAGGCCTCCTTCAGGCGCGGACATTATGAAACCCGATTGAAGCGCTGTCAAGGAGACCGCTTCAGCGAACCAATCGAATTGATGTAACGACCGGAGGCATAAAAATCCCACACAACGAAAACCGCGTTGTGTGGGCCACCCGTCAGGAATGCACGAAAGCACGGTGCCCGTGCCATAGCCGACGACTTGCTTCAGCGCGGTGAGCAATTCCATGTCCTGGCCGTCGCGCACACCACCGATGACATGACAGGTTTCGGGTGCGCCCATCGCACGGAGCATGTCCGCAATGTTCGGCGGGTGTTGGTGTCGTGGTTCAATCGGACGGATGCATTCAGGAATGACGTAATCCCGCCCGTGGTGGTCAAACCTGCTCGTGAATTTGTGTCGGTTCTTCGAACTGGCAAGAAGTTCCAATGCTCTTTCTCGACGTGGTTTCAAGATGAAAGACTCGACAAAAGCTGATTCGTGCGGGTTCATGCTTGCACTGTAACACCCCAAGCTGAGACCGTGACGCGATTGACTCTTGTAATCGATGCGTTGTCGCAGCCTAGCGAGGTTTGTCAGCCGGGGCTTCGGCATTCTGAGCGCAGTCCGGGAATTCACCAATGGAGCATACCTATGGCGTGACGATGACGGTTACGCGCTTCGATTGAACCGTTCCGCGCTCTCGGGACCAAAATGGCATTGGGAGCTTCAGGTGGTCCCGTACCCATTCTTGCGAGACATGGCTCGTGTAATTTACAACGAATTCGTAGGTGCCAGGAAAATTAACAAAATTCGTCATCGGTTCTTGCAGTAGTACTCCGAAGAACTCGTGAGGTCCGAGGTTCAAGAAATCTTCCGCAACCGGCGGTGGAGGCAGTTCGTCGGCAAGCACGGTCGTAACGACCTGTTTCCCTTTGGAGTCGAATACTCCGATGTCAGTCCGTCCATAGCCCCAGCCCAAAGGGCGGCGTATGAGAAAAGACCGGTGTCCCGCATTCAGAAGTTGTACCTCCAGCTGAATCTTGTCAGTAATGCGGTAAGAAGGTTGGATGCTCCGCAGCGTCACCGCGAGCTCCGGCTGCGGGTCTGTCGCTTGTGAAGCAGCAAGACTACAACTCAATACGATTAACAGTGCGAAGACGAAGCGATTCATGAAGAGAGTTTACCCCCGATATGCCAAGAGGGCATTAAGCCTTGAGATCAGGATTCTCGCAACCTTTCAGATGTTTGTTCCTCCCCGGGCATTCTGAACGCAATCCGGATTTTTTAACAACTACTCAGCAACGCCCTTCAACAATGACTTGGCCCAGTCATATAGTCCACCCGCTATAGTGCCCGAATCCCCGTCGATTGTCCCGCCCCGCCCAAACTGGTCGAAGCAAACCGACGCGAGACGACGACCGTTTTGATCGAACAGGAGCACGGCAGTGCGATGGTCATAACCATGCCCCGATCGCGTCACGGATGTGTCCCGCAGTTGTGCTCGGAGCCGTTGCCATTCTGCCGATTCAGGTACGTCTCTAATTTCGAGTTTGTAGCGGTAAAGCTGTTCCAGTCTTTCAGGGCTAAGCGCCGCTCGAACCAAGACTCGTTCAGGGAAGTACAGAATTTCAACGCGCTGTACCTTTTCAGGCGAAAAGCTGAGTGGCTTCGCACCCTGGGTCTGGGCGGAGCACAGAATGGTCAAGGTAAACGCAAGGGCAGCCAGAGTAAACGCGTTCTTCATGAGGAAACTCTACTCCAAGTGTTGTAGTCAGGCGATTTGACTCATTGAGCCCCAGCACTTCCATTTTGAGTGCAACCCGGATGTTAAAACCGCTTGGGCTCACCAGTCGTGATACGCACTCCCCTTGCTGCTTGTAGCAATAGAACCGCTACGAATGTTGACGATGCCGGGCATCTTCGGATCATTTGACCATCCCACATCCCACGTGTCATTACGCCTCGTTATGGGATCTGTCGGCGTCTGCTTGATGTAACCAGCTTCCACTAGGTCATCGAGCGATTGAGGCCGCTTCTGCAAGTCAAGAGTGTATTGGTTGATGATGGCACGCATCACATGCAGGTTTTGTTCAAGAGCCCATTCTCGCGCTTGTCGAGGACTCGTGACATAACTGGGTACAAACAAGGAAACCAGCATGACCGTCACTGCTAATGTGCAAGCGATCTGGAAGCTTAACCAAGCTGCATATGCCGCTTTGTTCGGGACCGTGCGAAGCCGCAGCCAAGCTCGATAGAAATAGAGAACAAGAGCAATCGCTGTCAGCAGTAACCACGCGACGATGAGCGCCAGCAACGGGACAGTTCTTAGCGCAAATCGCGTTGAGTGGGGCGGTAGGAAAATGGCTGCTCCAATGAGAATTACGAACCACCCGCCAGGAATCACAAGCCCCCATTTGATGGCCTTCTTATTCATCTCTGACTGTAGATCGGGAAGATGATTCCAATATGCAGACCATTTTTACAGCACATAAGGCATCCTTGAAACCAGCCAGAAAAACCTGCACTTGGGATACGCGTGCGTTCGGGGCAAGGCCAAAATTTAGAGATGGGGCTGCGAGTGCGATGGGTGATAGAATCTCGTTCAGGTGCTCTGTTTGGGTTTGGCCAAGGAAAGTTAGCCCCGAGAACTACCCGCATAGCACTTCATTGGCGATATGACAATGACCTGTGCAAATCTTCGAAAACTTCCACACTTCCTTGCACAGTTTCACATTTGTCGTTTTGGACGCCAAAGTGATTTAGTAGATAAACTGCTATAAAATAAAGCACTTCCAAGAAGTGCCGGGATGGCGGAACTGGCAGACGCAGCGGACTCAAAATCCGCCGGGCTTCGGCCCTTGGGGGTTCAAGTCCCCCTCCCGGCACCAGCCTCAAAAGCCTT
>Ga0070733_10003971_pt1 | contig 9994 bp, 10 predicted proteins | sample Coa_R1_9_FD_66450 | JGI IMG/M metagenome (GOLD analysis project Ga0070733, IMG submission 66450) | Surface soil microbial communities from Centralia Pennsylvania, which are recovering from an underground coalmine fire - Coalmine... | ecosystem: Environmental > Terrestrial > Soil > Unclassified ... | reverse complement strand
GACCGCGCTCGGTGCCGGCGGAGTTGCTGGGGCTGCGGCTGCTGGAGCCGCTGGTGTTGGCGTGTCCGGAGTCGCGTCAGTCATTCGATTCGCTCCCGTCTATCTGAAACCGCAACGGCAAGAACTAAGTCAAAAGCTATAACACAGAGGACACAGAGGAAAATCGGAGAACACAGAGAAAGACAGCGCCGCGCTCCGATCTTTCGCTTCCGCTATCTCCTCAGCTTCCTCTGCTTCATCATCCTTTGCTTCCCTGCTTCGCCGCTTATTCAAATTCTGTTGCGGCGGAAAATTACGCCGCGGGCTCCGTGTTTCTTCGTCATTGCTGCTACGCGGCGGCGCCAGGTGGGCGCGAACAGCGACTCGAGCAATGCGCCGGCTGCGGCGGCCAGCTCGGCAGTGTAACCGAACCACCAGGATTTCGCGACGCGCGGCAGGCGGTCCACATCAATGTATTTTACTCGAACCATTTCGAGCAGTCCAAGGCGCGAATGGGTGTGGCCCCAGCCGCTTGAGCCGGGTCCGCCGTGCGGGGCTTCGGTGATGCCGTAGTAGCTGGCGACATCGTTGACCATCACGGAACCGGCGCGCACGCGGGAGGCAATTTCGCGGCCGCGGCGATTGTTGGTGGTCCAGACGCTGGCGCTTAGACCGAAGGGGGAGTCGTTGGCGAGCGCGACGGCCTCGTCGGCGCTCGAAACTGCGCGAATGGCGATCACTGGGCCGAAGGTTTCTTCGCACATCAATTGCATGGAGTGGTCCGCGTCCGTCACTACGGCTGGTTCCAGAAAATTTGCGCCGAGGTCGGAGCGGCGATTCCCTCCGGTTAGAAGTTGCGCGCCGCGCTGAACGGCTTCGTGGAGTTGACGTTCAACTTTTTCGAGTTGTGCTTGGCGAATCATGGGGCCGATTTCGGCGTCGGGATCCGTGGCGGGGCCCACGCGCAACTTTTTGGTTTTCTCGACGCAGAGTTGCGTGAAGCGTTCGGCGACGGGCTGCTCGACGTAAATGCGTTCGACGGAAATGCACGTTTCGCCGCAATTCATGAAACCGCCCCAGACGGCGGCGCTGGAGGCGATTTCCAGATCGGCGTCGGCTAGGACGATCATTGCGTCTTTGCCACCGAGTTCGAGGACCGACGGGATTAGCTTCTTGGCGCAGGCTTCGGCGATGCGTTGGCCGGTCGAGACGCTGCCGGTGAAGAAAACTTTGTCGGGGCCGGCTTCGATGATCGCCGCGCCGAGATCGCCGCGGCCTTGCAGCACTTGTACGAGGCCATGCGGAAATTTCGCTTGCTCGACCAGTTCGCCTACCAGCTGGCCGCACCACGGCGTTAGCTCCGAAGGCTTGAGCACTACGGCGTTGCCGGTCACGAGCGCGGGAATTACCTGCGCCATGGGAATCGAGAACGGATAGTTCCAGGGCGAGATGATGGCGACGACGCCGAGCGGATCGTATTCCAGCCAGCCGGATTTCGCCTTCATGGCGATGTTGTGATGCGGCACGCGTTCAGGACGCAGCCAGCGCGGGGCTTGGCGCGCGAGAAAATCGGCGGTGTCGAGAGCGAGGAGCACTTCGGCGAAGATGGCTTCGACGCGCGGCTTTCCTGCCTCGCGCGTGATTGCGTCGGCGATTTCGTCGCGGCGCGCGAAAATCGCATCGCGCAGGTGGTGAAGCATGGCGCAGCGTTCGCGCAGACGGTGGGCGGCCCATTCTTTTTGCGCGCTGCGGGCGCGGGCGAAAATCGCGGGCAGGTCAGCGGGGTGGGTGACGGCGAATTGCGCGTTTATTTCGTGCGTGGCGGGGTTGATTGAGTCAATTGTATCCACCGCGCGCAAAGGTGGTGAGGCGAGCTGTGAAGGGACCGCCATTTCTTTGGTGATTGTAACTGAAATGCGGCGAGACGACCGCAACGACATTACGTGAAGTGTCGGCGAAGCATGCGCCAAAGCGCACAGGCAAGATTGCCTGTGCCACGAAAACGAAGGAGCCGGCGGGACGCCTGCCTACCGGCAGGCAGGCCGGCGCTACGTGGTTCGTTCGCGGCGACGGATCGCGTGCATGGCTAGGGAATCGGCGGGGTCGGGATATTCGAGGGCTACTAGGTAGAGGCCTTCGGGGGGGACTGTGGGGCCGGAGCGGGAGCGGTCGCGGGCTGCGAAAATTTCTGGGATGTCGGTGGGGGCTAGGCGGCCTCTGCCGACTTCGAGCAGGGTGCCGACAATTTTGCGAACCATGTAGCGCAGGAAGGAGCGGCCGCGGACTACGTAGGCGATTTCGTCGCGCCCCTGTTCGCCCTCGTGTTCGCGCACGATTTCGGAGGAATGGATTGTGCGTTGCATGTCGCGGTCTTTGTCGTCTTCTTCGGAGCCCGTTGATGCTGCGAAGGACGTGAAATCGTGCTGGCCCGCGAAGGCGCGGGCGGCGACGGACATGGCGGCTTCGTCGAGCGGCCAGGGATAGTGGAAGGCGCGGCGGTGATCGAAGGGCGGGAGGACTTCGCCGCGATAGATGCGGTAGCGGTAGGTTTTTCCTTGCGCCAGCCAGCGCGCGTGAAAATCCTGGCCTACTTCTTGCGCTGCTACGATGCGCACGGTTGGCGGTAGCAGCGCGTTCATGCCGCGTTGAATTTCGTGGGCGTCGAGTGTGGAGTGCGTTTTGAAATGCGCGACTTGGCCTAGGGCATGAACGCCGGCGTCGGTGCGGCTGGCGCCTTGAATGGTGATGGCTTCTTGCGTGATCTGGTGGAGCGCTTCGTGGAGGGCGCCTTGGATCGTGGGCAGGCCGGGCTGGATTTGCCAGCCGTGGAAGTCGGAGCCGTCGTAGGCGATGGTTAGTTTGATCGTCTGCATGTATGGCTTGTGATTATCTCACGTGCGCGCGGGTCAATGGCAGGACAGATGAACGCACATGAACACTGATAAAGGCAAAAGGCTTTACACAGAGTACACAGAGGAAAGGCGGAGGCAAATCTGAGAAAGACAGAGGCGTGAACCGCAGAGACGCCGAGGGCGCAGAGAAAGTCAAAGATGCGACTGATGAGCTCAGATGAACACTGATAAAAGCATTGATAAAGGCGGAAGAAAAAGGAGAGCAACGGAGAAAACGCAGGGAAAACGCTGATTCCTCACCCGCTCTTGCGGGCTCGGAATGACATTGCTGGGTGGGGCACAGTTCTTGCGCGGGCGCGAAAAAGTTATGGCTGGCTGCGCGAGAAACGGGAGCCGGGGCGGGTGGCTGTGCCGCCGGCGTGGCATTGGGGGCAATCGTCGGGCTCGTAGCTGGGGACGTCCATTTCGAGCAGGGCGCGGGCGGTGACGTTGAGTTCGAGGCGTCCGCCGCTGCGGTCGATGATGGCGCCGGCGGCGACGGCCAGGCCGCCTTCCTGTTCTACTACGCCGATGGCTTCGCGCGTGGAGCCGCCGGTGGTCCAGACGTCTTCGATCACCAGAACGCGTTCGCCGGGCTTGAGCTCGAAGCCACGGCGCAGGGCCATTTGGCCGGAGCGATCGCGTTCGACGAAAATCGAGCGGACGCCGAGCGCGCGAGCGACTTCGTGGCCGATAATCAGGCCGCCGAGAGCGGGCGAGACGACGCAGGCGACGGTGTGATCTTTGAATCGTTCGGCGAGAGCGCGGCCGAGCTGTTCGGCGTGTTGCGGATGCTGCAGGACCAGCGCGCATTGGATGTAGGTAGCGCTGTGGCGTCCGCTGGATAGCTCAAAGTGTCCTGTGCGAATGGCGCCTACTTGTTCAAGCAGCTTCAGAATTTCGTCACGTTGCATCGCACTCCATCCGGCGTGTGCGCGTGCGGGGGCACAGGCAGCCAGTGGCGCTAGCCTAAAGGCGAAGGGGGAAAGTGTCAATGGGCGTGGAGGGCGAGGCGTGAGTAGTGATTGGTGATTAGTGATTTGTGACTTGTGATTCGTGAGTCGTGGTCGGCGATCGATGGGAACGCGAGCGAAACGCCAGCCTGAAGGACGTCTCGCGCTACTGATCCATGCGCAGGCTGATGGAGCCGATGCCGCCTTCGATCGTTAGGTCAATTGTGGCGGGGGTTTTGCCGAGGGCGTCGTTGACGTAGTCGTCGCCTTCGCGCGTTAGGCCGTGTGGGCTGACGCCACCGATTCCGCCGGAGGCGTGGACGCGCACGCCGACGTCTTTGGGCAGGCGAATGATGGCTGAGCCGACTCCGCCGTGAATATCCACGTGCAAATCGGACTTGCGCGGGCCGGTGAGGTCGAGGTTCATTTGGCCGACTCCGGCTTGTACGTCGAGATTTTTCACGCCGAGACCTTGCAGGCGCAGATTGCTCGAGCCGGCGCCGATTGACACGTTCATATCCATGGGGACGTTGTCGGCGAAGCGCAGTTGCCAATCGTTGCGGGCGATGGCGAGACGCACGTGAAGGTCGTTCTCCTGCGTGATGGAAAGGTCGCCGTGACCGCCGGAAACCGAGTAGACGACGCGCGGCTGGCCATTGCCTTCGTGGTAGTCGAACTTGGTATTGAGGAATTGGCTGGCACCGCCGGCGACGTCGAGCGAGCCCGAGGGGATGTCAATATTGGCGGTGACGGATTGCGCGCCTTGCAGACTGACATCCTGTGCTTCGTGCAGAATGGGGCGCGAATAGCGTCCATGCCAAAGAGCGAAGCCAAGAAGAATCAGGACCACGAGCACCGCGATCGGCGCGCCGGAATGATGGCGAGGACCATCGGCCTGCGAATACGTACGGTCCATCCAGGCATCCCAGATGTAACCCAGGCCGACAGCGATCAGCAGGACGGGCCAATAGCGCTGGATGATTGACCAGGCATTGAGGTCCGGGTGCAGATTGATGACCAGGAAGAAGACGCCGACGGCGATGACGATGAGTGCGCCACCGATGGAGCCGCGCCGCCTATAGCCGTTCTGGACCATGCAGGGATTCTCCCACCTTAGAGTACGCGCGCGGGCGCTAAATGTTTCAGTGGAAGGTGGCGGGTGGCGAAATTGACAGGAGCGGGCGGGTCGGATATTCTCAATGATTCGAAATAGACCACGAAGGAGTAATGAATGGCTCAGGGCACCACGATCAAGCATAAGAAGAAGACGAAATCGGTATTGAAGAATATCCGGCAGTCGGCGCATCGCGCGGCGATCAATCGCATGAATCGCACGCGGGTGCGAAGTTCGATGCGGCGGATGCGGGCGGCTTTGACGGCCGGCGATACGGCTACGGCGGAGAAGTTGGCTTCGGCGACGTTTTCCGATCTGGACAAGGCGATTCGCAAGAGGACTTTGACGGAAAATACGGCGAACCGATATAAGTCGCGGCTGACTTTGGCTTTGAATGCTTTGAGGGCGAAGAAGGCTTAAGCATAGTCAGAGGCAAAGTCAAAATCACCACTGATGAACGCAGATGGACACTGATAAATTCAGAGGCTGATAGCGGACAAGCGGCTCTGCGGTTCAGGACAGGCGGATTTCACAGCGCTCCGAGAAATCGGGGCGCTTTTTTTTTTGCGCTTACGGGTGCGCCGACTCAGCAGGAAGCGAGATTCTTCGCTGCGCTGAGAATGACGCCGAAATGAATGGGGAGAGGAGGACCGGCTGGGCGCTTGTCGGGTCACACCTCGCCGTGGATGTAGGGGCGGGTCTGAGACCCGCCCCTACGGAAATGTTGGTGCGGAGGAAAACTGGGGCCACACCAACCGGCCGACACCTCGGCGTGGTCGCAGGGGCGGTTCGCGAACCGCCCCTACCGAAACCCTATCGGTGGACAGTGTCGCCGGGTTCGCCGAGGTAATCACAGTACTGCGCGTTATGCTGCGGGAGCGCTGGACGACGCTGACGAGGTTAGGCGCGCGATTAGGAATTCCATTAGGGCGCGGGGATTGGGATTTGAGGATTTTAGTTGGTTGTCGGCATCGGCAAGGGCGATCAGGCCGCTGATCAAATCCTGCTTGGGGATGCGGTGGGCGTTGCGGATGGCGGCTTCGGCGGCGTCTGGTCGCATGGCTAGCGTGCGGGCGGCCTGAAAACCGTTGGTGTTGGCGGGCAAGTCGCGGGCTTCGATCAGTTTACGATACATCCAGGCGAGCACGCCGACCAGGCCGATCGGTTCTTCACCTTCGCGCAGCAAATTATCAAGAAATTCGAGCGCGGCATCGCGGCGGCGGGTGGCTAGCATGTCCGCCAATTGCCACACGGTATTTTTGCGCGCGGCGACGACGAGTTCTTCGACGTCGGCGGCGGTGATGCGGCCGCGGCCTTGTACGTAAGACGCGAGCTTTTGAATTTCCAGTTGAATGCGTGCGGGCTCGCTGTTCAGAATGTCGGCGAGTAGCGTGGCGGCGGGGCGGTCAATTTCGGCGCCCAGGTCTTTGGCCATTTGCGCGGCTAGCGACGCGGCGGATTCGTTGCCGAGTGACAGCTCGACGATGAGCGCTTTCTCCGCGAGTATTTTGTAGAGGCGCTGGCGGTGGTCGAGTTTGGGGACTTCGAAGACGAGCACGGTGAACGGCGCGGGCTTCTCCAGATATTCCGCAAAAGCTTTCAGCGTGTCTTTGCGTGGGTCGTCGCCGCTTTCGCCCTCATCATCGTCGTCGCTTGTGTCGCCATCTTTCGCGCGGCCTTGAATGGTTTCCGCGCCGTCAATCAACACCACCTGGCAGGCGGCGAGCATCGGCATGGTTTCGGCGCGCTGAAATATTTCGCTCCAGTCGCCGCCACGCACGGAAATGCGAGCGAGCGCCCAATCGCGCATGGGTTCCGGGACGTAGGAATCGATGATTTTATTGCGGCAGAGATCGCGGAGGTAAGGGTCGCTGCCCTCCAGCACGATAGCGCCAACGGGCTTGCCCTTGGCCAGCTTCTCGATCAATTTTTCCGGCGAGAGGTTGGGCACTAGAAATTCTCCAGTACGTTCGAGACCAACTGCGCGGCGAAAGCGCGGGACATGCGTTCGAGCGCCGGATCCTGTTCTTCGAAGAAGCTCTGCACGTCGGAAGAAATCTGATATTCGTCGCGATAGACCATGTCGCTATTTTCGTACACGGGCTTTTCATCTTTCGTGCCGATGAGCTGAACTTTGGTGTGCACCGTCACCAGCATCATGGTCACTTGGCCGGTGGTGGCGTTAAACAGCATTGGATCGGTTTCGATGGAAAGCACTTCGCCGTGCAGCACGGCATCGGCATCGGCGGGATCCTGCACGATGCGATATTTGGTGCGCTGCACGAATTGGCGAATTACCGCGGCGGTGAAGCGCTGTTCGATGCGATATCGCGTCGTATCGTTCTTGAATGCCGGGACGGCAATGGTGGTCCATTGCGCGGGGAGATTTCCTGCGCGGCCGGCGACGTGATAGCCGCAACCAGTGACGCTGGCGACGAGCAGAAGCGCGGAAACCACCAGAAGGGGCACCGCGAGTTGTGCGGCGCGCTGCGGATTTTTATTGTACGCGCGGTTCTGCAACCAATTCCTCCGCGATGCGCGCGGCATTCACCACTGCCAAGCGCAGATTATCGGCGACGCCCCAAATCCACACGCCTGCCGCGACGTTCGGGTCCGGCTCGATGCGCGCGAGATGAATTTCACTTTCGCCGGCGACGGTGACATTGGTTGGCGCGGGATCCTCCGGCGCGTCAACCTTCACACCTAGATTGCTGAAAGCCGACTGGAGTTGCTCGCCCGCGGGCGGCACTGCAAACTCAGCGTAAGCGGCGAAAGCGTATCCGTAGAAGACCGGCGCTTGCACCAGCTGAATGGCCGGAGCCTGCGCGCGGCCTGCGAGATATTCCGCGACGTCTTTCGCGATTGAGTTGCGCACTTCCGCGAACGTCGGTTTGCTTTCCGGGCCGTAGCCTGCCAGCAAGTTGAACGCGACTTGCGCGTCGAAGATCGGTTGCACGATCGGGCGGAAGGAAAGCAAGTTCGTGGTTTGCGCCTCGAGTTCGTCTACGCCCGCTTGATCGCGTTCGGAAACCGGAGGGAAGAGCAGCAGCACGGTGCGCAGCGGCGAAAATTTCCCGAGCGCCGCTGCCAGCGTGCAGGCGATGATCACACCCGAACCGGGCGACGAGTATGCGACCGATTTCCGCGCGGCGTTCGCGGCGTTCGCGCCGTTCGTGGGTTTCGCTGCGTTGAGTCCCGGACGCGGCAGCAACGCCGTTGCCAGCGCCGGAATCCAGGATGTGGATTCGCCGCTCGCGGCCAGCGCCCCGCTAAGATCAATCACGACGGCGCCGGAACGCTGCGCTGCGGGCCAATTGCGCGCGGCGTCCTGCTGCGAGCCAGTGAAAAATACGAAGCGCGCGTCTTCGAAGCTGTCTTCTTCGAGCGCGCGAATGAATGTGGGTTCACCGCCTGCTTCCGTGAGCGTGCCGGCAAGCGCAGGCTCGTCCAGCAGTACGATATCGCTGGCGGGAAAATTGCGTTCTTCGAGGACGAGCTTCAATTCCTTGCCGCGCAACGAAGATGCGCCAACGATAGCGACGCGTGTGGATTTAGCGGGCCCGGCGGGCATGGTCTAGGCAGGCCGCGAAGCAAGGCGATGGCGCACGCTGCGCACCAGCTGCATCACCGGGCCGTGCGCGGTGTAACCGGCGGTGAAGAGCAACAAAGTGAGGTGCGAGAAGTACACGACGGCACCGAATAGGAGCGCGACCAGAATTACCGCGAGCGAAGGCTGGCGGCGCGTCAGCGGAACATCCTTGAAACTGAAAAAGCGGAGTGAGCTGGACATCAAAATGCCGAGCACAACGAGCAAAGCGAGCCACGCGGCGGAGGCGCGATAGTCCTCGATCGGATGGCCGTGGCAGAAATGGACCGTCGCCGCAACCATGCCGGCGGCTGCGGGAGTGAGCATGCCCGCGAAATAGCGGTTGCCGCCCGGAGCCATGCCTTGAATGTTGAAGCGCGCAAGGCGCCACGCGCAGCACGCGACGTAAAAGAAACCGATGAGCCAGCCGAGTTGGGTCAGGTGCAGAGCTTCGGGCGCGTTAGCTGCCGCGATGGCGCGAACTCCCCAGGCGTAGGCCAGAAAAGCGGGAGCTAAGCCAAAGCTCACGACATCCGCGAGTGAATCGAATTCCCTGCCGAAGGCGCTTTCGGTGTGCATCGCGCGGGCGATGCGGCCATCCATCGCGTCGAAAACGTAAGCGACGCCGACGGCGCAGGCGGCGTTATCAAAATCGGTAATTTTTCCGTCGAGCGTGGCGAGAATCGCGTAGTAGCCGCAGAGCATGTTGGCGACGGTGCAGGCGCTGGGAAGAATGTAAACACCGCGGCGCAGACGATGATTGCGGAACGGACGACGGGGCTCTTCTTCGTGACCGATGGGATCTATGTCGTTGAATTCCATTTCGCGATTATGCTTTCGCCGCCTTTTACGTGCTGCCCGCGCTGGACGACGACTTGCGTATCCAGGGGCAGCCAAATATCCACGCGCGAACCGAAACGGATGAGGCCGACGCGCTCGCCGATTACGACTTCCTGGCCTTCCTCTTTCCAGCATATCACGCGACGCGCGATTGCCCCGGCGATTTGTTTGAAAATGACACTCCCTTGTGGCGTATGCAGATAAATAATGTTTTGTTCGTTTTCACGCGAGGCGTCGGAGCGGAAGGCAGCGTAGAAACGGCCGGGGCGGTAGACGACGTCGGCGATGCGGCCCGTCGCAGGGGCGCGCTGCACGTGCACGTTCCAGATCGAGAGAAAAATGCTGATGCGATGGCCCATCACCGAGTCCAGCATTTCGTCCACGATTTCGACAACGCGGCCATCCGCGGGGGAGATGATGATGCCGGGAGTGGTGGGAATCACGCGCTGCGGATCGCGGAAGAAATAAAAGACGAAGAGGCCTAGGAGAATCAGAACCGCGCCGAGAATTTTCCAGCCGGGAATGAAGCAGAGCAGGCCGGCCATTAGCGGCGGCAGGGCGAATCGGTACGCATCTTTAATCATGGGCCTGGGCGAAATCCTTTGCTCGCGAGAATATACGGCGCGGGTGG
>Ga0070733_10003970_pt1 | contig 9995 bp, 8 predicted proteins | sample Coa_R1_9_FD_66450 | JGI IMG/M metagenome (GOLD analysis project Ga0070733, IMG submission 66450) | Surface soil microbial communities from Centralia Pennsylvania, which are recovering from an underground coalmine fire - Coalmine... | ecosystem: Environmental > Terrestrial > Soil > Unclassified ... | reverse complement strand
GTCCGCGGCTACCCATGCCGTTCGAGCCAGTGATCACGGTGGTGGCGGTGCCTCCGTCGATCTTTCCGAAGGTGAGCGCTGATGTTCAAACGAGCTTCCGTACGATACGGCCGAACGCCCGCGCCAGAGACGCCCTATCAGAAAGCAGCGCAGGTCTGGGACGAGCGTATCGGTTCAGCGCGGATCCAGGCCTTTAACTGGCGGTTGATGGCGTTCGGCTGTTTGCTGCTATCAACGGGCCTCACGTTTGGGCTCGTCTGGCAGTCAGCGCGCGGAACGGTGACGCCGTGGGTGGTTCAGGTCGATTGGCTCGGCCAAGCCCAGGCCGTGGGCCCAGCTGATAGCAACTATCAGCCGACCGACCCGCAGATCGCATTTCACCTCGCGCGTTTCATTGAGGATGTCAGGGGATTGCCCACTGATGCCATCGTGCTGCGCCAAAACTGGCTGCGCGCCTATGACTTCACGACGGACCGCGGCGCTGCGGCACTGAACGAATATGCCCGCTCCAACGACCCCTTTTCCAATCTGGGCAAGCTGCAGATTTCGGTCGAGGTTTCCAGCGTCATCCGGGCGTCGCCGGCATCCTTTCGCGTCGCCTGGATCCAGCGCATTTACGAGAACGGTGCCTTAAGCGCGACCGAGCGCTGGACCGCAATCCTCACCGTTGTGATCGACACGCCTCGCGATGCCGATCGTCTCCGGAAAAATCCTCTCGGTGTCTACGTAAACGCCATCAATTGGTCGAAGGAGCTGGGACAATGAAGCCATCCCGCAAAGCTGCATGGCCGGTTGTATTCCTTTCGGCCTCGATGGTCGCGGCGTGCACCATTCCGCTCAAATCCCCGCCGGAGATTTCCTACGACGATGACGCGCAGCCCGCCGTCCAGCTTGCCGATCCGCCAAACCCCGTCGAAATCGTCGAAATGCCAAAGCTGCTGCCGCTCCCAGGACAGCTCAAGCCACTGCATGGAGCCAAATCGAAACCGGAATCGGGCGATCCACGCAATCGTGTTGAGAAAGCCAACGCCGCTGCCCGCGTGCAGCCGACCCGCAGCGGCTACATCAACGCCGTGCAGGTCTATCCCTTTACGCCAGGCGCCCTCTATCAGGTCTACACCGCGCCGGGGCAGGTGACTGACGTTGCTTTACAGGAAGGCGAACAGCTTGTCGGCTCTGGACCCGTCGCGGCCGGCGACACCGTGCGATGGATCATTGGCGATACCGAGAGCGGGACGGGCGCTACCAAGCGTATCCACATTCTGATCAAACCAACCAGGCCTGAGCTGATCTCCAATCTCGTGATCAATACCGACCGACGCACTTATCTGCTGGAGCTTCGTTCCGCCGAAAAAACCTACATGGCTTCGGTTTCCTGGCAATATCCAGAGGATCAGCTGATTGCGTTGCGTCGTCAAAACGCTAACGCGGATGCTGCGACGCCCATTGTTACCGGCGTGGATATCTCGCGGCTGCGGTTCCGTTACGCGATTGAAGGGGACAACCCGCCCTGGCGTCCGGTCTCCGCGTTCGACGATGGCTCAAAAGTCTACATCGAGATGCCCAGTGGTATCGCGCAAGGCGAGGCGCCGCCGCTGTTTGTCATCGGTCCCGAAGGCGATGGTCAATTGGTCAACTATCGCGTACGGCAGAATTACTACGTCGTCGACCGGCTCTTTGCTGCGGCAGAGCTCCGTATGGGCGGCGAGCACCAGCAGACCGTTCGGATCAGCAGGACCGACGGGAGGCCGCGGTGAGCATGGACGGAGACTCCGACATTCAGCCGGGCGGTCACAATGAGCCTGACCGATCGGCATCGATGCGTCTTCGGGCCGAGCGTCCACGCGTCACAAGGCTTTCCAGGAAGGCCCTAGCTGGCGCGGCGGCAATCGGATCGGCTGCCATCTTTGGCGCGACATTCTGGGCGCTGCAAAACAACCGGTCGCAGACATCAGCGCCATCTGAGCTCTATACAACGGATCATCATAACGTTGCTGACGGTTTGACGGTCTTGCCGCGTGATTACGCCGGCGTACCCCGCCAGGCGCCCCCACTCGGGCCAGCGCTGCCGGGCGATCTCGGACGTCCGATATTGAACGGGCAAAGCCCTCCTCTGGTGGGGATGCCCACAAACGATTCCGAACAGCAACGTCTTGACCAGGAAGGCGAAGCGGCCCGTTTGAGCAAACTATTTGCGTCGACGAGTATCCGGGAGTTGGTATCCTCGGTTACACAAGCCGCTTCAGTCGGCGCCTCGACAATCTCAGCCAACCCACCGATCCAGTCGGCACAGCCGGCGCCAAACGATACTTTCACGCACAACGGTCAGGACCGCAAACTCGCGTTCGTTACCGCATCACCCGATCGAAACACCACGAGCCCAGATCGTGTCGCGGCACCGGTGTCACGTTATGCCGTGCAAGCCGGCAATATCATTCCGGCATCGCTTATTACCGGCATTCGTTCGGATCTGCCCGGCGAGATTACGGCCCAAGTCACCGAAAACGTCTACGACAGCCCGACCGGGCGTTTCCTTCTTGTACCGCAGGGGACGCGGCTGATCGGTATCTACGATAGTCAGGTCGCGTCCGGGCAGTCGCGCGTCCTGCTGGTCTGGACCCGCCTGATCATGCCGAACGGCCGCTCTATTGTCCTTGAGCGTCAAACAGGCGCTGATAGCGCCGGTTATTCCGGTCTTCAGGACGAGGTTGACAATCATTGGGGTGCCTTGTTCAAGGCCGCGCTCTTGTCAACATTGCTTGGCGTCGGCAGCGAACTTGGGTCTACCACGGGAACTGGCAGCAATAGCGATGTCATCACAGCGCTCCGCCGAGGATCCAGCGATAGCCTGAATCAGACCGGACAAAAAGTCGTTCAGCAGAACCTCAACATTCAGCCGACACTCACGGTCCGGCCGGGGTTTCCGGTGCGCGTGATCGTGAACCGCGACCTCGTGCTTGAGCCTTACAAGAGCTAGGGGTCGCACATGGCAAAGCTTAAGCTCAGTGCTATCACGGAGGACAAGCCAGTGAAGTTGACTGTCGAACTTCCCGCAGGCGTGCATCGTGATTTGCTTGTTTACGCAGAGGTGCTGGCCCACGAAACCGGGCAGAACGTTACTGAACCAACAAAGCTGATTGCGCCCATGTTGGCGCGGTTTATGGCAGCGGATCGCGCGTTCGCGAAAATACGCCGGGCCACTCAAGCGCGATCGATCAGCAACAGATAGCGCTCGCCCAGTAACCGCTCCGACCCTGAAGGGGGAGGCAAAATTCCTCTAGAACCCCAATGTCGCGCCGAAGGGTGAGCCTAGTCGATCTGCTAACGATGCGAGCCTGATCGTAGCGGGCGCCAACAAGCAGCGGTCGATTCCCGGCTCGAGTGGAACAAGGGGCGCAATCCTGAGACCGCGAGCCAAGCCGTGAATGAGTATATATGGCAACCCTTGACGACGCGGCTTTCGACGCTGCCACCAAAGTGACGCCGATGTTCGTCTCGCCGTCCGATCCGGCCGCCAATGGACCGGTGCAATGCGCGGACCAGCATTTTTCGCGTTCCCACAATTATCTGATCGATGTAACGGTTGGCACCATCATGGATGTCGAGGCGTCGCGCGCGACCGGTATGCCCTAATTGTCACGCAGTGATTCACACAACGAACCCACCTGTGGCGTTGCGCTGCAAAATTCCAAGCCCGGCTTGTCAGCAAGATATCTCCCATGGACCAATTCCCCTCGTCAGTTAGATGCGCAGAAATATGATCAGCCGACCAATCAGTTCGGCGCAGTCAATCTAATAATGGATCTGCATGAAACTCACTTCCAGAAATATGGTCTGTTATTCGATCAACTAAATCTGGACCGCCAAGCTGGAGTTCAACACTTCTGCGCCCTAGATCGAATACAAGAAGACACAAGTCACCTGGCTCGGCACCATTTTCATAGAGTGGTTTGCGAAGTCCGACGATAAAAGTATTTTTTATTTTAAGAGACTGACTTGATTCTTTGTTGCCGTGAACAATTGACCATTCGCCCTCCACCAAATTCGAAACGAATTGAGGTAGGCGCATTGCTCCCGAATGGATAGCTATTCGTGACAAAGGACAAGCACACCAAAGCGTTCCGTCAGAAGCCCAACCGTATTCGAGTGTCTTGCTCTCACCTTGACGCTGGCGCTCAATGGCTTCGATCTGGCCGGGGTTAACGGCGCTTCCGATTAGGCAATATATTCCCCTCGAAAGGCGTGTGATCAAAGGAGAAAAAGACAGATAGATGTAGAAGCTTGTTGGGTTGAGGCCATATTCATCAATGCAAACCTTCTCAAGGTCCTCGCGTGAGAGAATCGTGCCTTTTGTTCGAAAGGCCTCAACCAAAAGCCTTTCATTGCCGCTTAGTAGGTCGCCATCTTGCAAATTAGTACTTCTGATTAGCTCACCATTCACTTCAGCAAATTTAAACGCTTCGCAAAATCGTTTCAAGATTGCGACGGGCGGAGCATATTCTAGGCGACGTGACCTAGTTATAGCACGTCGTAGTTCATCAGCCCGCATTTCCGTCGCAACCGAAAGTACCTTAGAAACTAGATTTGTAAGGCGGTTGCGAGCGACCCGATTTGACGACAACCACTCGCTTCTATCGTCAAGCCACAGTACCTCGGGAATAAACGTCAACAGTTGCTTAAGAAGACCAATTTTGTCTTCCGGGAGAGCAATCTCTGCGGCAATCCGGTTTACGTTAGTGCAGCCACTAGAGCTTGAGTGTTTTCTGAGGATCCGAAGCACTTCACCTTCCTTTCCATCCAGCTCGGGGACAGACAGAAATAAGATTGTGCCCCCTAACGATATGCGGCGAAGGCTAGTTTTTCGATCAAATATTCTGCTGGCACAAACAAGGCTATCAGCGCTGAATACAATTTTTGAAATTCCACTTTTTTGTAGATTGTGGGCTACGTAATCACTGGAGCCTGGCCCAAGTTCACCAACATATTCTAACGCTCGATCTAGAAATGGAGTGTCAAAATTGACCTTTTCGAGCCGTCTCAATACTCCGTTTGTAATTTGGCGAACCCGCTCACGTGTTATGCTCACTTCCTGCCCTACGGCCTCTAGCGTCTTCGGCGGCGATCCGTCGAACCCCCAAAATCTGATTGCTATGTCTGCGTTGCGTCCGGTTACTATCGATCTTATTAGCGCTTGGAGTTCATCTTCTAAACAGTCGGCCTCTACTAAATTGGACGCAAACAGATCAAAGTTGAGTTTGGCAATCGCCGGTTTGAACTGATTGCCCAGTTCTTTTCGGCAAGTTTCGGCATTCAGTGTGCTCCAACCTGGGATTGTCATTCCCAGTCGAAGTCCATTGTTATGAAGCAGCTCAGATAACTCCTTGGCCGACCTTCTACCTAAGTTCTTAATCTTCAAGAGATCGTGCATGTACAACTGCACAACCTCTCCAAAGTAGACGTACCCCCCAAGCGACAAGGCGTTTGTTATTCTAACGGGTAGAGGCAGTTCTACGGGGGTCGCGACCAATAGGGTCCTTTGCTCAATCGGCCAGTTCCCAAAATACTGGGGCTCCTCTTCCACCACAGGAGCAACGAATTCGATGGGAGCCGTCGAAATGAACTTGTTTTCGCTTGCGGCATCTTTTCGGATAAGGTTAGTGAGTGCGACATTGGGTGGAAGGTGGGAAGCAACAAATTGCCGGACTTCAATGGCTTTTTCTCTCGACCAACCAGGAATATTCATCTCGAAATGCAGGCCGAATTCGTGGACCAAGTCAGATACCTCTTTGCCTGATTTCCGGCCGAAATTAGGAATCCGATAAAGATCCGCTTCTTTGTTTAGAATGACCTCTCCAAAAAATTTATAGTCTGTTCTGTAAAGGCAGTTAGTAGCGCGTACGCTTAGCGGGAGTTCGTTTGGAAAGGCTACGAGAAGCGCAAGCGTTCTAAGCGGCCAACTGGTAAAGTCTTGCTCACGAGAAGGCGGTATCCTCTCTTCATCAACTAGGGCTTCCGGCACGACAACGGCCGCGTTTTCGTGTGTAGGCGTCGTTTCGGACTCGGGTGCCCCATCTTCGCTGAGGGCACCTGCCTTCAAGAATTTTTGTATTAGCCCATTAAAAGCAACATCGTTGGGGAGATGCGAGTCAAAAAGGTTTCTTACATAGTCGGCTCGTATTTTACTCCAGCCGGGAAGTTCCATGCCGAGTCTGAGACCAAAATTTTCCATAAACTGTGATAGTTCGTCTATCGTGTCCTTGTCGATATTCGGTAACCGGAGCAGATCCGCTTCGTGAAACTGAACGACGTCTCCGAAATAAATCGAGTTTGTAACGCTCAAGAGATTTATGGATTTGGGAGATATTGGGATTTCGTTTGGATGAGCGATAAGCACGGCGACGGTCTCGATAGGCCACCTCGAAAATTCTGAACCAGATGGCATCTAAACAACCTCAGCCATAAAGTCCTGCGCCAGCGACAGCCAAGCGATTAACTGTTGCGCGGATGTCCGTAATGGGATCCACGACGTCCAAATAGTAGCCCGTTCCGGCCATCTCAGATGCGAGCGCGATTGCGTACTCGGTAAACGCTACTTCATAGGCAAGCCGCCGGAAACTCGGATCTTCGAGGCCAGCCCGCCGACTTGCCGCACCGATTTGTGGGTGGTCTAGGTTTATATAAATGGTTCGATTATCACGTTCGTATTTCGCACGTGCTTCTTCTACGCCCATATTTCGAAAATCGACTTTGAATCCTCCAGACTTAATACTCGGCTTGGGCTTTCCCTTAGTTTTGTCAGCCTTTGTGTCGGGTTCGTGAGAATCTGGTTCGAGCTGTGGTCCCGCCGTGGAAGTCGAATTATCTTCGCCCCTTCCGGATGCCATTGGACCAGGTCCACCAACAGCTCCAGATGTTTGGGCAGGTAGATCGTCGCCAGAAACATATGCATCGTCTTCGTCACCTAAGGCCGTTCCTTTGAATGTATCGGTTCTGCCAGTGACTTGCGCCACTACTTGGTGCACCTGGTTTCGCCACTCGGCAAAATCCTTGTTGATGATCTCTGCAATTGCTTGCGCCTCTTTTTCTAACTTCTTTGCCTCATCTGCCTTACGTCGTTCCCGGTCAGCTTTTTCGAGTTCTTGACGCACCCGTTCCAAGTTCGTCCCGATAAAGGCGTATATCTGTGCGACCGTTTCATTTCGCGGATTCAGTCGCATCGACCGGCTCATATCGAATGGCGATATGAGCGACTTGTCCGCGGCTAGGGTTGGGACTTCGAACTGACCGAACAGATAATTAGCAAACGGCTTACGGTCACAGCCAGAAAGCGTGACTTCGTGCCAAACGCCTCCGGAGGTTATACTAATTCCTTGAAATTCGTCTTCCAGGGGTGCTTTGGAGACCTTCACAACAAGCGTGACGTCGCCAAGCACCTTATCGAATGCTGTTCCAGTCGTTCTGAACTCACGTTCAAATGCAATCAGCGGCTCTATAAATTCGCATTTGTGCGTGTTTACAAATACAGTGGCGTTTGGCCAATGGGCAATGTGCCGCTCTATATGACGAATGATTGAGTTTGGATCGATGCGCTTAAGTTGAATGTCCTCTATCTCAACTAGCGTTCCATTAGGCTCTGACGTCGCTGTCTCGCGCTCTAATATCTGGACCGGAACAGAACGCTCTGCCTGTTTTGACTCAATTGCAATTCGATCAAGCTCAACGCGGGATCGGCGACCGTTTCGGTTAGTGGTGACACGCAACCGTCTCGCAATGCCGAAGGCTGCCGACTTACCAGTTCCGAATAGACCGCGCCCGGGTTTGCCTTTCTTCCGATCTATATTCTCACCGTGCATCTGAAAATAACGATGCAAGTCAGAAAAAATCATGCCCCGACCATTGTCTTGGACGGTCATCTTTCGGCCTTTCGAATCTACCACCACTTTTACGATGGGATTAACTCCAGGCTCGACGTATTCAAGTCCATTTGAGACGTATTCCCAAACAACCGAATGTTCGTGCTTAAACAGAGCGGCACTTTGCAGCAGGTCGCGGCCAACGTGACTTGTTACGTTAAGGTCACCTGGGTTCATATTACCTCTCCCTGACGATGGCAGCTAATTTCTTAATTACCTTGGCGAGATCAGGATCAGCCTGGAATGCAACTACAGCTCTCTGAATTTTTGTCTTTCGCGCTTCGCCAACAACATAATCATCTACGCGGAAAAAGCGTTCTGCCTCAATCGGAGTAATTTCCTTTGTTTTTCCCGCAATCAGCTTGCAGTAGGCTGGCTCCGCAAGCATCCGAATCCGCTCTTTGTCGAACCAGCTGCGCTCACGTTTTGTGTACCGTTCTTTGCGTTCCGCCCCATGTTCGATGGCCTTAAGGTTCTTCTCGCAAAATTTCAATCCGGCCCGGGTAAGTAGCCAGCCATCCCGCTCGGAGCCTACTAGGTATCCGCCTTTTTCAAGCTTTGAGGCATCCCACAGACGTTTTCGGACCGTGTCGATGTTGATCTGTCCCTTGTATTTTCTCCAAGTAAAGCGTCCTGGAGATATCTCATTCGCTTTGATTGCGATGTCCTCTGTATCTGCATAGGAGCTTCGACCGCCCGCAAGATATGTAGCTAGCACAACAATTTCTTGGTTGGAAAAATCTGGCGCCCCAGTTTTTGTAAGTCTTGGTTTTCTCACCTTTAGTTCTCCCAGCCAGACCCTACAGCAACTTGCTACTCAAAAGTAGCGCAGGTTGTGCCGTCTCTTATCTGCTATCAGGCGACTTTTTCGCTGCGGTTTTGTGCATCATCGAGATAGTTAGGACCGTCCAACGACGGCCTATGGATTCGAACCGACCTGACCTTCGAAACAAAAGAACGCCGAGCGCTGCGGCGACATGGTTGGGATGAGTAGGTTACGATCCAAAAACATGTTTCGCATCTCGCAGCTGGTCTCTGAGATCAACAGGCAGCCGTGACATGCCGCACCATGGGTTGCTCGGTCGCCGCCGTGGTCGTCCGGCTCGTGATCAGCGCAGATTGGATCATTGGAACAGACGGTTGAGCGATCGAGTGCATTGCATAATATCTGCGAAAAACGTGTCGCGGTTCCGACGAGGCCTCCAAGTGTGCCTTGAGCACCAGCGGTCGCCGTATAGATCAGGATGCCACAGCGCTCGGGTGCGCCGCTGGCCCCAGGGAGCGCGTAGACTCGCTCCTTGAGCGAGCTGGCGGGATAGCCGCAATCCAGTGCGATTTCGGTCATCAACGCGTGAGCCAGGCTGTGAAGAAGAACATATGCTGTTCCGGGATACTTTGGTGGCTTCGCAAACTTCTTTCGCCACTGCAGATAGCCGCGGTGCAGCAGTTCATGACGCGCTTGCGCCGACGCTTGAGCAAGCCACTGCGCAATCCTGACTTCGTCAAAGTGAATGAAAATACCTTCCCCAAATTGTTCGATCGCCGGTAGCCAGTCAGCGTCGCGCGAAATCGGTGCGCCGTGCACAGCGAGACCCACGTCCTCAAGCTCGCCATCGGCCGAAGTGGGAGCAGCCTCGAACCGAGTGAAGCCGTAGAGGCACGACACGGCTCGCAGACGATGAACTGCGACGATGTTTTTGATCACCGAGAGGTCAACATCCGCAGCAGGGTCAACCCATGCGTCGCGCGGTAGGGTTTGCGCGTAGAGTTTCGCCGTAGGCGAATTCTGTCCGATTTCTGGTCTGCCGCTCGCGAAGACGTCAAACTCCGCTATCTTTGGCGATCCACTGCTGTCCACGATCGCACCTTCACGAATCCTCGCCAGCCGCGCAAAAATCTCCTCATCGGGGTATGATTCGAGCGCCGCACGAACTTTCGAGTTGAACCGTTTCGCCGGCCCCACGTCCTCGACGGATTGGACGTTCGCAAGCTCGCTCAACAGACTGTCGACAAGACGCGTCAACTCATCCTCTGCCGTCGGCAGAGAAATGACCGTATCGACCTGTGGGAAGTAGGTATTAG
>Ga0070733_10003969_pt1 | contig 9996 bp, 9 predicted proteins | sample Coa_R1_9_FD_66450 | JGI IMG/M metagenome (GOLD analysis project Ga0070733, IMG submission 66450) | Surface soil microbial communities from Centralia Pennsylvania, which are recovering from an underground coalmine fire - Coalmine... | ecosystem: Environmental > Terrestrial > Soil > Unclassified ... | reverse complement strand
GTTGCAAACCGAGCTGGAGAAACAGCTCGATCCGGGCTTTGCGCGCTAGTTGCTCCCGAGAACTGCGTAGGCCAACTCACTCCCGCTCACGGTATCGCTCTGATAGGGCGTCCAACCCGAACCGCTTCCGCAATTCGACGGACAGTACGACGCCTCGAGGAACGAGTCGACTTGATCGGTGTCGTTGAACGTCCAGGTGGCGCTGGTCGTGAGTTCGGAGGTGTTGGTGCTGACCACCACCCAGTATTGCGTGCCGGCCTTTAGCGGCACGCCTTTTGCAAGCGTCGCCGTTTCAATCGTGCAGCACGTTCCAAATGCCGGCAAGTTCCTCAGCTGTACCGTGGCGATCGCTTTGCCGGGGATGCCCTTATCGTCTCGGTTGAGGCTGAGCACCAGGCCGTCGGTGCCGGAGACCAAGCCGACTCCGACCTGGATTACCGTCGCCGTGTGATTCGCGCTCGGCGAAAAGGCCACCGCGCGCCAGTTTTCGGGGAAACCTTCTTCTGCATCGGGTCCCGTGACCGGGCTGCCTTCGAAAGCCCAATACCTGCCCGAGCGATACGAAGCCAGATTGCCGACGATCGTAACCAGTTTGGTGCGCGCGAAGGTCGCCGGCGCAGCGGCCGGCGCGGCCGGTGTGACCGCATGACCGCCGCACGCGCCGAGCACCACGGCCATCAATAGCGCCGGCGCTTTCCAGTTCATCTCTTCTGCCTCACTTCCCCAGCACCGCAAACGCGACGCCGTAGAGCGAGTGAAATGCAGTCCACGCGTCGTTCTTCAGACCGTACGAGGTACAACTGCCGCCGTGATCGTCGGAGCAGTATTGCGCCATCGTCGCGCCATGGATTTGGCCAAGCTCGCTCAAGGCCCAGCCCGCCGAGGTTCCGGCCTCCGATGCGTCGGTACTGAGAACGACCCAGTACTTCGCGCCGGCCCTAAGCCGCAAGCCGGCTTTATCTTCCACGGCTTCGACCGCGCAGCACAGTGATTGCGGAAGGTTCGTCAACTTCCAAGCCTTGATAGCCGAACCCGGCACGCCGCGGGCATCTTTATCGAGGCTCAAGACGAGCCCGTTGGGCCCGTAACTCCAAATAGCGGCGACTTCAAGCTTCGTCGCAGCGCCATCGGCGCGAGGCGTAAACGGCGCCGCCGTCCACACTTCGGGCTGCCCGGAGTAACTCGGTCCGTTGACGCTCGCCTCGCTCCACGCCCAGTACGGGCTCTTGGCATACTCGGAAAAGCTGTCGGCGATTGCGATGAGTCCGTCATCGTCGGTAGTGTTCGGCGGAAGCGGCGCGGCGTGCCGGCCTGAAGCCGCCGTTTTGAAGGCTCCCTGCTTATTGGTAACGCGCTGCACGTCGCCGGCTGCAACGGCCACCGCCGTCGCCGCGATCAGGGCAACTAGCGTGAGTGCGACCGCTCTTCCTTTTTGCACGGCCATTTCTCCCAATTCTTTCCCCGGGGCCAGCCCAACCTATCGCAACTTCTGCTCTAAACGTACGCGACTAGTGCCATTTACCGTTCTCCTTTAAAGATACACCGCATCATCAAGCGTGGTCCAATCATCGCTTGCGGCGCGCATCGGCCCCACGGGCAACCCGGTCAGTTACCCGGTCAAATACCGGGAAGGGTCCGCCGAGCGAGCGAAGCGGGCGGCGTGCACGCTCGGTCGACGGTCCCGGCGGAGTTCGGAGCGCTCTTGCGGCGCTTGCGGATTGCGGCCGAGCTTTCGCAGGAAGAACTCGCCGAGCGAGCGCGCATGAGCGTCGACGCAATCGGTCAGTTGGAGCGCGGCCGCCGTCGCGCGCCGCAGCGTGAGACCGTCGATCTCCTTCTGCTGGCCCTCGACCCCAATGATGAGGATCGCGCAGCGCTGCTGGCAGCGGCGAGCCGCGCGCGCGTGCGCGGCGCCGAACCACTTTCCGGCGCCGATGCAGCGTCACGCCACAACCTGCCCGGCCGGTTAACCGATCTGATCGGTCGAGAGAGCGTCGTCGCTGAAATCCACGCGTTGCTTGCCGACGCTCGACTCGTCACGCTGGCCGGCGCCGGAGGTATCGGCAAGACGCGCACGGCGATCGAGGTCGCCGCGCAGGAAGTCGACCGCTGGCCCGACGGTGTTTGCCTCGTCGAACTCGCGCCGGTCGGCGATGCCGGACTTGTTGCGGGAACGATTGCGCTGGCGCTCGGCGCCCTCCAAGAGTCGGATGAAACGGCGCTGGAAACGCTGCTGCGCCATCTGAAACACAAACACGTACTGCTGCTCCTCGATAACTGCGAGCACCTCATCGACGAGGTTGCACAGATTGCCGAAAGGTTGCTGCGCGAGAGTCCGCGGATCAAACTATTGGCGACGAGCCGCGAGCTGCTGCGAGTCGCAGGCGAACGCGTCTATCCGATGCCCTCGCTGGACGATTCGAGCGCCGCGGCGCTCTTTGAAGAGCGCGCGCGGGCCGGCGATCCCGCGTTTGCACTCGGGGAGCGCGATGCGCCGATCGTCGCCGACGTCTGCCGGCGGCTCGACGGCATCCCGCTGGCGATCGAGCTGGCGGCGGCGCGCGTGCGCACCCTGGCGCTGCCGCAGCTCGCGCGCAAGCTCGACGAGCGCTTTGCGATCCTCACCGGCGGCAACCGGACGGCGCTGCCGCGCCAGCAGACGATGCAAGCGCTCATCGACTGGAGCTACGATCTCCTCACACCGCAGGAGCAACGGTTCTTCCGGAGGCTGGCCGTCTTTGCCGGCGGCTGCTCCCTCGACGCCGCGGCGGCCGTATGCGGCGACGCCGGCGACGACGCGCTCGATCTTCTGGCTTCGCTATCGGACAAGTCGCTCGTCGTCGCGCACGCCGGCGGCGACGAGCAGCGATACGGATTGCTCGAGTCGATGCGCGCCTATGCCATGCAGAGGCTCGTCGAATCCGTCGAGCACGCCGCCATCTCACGCCGTCACGTCGATTTCGTTGCGCAACTGGTCGACTCGCTTCGCTTCCGATCTCGCACGGCGGCCAGAGAAGCGCTGAGCCTTGAGATTGAAAACATCAGAGCGGCGTTGTCGTGGTGCGCGAGTACCGGCGACTCACTCAACCTCGGCGCACAAATCTTGGCGAGCACCAGTGTCTTCTACACGCAGAGCCTGTACGGCGAGTACCTCGAGCGGTCGCGATTTTTCCTCGGACACGCCGACCGGATCGATCCCGTGCTGCAGGCCGGCATCTGGCTGGGCATCGCTCGGAGAACCGTCGGCCTGCCGGCGCTCGACGCCGCCGAAAGAGCAATTGCCCTCCTGGAAGAGGCGGGAGATCGCAGCGCGATGGTCGTTCGCGCGCATCTCAAACGCGCCAAAGCGCTGGCGGAGCAGCATCGCATTCCCGAAGCGCTCGAGGCGAATATGCGGGTGATGCAACTTCGCAACGAGCTCTGTCCGGGAGACGACGGCACGCTGGCCAGCATCCACCACCAGCGCGGCTTCCTGCTCGGCCAGATGCACGACGAGGCTTTCGGCCGTCGAGAGTATCAAGCGGCTGCGGCCATCTATAACCGCATGGGCGACCGCAACGGCGAGGCGTACATGCGCTGCAACATCGGCAACTGTTACTATCTCGAGGGAGAGATCGAGACCGCGATACGATTGTCCAGCGAGAACCTCGCCGTCTTCCGCGAGCTGCGCAACTGGGACGGTGAAGCCTTCCTACGCTGCAACCTCGCCGAGTTTAAAATCGTCAGCGGCGACCTGCTCGGTGCAGCGCAAGATATCGCCGGCGCCGTCGAGGCTGCCAGGCAGCTCGGCAGCGAAACGTGGTTAGCGGCAGCGGCCTTCGCCGCCGCCGGCCTCGCCGCGCACGCCGGCAACTTCAGAGCCGCGGCGCGGCTCTCCGGCTACGTGCGCTCGTGGAAAGCCGAGCGCAGCTACTACGAAGCCGGCGACACCCGCGTTCAAACCGCAATCGAGCAGCTACTCGAAGCAGGCCTCCCCCGCGAAGAACGAGCCTCACTCGAATCCGAAGGAGCCAACCTCCCGCAAACCGCGGTCACCCCTCTCATAATAAGCGTAACCACCACCCTGTCATCCTGAGCCCTTCGACTTCGCTCACGACAGCCTCCGTCGAAGGATGGGTCAACCGCCGCAATAAGGTGGTGTTTTCACGCATATACCCCCAGTTCGACCTGGTGCATTCTTATCAAGAGAGGTCGCCGATTGTGCTGCCCCCCTTGCTTGAGAGGAGTTCATCATGCCCGAGTTTCTACCGATTCATCACGCCCGTAAAAGCAGAGGCCTGCTGTTGTTTTTGTGCTCGGCATTGGTCGCCGGGTGCGCCCAGGGAGGCGTCGGCAGCATGCCTGGGGTTGCCTCAAACGGCAGCTCAGCATTGGACGCCGCGCTCCGCCAAAAATCTTTGACCGGAGCGAAGCGGCACACTCAGACGACTTGCCCAACCACCTATAACTTCAAAGGCTACCCCGACGGCTCGGTGCCGGAGGCGGCCCTCTTCAACCTCGACGGAACGCTCTATGGCACGACGCCCACCGGCGGTAGCAGCGACATCGGCACCGTCTATAAGATCGCCGGCGGTTCGGAGAGCGTGGTCCACAGTTTCACAGGAACACCGGACGGCTCGAGTCCGTATGCCGGATTGATCGCCGTCGGCGGCGCGCTCTACGGTACAACGATCCACGGCGGTGCGCACGGGGACGGGGCTGTCTTCAAGATCACAAAAGCCGGGAAGCTAAGCATCGTTTACAGTTTTAACGGCGGTCCGGACGGCGCCGAGCCCGCTGCCGGATTGCTTCACGACGGTGGGATGCTCTACGGCACGACGCCTGACGGTGGGGCGACGGGCAATGGAACCGTATTCTCGGTCACGACGTCCGGCGTAGAAAAGGTGATCTACAGCTTTGCAAACGGTTCGGATGGCGCGGGCCCCCTAGCGAGCCTGGTTCGGTTCAGAGGCGCGCTCTATGGGACGACGCAAAATGGCGGCACGAGCTCGGAGGGGACCGTCTTTCGGGTGACGGCGTCCGGCCAGGAAAGCGTGGTACACAACTTCGATGGTACCGACGGCGCAGGGCCGGTTGCCGGCCTCGTCGTCGTTGGCGGTGCGCTCTACGGCACAACGCCGAACGGCGGAGCGATCCGCTTTGATGCCGGCGGAACGGCCTTTAAGCTCACTGCATCCGGGAAGCTAACCGTGCTTCACAGTTTCGGATCGCTCTACGACGCCGCGGACCCGAGCGCGAACTTGCTCGACGTCAACGGCACGCTCTACGGCACCTCGGCAGAAGGTGGCTCGGTCGGGATCGGCGCGGTCTTTTCCATCACGACTTCCGGCGCGGAATCCGTGCTCTGCTCCTGGCCGTTGGGAACCGACGGTGAGGAACCGATGGCGGCTGTCATTGATGTCGGCGGTACGCTCTACGGTACGACTCAGGGCGGCGGCAGCGCCTCACAGGGAACGGTATTCGCCATCCCGTTGTGACGTCAAATTAAAACTGGCGGGTGCTTCGGCGCCCGCCAGTTTTTTAATTCTCGCCCTTCTCTCTCAACGCGCTCACGATTGCGCGCGGAAGCCTCTGAAGCTCTTGCAGCATCACCGCTTGAGTCTCTCGTATCGACTCGATGACGTCGGTATTTTGGCTCGACAAAGTGTCCAGCGCCGTCCCCACCCCATGCGCCAGAACCAGCAACGCCTCCAATTCATCGGGCGCATACGCCTCGCCGTCGCGCTTGGGCCCGCAGATGAGCGCGCCGACGAGGCCGCCGCGCGAAATCATCGGGAACGCAAACTCCCCGCGTAACTGCGAATCGGGAAACAGATGCAGGTCGACCGGCTTGTTCCACGCACGAAGCGCGACGAGGGCCGGATCGTTTTCGCTAACCTCCGCGCGCAGCCCATCGATGGTGCAAGCGTAAGCCGCCGTGCCATCGCGCACGATGACCGTCGCGTGGTTCGCGCTCGTGTGCTCGACGACGCTTTGCACGGTTCGACCCAACAGCGTACCTCGGTCGGAGATGTAGGACGCCTCGTGCGCGAAGCGGCGTAACGCCGACTCATCCTCATGCCGCTTGCGGAAAAAGACCCGATCTACGAACTGCTCGACGTACCTGTGGACGTACCGCAGCGAGATACCGAGACCGAGCGCCACGACCATGCCGATGATGGTGCTGGCGGTATGGGTGGCGCCGGCGAGCCAGGCACCGGCGGCCCATTCGATGAGCACGAACGCGCCGATTACAAGCGCTGAGACTACCGCGAAGACGGCGGCGCGATTCAAGACGAAGCCGACGTCGATCAGCCGGCGGCTCAGTGCCGCATACGTCAGCGCAATCGGCGCCGTGAGCAACACCAGCGTGCTGACGAGGCCAACGACGATCGTATCGGCGTACGACGATGACGACGATGTTGCGATCAAGCCCACGATGAAAAAGCAAAAAAAGGCCGCAAGCGGTACGAGCGTCCATACCGCTCGCTGCCGCTCGAGGCCGCGGGCTGCGGCGATTGCGAGGAGCCCGCAGAGCATCGCCATGAGGACGGCGGCCGCAATGCAAACCAACCCCGCGTTCCCCTCGATGAACGGCAGCGGGTCGAACCGCAGCGTGATGACTCCGGCACTCCCAACTAAGGAGATCGCAACGTAGATCGCGAGGAATGTGTAGCACAGCCCTTGTGCGATACGACGCGACCGCGAGGGCGGCCGAGCGTAGCCGCTTGCGAACGCCGCCAGCAACGCTACCGTCAGCGGCCCAACGATGCTAGCGCAGACGCTCTGGAGGACATACGCCCAAGCCCAGGGTGTCGCGAGACCGATCAAGGCGCCCGTAAAAACAAAGGCGGCGATCAAGAGCGACAGCAGTTGCATCTGAGGCTTCTCGGCACCGCGCCATGCGATCAGCGTTGCGAACAGCAGAAGCCAGAGAGCCGCGAACGTGGCGAGCCAGAAGTTCCACGTAAGCCTGGGCGCCTGCGGTACGACCGTAATCTTCTCTTCCAGCGAACCCCCGCGCACCGACAGCACGAGGGGTCGTCCGTTGAGCGGCACGTCCAACAGGGAATAACGCTCGACGAGGGTGTTCGCGCGAATATCGATGAGATCGCCGCGACGGAGGCCCGCGCGGTCAGCCGGCCCGCCGCGGTCGACCGACGTAACCACGAGATTAAAGCCGGTCGAAGAGACGCCGGTATTAGCGCCCCACGAGCCCTGCCACGGTGAAGCGCCGCGCATCCCGGTCGCGTCAAGCACTGCCGCTACCTGGGCAAGCGCCGCAAGAGCGCACGTTGCCAGAAGCACCGAGCGCCAGGGAACCCGCCTCAGGGTGAACACGCAGATTTTTCGGCGGGCATCGAGCTACCGTCTTCGGTGTTTTCGCTGGTTGCCATTTCCCGCTACGGTTCGGCGCGCTCGTGGGGAGTACCCAATGACCGCGACCGAGAAGCGGGGCCGCATGACGCGTCCACATGAGGATATCCAACGGCATACCATCACGGATCACCGCCCAGGCGGACCCGTTATCGCGTTCGCAGCGCCCTCCTGGTGGGCCATCGCGCTGGTGAACCTGACCGCGGAGCGCGCCGCTGCCGGAGTTGCGTCGTACGAAACGCTCGTCGAGAAGGCGCGCTCCGGCGCGCCAAAAGTACGTGAGGCCGCAATCTTGCTCTCGCACGACCAGCGGCGCGTCATCGCGATACTGCACGTAGAGGGACATGAGGCGTTCGGGCATCTCGTCGCCGCCTGGGACGATCATCACCTCGTCGCGGAACGGCACGACATCGCCGAATCGCACAACCTCGCTCTCTATCGGCTTGCGACGGTGACGGGCGAAGCCGCGATCGATCCAACATCGCAGGACGCCTACGCGTTCGAACGCACCTCCTCAGACGTCGAAAGCAGCGTCTCACCGGGCGTTCGCGCTGCCTGCATGTTCGATGCCGACGACGGTCACGTTCGCGCCGCTATCTACCGGTCGGAGAACTTTGAGCAGCTCACGGCACCTCGCGCGCCGGACGAAACGTTCTACGAAATAAGGCCGGTACGCACGTTCGCGTAAACCGGGCTCGTTCGGGTCGTTAGAACCGTTTTGCGGGATCGTCTTCGAATGGGTAGACGTGGACCATCCAGCCGAAGACGTTGTCCATGAACACGCCGCCGGCCGCATCGCAGGCCGGCTTCGTATTAATCGAACCGCTGAAACCGAACTCGTGGCGCTGCTCGTCCGTAAGGGCTATCGTGCTCTCCTTCGGTTGGCAGACGTTGCGGTGCGAATGCCAGTGCCCGTACGCTAACGGAATGCGCCGGTCGAGCTCGTCCATCGTGCTGCTGATCGGGGCGGTAAACATAACGCCGGCGAGCTCGTAACCGCTTTGCGTTCTCCGATATAGCAGAGCCATCGGCCGCTCCGGGTCGAGGTGCTGCCAGTTCACTGGAACGTTGGCGTAGTTGACGAAATGCTTGAGAGCGCCGACCGGAACGTCGGGACCTTCGGGGCGATAGCCATCAGCTACCGCGCGATCGACGCTACGGTACTTCGGCAGAGTCGACCGCAAAGAGGCGATGAGACGCTGCAGGTGCGCGAGGCGATCCGGCGCGACGGTCGACCGCTCCTCGCTCAGTTGCGTATGCCCGAATGCGTCGATCCCCATGCCGGTGTTGCGCAAGGAGTGGGCACTCTGTTGCGCGCATGCCGCGAGCGTCGAGCCCGCGAGAAGCGCCAGCACTTGCAAACCATAGAGAATTCGAGCCACGATCGTCCTCCCTTTTTTGCAGGTTTCGGACTAGCAATCAGTTGCTTCCACTGCTACTATATCAAGGCCGTGTTAGCGAAAGCTGAGAACCGTGACGTGAAATGGCAGGCGACGCTCGCACTCGTGCTTTGCATCGGCCTTCTTGGGCTTGAGACGGCGGCCGCCGATACCAAACCTCAACACCATGGAAGCTCACGCCACCGTGGGCTGGCCGCTAAGGAGTTTCATGCGAACAACACACGTTCTTGGCCCCTTGATCGCAATGATATTAGCGGCGCCCGGCATCGCCTTTGCCTCACCGACGGAGCAGCGCGTTAGCGTGTCGGCATATGGCTGTCCGTTCACCGGGGCGAAGACGGTTGCGATCTCCATGCAAAACACGTCCCTCTTCGGACTCGAAGGGCGCACGGTTCACGTTCCAGTCGTCGTTACGCCAGGCGGTGCATTGCACTTCGAGTTTCGCGCGCCGCCGGGACCGATCTACATCGACTACTCGATCGATGGCCAGTGGTGCACGGACGGAGGCGAAGGGCTAGTAGTGCTCCCCGGGCACGACCGGAATATCCTTATTGCGATGTATCCGAAGCTAAACGTCAGAGACTGGCACGCGCGCAAGTTTGTGGCGGGGGTCCTGCCCGGCGTGCCCGTTGGAGTCAGCGTTGTAGTTTCAGATTCTCCCGACTGCCCCTCCGATGAGTCGCCCGCGATTGCAGCAACCATAGACGGCGGAGCCTATTACGCCGGCTATGCTTATGGCCGCCACCTGTTTCTCAAGCTCGTCTCAGCAGGGTTCGACCGCCTGTATATTGCGCTTCCAGACGCCGTGCCGGTGGAATCCAACGACGAATACGTTCGCCGAGATATTACCGCGGTCGACTTACGGAGGCTGACCGTCCACGGGACGAATCAGGCCGTACAACGCGTTCAGTCTCCTTCCGGCAGTTCGACGCGGTTCCCTTAAGATGGTTTTAGGAGGTTTATGCGTTACGCGATTGCGGTCGTATCGTTAGCCGTAGCATTCCTCAGCACTGGAACGTGGGCGCGCGCCATCGCGCCTACGCCGGAGCAGCGACTGCTCGCCACGATGAAACTCTGGGGCGATATTCGGCTCTTCGATCCGCAGGCAAGTGACGGGAGCGTCGACTGGGACGCGGCCTTCATGCAGGCCGAGCCCGCCATTATTGGGGCGAGCAGTGCCGGCGCCTACCGCGCCGCGCTGACGACGCTCCTCGCGCCGCTGCACGATCCCGCCACCTAC
>Ga0070733_10003968_pt1 | contig 9997 bp, 8 predicted proteins | sample Coa_R1_9_FD_66450 | JGI IMG/M metagenome (GOLD analysis project Ga0070733, IMG submission 66450) | Surface soil microbial communities from Centralia Pennsylvania, which are recovering from an underground coalmine fire - Coalmine... | ecosystem: Environmental > Terrestrial > Soil > Unclassified ... | reverse complement strand
GCGGCCTGGTTCGAAACGGCCGGGTTCCTGCTAATCTAAAACTACATGCCGGGCACACGAATTCGCGACGTTAGCATCGTCGGCGGCGGACCTGCGGGCGCGCTGTGCGGGGAACGCCTCGCAAGCGCCGGGCTACACGTCACGATCTTCGACGAGCGGCTCGCATGGGAAAAGCCGTGCGGCGGAGGGCTGACGCATAAAGCGATCGAGGCGTATCCTTTTCTGCTCGATTCGCCTCAGCCGAAGAAGATCGTCCGCGTCGCGGAACTGATTTCGAGCCGCGGACACCGCGCGCGCTTCGAGATGAGCCATCCGATCGTGATCTACGCGCGCAAAGTGCTGAATGCGCTTCTACTGGATCGCGCGGTCGCCGCCGGATGCACGACCGTCCGCTCTCGGGTGACTTCGCTCGACGTTTCGGGCGAGCAGGCGCGCCTGACCGTGGGGGGCGAGTCCCACTTATCGGATTTCGTCGTGGTCGCCGCCGGCGCGCGCAACCAGCTTCTGCCCGAAACCACGGCGCTGGGCGCGCCCGACCTTGAAATGACGCTCGGCTACTTCATTCCCACCGAGGAAGACATCATCAAGGTAAAATTTCTGAAGCAGTTCGAGGGCTATCTCTGGTCGTTTCCGCGCTGCGACCACCTCTCCGTCGGCATTTGCGCGAAGATGGGGCAAAGCTCGAGCCAGCAGCTTCGGCGGCACCTCGACGACTTCGTCGGCGAAGAAAACATTCCGATGGAGGGCGCGCGGTTTTACAGCCACGTGCTGCCGTCGCCGCAGGCTCGAACGATCCGCCAGCGCCGGATTGCCGGGCGGAATTGGGCCATGGCGGGCGACGCGGCCGCGTGCGTCGACCCGATTACCGGCGAGGGCCTTTATTACGCGCTGCGCTCGGGTGATTTGCTGGCGCAGGCGCTGGTCGAGGGGCAACCGCAGAGCTATCCCGAGCGGATCCGAGCATGCTTCTCAGCCGACCTGGAATTCGCCGCCAACATTGCGCGAAAGCTGTTCCGCGGAAATTTTCTCGGAACGGCGATCACCACCCGCATGGTGCAACTGGTGAATTATTCGCCGGCATTTCGGGCTTTGATTCGCGACGTCTTCAGCGGCTCGCAGGACTATCAGAGCTTGAAACGCCGGCTGTGGGATCAACTCGGAATTACCGTGGCGGAAATTTCGCGCCACTTCCTCGATCCGCGAGCGATTGCCGCAGCTTCACGAGCCGCGCGCACGCGCGAACCCCTGCGATAAGCCGCACCCTCGCTTCTCTTCCCGGCCCGCAGAGTGATTTAGTGCAGCTTCGCGTACTCCTCTTTGGCTTGTTTCAAGATGGGGATGTCGGGATCAGCGTTCTTCCAAAGGGCGAAGAAATCCTGATAGGCGGTGCGAGCTTGCGCGGTCTGGCCGGCGAGAGCGTAAGCACGGGCAAGACCCAAGTGCGCGAGTGCGCCGATCGGGCCATTCACGACCGCGCCGCGATGGTCCAGGATCTTTTGATATTCCGCGACCGCCTCTTGGCCCTGCTTCGCAGCTCGATACGCCTCGGCTTGCACGTAGACGGGGTAGAGAGCGACGATCACGCCCGCGCTCCCCGTTTGCCCCAGCGCGTAGGGAGCCGATGGCTGGAGGTCCTCCAGGGCCTTCGAAGGATCATGGCGAGCGATGTCGAGTTGTCCTTCGATCGCAGGCAGATAGATGAATTTGACGATCGTGTCGGTGGGAAAACGCTTCTCGTAATCATCGACCACCGCTTGCGTCTTGCTCGCGTTTCCGGCAAACGCGAACGCGAGGCCCGATTGGAACTGCACATCCCGCCCATTTGAAAGCTTCAGCGCCGCTTCGGCGTACTTTTCCGCTTGAGATGAATTGCCAAAGAGCGCTTCGCGGAGGCCGGCTTGCGCTTCGTAGCTGGCAGCCGTTTCCTTTTCGCCCGCCTGCTGGGCCGAAGCCTCAGCGCGCAGAGAGAACTGCTCCGCCTTACGCAGTTGTCCGGAATACGCGTCGGTATCCGCATCCAGGCTCAGCATGACGTCTTCGATTCCCGGTTTGCCGGCCCCCCACGCAACCTGCTGCGACATTCCAGCGGCGTCGCCCTGCAAAAAAGCAATTTGGTATAGCGTGGCTCGCAAAAAGCCGGAGTCGAGCTTCTTGGCTTGCGCCTCGTCGGCAACGGCGCGCGCCTCGTCGAAGCGGTTCATAGTCAGAAAGCCCCCAACGAGATTCGAGTAGTTCAGCCCGCTGGGGTCGAGGTTGAAAGCCGCCTGCGCTTCGACAAGCCCCTTCTGGTATTGGCCGAGCACTACATCAATAAAGCCCAGATTGGTGGGTGGAACCTCATCTCGCGGGTAGTTCTGCGCCCAGACCTGATAGGTCTGGCTGGCCTTGTCCAAATCTCCGAGGACGTATTGGTAATAATGCGAGTCGATGTAAAACCTCTCCCGCTCGCTTACGCGATCCCTCAGTTCATAAGCCTTCTGCCCCTCCACAGCGGCCAAAGCCGGCTCGCCGATGTCGGTGTACGCCGTGCCGAGCACGGCGTAAGCCATCGCAAAATTCGGGTCCAGGCTGATGGCGTGCTGGAGCACGGGAATCGGGCCGGAGAAATCATTCGCGGCCATCATCTTTCTGGCGAGGCCGAAGGCTTGAAGCGCCTCGAGGGAGGGCGTAGAGGCCTGCTCGACCGGCGTGTCGAATTTCTGGATCGTGCTCAGGGATTCGCCGAGTTTGCCGCGAATTTCGGCGGCGGCCTTGCTCAGCGCGTCCAAAACGTGATTCTTGTCGGCCGCTTGACTCTCGGCGCTCGCGATCGAGTCGCCCGTCACGCAGTTCACCGCCTTCAGGATCAGGCTGTACTCGCTGCCGATTTGAGCGATCGAGCCGTCCAGCACCGCGGCGCTCGATGTGCGCTGGCAGACCTCGCGCGCGATTTCCGGCGTCAGGCGCGCGTTTGGCGACTGCTCCATCAGCTTGAGCGTTTGCTGGATGCGCTCCTCGGAAAGCATATTGAGGAAGGGCGACTGTTCCAGCTGGACGTCGAGGCCCTGCCGCAGCGTGCCGTCGAAAACCGGATCGCCCGTCGTGTTGACGAAGTCTGCGAGGACCAGCGTGTCTTTTTGCGTGAGTTTTGCATGACGCATCAGCATCGGCGTAAGAATCGCGACGGCGATCAGCGCCCCGAGTCCACCGATCAGCAAGTATTGCGTGCGCCATTTCCGCCCGCCACCGGCGGCCGCAGGCTCTTCGCTTGCAACCTGCGCGTTCGCCGTCACTGCGTGTGTCTTCGAGCTTGAACCGGCACCCTCCGCACGGGCACTACCACCGCCAGGTGTGGAAACCAATCGCGCGGGAACGCTGGCCGGTTCCGGCGGCGCGGCGGCCGCGCGTCCCGAAGGTCGGCGCTCCTCCGGCTCGTCCGGAACAGCGGACGAAACGGCGGACCTGCTCGAATCCGTGTCGCGCTTCATGCGCCGCAGGTCGGTGCGCAAATCGGAGGCGTGCTGATAACGCAGCGTGCGGTCCTTTTCGAGCGCCTTTTCGATGATCTCTTCGAGCTTGGGAGGCAAATCCGGATTCAGCCGGACGGGCGCGACGGGCACGCGGTTCAGGATCGCCTCCGTGATCACGCCGGAACTTTCGCCGCGGAAGGGCAGCAGCCCGGTGGACATTTCGTACAGCACCACGCCAAACGAAAAAATATCGGTGCGCGGATCGAGCTCTTTCGCGCGCACCTGCTCGGGGGACATGTAGGCCACCGTGCCAACGGCCGTTCCGGGGCTCGTCAGATGAGCTTCGGTGGCGCCGCCTGCCGTTACGTCCCATTGGCCACCGGAGCGCTCGGCTTGCACCTTGGCAAGACCGAAATCGAGAATCTTCGTGTGGCCACGCCGCGTGACGAAGATATTCGCGGGTTTGATGTCGCGATGGACGATCCCCTGCGCGTGGGCCGCGTCGAGCGCGTCGGTCACTTGAATGGCGATCTCGAGCATGCGCTCGAGTTCCACCGGCCGGCCCGTGATCAGATGCTTGAGGGTTTCGCCTTCGAGGTATTCCATGACGATGAAGGGATGCCCGTCGTGCCGGCCAATCTCGTGGATCGTGCAAATGTTGGGATGGTTCAGCGCGGAGGCGGCGCGCGCTTCGCGGCGAAAGCGCTCGAGCGCCTGCGGGTCGTTGGCGACATTGTCCGGAAGAAACTTGATGGCGACGAAGCGGCCGAGCTCGGCGTCCTCGGCCTTGTAGACCACGCCCATGCCGCCGCCGCCGAGTTTCTCGACGATCCGATAGTGTGAGACGCTTTGGCCAATCATGGCTGGGCAGCCTCGCTCATGTTGCTGCGACGCAACGCCAAATCGTGTTGCGGGAGCACGTCATATTAGGTTGCAAGCGTCCCCAAGTCAACGCGTCGCGCGCTTGCCTGTTCGCTTGTGAACTTTATTTACGACCCTCGCGCTTTGCCGGGTTTATACTGGGCCGTAAGGAGTTGTCGCATGACTGTGCCGACTATCATCGCAACGGGAGCTGCCGTTCTAGTTGTAGTGGGGGCGGTCGCGTTTCGCCTGCTCTTTGGCGCTTCCCAGGTGGCTGCGGCCGGCGCTCTCGGCCGGGTCAGGTTGCCAAAAAGCTGGCAGCGCTTTCTTTACGGCGAACGCAAAGAGCGCTCGAACTGATTTCTTTGATACCGAGACGCCTGTTCAGCAAAAGGGATTAGCCGTGAATATCGACATCCGCGATGCGAATCTTGAGGCCAGAATCCAAAGGCAACTGGAGGCGACCGGCTCTAAGAGCGTCGAAGAGCTCCTGCTCCGGTTGCTGGAAACTCAAGAGGAGCAGAACCGTTGGCTGCTAGAGAATCGCGACCTCAACAATGCCAAGATTCGCCGCGGTATCGAACAACTCGACCGCGGTGAAGGAATACCCGAGGATCGCCTGGATTCCTACCTGGCGAACCTTAAGAACAAGTCGGAATGACACCGCGGTATCTGCTTGCACCAGAAGCCGCTCTCGATCTGATTCAAATCTGGCGGTACATCAAAACGCAAAGTGGAGTTGAGACGGCGGATCGCGTTGAATCGGTCATTCGCGAGAGAATTGGTTTCTTGACGAAGACGCCCGGCGCGGGACACTCTCGCGTCGACCTGACAGGTGAAGCCGTGAAGTTCTTCCCGGTATATTCCTATCTGATTGTGTACCGGCCGGAGACAAGACCCCTGCAGGTCGTTTCTATCCTGCATGGTCGGCGCGACGTTGAACGAGTCCTGACCGAACGTCTCTGAGGGTTGTGCTCAGGCGATAGCACTGAGTCCCAATGCCAAGAAGCCGCGAACAATTCACCCGCATTGTCTGGATCGTGCTCGATAGTGTCGGGATTGGAGAATTGCCTGACGCCGCCGAGTACGGCGACGCGGGCCGCGATACGCTGGGCCACATCGCGCGCTCGCGCCCGCTGAAGTTGCCGACTCTTGTGCGGCTCGGGCTCGCCAACATCAAGCCGCTCGCGCATCTCGCGCCGCCTGCAAAGCCTGCGGGCAGCTACGGCAAGGGCGTCACCGTTTCACCCGGCAAGGACACGACCACCGGCCATTGGGAGATGGCGGGCATCTGGCTGGAGCAGGCGTTTCCCGTTTACCCGCACGGATTTCCGCGCGAGCTGATCGCCGAATTCGAACGCCAGATCGGCCGCCGCACTCTCGGCAACAAACCTGCCTCCGGCACGGAAATCATCAAAGAGCTGGGCGAGGAGCACGTCCGCACGGGCTTTCCGATCGTGTACACGTCAGGCGACAGCGTCTTCCAGATCGCCGCGCACGAGGACGTGATTCCGGTTCCCGAGTTGTACCGCATGTGCGAAATCGCGCGCAGGCTGCTCGACGGGCCGAATCGCGTGGGGCGCGTGATCGCGCGGCCCTTCACCGGAACCGCGGGGAATTTCAGGCGCACCGAGCGCCGCCACGACTATGCGATCGAGCCGCCGCGGCCAATGCTGCTCGACGTCCTGGCGGAGCGCAAAGTGCCCGTCTTCGGCATAGGAAAAATTCACGATATCTACAACGGACGCGGCGTGGAAGACTACGTCACGACAAAAAACAACGCGGACGGCATGATCAAACTGAACGAGGCGGTTTTAGGCCGTCCGGCGGGTCTGATCTTCGCGAATCTCGTCGATTTCGACATGCTCTACGGCCATCGCAAGGACGTCGAGGGCTTCGCCCGCTCGCTCGAGGAATTCGACGCGCTGTTGGGCGCATTTCTGAATGAACTGAACGCGTCCGATCTGCTGCTCATCACCGCCGACCACGGCTGCGATCCCGATCCTGTGAATCCCACCACGGATCATTCGCGCGAATACGTTCCCATCCTCGCCTACTCCCCTGGGAGCACCAATCTCCCGATTGGTGGTTCCAAGCGTCCTGTCATTCTGAGCGAGACGGCCGGCCAGGCCGGCGAAGTGAAAAATCTCTCTTCGTCCGTGGGACGCGCCGGGGGTAGCAACCTCGGCGTCCGTCAAACCCTCGCGGACATGGGCCAAACCGTCGCCGCAAATTTCGGCGCCGTGATTTCCCACGGCACCAGTTTCCTAGCTGACTTGTAGCCCTCGCACGAAACCGCGAAAACCGTTTTGGCGATTCCCGCTAAGCGAATTTTGAACGTTCTAAGTGGTGTGCGAGCGGTGGGTTTCGAGCGCGGAAATTGCACTATTTTGGTGCAAATCGGGTGACAACTTTTGGCAGGATGGGCCTGCTTAGCCTCGGATCAGAGCGCAAAGGCCCCACGCTCACAAACCAAGCATGGCACCGAAACGTGAAAAACGAGCGGATAGAGTTTGGGCCAAGTGCCGATAATTGGTGCTTTAGTCTTAATGGGCGTCGTACAAGCGGCGCACATTTTAGTGGCACCTAGTGGCTCGCTTGATGCGTGATGCCCGCCTCATTAGTGACATACCCTGCGATTCCGGCATTCGCATCTTGGCCTAGCTCAGAGTTCGGCCAGGATCGGCTATAAATCAAGTAGCCACCGGGCAAGACAAGAGCCTTGGTATTGTTTCCGACGGCGCTCAAAACTGTGATCTGCCACGCCCGGAATTCCTCGCCGTATGCATCCAGGTTTGAAGAGCCCATCGCGGGGTCGCGGATTTCAGCAATGTGGGCGCCGATGTGAGCCAGCGCGATACTCATCTCCTGCTTCTTAAGCCGCTCGCTGTCGAAGACGACGTCGAATATCAAGCCATCAGGAGAGTCCGCGCCCGAATTCAGGCTGTCGTCCTTCGGAACCTCGTTCCCTTCGCTAAAGCCAACGTTGACTCCATTGTCCTCTCCCGGCCCGCCGAACGCGTCCACGCTGCGTTTCAACTGGTCGGCCGTTGGGGGCCCTGGGTTGAGGCCGGGTGCCTCGCTCGCAGCGGGGGCATTCGCTTTCGAATAGTCGATTTCCTGCGGGGAAATGTCGGCAACCGACTGCACAACCAGGCGCGCCTTGTACCGATTCAAGTTCCCAAATCCGCTGAGGCCGGTCACCTTGCCTCCGCTTTCCCGGACGAGTCCGGCCGTCTGGGTGCCGTCCAACCGTCCGACAATCGTCGCCGTGACCGCATATTTCACGCAACCGAGACAGGTCCCGCTTGCCTTCGCGGGCGTCGACAAAAGCTTGTCAAACGTCTCGAAGTCTTTGTTCTTGTCGAGCGTCACCGGAACTCGGCTGACACTATCGACGGCGACGCCGCTATTCTTGGCCAATTGCAATCGAAGAAGGGCCACTGGCCCCGCCTTTCCGTTTGTCCCTTCCGGATATGACAGCCAGATCGCCTTGACGGCTTGATTGCAGCCCGTTCCCCTCACTTCAAATTCCTCGAACCCCGCAACAACGAGACCCTTGATTCGCACCGTCTTTCCGTCAAAGGACTGCGGGTTCGCCAGGATATCGCAGACGGTTGCGTCCTTTATCTGCGCGGACAGTTGCAAAGGGGCGAGTAGAGCGGCAAGCGTGACTACCAACGGCAGCATGCGGCGCATCAGCGCCTCCAAATATGTTGAATGGGCATAAAGCTAACAGATTGGATAACGCGAGGGAAGGGGGCCGATTGCCTGCGTTCGTCGCAATCACCAACGGCTACGCCAGCACCCTGAAGAAGGGCCGCCGCTTCAAACGCTATGAACGCGATGCCGCTTATTCGCCCTGGGATGGTGGCGGGGTCTTCTTCAATGCATAGTAGCCGGTGCGGGTGCGGACGTTGAGCTTGCTGTGTCCATGTGGCGACAGCACGTCCACTTCAACCTTGCGGAAGGTGCCGTCCTTCTCGGGGTTGGTGGGGTAGTAGCCGAGCGTGTACTGGTTGCGGATGTCGCGCGCCACCTGCTCGCAGACGGGCGTCACTTGCGCCAGGTCCGACGGAAAGTACGCCATCCCGCCGGTGGCTTCGGTGATCTCCTTCAGCACTTTTTCCGAGCGCCGCACCATTTTCTTGTCGTGCTTGAGGTCGTCTTCGCTGAAAACGCCGATAGCGTAGATTGCCGCGTCCGATTCCTCGGCGATCTTGACCGTGTGCGCGAACGATTCCCTGCTCGCGTCGTCGTCGCCATCCGTGATGACCAGGAGCACGCGCTTGTCGCGGTGTCCCTTCTTCAGATGATCGAGCGAGCCGATCAGGGCGTCGTAGAGCGCCGTGCTCCCGCGCGAATCGATGCGGGAAAGCGCGTCGTGAAGCTCGTTCATGTTGTTGGTGAACTCGCCCGGCGTGTCGAGGTAGTACTCGTCGTTGAAGTTCACAACGAAAACCTCGTCCTGCGGGTTGCTGGTGCGTACGAAGGTCAGCGCCGCCGCGGCCACCTGCGCGCGCTTCTCGCGCATGCTGCCGCTGTTGTCCACCACCAGGCCCATGGTGACCGGGATGTCGCGTTTCTGGAAAACGGAGATGGTCTGCTCGACCTTGTCCTCGTAAACCTTGAAGTTATTCTTCTGGAGGCCGGGGACGAAGTTGCCTTTGCCGTCGGTCACCGTGGCGTGGAGCACCACCATGTCCACGTTCTGCTTGATGCTGTGGTTCGGTTCCTGCGTGACGGGAGGCGGAGGCGGAGGAATCGCCGTCGATTGCTGGGCCCGCGCGCGAGGACCGGCCAGCAGCGCGAGCGCGAGCAGAACGAAATTCCGCAGTGAAAGAAAATCAGTGGCCCGGCGCGAAGTAACCGGTTCGCGCGTAGACGTTGAGAGGCGGGAGGCCCTTCGGCGGACGCAGCTTGACTTTGACCTTTCTCCACTTCCCGTTATGAGCGTGGTCGCTGGGTTTGTACCCGATAACATACTGATTGCGCAACTCCATGCTGATTTTCGTCGCGATGTCCGGAAGATCATTCAGGCCGTGAACTGAGAACGTCCGCCCGCCCGTCATCTGCGTCAAATCCGCCAGAAGAGAAGGCCCTTCGCGCTCTTCGACGGTCGGGCCGCCATCCGGCTCGTACAATCCGATGGCGTAAATCTGCACATCCGCTTCCTGCACGAACCTGCGAATGTCCGTCTCGGTGTAGCGGCTATGATTATCGCCTCCATCGGATATGATGAGCAAAGCTTTCTTTGTGTTGTGTGCTCCACGCATCTGGCTCAGGCCGAGATAAATTCCGTCGAGCAGCGCCGTCATGCCGTGCGCGGACGTGAACATCAGGCGATTCTGCAATTCGTCGACGCTGGTGGTGAACGGGCTGATCAACTGCGCGCGGTCGTTGAAATTCACCAGGAAAAATTCGTCCTGCGGGTTCGCGGTGCGAAAAAACTGAACGGCGGCCAGCCGCGACTTTTCGATCTTGTCGCTCATGCTCCCGCTCATATCGAAAATCACGCCGATGGAGACCGGCACGTCTTCGCTGGAGAAAGTCATGGCCTCCTGCTCGACCCCGTCTTCGAAGACGCGGAAATTCTCGCGCTCGAGTCCCGTGACCAGACGGCCGTATGGATCCGTCACCGTGACGTTGACGAGCGTCAACTCCGTGTCCGTCTTGAGCGGCTTGCC
>Ga0070733_10003967_pt1 | contig 9999 bp, 2 predicted proteins | sample Coa_R1_9_FD_66450 | JGI IMG/M metagenome (GOLD analysis project Ga0070733, IMG submission 66450) | Surface soil microbial communities from Centralia Pennsylvania, which are recovering from an underground coalmine fire - Coalmine... | ecosystem: Environmental > Terrestrial > Soil > Unclassified ... | reverse complement strand
TTTGACCGAGAAAGCCGACGCGCGGCAGCGCTTCGAAAGAGAGGCGCGCGCGGTTTCTTCGCTGAATCATGCGCACATTTGCGTCCTCTACGACATTGGCCATCAGGACGGCACCGATTTTTTGGTGATGGAGCTTCTCGAAGGCGAGACGCTGGCCAAGCGTTTGGAAAAAGGGGCGCTGCCAACTTCGGAACTGCTGCGCATTGCGATTGAGATCGCGGACGCGCTCGATAAAGCGCATCGGCAGGGGATTCTGCATCGTGATTTGAAACCATCGAACATCATGCTCACAAAAGGCGGCGCGAAACTGATGGATTTTGGCTTGGCGAAAGCCTCGGAAGCAGGCTCGCCGATGCTTTCGACTCTGACGCAATCGCTGAACCCGTCGGCGAAAACGACGCCGGTGACGGCGGAAGGCACGATTGTGGGAACGTTTCAGTACATGTCGCCGGAGCAGATGGAAGGAAAAGAGGCGGACGCGCGCAGCGATATTTTTTCGTTTGGTGCGGTGCTGTTCGAGATGGCCACGGGGAAGCGCGCGTTCGAAGGAAAGACGACGGCGAGCGTGATCGCCGCGATTCTGGAGCGGGAGCCGCCGCCGATCTCGCAATTGCAGCCGATGTCGCCTCCAGCGCTGGACCGCACAGTGAGAGTTTGTTTGGCGAAGGATCCGGACGAGCGCTTTCAGTCGGCGCACGACGTGAAGCTGCAACTGGAATGGATTCGCGATGCCGGCTCGCAGGCGGGCATCGCTGCGCCGGTCGTCGCGCACCGCAAAAATCGCGAACGGTTGGCGTGGTCTGGCATGGCGCTATTCGCAATCGTTGCAATGCTACTCGCCTACGGCTTCATCGCACGCGCACCGCAGCCCGCGCGCGTCATCGTCTCGGAGATCTCCGCGCCAGCGAACACCAACTTTGCATTCGCCGGCAATGTGTCAGGCCCGCCGGTGATTTCGCCCGACGGCCAGCGGCTGGCATTCTCCGCCATCGGCTCGGATGGCAAACAGCGCCTATGGGTCAGGCCACTCGATGCCGCAGCGGCACAGCCGCTCGAAGGAACCGAAGACGCAAGGTTTCCCTTCTGGTCGCGGGATGGCCGCTACCTGGGATTCTTCGCGAATGGAAAACTGAACCGCATCGACGCCTCCGGCGGGCCGGTGCTCGCGATTGCTGACGCTTCAAATGGCCGCGGCGGTTCCTGGGCCCCTGACGGCACAATCCTCTTTACTCCCGACACGACCAGCCCTCTTTATCGCGTGCCGGCGTCCGGCGGCACGCCCCAGCCACTGACAAGGCTAAACGCCTCCCTCCATGAAAACACTCATCGCTGGCCACAGTTCTTACCCGACGGCAAGCATTTCCTCTTCTACGCGCATGGAGAAATCTCGCAGAATGACGCCGCCTATGCTGCCTCGCTCGATGGCGGAAAGGCGAAACTGCTTGTCCGAAACGATTCCAACGCCGTTTACGCCCCGCCGGGCTACTTGCTCTTTGTCCGGCAGGGCACGCTGATGGCCCAGCGATTTGACGCCAGCAGCCTGAGCCTGCTCGGAGAGGCCATGCCGCTCGCCGAGAATTCAGCGGTCGACGGCATCGTCTGGCGCGGGATTTTCACTGTTTCGGAAAACGGCATCCTGACGTACCAGGCTGGAAACCCGGTCGGCGAAAACGGGCAGCTTTTGTGGTTTGACCGGAGCGGAAAGCAGATTGGGGAAACGGGGACGCCCGGCTATTTCACCGCGACGAGCCTTTCGCCCGACGGAAGCAGACTTGCGGCAGAGATTGGTATTCCAGGCGCGTCAGGCTTCAACATCTGGGTGTTTGATCTCGCGCGGGGAATTCCGACTCGGCTCACTTTCTCGTCGAGTATTGATGCAGCGCCCTGCTGGTCGCCCGACGGAAAGACCATCGCGTTCATGTCGGCCCGGAACGGACAATTTCATCTGTACCAGAAGGCCGCCGATGGCACAGGGACCACATTACCGCTCGTCGAGGATAACGCCGAGGAGGACAACCCCTCATTCTCCTCCGACGGGCGCTATCTGATTTTCGAGCGCCTTGCGGCAACGCCAGGTTCTCACCAGGAGATCTGGGCTTTGCCGCTGTTTGGAGATCGCAAGGCGTTTCCGGTGGTGCAAAGTCCACAATTTGACGTGGCCGGGCCTGCCCTTTCGCCGGACGGGAAATGGCTAGCGTACGTTTCGCACCAATCGGGACTCGAAGAGATTTACGTCGTGCCCTTCGGAAAGGGAACTGGAAAGTGGGAGGTCCCGAACAGTAGCGGCGGCGGCGGTACGCGACCGCGCTGGCGCCACGATGGCCGGGAGCTTTTCTTCCTCGCGCTGGATAACAAACTCATGTCCGCGGAAATCGCCGAACAAGGGACAAGCCTGGTCGTCGGCAAAGTCGCGCCGCTGTTCCAGACGAATTCTATGTACAGTGCTCATCTTCATTGGCCCTATGATGTGAGCGCCGATGGCAAAAAGTTCGTCGTGGCTACCCAGATTACGGGGGGAACTTCCGGGCCGCTGACGTTGGTAACGAACTGGCCGACGCTGCTGAAGAAGCAATGATGCTGACGATCGGAGCAAAACTCGGGCCGTATGAAATTGCCGGCGCGATTGGCGCGGGCGGAATGGGAGAAGTGTATCGCGCGCGGGATACGCGGCTCGGGCGCGACGTCGCGGTGAAGGTGCTGCCCGCCTCCTTTGCTTCCGACGCGGAACGATTGCGGCGATTCGAGCAGGAAGCACGAGCGGCCGGAGCGCTCAATCATCCCAATATCCTGGCGATTTATGATCTGGGCACGCACGACGGCACTCCGTACCTTGTCAGCGAATTGCTGGAAGGCGAAACGCTGCGTGAGCGGCTGCGAAGCGGCCCGCTGCCGGTGCGCAAAGCTCTCGATGTAGCGATCCAGGCGGCACACGGAATTTCTGCGGCGCATGAAAAAGGAATCACCCATCGCGATTTGAAGCCCGCGAATATTTTCATCACCAACGAAGGCCGGGTGAAGATTCTCGACTTCGGCTTGGCGAAATTAACGCAGCGCGACGCTTCCGGCATCAGCGAAACGCAATCGCCGACGCAAACAGTCAGTCCAATCACGCAAACGGAAGCCGGCGTAGTGTTGGGCACGGTGGGGTACATGTCGCCGGAGCAGGTGCGCGGGAAGCCGGCGGATGCGCGCTCGGAAATTTTCGCGCTGGGGACGATTCTCTACGAAATGCTTTCGGGGCAGCGGGCGTTCGAGAAGGATTCATCCGCCGACACAATGGCGGCGATTTTGAAGGAAGAACCGCCGGAGCTTGCGGGCGAAGGGAAGAAGATTCCGCCGGGCGTTGAGCGCGTTGTGCGGCACTGCCTGGAAAAGAATCCGGCGGAGCGGTTTCAATCCGCGCGTGACCTGGCGTTCGACCTCGAATCGCTTTCCGGGGCCTCAACAACCAGTGCCGCTGCGTCTTCCGTAGCCAAATCGCGTTCACGCAAATGGCTCGCGCCGGCCATAGCGGCGATCGCGCTGATTATTGTCGCAACCGGTTCCTTCATGGCCGGTGAGCGGAAGGAGCGTACGCCGGGTTTCCAGATCGCCAGATTTACTCGACTAAATTATCAACCGGAAGCAATATTCAATGCGCGATTCGCTCCGGATGGCGCAACCGTCGTCTTCAGCGCGGCGCTGCAAGGAAACGTCCCGCAGTTGTTCGTGCACCGGCCCGATTATCCCGCTCCGCAGCCAATTGGTCTGCCTGGCACAGCGCTTCTCTCGATTTCGTCCACAGGCGAGCTGGCGGTGTTAACCGGCGCGCGTCAGATTCGGTACAACTTGTTCACTGGGACGCTCGCACGAATGGATCTGAGCGGAGGGGCGCCGCGAGAGATTCTGCAAAACGTCCAGAACGCCGACTGGTCTCCCGACGGATCATCCTTGGCGATTATCCGCGAAGTGAACGGAAAGAGCCGGCTGGAATATCCCATAGGCAAAGTGCTGTACGAGACGGCGGGTTACGTGAGCGATTTGCGCTTTTCTCCGCGCGGCGACCAGATTGCCTTCTTCGAGCATCCTTTCCGCTACGACGACCGGGGCTCGATTGACGTCGTGGATCTACAGGGCCACAAGAAAGTTCTTTCGGAAGGATATCAGGGCGAAGAAGGGCTGGCCTGGACGAAGGATGCGGGCAGGATTTATTTCGGCGCCCAGGGCAGTAGCGAATCCGACTATCTGATCAATGCCGTAACGCTTGCAGGCAAGGCGCGTGGCGTGCTCGGCGGGGCTGAGGCACTTTGGATTTTCGATACGAACAGAGAGGGAGACTTCCTGGCTACGGAAAACACGCACGAGTGGCGGCTCATGTCCCTCGCGCCTGGAGCGAAGGACGAAGGCGATCTCTCCTGGCTCGACTCTTCCGATCGCTCTTATCTTTCCCCAGACGGCCAGTGGCTCCTCTTTACCGACTACAGGGCCGGGTCGAACTATGCGCTTCTCTTGCGCAAGACGGACGGCTCGCCGGTGGTCCGCCTCGGTGAAGGCGCCGCAATGGGCCTTTCGCCGGATGGCGCCTGGGCGCTCTCGCTGGTTCCTGGTCCGCCGCCGCATCTCGTGCTCTATCCCACGGGAGCGGGCGAGAAGCGCGTCCTTAATCGCGGGAATATCGAGAACTACGATTCGGCGCAGTTCTTTCCGGATGGAAAGCGAGTGCTGGCGTGCGGGAATGAGCCGGGGCATGCCATGCGTTGTTACGTTCAAGACATTGCCGCAGGGCCCGCCCGGCCGGTGACGCCGGAAGGGACTCGGAGCGCATTGATTCTTCCCGATGGACGGACCATTCTCCTACAAGACGCCGAAGGCAAATATTATGTTTATCCACTCGTGGGGGGTTCCGCTCAGCCAGTTCCGGGGCTTGTTCCGGCGGACATTATCATTCGCTCGAGCGCCGATGGGCGCTCCGTTTTGGTTTTTCGCGCTTCGGAAATTCCCGCGCGAGTCGAGCGCGTGGACCTTTCGACGGGACGCCGAGCGCTTGTCCGCGCGCTTGCGCCTGCGGGCCGCGCCGGTGTTCTCATGATTGATCATATCGCCGTTGCCAAAAATGGGAGTGCTTATGCGTACTCTTATTATCGCAATTTGTCCCGCCTCACTGTTATCGAGGGCATGAAATGACGCTCGCCGCAGGCACAAAACTTGGCCCGTATGAAATCAGTGCGCCCATCGGCGCGGGCGGGATGGGAGAGGTCTACCGCGCGCGGGATGCGCGCCTTGGGCGCGATGTCGCCATCAAGATTTTGCCGCAGCATTTGACCGAGAAAGCAGACGCGCGGCAGAGATTTGAACGTGAAGCGCGCGCCGTCTCTTCGCTGAATCATCCGCACATTTGCACGCTGCATGACATTGGGCATCAGGACGGCACCGATTTTCTGGTGATGGAGCTTCTGGAAGGTGAGACGCTGGCGAAGCGTTTGGAAAAAGGACCGCTGGCGACAACGGAGTTGCTGCGCATTGGGATTGAAATCTCCGACGCGCTGGAGAAAGCGCACCGCCAGGGGATTCTGCATCGCGATTTGAAGCCATCGAACATCATGCTGACGAAATCGGGCGCGAAGCTGATGGATTTTGGATTGGCGAAGGCGGCGAGCGCAGCAGGAACGCCGATGCTTTCGAGTTTGACGCTGTCGCTGAATCCGTCGGCGAAAACGACGCCAGTGACGGCCGAAGGAACGATTGTCGGGACATTTCAGTACATGGCGCCGGAGCAAATGGAAGGGAAAGAGGTGGATGCGCGGAGCGATATTTTTTCATTTGGCGCGGTGCTGTTCGAGATGGCCACAGGGAAGCGCGCGTTCGAGGGAAAAACGACGGCCAGCGTGATTGCCGCGATTCTGGAGCGGGAGCCTCCGCCGATTTCGAGCGTGCAACCGATGTCGCCACCGGCGCTGGACCGCGCGGTGAAGATTTGTTTGGCGAAAGACCCGGACGAGCGCTTTCAGTCGGCGCATGACATGAAGCTGCAGCTGGAATGGATTCGTGACGCCGGCTCGCAGGCGGGCGTCGCTGCGCCGATCGTTGCGCATCGCAAAAATCGCGAACGCATCGCATGGGCCGCGGTGGCGTTACTGACAATCGTCGCAGCGCTACTCGCCTACGGCTTCATTGCACGCGCGCCGAAGCCGATGCCGGCATACGTTTCGGAGCTTCCTCCCCCTGCAAACGCCATCTATGCCCTGGTTGGTTTCAACGCCGGCCCGCCAGTGCTTTCCCCGGATGGGCTGCGGATTGCATTTTGCGCCATTGGCCCCGATGGGCGCCAACTGCTATGGGTGCGCTCGCTCGACGGGCGTGCCGCGCAGCCCCTCGAAGGTACCGATGGGGCATCGTTTCCCTTCTGGTCTCCGGACAGCCGGTCCATCGGCTTCTTTGCCCAGGCCAAGCTCAAGCACATCGACGCTTCGGGCGGACCAGCGCTGGTGGTTGCCGACGCCACGATCGGCCGGGGAGGATCCTGGGGGCCGGATGGAACGATTTTGTACGTTCCCGACCAGGTAGGCGGCATTTACCGGGTTGGGGCGTCGGGCGGCACGCCGCGAGAGGTGACCGAACTGAACGAATCTCTGAAGCAGTTCAATCATCGTTGGCCGCAGTTTCTGCCGGATGGAAAACACTTCCTGTTTCTGGCGCTCTCGGCCAATGGGGAACTTTCGGGGACATATGCGGGATCACTCGATGGCGGCGAGCCGAAGCTGATTTTGAGAGGCGGCTCGAACGCGATCTACGCTCCTCCCGGCGACCTTCTTTTTGTTCAGCAGGGAGCCCTAATGGCGCAACGCTTCGATGCGGGCCGGCTCGAGCTCGAGGGCGACGCCGTGCCGCTTGGCGAAAATGCGGCGGTGGACCCCACGGGGAACGTGGCACGAGGCGTGTTCGATGTTTCGGCGAACGGCGTGCTTGTTTTCGCCGGCGGTGGCGACATCGGTGGCTTCGGCTCGCTGCTCTCCTGGTTCGATCGGACGGGAAAGCCTCTCCGGCAGACCGGCTCGCCCGGTCAATACGCCACGATTGTGCTCTCGCCTGACGGCACGAAACTGGCGGTCGGAGACTTGCAGCCGAACGCCCTTTGGGTGTTCGATCTTTCTCGCGGGACCGGCACACCCGTCACCTTCGCTGAGGCGACCGGCGGCGCCAGCGCCGGGCAGCCGGCTTGGTCGCCCGATGGCAAGACCCTGGCTTTTTTCTCGAGCCGCGCCGGGCTGAACCACATCTTCCAGAAGGCCGCGGACGGCACGGGAGCCACAACGCCACTGGTTGTCGACGATGCCTCGGAGACTTACCCGGCTTGGTCTCCTGATGGCCGCTATTTGGTCTTCAACCGCCAGGCCACACAGGCAAACTCGAACATCGAGATCTGGGCGATGCCGCTGTTCGGCGACCGAAAAGCGTTTCCAGTAATCCGTGGCGCTTTCAACGCGACTTGGCCGGCGGTCTCCCCCGACGGCAAATGGCTGGCGTACACCTCGTCGGAGTCGGGACGGGACGAGGTTTACGTCGTGCCGTTCCTCCACGGCAGCGGCAAGTGGCTGGTCTCGACCCAGGGCGGGAACCGGCCGCGATGGCGGCATGACGGGAAGGAGTTGTTTTACCTTTCGCCGGACGACCACATCATGGCCGCGGAGATTCTGACGCAGAGCACGAGCTTTACCGTGGGTGAGGTCGAACCGTTGTTTCAAGCGAGCCCGGCAGGGAACCCGGGCTGGCTGTACGACGTTTCGGCGAATGGGAAAGAATTCGTGGTTGTGAGCCGCGCATCGAAGGCGGCGGCAAGCCCGGTGACGCTGGTGACGAATTGGCCGGCACTGTTGAAGAAACAGTGATGCTGACGATCGGAGCAAAACTCGGGCCGTACGAAATTGCCGGCGCGATAGGCGTCCTTCCTTCGTCAGGACAAGCAGGCGGGATAAGTCGATGCTGACCGCTGGAAGCAAGTTAGGTCCATACGAGATTCAGTCACCCATCGGCGCGGGCGGGATGGGCGAGGTGTACCGCGCGCGGGATACGCGGCTGGGCCGCGATGTGGCGCTGAAAGTGTTGCCGGAAGAGTTTGCGCGCGACGCGGAGCGCATGGCGCGATTGCGACGCGAAGCGCAAGTGCTGGCTTCGCTCAATCACGCGAGCATCGCGGCGATTTACGGATTCGAAGATTCCGGGGCGATGCACGCGCTGGTGATGGAGTTGGTGGAAGGGCCGACGCTGGCCGAGCGCATCAAGCAAGGTGCGATTCCTCTCGAAGAAACGTTACCCATTGCGAAGCAAATCTGCGAGGCGGTGGAATACGCGCACGAGCGCGGGATCATTCATCGCGATTTGAAGCCGTCGAATGTGAAAGTGACTCCCGAAGGGCAAGTGAAGGTGCTCGATTTTGGTTTGGCCAAAGCGCTCGAAGGCGATCCCGCATCCGTTGACATCTCCAGTTCCCCGACGATCAGCCGCATGGCCACGCAAGCGGGAATTATTTTGGGGACGGCGGCGTACATGTCGCCGGAGCAGGCGCGGGGAAAAAACGCCGACCGGCGCACGGACATTTGGGCGTTTGGCGTGGTGCTGTTCGAGATGCTGAGCGGCACGCGGCTGTTCAGCGGCGAGACGACTTCGGACACGCTGGCAGCGGTGATCCGCGCCGAGCCGGAGTGGGGGGAACTTCCGAGCGGCACGCCGCAAACGATTCGCAATCTGCTGCAACGCTGCCTGAAGAAAGATCCACGGCAGCGATTGCAATCCATCGGCGACGCGCGCATCGCGATTGATGAAACGCTCTCTGGAACGCCGGACGCCGGAACATTCGCAGCGCAGCCAGATACGCGCACAAAAATTCGCGAGCGCGTAGCGTGGGCCTCCACTGCGTTGCTGGCGACTGTCGCAGTGGTATCGACCATCGGCTACATCCGCCGCGCGCCGAAGCCCGCGCGCGCCATCGTCTCGGAAATCTCTCCGCCAGCCAATACAAACTTTGCTCTGGCCGGACGTTTAGCAGGCTCGCCGGTAATTTCACCCGATGGCGAGCGGCTTGCATTCATAGCCGTTGGATCGGACGGCAAACAGCGTCTGTGGGTCCGACCGCTCGATTCCGCTACGGCGCAGCCGCTCGAGGGCACCGAGGGTGCAACGTTTCCCTTCTGGTCACCGGATGGCCGCAACCTCGGTTTCTTCGCGAGCGAAAAACTCAACCGCATCGACGCCTCGGGCGGACCGCCGCTCGCCATTGCCGACGCGTCAAGTGGCCGCGGCGGCGCCTGGGGCGCTGACGGCACGATCCTGTTTAGCCCCGACACGATCAGTCCCATTTACCGTGTTCCGGCCTCGGGCGGCACGCCCCAGCAGGTCACCAAGCTGAGCGCTCCCCGCGGGGTCTCTCATCGCTGGCCGCAGTTCCTTCCCGACGGAAAGCATTTTCTCTTCTATAACCACAGTAGGGATCAGCAGAATGAAGCCACCTATGCCGCTTCGCTCGACGGCGGCGCCCCGAAGTTGCTCGTTCGCGGCGATTTTGGCGTCGTTTACACCCAGCCGGGCTACCTGCTCTTTGTTCGTGAGGGCACGCTGATGGCGCAGCGATTTGACGCCGATCTCCTCCGATTGATCGGAGAAGCAACGCCGCTGGCCGAGCATGTTGCGGCTAATGCGGTCGTCAATCAGGCGATTTTCACTGTTTCAGAAAATGGCGTCTTGGCGTACCAGCCCGGGAACGCGGCCAGCGGCGGCGACGCCCAACTCTTATGGTTTGACCGGGAGGGTAAGCAGATCGGTAAAACGGGGACGACCGCCTATTTCGCCGCCGCGAATCTTTCGCCCGACGGTCGCAAGATAGCGGCCGAAATTGCCGCTTCCGGTACATCGAGCTTCAACATCTGGGTGTTCGATCTCGCGCGAGGAATTTCGACTCGCCTCACTTTCTCGTCGGGCATTGATGCAGCACCCTGCTGGTCGCCCGACGGAAAGACCATCGCGTTC
>Ga0070733_10003966_pt1 | contig 10002 bp, 5 predicted proteins | sample Coa_R1_9_FD_66450 | JGI IMG/M metagenome (GOLD analysis project Ga0070733, IMG submission 66450) | Surface soil microbial communities from Centralia Pennsylvania, which are recovering from an underground coalmine fire - Coalmine... | ecosystem: Environmental > Terrestrial > Soil > Unclassified ... | reverse complement strand
AAATCGTCTTTGCGGCTGTCGGTGCCACCGCCCACGCGCCTTCGGAACGCGAGCTAGCACCAGCAGCTTCTTCACACGGGAGAGTGAGGGGTCATGCCGGCGCTGCTCATTCTGGCGGTCATCTCCTGGCTTTTTGGCTCCGGGAAAACCCGCACCAATGCCGGCACTCCCGGTCTGTTCACCGCCCTCGAAGTACGACCCACCCGGCGCTGGAGCGCATTCTTTACCTCGCTGGCCGTCCACGCGGTTTGTCTGACATTCGTATTCATCTTTTCAGACATTTTCTCCACGCCGGACGATGACTTCGTTCCGCGTCGAATGGCCAGGCAGTCCCTGGTGATCAACCTGCCGGACCGCATCGACGTCGCAACCGCGAACGATCGCACCACGGCGTCCAACGAGGAGGCGCAAAAGCCAAAGGTCGCGGTGCGCCGCAAAGACCTGCGCAAGTACACGGAAGGTGGAGCGGAAGCGAAGTCCGTCGAGCCGCCATCCCCGCGGCTGGCCGACACCTCAGAGACCTTGCTCTCCATGATGAAGCAGCCGCCACTGCCGAAATACGAACCCAAGAAATTCGAGCTTCCGGATCTGCCTGTTCGCGAAACCAAAACGCAAACCCTTCTGCAGCCCGACGTTCCACCGGACCTGGCGCCGCCGGTGGACAAGAAGCTGCCGCAGATTATTCTCTGGGCCTCGGAGAAGCTGAAGGCGCCCCCACTCCAGCTTCCTATTCAACCCGGTAACCGGACGGCACGGCTGGAAGCTCCCAAACTCGATGCCCCGCCCCGGCTCGAAGCATCGAACCTAGAGTCACGTGCCGCGGACATACGAATCGCCTCCGCGCTGGCGGTCCGGCCATCGCCTTTCAGCCCTCCGCCGTCAACCACTGTGCCGATGCGGCTTCTCGAACAGGCAGCGAATCAGGCCGGGGGACCATCTTCCATCGATCCATTCACCGGGCAGCCCGTGCAGGTGATCGCGCTTTCGCCGGAACCACCGCAGTTGGCGGATGCGCTCAAGGCTCTGCTCATTCCTCCTGGAAACCAGCTCGCGCGACTGCCGGGTGCGTCACCCTTCGGGGCAATTCCCGGTTTGGGCGACGGCGGCACAAACGGGGGGTCGTCGGGAGATGGAAACGGATCGAACAAGGGCGCACTGGCTGGAGCCGACGGAAGTGCTTTCGCATTGGCGCTGCCTCCTGGATTCAAGGGCGCCCCGCTTCGCGTCATTCATCCGAACAACGGCGTCTTCGATATCGTGGTGATGCAGTCGTCTTCCGCCGACGCATTCCCGCAGGGCGCGGACTTGTTATCGGGGCGACCGATTTACACGGTTTATCTGCAAGTCGGCGGGCGCAAGGAATGGGTCCTGCAGTACTGCATACCGAATGCCCCGGGCCCGATCCAGACCGAAAACATCGTCCAACTCGGCAAACCCGCTCCCATCCGGGCCCCGTATCCGATGGTGACTGTGCGTCCTCCGGAAGACTGGCGCCACGGTGAGGACTATCTGCTGGTTCACGGATTTTTGGATGCCGCCGGACGTTTTCGCAATCTGCAAGCCATCGTCAACGAGCAGGTGCCCGAGGGCAGCGCCGAGGCCTTGCTTCAGTACCTTGCTTACTGGGAGTTTCGCCCGGCAGTGCAGGATGGCCGTCCCGTGATGGTCGAGGTAATTATCGGGGTTCCGCCGGATTCGCGCCACGTTGCGGTCGGCCCGCACTTCGGACCCCTGGAAAATCCAGCCGTTGAGGCCGGCGCCGGATCGGGATTGGATGTGTTTTCGGAGAGGATGCGGGCGCACTGACCCGGTCCTCGCCGGGCGCATCCCGACTCATCGCTCTTTTAATTTCCCACATATTTTCCTATAGATTTTCGGCATAAGCAGCGCGTTATCCTACGGCAACAAAGTCCTGCTACCCATTTTTGCTATTGCATTTAATGGAAATAATGCTAAATTTACTGGGTAATTCTAAGAGTAAATATCGTGATTATCCAAGGATTTACTACTCGATGAACCACGGACGCCGCCTGCATGCAAGAATCCTTCAGGCTGGGGTTTGCCTGGCCTTCCTGGCGCTCGGTTTGATCCTGGCGCCGGTCCCCGCAGTCGCGGCGGCAACCTTCGGAACAGTGGTTTCGATCGGTGGCCAGGCCTCGGATATCGCTCTCGATGAGCCGCGCGGACTCCTTTATATCGCGAATTTTACCGCCAACCGGATCGATGTCATGTCGTTGGCGAACAACACACTCGGCCGGCCATACAGTGTAGCGGAGCAGCCCGGGTCGGTAGCATTGTCGCCGGACGGAAATTTCCTGCTGGTGGCGCACTTTGCGAATTACGTTGCGCCAGGCACGCCCGCCAACGCGCTCACCCTGATTAACCTCGCGGCCAAAACGCAATCGACGATCGCTCTGCAGGACCCGCCGCTCGGAGTGGCGTTCGGCGCCGATAACATCGCGCTGGTGGTCACCACCACCACATTTTATCTTTTCGATCCCGTAAGGGGACAAGTGTCGGTGCTGGACACCATTGCTAACGTGACCGCGCACACGCTGCCGGTTGCGCCGGCCAACTTCCCGCCGCAGATCATCGCGGCTTCTCTTAACGTCTCTAAAGACCTTCTTCATATCTACGGACTTACCGACACCATCCGCTTCCATTACGACGTTGCCCTGATGGAGTTGGAGTCGCTCGGATACACCGCCAGCCCTCCGTTGGGCCCTCGCGTGGTGAGCGTGAGCACTAACGGCAACGCATACCTGGCCGGCTGGGCCCTGTTCGATTCGGATGGAACGTTGCGAGCGCAATTTGCCAATCCCGCCGGCACTTTGAATGTCGGCAGCCACGCCCTTGATTCCTCAGCCGGGCTGATCTACGCCCAAATACCCGAAGGCACGGCGCAAGTCGCCGCCCCACCTGCCAATCCCGCCACACCACCGGCGCCACAAGCACCATCCGTGGCGCCGCCGATCCTCCAAATCGTGGCCTCCGACAATCTCGCGGTACAGGCCAAACTGCGGCTCGCGGAAAACCTCGCCGGTAAATCGCTCCTGACGTCCAAAGGGGACATGCTTTACTCCATATCCGACAGCGGGGTGACGGTGTTTCCGGTGGGCTACCTGAACCAGGCGCACCGCGTCACCGCGGCGCAGCCGGATCTGGTCTTCCGGAGCAGTTTTTGTGAAACCAACATCGTTACGCAGCAGATCCTGATCAGCGATCCAGGGGGCAACCATACCGATTTCGCGCTGACTCCCACCATCGCCGGTATTACCGTCTCGCCCTCTAGCGGCACCACGCCGGCAACGGTGCAAGTCAGCATCGACCCCAACGTCTTTCAGAACATCAGCGGAACGGTCACCGGATACGTGAATATCCAATCCAACTCGGCAGTCAATATTCCGGATCCCTTTCGCGTGTTGATCAACAAGCGCGAGCCCGATCAGCGCGGAACCTTTGTGGACATTCCGGGCATTTTGGTGGACATCGCCGCCGATCCGGTGCGCAATCGGTTCTACGTGTTGCGCCAAGATCAAAACCAGGTGTTAGTCTACGATTCGACGAGCAATAACCAGATCGCCATCCTGCGCACCAGCAACACTCCGACCTCAATGGCCCTTACGCTCGACAACCAATACATGATCGTGGGCCACGACAACTCGCAGTTGGCCTATGTATTCGACCTTGACGCGCTGCAGCGGGTAAGACCGGTCTATTTTCCGCCGGGACACTATCCCCGCCAAATCGCTGTTTCATCCAGCGCGATTCTCGCAGCCACCCGCGTGGCCGGCCCTATAAACACGATAGACGTGGTGGACTTCCCTAATCGCAGCGCGAGCGCGCTGCCCACGTTGGGCGTATACACCAATAGCATCAACGTGGACACGGTGCTCTCCGCCGCGGCGAACGGCACTTCGATTCTCGCTGCCAGCGCAGACGGCACCGTCCTGTTGTACAGCGCTGCCCCCAACACGTTTGTTACCGCGCGCAAGGACTTTCCCGCGCTCTCCGGAGCGTTCGCCGCCTCGAATTACGGTCAGTACATTGTCGACAACAACTTGCTTGACTCATCGGGCGTTCTGGTTACCTCACTCGATTCGTCGGCCGGCGCTTCCTCCGGGTTTGTGTTCGTGGATCAAACAGGCTTGCGTACGACCGCCCTGTCCACACCGGCTCCCGGCGTGATCTCACGAATCGCTGTGCCCAGCGGCGATGGCGTCCGCCCGACCCAAATCGTGGAAGCGCCGCTGATGGCGAACGGCGTTTCAGCCTTCAGCCGGACACTCGCGCCGCTCGCGGGCCAAAGCGGTATCGTTTCGCTGACGACTTCCGGCTTTACCGTCCTGCCCTGGGATTTCGATGCCGCGGTCGCGCCACCGCTGCTCAATAAAGTAGTGAGCGCCGCGGACTTCACAAGCCCGGTTGCTCCCGGTGAACTGGTCAGCATCTTCGGCAGCCAGTTGAGCCAGGTCAACCTGTCCTCAAGCGGCATACCGGTCCCCACTACCCTCGGTGAATCGTGCCTTACGGTCGACGATACGCCCGTCCCGATATTTTTCGTTTCGTCAGGCCAGATCAATGCCCAGTTGCCTTTCAACATGAGCGCCGCCCCGGTGATGGTGTTGAGAACGCCCGGAGGGACTAGCACCGGCTTTAACCTGACGGTCGCGTCCGCCGCGCCTTCCGTGTTCCGCACCGGCGTGGCAGGGCCTCAGACCGGCGTCCCCACCATGGTTCGCGCCAAAAACAACGAGCTGGTAACTCCTTCCAACCCGATTCACCCGAATGACGTGATTATTATTTTTGCCACGGGGCTGGGACAGGTTTCGCCGGCTGTGCTGCAGGGACAAGCCGGACCGGCAGATCCGCTAGCCTTCGCTTCGATACGTCCGGCGATCACGCTGGGTGGCGCGCCGCTTAAAGTAGAGTTCGCTGGCCTGGCGCCGGGATTGGTGGGAGTTTATCAGATTAACGCGGTAGTGCCACCCAAGATCCCGACGGGGTTGAGCGTGCCGATGGTCATCACACAGGGCGGCGTATCCACTACGCTTTCGGTGCGAGTGGAGAGTAACTAGTTTCCAGCCGGCGAGAGCGGCCTTATTTTGCGGGCCGCGCGGGCAAAAGGTTAGTTTCGAACGGGAGAAGAGATGCAGAGGATTACGATTGGTATCGCGCTCGCGCTTTCCTGGGCGGGAGTATGCGCGGCGCAGGAGTGGGAAGTCGGCGGGATGGCCAGTTACGGCTTCTACCGCAACCTGGCCGCCGTGAGCCCAGTGGGAAGCGCGATCGCTGGCTTCGACAACGGAACGGCGTTCGGCGCGATGCTGGGGTATAACTCCCAGGGACTGATCAGCGGCGAAGTCCGCTACAGCTACCTGAACAGCGACTTGCGGCTTTCTTCAGGCGGCGCCTCGGCGACTTTCAACGGAATCGCCCACGCTATACATTACGACATCCTGATTCATCCGCGCGTACGCCATGGATCGAGGGTACTTCCCTTCCTCGCGGCGGGCGGCGGCATCAAGGATTACATTGGAACGGGCACCGAAACCGCTTATCAGCCCCTGGAAAATATCGCGCTGCTCAGCAAGACGCACGAGATCAAACCGATGATCAGCGTCGGCGGCGGCATCAAGATGGTTTTGGGCGCTCGTCTGCTGCTGCGCGCGGAGGTCCGCGACTATATCACCGCGTTCCCGAAGCAGGTGATCGTCCCCCTGCCGGGAACGAAGGTCAGCGGCTGGCTCAACGATTTTGTCCCCATGATAGGCATCAGCTACGTTTTCTAACTTTGGCTAGGCACCTCCCCCGGCGCCGGTGTTTCGTCACCGGCGCCGTTTTTTTTAACGAGGAGATCGGTTGTTGTATTGCGCGCGCTCGCGGAGACCAGCTTAGTTGACCAGCGCCCAATCGATCACAATCACGGACAACTTCGGATTCTTGCTGCGCAGCACCATGCGGCTCCATCCATTCTGCGGCCCCGGCGCTTCCGGCATGGTAATGTCGTTGGCGTAACGCGGATTCCAGGTGTAGATCGTTTTGTTCCAGCCGTTCTCCGCTCTGGGCGGCTCGATCACGTTGTTCGCATATTGCAGGTTGGAAGTGTAGAGCACGATTCCATCGGCGGACAAATCACCGGGCGAAATGCTCACTTTAACCGGTCTTCCCGGCAATTCTCCGATGACCGTACCGGTAGAAGAACTCTTACCGGAAATCGTGAGGACGTCGCTCTTCTGGAGGCGGCCGATCCAGATGACCCTGCCGGAGGCTTGCAGCGCCGGCGGCCGGGCCGCAGTCGCAGGCAGCGCCGGCGTGTTGGTCGCCGTCGTGTTGGTGTTCGCGGACGCGGTGGAAACCTGGACCGGCTTCTCAATGGGCGGCGCAGCATGCACCGGCGGCGGGAGGGCAGCCGGTAAATTGACCGCATTATGAGCTTCCATGGCCGGAGGCGCCGCCAGTTCTGGAGCAACCTTATTGACAGATTGCGAAGAGGGCATGAGTGTGCTGGGCAGCGTCAACGTCCGGTTTGGCTCTGTCCCGGGATCCACCGGAACCGAGACCACAAACTCTGCCAGCTTCGGCGGAAGCTGCGCAACCCTCGATCGCGAATCGTTTTCGTCTCCCGAACGCCCCGATTTTCTTAGCGCTCCCGACGGAGCCGTAAGCGATAAGTGCACCGCCTGCTCGACGGCTTGGGCGTCGGGCTCCCCGACCCGCAAGCGGACAGTCACATCGCCCGAACGCCGCGCATAAATCGCGGCGCCGCCGCGAAGCTGTTCCGGATCCAGCTCAACCCGGAACTTCTGGGCGCCGTCGGTGATCTCCAACTGCCCGTGTCGCCCGGCCTGCACCGAGTTCGCCTCCCGGTTCCAGGTGATACGGAGCTGACCGCTCGAATCGGCCACGCTCAGCGAGAGCTCTTGCTTTTGCGCGCGCCAATAAAAGAAGGACAACAGAATCACGGCCGCCGCCAAGGCTGTGGCAAGGAAAGTCCCGAGCCGGTGATGTGCAGTCGGTCCCGGCAACGTTTGTGGCTGCGCGATTTCAGAAAGAGGCGAATCCCCCGCAGGCTCCGCGGAACACTTGGCACTCGCGAGCAACGACACCTCTTCGGAAGCCTGAGACGCTTCCGGTTGAATTGAGGAAGGCGGCGCTGAAAGCGCTGTCGCGGGAACCAGCACACTTTGCAGCGCCGCTAGCGCAGTCTCAGGCGCTATCGGGTTGCCATTAGCGGCAGGCGCGTGCTCGGTCGCGTGCGTAAACTCGCGGAACCCTCCTTCGGCTCGAAGGGATCCATCCGGCTCCCGGAAAAACACGCGGCCGCGGCTAGGGACTGAATTGCCGGGTTTGAGAATGAGGGCCACTTGCCACGGTTGCTTGAATAGCGAGTTGAAGATTTCCAGATCCCGCTCGGCGAGCGCGAGGTCGCTTCGTGGATGCGCTCGAAACCAGCCTACCGGCTCGATCGCGGCGATTTCTTCATCGTTTTGCGCGCCGTCAAGAATCGACCGGAAGACCGCGCGATCTTGTTCCGACAAAGCAGGGCCGGTCCGCCCGATTTCCCCACCCAGCGCGCGAAACGCAGTGATCTGCATGTCACGACCCTGGCGGCTGCCGAAAAGCACGCCGAACAATTCGGCCCCTCCGTGCGGCAGCCGGTTGAACTGTTCGAGAACCGCCGCGCGAAGGTCTTGTAACAGAAAAGGCGAGCACTCGATAATGCGCGTCTGATCCTCGGAGTTGGGAGAGCCTCCTTCAAGTCGTGAAGCGGCGCCTGCCATTTGGTCTGTGCTTTGTTCCTGACTTAAATCAACTGACATTTGTAACCCATTAGTACCAAAAATGGCAAACTGTGCGATATCACACAGTACTCTGAAGTCTCGGGAGGTTCCTACGGCGCTTCCGATGTATTAAGCTCTTGTATTGCTTCAGTGATCGTTTACAAAGCTTTGCCATTGGAGGCCCTCATGGTGCCGCATCCCGGCGCAAGATACCGTAGAGCAGGTATCGCGCCGGTTATTACTTCAGTTTTCGCGACCATCGCTCTCGCGCAGAGCCCCGGACTCAAAGTTGTAATTGTGGAAGGCCAGGGGGCCATCAACAACATCCAGCAACACCGCGCCAAGGAACCGGTTGTACAGGTAACCGACGCAAACAACACGCCAATCGAAGGAGCAACCGTTTCCTTTCTATTGCCGGATACCGGCGCGAGCGGCTTCTTCGGAACGACCAACCGATTGTTGACGATTCAAACCGACGCAAAAGGCCAAGCCATCGGACACGGCCTGCGCCCCAATTCGGTGGCGGGGCGATTCCAGATTCGCGTAACGGCCTCCTATCGTGGCGAGACCGCCAGCGCGATGATTGCACAAATCAACGCCACGCCTGCGGGCGCAACCAAAGGTGGCGGCAGCAAAAAATTCCTGATCATTGCGCTAATAGGCGGAGCGGCTGCCGGCGGAGCGGCCGCGGCGCTTGGGCACAAGTCCGGCAGCCCGCAGTCCGTAGCGTCCATACCGGCAGGCACGGTGCTGGTTCCGGGCTCGCCAGGGTTCCAGCCGCCTCACTAGCCGCTCTGCGGTTGAAGCATGATTCCGTATCGCCAGTTTCGGTGGATGGTTGTCGTCGCGACGGCCATGGCATGCGCCGTGGGGGTCTGGGCCCAACCGAGCATCACTCCAGCGGTGTTGCCCGGTGGCGAGGTCGGCCAGAACCCGCAATACTCGCAAACGCTCAACGCGAACGACGTGTTGCCCACATGCTGCAACTGGAGCGTTTCGTCGGGCGCGTTGCCGGATGGTCTGCAGCTATCCACAGGAGTGTCCCCGACTGCCACGATTACGGGAACCCCGACGAATCCCGGCATGTTCAATTTCATGATCACCGCGGACGACCTCGTACTGCAAGGCAGCCAGTCGTACTCGGTAACGATTATTGCAGGGCCAAGCATCACCACGGCGTCGCTGCCTACACAGGACGTGGGCGCATACAACCAAACCATCATGGTCACCGGCGGAACTCCCGGGTACACGTGGACCGTCTCCTCCGGCGCACTGCCGACCGGTACCTCGATTAACTCCACGACCGGTGCGATCACCGGCTCGGCCTCTGCCGGCACGTACAACTTCACCATCACAGTCACCGACAGCGTCGGCAGCCCGGCTAGCCAGCCGTACTCTGTGACCATCAACCCGCTTCCGATGATTACCACCGCATCGCTGCCCAACGCCGATGCGGGCGCTTACAGCCAAACCATCATGGTGACCGGAGGAACGCCCGGATACACGTGGTCGGTTGTCTCCGGTAGTCCGCCGACATCATTGAATTCTGCAACGGGCGTCATCAGCGGTTCAGCCGCCGCGGGTTCGTACAACTTCACCATAGGGGTCATGGACAGTGTCGGAGGCTCGGCGGCCCAGGCGTACTCGGTAACAATTAATCCTGCAGTCTCAATTACGACCCTCTCGCTGCCAAACGCTGATGCGGGCGCGTACAACCAAAGTGTCAATGTAACCGGAGGCGCGCCGCCCTATACCTGGTCGGTGTTCGCCGGGAATTTGCCAACGGGCACGTCACTGAACTCTGCAACCGGCGCGATCAGCGGCTCGGCCGCTGCCGGTGGCCCGTACAACTTCACCATCAAGGTCACTGACACTCTTAACGGTTCTGCCACGCAGGCTTACTCCGTCACGATCACCGCGGGAATGATTCTCTCCCCGGGATCGCTGCCCGCGGGTGATGCGAACACCTCCTACAGCCAGAACCTCTCGGTGACAGGCGGCGCAGCTCCATACAGTTGGTCGATTTCAGCGGGTAACTTGCCGGCGGGGATCAATCTGAATCCTTCAGGCTCGACGGCTACATTGATTGGCTCACCGACGACGCCCGGGCCAAACAACTTTACCATCAAGGTCACAGATAACGTTGGCGGCTCAACGACGCAGCTCTACTCGCTCACCATCAACCCGGTATTGCTCGTCACTACCGCATCGCTATCGC
>Ga0070733_10003964_pt1 | contig 10008 bp, 7 predicted proteins | sample Coa_R1_9_FD_66450 | JGI IMG/M metagenome (GOLD analysis project Ga0070733, IMG submission 66450) | Surface soil microbial communities from Centralia Pennsylvania, which are recovering from an underground coalmine fire - Coalmine... | ecosystem: Environmental > Terrestrial > Soil > Unclassified ... | reverse complement strand
GCTGGTCCTGCCTCGATGACCTCGCGGACCTGAGCCTCGGGTGGGTTCATGCCGAAGTCGGTGACGATCCAGGTCGCACCGGCCTGCGCCCACGGCTGCGGGTCCTCGCCCGGCGGAAGGTCCACCACCAGGTCGAACGGTTCACCGGCCGGGCGTGCCGCGCGGGCCTCGGCGGCCAGTTCGGCCAGTGCGCCCGGGCCGGGCAGGTCAATGGGGAACAGGCCGTCCCAGCGGAGGCCACGTTGCACCGGACGGCGGTGCGGCCACACGCCGGCCACCCAGACCGGGATCCTGGGCCGCTGCACCGGGCGCGGCTCGAACTCCCCGGCCCAGTATCTGGTCAGGCTGTCCAGGCCCTGATCGAGCAGGCGGGCGCGCTCGCGCGGGCCGGCCACCTCGCCGAACGGCTCGAACTCGCCGTTGCGCGAGCTGCCGAGGCCGACGCCAAGGGTGAGGCGGCCGGAGCTGAGCAGATCCAGCGTGACGGTCTCCCTGGCGACCTTGTGCACCCGGCGGCGCGACAGCGGGGTGACCATCGGGCCGATCCGCACCCGGCTGGTCGCGCAGGCGATCGCGGCGAGCGCGACCCAGGGGTCGGCCACGGCCCGTACCGGCTCGCGGTACCTGATGTGATCCCAGACGAAGAAGCCGTCCCAGCCGCGCTCTTCGGCCCGGGCCGCGAGGCCGGCCAGCACCCGGGGGTCGGCCAGGTCGTTGAACGGCGCTACGTCGATCGCTTGCTTCACCCGGGTGAGCCTAGCGGCTCAGCTGAACCGGGCCGCCGTGCTTACCAGGCAGCCTCGACGCCGTCGATGACATAGTCCCCCCGGACGGGGAGCTTCACCGATGCGCCCGTCTGCGGGTTGATGCCGATCAGGCTGGTGTGCCGATTGACGTTCGAGAAGTAACTGGCGAGCAGTACCTTTCCGGTCGCGTCGGCCGACACCTGGCAGAAGTAGTACTGGGCCGCGGGCAGCGTCCAGCGGTGCAGCACCCGGATCAGCTTGCCGGTCGCGGCGCTGTAGGCGGCGAGTTCGCCCGTCGCGCCGGTGGACGCAGGCATACAGCGTCGCCCCGCCCGGACTGATCGCCAGCGTCTGCCAGATCTCGGCCGATCCGGCGGGGCGTTTCCTGGTCGCCGCCGTCACGCCCACTCTCCATCAGCCGTCAACGCTGATCGGCTTCGACCTGCGGACCGGCGCGTCCGTGCCGGTCCCGGTCCACCCTGCCCGGGTACTTTTGAGCGGCACGCACCTATACACGGTCGTGTGGCCCGATTGCTGAGTCCGCAGGACGCTATTTTTACGGTCCGCGAGCCTGCCCCACCCGCCCGTTCGCCGGATGCCGCACTGGTCCCGGCGGCGCGGCAGCCTAGTTGTTCACCGGGAACTTGAGGCTGACGGTGCCGGGGCCCGGGGCGGGCCAGCGGGAGGTGACGGTCTTGCCCCGGGTGTAGAAGTGGACGCCTTCGGTGCCGTGCACGTGCGTGTCGCCGAACAGGGATGCCTTCCAGCCGCCGAACGAGTAGTAGGCCATCGGCACCGGGATCGGCACGTTGACCCCGACCATGCCGACGGTCACCTCGTTGACGAACTGCCGCGCGGCGCCGCCGCCCTTGGTGAAGATCGCCACGCCGTTGCCGTACGGGTTGGCGTTCACCAGGCCGAGCGCCGCCTCGTGGGTCGGCACCCGGACCACGGACAGAACCGGGCCGAAGATCTCGTCGGTGTAGCAGGACATGTCCGGCGTGACCCGGTCAAGCACGGAGGGGCCGAGCCAGAAGCCGCCGGGCTCACCGCCGGCCGGGTGGCTGCGGCCGTCCACGGCGAGCACCGCGCCCTGGGCCACCCCGGTGTCCAGGTAGCTGGCGACCTTGTCCCGGTGCGGGCCGGTGACCAGCGGCCCCATCTCGGAGTTCGGGTCGGTGGCGGGGCCGACCCGGAGCCGGGCGACCCGTTCGGCGATCTTGCCGACCAGCTCGTCGGCCACCTGGTCGATGGCTACGACCACCGAGACCGCCATGCACCGCTCCCCCGCCGAACCGAACCCGGCCGAGACAGCCGCGTCGGCGGCGTTGTCCAGGTCGGCGTCGCCCAGCACGACCATGTGGTTCTTGGCACCGCCGAGTGCCTGCACCCGCTTGCCGGAGGCGGTCGCCCGCTCGTACACGTGCCGGGCGACGGGGGTGGAGCCGACGAAGCTGATCGCCGCCACCACTGGGTGGGTGAGCAGCGCGTTGACCGCCACCGCGTCACCGTGTACCACGTTGAAGACGCCATCGGGCAGCCCGGCCCCGGCCAGCAGCTCGGCCAGCAGGACCGAGGCGCTCGGGTCCTTCTCGGACGGCTTCAGCACGAACGCGTTCCCGCAGGCGATGGCCAGCGGGAACATCCACATCGGCACCATGGCCGGGAAATTGAACGGGGTGATCCCGGCGACCACGCCGAGCGGCTGCCTGATCGAGTACGAGTCGACCTTGGTGGACACGTTCTCCGAGTAGGAGCCCTTGAGCAGGTGCGGGATGCCGCAGGCGAACTCGACGACCTCCAGGCCCCTGGCCACCTCGCCGGCCGCGTCGCTGGCTCCCTTGCCGTGCTCGGAGCTGATCAGTGCGGCCAGGTCCTCGGTATGCGAGCGGACCAGCTCGCGGAAGGCGAACAGCACCTGGGTGCGCCGGGCCAGCGAGGCGTTCCGCCAGCTCGCCGCGGCCTCGGCCGCCGCGGTGACGGCGCGGTCCACCTCGGCCGGCGAGGCGAAGTCCACGGTGCCGGTGACCTGGCCGGTGGCGGGGTCGTAGACGTCGCCGGTGGCCCCGCTGATGCCTTGCGTGTGCTTGCCGCCGATCCAGTGCGCGATGTGCTTCATCGGGACGCCTCCTTGGCGGTCGCGGTGGTCTCGTCGGCCCGGCTGCCGGTGGCCTGCTCGCTGACCGCGCGCAGCGCGCCGGTCAGGATCGCCAGCCCCTCGGTGGCCTCGTCGTCGGACAGCGTGAGCGGCGGGGCCATTCGCAGCGTATTTCCATACAGGCCGCCCTTGCCGATGAGCAGCCCGCGCTCCCTGGTCTCTTCGAGCAGCCTGGCGGCCAGCGCCGGGCTGGGCTTCCCGGTGGCCGGGTCCACCATGTCCACGGCGAACATCAGCCCCTTGCCCCGGACCTCGCCCACCGCCGGGAGCGGCCCGGCTGCCTCTCGCAGCCCGCCGGTGATCAGCCGCCCGAGCCTGGCGGCCCGGGCCTGCAGGTTGTGTTCGAGCAGGTAGTCCAGTGTGGCGTTGGCGGCGGCCGTGGCGATCGGGTTGCCGCCGAACGTCGAGATGCCGTTGGCCGGCAGTCGGTCCATGAGATCGCCGCGGGCGACCACGCCGCCGATCGCGAACCCGTTGGCCGTGCCCTTGGCGAACGTCATGATGTCCGGCGTCACGCCGTGTGCGCCGATGCCCCAGAAGTGCTCGCCCGTCCGCCCCCAGCCGGTCTGCACCTCGTCGGAGATGAACAGGATGCCGCTCTCGTCGAAGACGTCCTTGTAGGCGGCCAGCAGCCCGTCGGGCGGCATCGTGAACCCGCCGACGCCCTGGATCGGCTCGGCGATGAAGCAGGCCACGTTTCCGGCTGTCGCCGTGCTCAGCACGTGCCGCAGATCCGCGACCGCCGCCTCGGTGTACCGCGCGTCCGGCATCCCGGCGAAGGCGGGCAGCTGCCGGTCGGTGCCGTGCAGGTAGTGCACGTCGAACGGCGACAGCGTGGAGGGCTTCCACGCCGCGTTGCCGGTGATCGAGACCGCCCCGAACGACCGCCCGTGATAGCTGTTGCGCAGCGCCAGCACCTGGTTCGACCGGCGCGCGGACGTGGCCAGCAGCAGCGCCGTCTCGTTCGCCTCGGTACCGGAGTTGGTGAAGAACACCTTGGCGTCCGGGATGCCGGACAGCCGGGCGATCTTCTCGGCCAGCTCGACCTGGTGGCGGATCAGGTACAGCGTGGAGGTGTGCACCACTCCGGTGGCAAGCTGCCGCTCCACCGCCGCGCGCACCTCGGGCACGTCATAGCCGAGCATGTTGGTCAGGATGCCGCCGAAGAAGTCCAGGTAGCTGCGCCCCTCGGCGTCGTTGACCCGGCACCCCTTACCGCCGGTGATCTCGATCGGCTGCTCATAGTAGAGCGCGACCCAGGCGGGGATGACAGCGCGGTGACGTGCAAGCAAATCGGTCATGGTTCCTAGTCTGCCGCATCCGCCCTGGTCGCACCGACAGCCTGGCTCTCCCGGGGATTTGCCATATTCAGATCGTCGGTATATAACGACGGTATGAGTGATCGTCCACTACAGGAGCCGACGTTTCTTCTGCTGACCTCGCTGGCCGAGGGGCCGCAGCACGGCTACGGGATCATGACCGACGTTGAGCGGATGTCGGACGGCCGGGTCAGGCTGAGGGCAGGCACCCTTTACGCCGCACTGGACCGGCTGGTCACGGAGGGGCTCGTCGAAGAAGACCGGGAGGAGGTGGTGGAGGGCCGGCTGCGCCGCTACTACCGGCTCACCCCACACGGCGGCGACCGGCTCGCCGCCGAGGTCGCACGGCTCCAGCACAATGCGGCCCTCGCTGCCAAGCGGCTGCGAGGACGGGTGATCGGGGGCCTGGCGTGACGGCCGCGGGCGGGCTCGAACAGGCCTACCGGCGGCTGTTGCGCCGGTACTACCCGCCGTTGTACCTGCGCCGGCACGAGGAGGAAATCCTCGGAGTGCTGATGGCCGCCGCCAATCCAGAGCAGCGGCGGCCAGGAGGCAGGGAATCGCTTGACCTGCTCTGGTCGGCGCTGAAGATCAGGATCCGGATGATCCTGCGCGGTACGGACAGCCAGCCGTGGGCGGCCGCGCTCGCCCTGACCGGGGTGCTGCTTCCGCTGCTCATGCTGCTGCTGAAGCTGACCCTGTTCCTGGACCGGGGCGCGCGTTACGGTTTCGGGACGCCCGCTGACCTTCTCATCGGCGCGTACGGGGAGCCCGGCAGATACGCCATGGATTTCCGGCTCAACCCGTACTCGATCGCCGTGACCAGCCATGTGACGGGCGCGCTCACGGCCGGTCCCGTACCCGCGCTGATCCTCGCCGCACTCGCCTTGATGGGGTGGCGCCGCGCCGCCGCCGTCTTCGCCGCACTGGTCCCGCTTGCCTATCTGGGGATCTCGCTGGCCAGCGGTTCCATCCTGGTCGCCGCCCCTCGCGTGGCTGTGACGCTGTACGCGTATGGGCTGGAGGCACTGGTCCTGCTCGCCGCCCCAAACGCGCCCAGAGGATGGCGTGCCCTGCGGTGGCGGCCCAGCGCTCTGCTTGCCGTCGCCACCGTGGCAGCCGGCGTCGGCATGAACGGTGGACTCTGGCCGCTGTTCCATAGGCCTCTCACGCCCGCCGCCTTCGCCCGCATCGTGAACCGTTACCAGTTGGGCAGCATCCCGCACGGCTTCATCGACCGGCTGTTCGGAGTCGGGCTGAACGGGTGGGGCAACTGGCTGCTGTACCAGGGCACGCTGGTGGCCGTCGTCGCGGTGGCGCTGACGATCATGCTGGTGAGCTCGCCGGTCAACCGCCGGGCGCTGGCCCTGCTCGTGGTCCCGTTCGCCCTGGGGTTCGTCATCTACCTGTTCAGCCTGATCAACCCGCCACTGCCGGGACCGGGCGGTAACGCTCTCACCATCCTCCCGCTGCTGGTGATCCTGCTGACCGCGATGGCGCTCCGGCTGGTGCCCAGATCCCCGGCCAGCCCGGATGCCCCCAGCCACCCGGCAACGCCCGGGGACGTCTGACCCGCACCTTGTCGTTCGGGTGGCTCTCGGTGACACCTGTCCGTATCCGTATGCCCCAAGCACCCGGTAACGCCTGGCCCCACACCTTGTCGTTCAGGAGGCTCTCAATGACACCTATCCGTATCCGCACCTTGCGCTTCGCTGTGGCGGCAGCGCTGCTCGCCGGGATCACCGCGTTCCAGATGCCCGCCGGTGCCGTTCCAGCCGCCACGCATTCGGCTGTCAGCCAGCCAATCGCCGTCGCGGCTCTCACCGGCGCGAAAGCGCTGACGCTGAGCAACGGCACCCGGGCCGTCCTGGCCGTACCACGGGCAGCCGCCGGCGTGACCGGCCGGGCCCGCAGCTTCATGCCGGCCGGGCTGAACGGTACCTGCGTCTATGGCTACGTGCCAACCCCCGGCCAGCGGGGACTGCCCGTCCAGCCGGGGGCCCAGAAGTACACGCTGACGATCAAGGGCCGCAACCTGGCCGGTGCGCCGGACACCGGGGACTTTGTGCAGGTGTTCTCCGCCACCAGCCTGAAATGGGACGAAAACACCCTTGGCTTGGTCTGGGTGTTCCGGCATGGCCTGACCACGCTGCATGTACCAGCCGGGAAGTACTGGCTGACCGCGCTGTTCGGCCACCGCCACAACCTTCGGGTGGACAAACCGGCGCAGGTGACGGTGACCGGCAACACCACCGCCGCGGTCAGCGCCCGCGCCGCCAGCAGCGAGGTGACCGCCACGACCCCGCGCCGGGCGGTGCTGGCCGACGCGACGTTCTCCAGCGCCGACACGCTGCGCGGCGGCTACACCTTCTGGGACTGCGGCACTTTCGGCAGCACCCGGCTCTGGGTGAGCCCGCTCGCGCGCTCCCGCACCACCGGGACGCTGTATTCGGCCACGTCCGCCCAGCTCGACTCGCCTCCCGGCCAGGCAGTGCCGTACACCTACGAGCTGGACTCCGATGCACCCACTGGCACGATCGCCAGCCAGCACCTGACCGTCACCGCCGCAGACCTGGCCACAGTACGAGAGCATTTCTACTCCGACACCGCCACGGCCGCCCCCTGGCTTGCCCTGGGCGGCCCGGCGCGCCAACTGCGCACAGCCGGCTCTTTTGCCATCAGCACGGCGCTGCCGATGCCCGGTGACCGCATCGTCTACTTCCAGGCCCAGCCGGCTGCGGTGTGGAGCCCGGATATCTTCGGCCCGCTGGCGCAGCGAGCGCAGGTGTGGCAGGTTTTCCACGCGGGGCAGACGCTGAGCGCGAACTGGAACGCCTACCCGCTGCACCCGGCGCCCAACCTGCCACCGGGCGGCTTCGCCGTACCGACCCTCGTCTCCGCCTCCCGGGCCGGCAACAAGCTGGTGCTTGACCTCACTCCGTTCAGCGACAACACTCCCGGCCACACCGGCAGTGGGCCGAGCCAGTTCAATGGCATCACGGGCAGCGGCAACTGGGTCATCTACGCCAATGGGGTCAAAATCGCAAGCGGAAAGGTAAACACGTCGCCGATCCCGTTCGCGGACGTGTACGCCTCTGCCACCCTCAGCCCGAAACCGTCGCAGGTGAAGTTCACGCTCACCACATCACGGCAGGCACCCGGCAGCGACCTGTCCGGCACGAGCGAGGATACCTGGACGTGGCCGTCACAGCCCGAGCCGCACGCCTTCATGTCTGCCCCGTGGTATTGCGACACCACGTTCCCCCACGGATGGCCCGTGTTCGATCACCACTGTGCGGTGCAGGACATGATGACGCTGGACTACCAGCTCGCGCGGGAGGGCCTGGACGGCTCCGCCCCGGCCGGGCCGCAGTCACTGGGCATCACCATCAACCACCTGCCAACCGCCACCCCCTACCCGGTGACCCACGCCCGGCTTCAGGTGTCGTTCGGCAACGGCACGAGCTGGCAGCCCGCCACCCTGGCCCGGATCTGCCACGGCAAGGTCTGCACCAACTCCTACCGCGCCAGCTACACCGCCCCGGCCGGAGCCCAGGTGAGCCTGCGCCTCACCGCCCGCGATACGCATGGGGCAACCCTCACCGAAACCATCCTCGGCGCCTACCAGACCGCTTAGCACGACGAAGACCGGCGGCCGGGGTCTGGAAAGGTGGCGGGCTAAGGCCGCCGGGGCGGGACGGGGATCCGGTCCAGGTCGTGGGCCAGCACGACCTCACCGCCGAAGACCGCCGCCGCCTGATCGGCGAGCCGCTGGCTGCCGTCGGCGTCGTAACGTTGTGAGAAGTGCGTGAGCACCAGCAGCCGGGCCCGGGCCTGGTCCGCGATCTGGCCGGCCTGCCCGGCGGTCAGGTGCCCGTAGTCGCGGGCCAGCGCGGCCTCGCCGTTGGCGAAGGTGGATTCACACACCAGCAGGTCCGCCCCGTCGGCCAGCGCGAACGCGGCATCACACAGCCGGGTGTCCATAATGAACGCGAACCGCTGGCCTGGTCGCGGCTCGCTGACCTGCTCCACGGTCACCACCCGGCCATCGGCGGCCAGGCGGCCCTCGCGCTGCAGGCGCCCGATGTCCGGGCCGCTGATACCGGCGGCGGCCAGCCTGTCCGGGATCATCCGCCGCCCGTCCGGCTCGGCCAGCCGGTAGCCGATGGTGGGCACGGTGTGTGACAGCGGGCGGGCTTCCAGCCGGAACGAGGCAGACCGGAGCACCGGGCCGGCCCCGTCCACCGGCCGTTCCCGCAGGTTCAGCACGTCACGGAACAGTGCCGCGTGCCGCAGCCGGGTGAAGATCTCCTGGCCGTGTGCCGGGTAGCAGGCATCCACCAGGTGCGTCACCCGGTCCAGCGACATCCGCTGCAACACGCCGGGCAGGCCCAGGCAATGATCCCCGTGAAAGTGCGTGACACAGATGCGGGTGATCTGGCTCGCGGTGACCCCGGCGAACAGCATCTGCCGCTGGGTTCCCTCCCCCGGATCGAACAGCACCCCCTCGCCGTCCCAGCGCAGCAGGTACCCGTTGTGGTTGCGGCTGCGGGTGGGCGCCTGACTGGCCGTGCCAAGAACCACCAGCTCACGACCGGACACGACACCCGACCCTACGCCAAGCGCCCGGCGCCGCCCACTCGCGTCGCCGTCAGCTCACCAGACGCACCCGGCCGTCCCCGGAGTCGGCGATCAGCACGCCCGTGCCATCGACCGCCACGCCGAACGGGGTGACGATCGAGGCCTGCGCCGCCGGGCCGCCGTCCCCCAGGGCGCCGTCCTGACCAGGGCCGGCCAGGACATAAAGGTCGCCGGCGGTCATCGGTATGCCGTAGAACGTGCCGGTCCTCTCCGCGACGACCAGGACGTGGTTGCTGTACACGTCACCGAAGACCACGTTGCCAGCGCCATCCACCGCGATGCCCCACGGGTAATCAAGGGTGGCCTGGGTGGCCGGGATGCCGTACTTGTACGTGGTGCCGGGGCCATGGCCGGCCACCGTGTAGATGTCGCCGGCGGTCATCGGCACGCCGTAGAACGTGCCGGTGCTTTCGGCAACTACCCGGATCCGGTCGTTCAGCGTGTCGGAGATGACCACGTTGCCCGCGCCATCCACAGCGACAGCTCCCGGGCTGTGGAGCTTGGCCTTGGTGGCCGGGCCGCCGTCGCCCAGGCCGTGGGTGCCGCCGCCGGCCACCGAGTAGATGTCCCCTGCGGTCATCGACTGCCCATAGAACGTCCCGGTGTTCTCCGCGATCACCCGGATCTTGCCGGTGCTTCCGTCGGCGATCACCAGGTTCCCCGAGCTGTCCAGCGTCACCCCCTCCGGGCGAACCTCAGCCTTGGTGGCGGGCACGCCGTCGGCGAGACTTGTCCCGCCGCCTGCCACCAGATAGATGTCCCCGGTGGTCATCGCCTGGCCATAGAACGTGCCGGTACTCGCCGCCACCACCTGGAGCCGGTAGAGCCCCCAGTCGGAGATCAGCAGGTTGCCCGCGCCATCCACCACGACACCCGCCGGCTGGAGCAGTTCGGCCTTGGTGGCCGGGATGCCGCTGGCCTTGCTCGTCCCGCCACCGGCCACGGTGTACATGTCGCCGGCGGTCATCGGCCGCCCGAAGAAGGTGCCGGTGCTCTTGGCGACTATCCGGACCACGTTCACGTTGCCATCGGCCACCAGCACGTTGCCTGCCGGGTCTGCCGCCACCGCGTCCGGCCAGTCGATCTGGCCGGTCGTGGCGGCCCTGCCGTCACCGGAGGATGGATAGGTCAGGTGGTACGGGCC
>Ga0070733_10003963_pt1 | contig 10010 bp, 6 predicted proteins | sample Coa_R1_9_FD_66450 | JGI IMG/M metagenome (GOLD analysis project Ga0070733, IMG submission 66450) | Surface soil microbial communities from Centralia Pennsylvania, which are recovering from an underground coalmine fire - Coalmine... | ecosystem: Environmental > Terrestrial > Soil > Unclassified ... | reverse complement strand
GAGTCCGCCGGTTTCACCGGCGACACAGGGAAGCCTGGGAAGCGGCGAGATGGATTCCAACGCACCGAACAATGTGCAGTTCGGGAGCGGCGGGAACACTGTGTCGGGCACTTACCAATCGGGACCGGATGCGACGCATTGCACGATGGCGCTTACGACGATTGGTTTGGCGAATCTAAATTATGACGTGTACCCGATTTCGTTCGACGAGGCGTTCATGATCGAGACGGACTCGAACAGCCTGACGTCTCCGTACGTGACGATCGCGGACATGAGACAGCAATTTGGGCAACCGTTTAATACCGGTTCGATGAATGGAGCGTTGGCCGGCGGAGTGAGCGGCGCGGTGTTGTCGGGCAGTTATCTGCCGTATGTGTCGGTGATACAAATGGTGCCGACGTCGGGTGTGGGCAGCTTTGAGATTTCGCTTACCGACAACGAAGCGGGCACCGTCACAGGTAGCAACGGCACACCTTTTGCGGTGACGTACACTTCGGATCAGTTCGGCCGAGTGGATACGTCAGGCTTCACAATCAACGGAGTGTTTGAACCCATTTTCTACTTAGTCAGCGCCGACGAAGCTTTTGTCGTGAGCATGCTGAACGGCGGGCCCATCTCTGGGCATTTGGATCCGCAGACGCTCAGCTCGTTCACGAAATCGAGCATCAACGGGACGCTGGTGGAAGGGACTTCGGCGCCGGCGGTGAGCGCGGATCAGAATTTTTCGGGTTACCTGACGTTTGACGGCTCGGTGACGCCTGCGACGATCGTCGGAGTGCAGGATGAAAGTACTTCGACGGCGAACACGTCGGCGGAGGCGGTGGCCGGCACGTACGTGCTTTCTTCCACGGGAGCGACTGATGGCAGTGGCACGATTACGTTGACTGAGCCGGGTGCTATCACTGGGGCGTTTTATATTGTGTCGCCGACGAAGATGGTGATGATTACGACGACTACGGGCGATGCGAATCCGGTGCTTGTGATCATCGGGCATTGATTGCGGACGGGGGGCGAGGCGCGTACGCAAACCCTTCGTGGGGCTGACACCGTGGCAAGCTGGGGCGCAGCGAGCAGCGCCCCCACCGTCGTTCATTGCGCTAGCGCGATGTTGAGAAACAACGCCGTACGCAACGCGCCCCCTCGAGCCAGTCAATAGCCGCGACCTCAAAAGCTGTGTCGCACTTACGGCGCTCCGGACTTTTCTTGCAACGTTTCCCAGGCCTCCCGGCCTGGGCTAGCTTATGCCGCGCCTACGGCGCTGGTTCCGACAGAGTTCTAGCGCAAAACGGCGCTGGTGTGGGGCGACGCGATACGAGCCGGCAGGGCCGCTTAGTACGCCCAGCGCATTAGGACTGCGCCGGTGGTGTAGCCTGCGCCAACGGCGATTAGCAGGACCAGGTCGCCTTTGCGGAGGCGTTTTTGTTCTATGGCGTCCATCATGCCGAGGGGGATGGTGCCGGCTGTGGTGTTTCCGTAGCGGTCGATATTCACCAGAACTTTTGAGTCGTCCACTCCCAGGCGTTCCTGCATTCCGCGAATGATGCGCAGATTTGCTTGATGCGGCACTACGAGCGCCAGATCTTTGCTGGTCAGGCCGTTGCGTTCGAGGATTTCGACTGCTAGCTCGCTCATGCGGCGCACGGCGTATTTGAAAACTTGCGCGCCTTCTTGATGGACGAAGTGCATGCGGTTGTCGATGGTCTGCTGCGATGCGGGATGGAGCGAGCCGCCGCCTGGCATGTAGAGGTTGCAGCCGCCGGAGCCGTCTACATCATGCACGAAATCGAGGATGCCTTCGGAATCCGAGGCTGCCGCTTCGAGGAGGACCGCACCGGCGCCGTCGCCGAAGAGGACGCAGGTGGCGCGGTCGGTGTAGTCGAGGATGGAGGTCATCACGTCACTGCCGATGACCAGTACTTTTTTGTGCGCGCCGCTGGCGACGAATTGCGCGCCGACGGTGAGCGCATAGAGAAAGCCGGAACAGGCGGCGGAGAGATCGAAGCCCCAGGCGTTCTTGGCACCGAGGCGATCCTGAATCAGGCACGCGGTGGCGGGGAAAAGCATGTCGGGAGTGACGGTGGCGACGACGATCAGGCCAATGTCGTCAGCGCTGATGCCGCGCTCGGCTAAGAGCTTGCGCGCGGCTTCCGCGCCGAGATGGGACGTCGCCACGCCGGGGTCCGCGTAATGCCGCTCGCGAATACCGGTGCGGGTGCGAATCCATTCGTCGCTGGTGTCCACTCGTTTTTCCAGATCGAGATTGGTGACCACGCGCGGCGGAAGGTATCCAGCCACTCCGGTAATCTTTGCGGCGATGCGTCGGCCCATTCATTTCCCCCAGGAAGAAAGAAAAGTGCGAATGAAAAAGAACAGCACGCGATTGTATGCAATTCGCAGCAGGTGTGACAAGGGATTGTCGCGGGTGGTGGGTGCGGAGAAAAATCGGAGAAAGAAGGAATCAGCGGCTAAAAGTTGACAGTTAAGAGTTAAAAGCAACGGCGGACTTCTACCGCCGGGACGCAGAGGGCGCACAGAAAGGCAGCGACAAAAGATTCAGCACCGCGGGCGCGGAGAATTGCCTGCACCTTGGTGCGGTTCGCCAATCGGGAGATTGGCGTCCCCGCTAACTGCTAAACGATCTTCACGCAGACTCGGATGTATTCCTGGACTTCTCCCAGGACTTCGTAGTTCACGCGGAAGGATTTCACCCAGTCTTCGAAGGCGCGAAATTCATCGAGGGAGCAGATGAAGTTGTCGAAGAAGATGATGTCGCCGGGCTTGAAATGGCGCGCGAGCGTGGTGAGAACGTAGAGCGTGGAGCTGAACAGGTCCGCGTCGAGATGGATTACCAGGCGGCGGGAGAAATCGTGGCGGTTGATGAAGGGCAGCAGCGTATCTTGAAACAGGCCCGCCTGGAACGAACAGCGCGGATCGCTGGTTTCCGGAATCCGGCCGATCGACCCGAGGGTTGTTGCGTACGCATTCCCGCGATCGTGCCGGTGCAGCTCTTTCCAACAAATCGGTGCGCTCTATCCTTATGATTGGTCGGTTACCACAGGTCAGCGCATGCCATACCTGCGACTTCACTGGACCGCGGCTCGACCTCGTACTCCGGCGCACCATTCGCCTGTTAAACGAATTACGCTAGTGGCGACCCATCCACGACGACATTCTCATTTTGGCGCCACAGTCATTCTCTCTTCGCCTTCGACGATGGTGATATAGCAATCGATGGGCAGTGTGGTGAAGCGCTGAACCAGGCTGCTGGGTTGGGGCCAGTGGACTTCGACCCAGTCAAACTTGCTTCGCGGACCAATGCCCAGAACGATGCGCGGATCGTGCGACGAAAGATAGCTGCCGCCACCAACTTTCAAGTGGCTGCGGCTGAGATCTCCAGACTGATAGGTAATGCGCGCGCCAACGGCATCAATGTTAGCCTTCTTGCCGACGAGGCGGACACCCAGCCAGTGGTTTTTCGCGTTGACGTTGTTGCGCAACAATAGTGGTGCGGCGTTGTTGACGGCAACGAGGACGTCCACGGCCCCATCATTATCGAAATCACCTATTGCCATTCCTCTTGCGGCTAGAGGCTGTGAAAAAATGGGCCCGCTCTGGGCGCTGACGTTTTCAAATCCTGACTGATGTGACCGCGAATTAGCTCACGAACTAGGACTGAATTCGCTCCGAGCACGCAAAAAAACGGAGCCGCCGCGGTTAGGCGACGACTCCGTTGGGGGGTGTTAGGGGCCTTACTGCAAACTTTGTGCTGTAAACTAGAAGCGATACTTCAGTGCAAATTGAATATTGCGAGCCCCTTGTGAAGTGAAGATCTCTCCGTAGTTAGAGGCACCCGCAGTGTGTTGGCCGCTATATTCTTGCCCGAAGTTGAAGATTGGCGTGTTCGTAAAATTGGTCATATCAGCCCTGAACTCCAGCGATTGCCTTTCGGTAATCGCGAAGTCTTTGGCCAAGCTGATGTTGGCAGTCTTAAGCCCGGGGCCATCGAAAGCACCCACGCCACAATTGCCATAAGTTCCGGTCGCTGGCGTCGTTACCGCGGCAGGGTTCAGAAAGCTCACGCCCTGGGTCACCGGATTGAACACCATCGGGACATGTGCAGGAACACCAGGGATGCAGTCCGCGCGGGTGGAAAATCCGCCTGTGCCCGACGTGTCGCCGCTGGCAAAAATGGTTTGGGCAAATCCGCTGTGGAAGATGAAGCTCGAACTAATGCGCCATCCCCCGGCTACCGCGTTTACGATGCCATTCACGTCGTTGCCAAACCGTCGGCCGTGTCCGTAAGGAAGCTCGTAAACCACGTAACCGTTGAAGAGGTTGGCAATGTTTTGCGGACAACGGCCATAGTCGCCGCGTTGGTCGTAAGGATTCTGCGGGAATGCCCACCCTGCGATCGTCTGGGCTTCAGTCGCGACGTTGTCGCCGTACTGGCCAAAGAACCCGGGCGTGTCGCTCAAGCACTTCGACCAGGTGTAGTTCAACTGTGCCTGCAGTCCGTTGGTCAGGCGCTCTTGCAGCACCATCTCCAATGCATTGTAATTGCCGATGCCGTTGGAGAGGGAATAGCGTCTCTGGCCCGGTTCACTGAGCAATGTCGAGTTCAGAAACGGGCTGGGAGTGATCGTGCCATTGGCGTTCAACTCGTTCTGCTGGAGCATGATGATGTTGCTGAGGTGTTGATCGTCCTCGCCGACGTAGCCCACCTGCACTGTTGTGGCTCTTCCGAACTGTCTCTGCACGTTTAAGCTCCATTCCTGCTGAACCTCGGGCCGGATGTTCACATCAAAAGCGTGAGTGGTCACACCCGAGAAACAGACTGGAGAAAACATCTGCGCCAGAGCAAGAGTGCATCCGGTGGGAAAGCCCGTGAACCCCTGGTCCAGAGTGGTGGTTGGCAGCGGGGTGGTAGGAGCGAACGTGACATTGTTGGCCTGCTGGAACGGCGGGTTTGCGGTGAGCAAGTTGTTCACACCATTGCTCTCATTGAAACTGGAAACCGCGTAGGCGGCGCGCACCACCGTATTTTTCAGAAAACCTGGTTGCCAGGCAATTCCGATGCGTGGTTGGAAATTCGTGATGCCATTGTACCGCTTGTATAGAGCCGCTCCTAAGCCCTGATTGTTGATCTTGGACGTGATGATGTCTCCACCGAACAAGTCATAATTCACGGCGTTGCCATCGGGCGTGGCGCGGGGCGTATTGAGCTCCCAGCGCAGTCCGATATTCACAGTGAGATTGGGCCTGATCCTCCAATTGTCCTGCCCGTACACGGCCCACAGATTGTTTCGAATGTGCCGGTTGCCGACGCCCGAACCGATGCCCAAGTTGTTGGGGAGCCCAAGCATAAAATCGGCAAGGCCGGAGCCGCCGGAGAGCGTAGTGGTAGGGTTCACAGCAGTAGGGTTGGCGGTGTACTGCCCGTTGAAGTTGAACAGGCCCGCTAGCCCTTCAATTCCGGGAAACAGAAAATTGTCGCGATAGTTGTTGAATTGAATGCCGGCGTGAAACTCGTGATTGCCGTGGGTCTTTACAATCGAATCACCAATCTGAAAGACCGTGTCGGAGAAGGTGTTGAATTGGCCCAGATTGTTGGCAAGCGTGCCCACTCCGCCAAATAGCCCCCCGATTGCCGGAAGGAACGTACTCGGTGAGCCTGGAATGCCAAATTCCTGCGGCAGATTTTGCCCTGTCGGATTGGTATAGCCCTGGCTGACGGGGAAATAACTGAAGCCCGCGCGGAAGTCGTTTATGAAGCTCGGACTGATCGTTCGCGTCCATCCGATGACCCCGTTCTTCAAGGGATAGTTAAAATTCGTGATGCCGTTGTCCGACAACACGTAACTTTCAGTGGTCGGATTCCGCACGGACTGCTGCGAATAGCGCCCAAAAACACGGTCCTTCTCGTTGGGCGTCCAATCGATCTTGATGTCGCCTTGGTCAGCATTGTTGATGATTCGCTGTTGATAAAACAAAGTGTCACCCGAGGCAGGCAGCGGGTACAGTGGCGAATTTACGATCGCGGAGGCAGCCTTGCTTAATGTCAACCCCGCCGCCGTCAGATTGTTGAACGGGATGGGTATTCGAGCAGTGGGATTCACGCCGGCTTGCGGCTCGTAAAGTTGCGTGTTTCCGTTGATCAGACTCGTGCATACACCCGCGACACTAAAACCCGCTGGACAGAGTTCGCCAAAATTTCCTGCGCGCTCCGCAGCGCTCATAACGATCACACTTTGCGTCGAAGGGCTGTCCATGCGCTGCCCTTCATAGTCCGCGAAGAAAAAAAGCCGGTTCTTGATGATCGGCCCACCGAACGTGCCGCCGAATCGGTTATACCGAAGAGCGGCTTTCGGCGTCACCGGAGTGGTCAACCCCGCGCTCCATTGATTCGCGTCAAATGCGTCGTTGCGCAGGAATTCAAAGGCACTGCCATGATAGGAGTTCGTGCCGGACTTGATGGTCGTATTCACAATGCCGCCCAAAAAATTGCCGAACTCTGCCGGCGGATTCTGGGCGATTAGATTGAATTCCTGGATAGCTTCGGTGCTGGGCGAGTAAGCCACTTCGTTGTTGTCGTTCTGGTTGTTGTCTATCCCATCGAGAATGTAATTGTTGGTCTGCTCGCGATTCCCGTTGATATAGGGACGTCCAATCTGAAAGGTGTTTTGGCCCGAGGTGAACGCACCCGGATTCGTGCTGGTTGCTCCCGGTGTCAGCAGCGTGAGTTCGTTGTAGTTTCCGGTGATTAACGGGATGTTTTCCGTTACCACGTGATCGATGTGGGTGCTGATGTCCGTTGTCTCCGTTTGCAGCAGTGGGGGTGCTCCAGTCACTTCGACGGTCTGCGACATGGTCCCGACAGTCAACTGCACGTCAACGCGCGCCACCTGATCCAGCACCAGATCAAAAGCCGAGTGCACCGCAGTTTGAAATCCTCGCGCTTCGACCTTCACTGCATACTTCCCGAGCGGCAAGTGGGTCAGGTAGTACGCGCCATCGTTGTTCGTTTGCGTCGGATACGCCGTACCGCGCGTGGCGTCCGTGGCGGTGACCGTGGCGCCGGCAACCGCCGCGCCCGAAGGATCAGTAACAAAGCCGTTGATCGACCCCGTGGTCTCTTGCGCGCCGGTGGGCGCTAGAACGGCAAAGGCGGCGAGCAAGCCAACGCCGAGAAACAGCACAAATTTTGCGAGCCGACAATTCTTGTTCACAAAAACCTCCAGCTTGGATTCTGTGCGGCGAAACGCCATAAAACCCCCAAGCACCCCAAAGATGCAAAGAGCTATATAGCGGAAAATATATGTTGTCAAGAGAAAAATGTGAATGTATAAGTCTTCTGATAGGGTTTTTTAATACGCTCTATAGCGGATATACGCGCTCTATAGCACCGTATTTGCACTTGGGGTGCGGATCGCGGCACCTTTTGGCCGCGCCGGTGGCCTAACCTGCTAGACTCTCAACAATTTCCGGAGCTTTCATGACACCGATCAGCCGTAACGGGGAACCCACTTACAAGCGCATCCAGAACGTGATCCGCAAGCGGATCGAGTCCGGCCAGTTGAGGCCGGGGGATGCGGTGGCTTCCGAAAGAGAGCTGGCCAAGATGCACAAAGTCAGCCTGATGACGGCGCGTCACGCGCTGGCGGACCTGGCGCGCGAAGGCATGGTCGAGCGCCGCCACGGTTCCGGCACGTTCGTCGCGCCGCCGAAAATTCATTTCAACAAGCTGATGAGTTATACCGAACAAATGGCCAGCCGCGGATTGATGGGGAGGTCGAAGATTATTTCCGCAAGCGTGCGCGACAACGAACACGAAATCGCGGCGCGGCTTTCGCTGCCATCGTCGAGCCATCTGTTCATGCTCGAACGCGTGCGCCAGGCGGGCGATGAGCCTTTCGCGCTGGAGACTTGCTACTTGTCGGCGGACGAATTTCCGGCGTTAGCGGGCGGAACGCTGGAGCGTGGCTCGTTGTTTGTTACTCTCGAGCATGAATATGGAGTGGAACTCGCTTACGCCGACGAAGAGATTGACGCGACTGCCGCGGATTTGAAAACCGCGGAACTTCTGGCCGTCCCGCGCGGCTCGCCGCTGCTGCGAATTCGCCAGCTGATTTTCACCACGAAGGGCAGGGCCTGCATGTACGTGCTGGGTCTATACCGCTCGGGCCGCCACACGCTGGTGATTCGAAGATTTCGCTGACGCCGGGCGGAATCGTCAGCGATCTGTCGGAACGGAATTTCGGAATCGTGCTCGCTGAAGCATTCCTTTCCTTGACGCCAACGGAAGGTATTCCATCAGCGATAGATATTCGTGCGATGCCCAACGCGGAGGACTAGCACGAGCAGGCGGTCGTCTTCGATTTTGCAGATGAGCCGGTAATCACCCACACGGTATTTCCAGAATTCCCCGAGGCGCGAGCCGTGCAGGGCCTGCCCGATGCTACGCGGATCGTCCAATTTTGCCACCCGCTCATGAAGGAACTTCAGGATGCGCTTGCGATGCTGCACATCGAGTCTGCCGAGTTCCCGGTCAGCCGCGATGGACAGTTCAACGCCGTAGGCCATTGCGTTTCACGGCGTCTTTCAACGGAATGGTTCGCTCTGCGCCGCTGCGGATCCGTTCCAGGGCGCCTTCGGCGAGGTACATGTCTTCTAGATCGTCCAGGTGTTCCAGGATGGCTTCGCGGGCGTAGAAGCTCTTGGTGCGCCCGGTGCGCCGGGCCAATTTCTCCAGACGTTTTTCGATGGACTGCGGAAGCCGAATCGCTAGCATGGCCACCTCGCTATACAAGTATAGCACGGCGGCGCGCCGCCCATCCGCCCCGATCCCCGCTCTCGCGTGCGCGATCCCTCCTCGGTTTCCGCTCGAGTCATCATACCGATTCACGAGTCACTGCTTTGAGCGAGCCGTGTCCGTGGCTAAGTTCGCGCGACATTTGCCACGCGCACACTGCCGCCAGCGTCGTCAGGCATATTCCAAGGGGCCATTTTTGCATTAGCAGTTTGCCGACGCCGAACAGGGCGCTGTACACCATCACCGTGCCGAGGATCCAGCACCACAGATTGCGTGCCAGATCGTGGGTTGCGGAAATTTCCGGCGCGAGGGCGGCAATCGTCTTCCATCCCGTAACGTCCGGGCGAACTTTGCGATAGAACGACAGCAGGATGTTGTTTGGTTCAGGCGCGGTGAGCAGCGTCACCAGAATCCACACGGTCGTCGTCACCAGCGTAGTGGTCAGGACGTTTTTCGCGAAGAGCACTGTCGCCGAGCCAGTGTAAAACGTCGGCCGGCCAATCAACGCGTTCCACAATCCTTCCGAATTCAAAGCCAAAGTCAAAAAAAGCGCGGTGATCATTGAAGAAATTTCGCTCCACGCGTTGATGCGCCACCAATACCAGCGCAGCAAGTAGACGCTGCCCGTTCCCGCGCCAACTTCCAGCACCGCTTGCCAGCCGGAACGAATCGAAGCTAATTGGGCGGAAACATAGCCGCTGGCGATCACTAGCAGCACGGTGACCACCTGCGAAGCACGCACGTAGTGGCGTTCGGAAGCGTGGCGCACCAGAAAACGGCGATAGAAATCCTCGACCACGTACGACGTGCCCCAGTTCAATTGCGTGGCGATCGTGGACATGAACGCCGCGAGAAATCCCGCGACGATGATCCCGCGCAGCGCATGCGGCACGTGATCGTTGACCATCATCATGTAGCTGGTTTCCGGATGCGCCAGGCCCGGATACAGAACGATCGCCGCGAGCGCGGTGAGAATCCAAGGCCACGGACGCAGCGCGTAATGCGCCACGTTGAACCACAGCACCGAGAGCAATCCCTGCCGCTCGTCGCGCGCGCTGAAAATCCGTTGCGCGATGTATCCACCGCCGCCCGGCTCCGCCCCCGGATACCAGAACGCCCACCACTGCACGCCGAGGTACACGCAAAAAGTGATTACCGGCAGGGTCCACAGCGTTTCGCTCGCAAAACCTTGGGAAAAATC
>Ga0070733_10003962_pt1 | contig 10014 bp, 8 predicted proteins | sample Coa_R1_9_FD_66450 | JGI IMG/M metagenome (GOLD analysis project Ga0070733, IMG submission 66450) | Surface soil microbial communities from Centralia Pennsylvania, which are recovering from an underground coalmine fire - Coalmine... | ecosystem: Environmental > Terrestrial > Soil > Unclassified ... | reverse complement strand
ACATGATCGTCTTAGACGTGACCATCTCAGACATGATCGTCTTACCTCTGGATCGTCTCGGTTGACAACTGCGTTGCTCGACCGCGAAACTCTTGAGTCGCAAGCTTCGGTTCCGAAATCTCAGGGAGAAATTTCTAATGCGAAAACTTGCCTGTCTTTTTGCGGCTTTGGTTTTAGTGAGCGTTGGCTTTGCGCAAACTTCTGGTGGCGCTGCGGCTGCGGAGAAAGCTGCTCCGCAGACGACCTACATCCTGGCGGGACGGCTGTTTGACGCGACCAGCGACTCGGTGCGGCAGAACGTTGTGATCGTGGTGGAAGGCGAACGTATCAAGAGCGTTGTGGCGAATTCGGGCAACGCCATTCCCGCGGGCGCGAACGTGATCGATCTGTCGCACGCCACCGTGTTGCCGGGACTGATCGACTGCCACACTCACCTCAGTGCGCGGGCCGACCGCTATAACGAAATTTACCGGTTCAAGGATACGCCGTTCTCCCACGCGTTCTTCGCCGTGGTGAATGCTCGCAAGACGCTGGAAGCGGGATTCACTTCGGTGCGGGACGTGGGATCGCCCGCGTTCCTGGCCGTGGATCTGCGCAACACGATTAACGAAGGGATGATTCCGGGACCGCGGATCGTAGCCAGCGGTCCAGGCATTTCCATTACCGGCGGGCACGGAGATCTGAACAATTTTTCTCCGCAGACGCGAGTCACCATGTTTCCGGAAGAACGCGATTTCAAGATTGCCGACGGCGTCGATCAAATCCGGCACGTGGTGCGAGCCCAGGTGAAGTATGGCGTGGACGTCATCAAAATCATGTCAACCGGCGGCGTGCTGTCGCGCGGCGACAGTCCCGGAGCGTCCCAATTTACTCTCGAAGAGCTCAAGGCGGCGGCCGACACGGCGCACATGGCGGGACGCAAAATCGCCGCCCACGCCCACGGAACACAGGGCATCAAGAATGCGATTCTGGCGGGCATCGATTCCGTGGAACATGCCAGCTTGATCGACGACGAAGGCATTCGGCTGGCGAAAGAGCATGGCACCTACCTGGTCATGGACATCTATAACGACGACTACATTCTGAACGAAGCGCCCAAAGTGGGGCTGCCGATGGAAAATATTGAAAAAGAAAAAATGGTGGGACGCCTGCAACGGGAGAACTTTGAGAAAGCCGTGAAGGCAGGAACGAAGATGGCATTTGGTACGGACGCCGGAGTGTATCCGCATGGCGACAATGCCCGACAGTTCTTCTACATGGTGAAATTCGGGATGACCCCGGCGCAGGCTATCCGCGCTGCGACGTCGAACGCGGCCGATCTGATTGGGCGGGCGGCGGATGTGGGAACGATTGAAGTGGGGAAGTATGCCGACATCATTGCCGTGCAGGGGGACCCCTTCGCGGATGTCCGCGCGCTGGAGCATGTGGATTTTGTGATGAAAGGCGGCAAAGTCTACAAAGCTTCAGGCGGAAGGAACGAGCCAGTGGCGCAGTGACCCGATTGGCATACCAGGTTGGCATACGAGGAACCAAACGCCGCGGGTGTACCGTGAAAAAACCACCCGCATCGTGCGACTCCGAACAAAGTCAAAAGCAGCGGGCAAGAGTGCCCGCTCCACACAAGCTGGGATTCCGATAAGATGAACGCTCTGATCGGGTCTCAATGACGAAACTCTTTCGGTTTTTCCGGCCGTCGCATCAGCACACGGCGTTTTCGGCGTCGCTGTTGCTGATGGGGACGGTGATGCTCTCTCGCGTCATCGGGTACGTTCGCGAAGCTTACATCGCTTACGCGTTCGGCGCCGGTTCTCAGACTGACGCCTATGTTGCTGCGTTCACGCTGCCTGACTTCCTCAACTACATACTCGCCGGGGGCGCGGCTTCGATCACCTTTATCTCCATCTACACGCGTTTTCTGGCAGAGAAGCGCGACGCCGACGCCCAAAAAACTTTCTCCATCGTCATCACGGTGATGACCACGGTGATGATCGTGGGCACAATTCTTACCGAAATCTTCGCACCGGAATTCGTGCGCTGGTTCGTGAAGGGGTTCTCGGAGGAGCAGATCTCTCTGTGCGTACACTTGACGCGAATTCTGCTTCCGGCGCAGATTTTCTTCTATGTAGGCGGCGTGGTATCGGCCGTCTTGCTCTCGCACCGGCTGTTTCTGTTCCCAGCGTTCGGGCCGCTGATCTACAACGTCTTCATTATTTTCGGCGGGATCGTGGGCGGGCGGCATTTCGGCATTGCGTCGCTGGCCTACGGGGCGGTGCTGGGAAGTTTTCTGGGGCCGTTTCTGGCGAGCGTAATCGGAGCAGTAAAGATCGGAACTGGCTACCGGGCGTCGTTTGAGATTGGCAATCCGGCGTTTCGCGAGTGGGTAAAGCTCTCGGTGCCGCTGATGCTGGGGGTTTCGCTGGTCACGGCCGACGACTGGATTCTGCGCCATTTTGCCGCCAGTGGAGTGGGCGACATCGCACGGCTGAATTATGCCAAGCGGCTTTTCGCCGTTCCGACTGCGGTGCTCGGGCAGGCCATCGGCCAGGCGTCACTGCCATTTTTCGCGAGATTGTTTAACGAAAAGCGGCTGCGCGAATTTTCCGCGACGGTGAACGACTCGGTGTACCGAATTTCAGCGGCATCGTTGCTGGCTACGGGATGGATGATGGCGGCGGCGCTGCCGCTCATCGATCTGGTCTACCGGCGCGGGCGATTTTTGTTTTCGGACACGCAAACCACGGCGGTCTATTTTTTCTGGTTTTCGCTCTCGCTGGTGTTGTGGTCGGCGCAGGGGCTCTACGCGCGGGCCTTCTATGCGGCCGGCGATACGCTGACACCGATGACCGCGGTGAGCGTGATCACAGCGGCATCGCTGCCGATTTACTCTTTTCTGTTTCGTACCTTCGGTGTGGTGGGGCTGGCGTGGGCATCCGATATTGGGATTGGGATGAACCTGGTGGCCCTGGCCTGGCTGTTGCATCGCGGGAAGATCGTTCCGCTGGGGGAAATGCGGTGGGGAGAACTCGGCAAGGCGGCGCTGACGGCGGTGATCGCAGGAGTCGTGAGTCTTGAAGTGGCGAAGATCGTGCCTCTGTCGACGTCAGGAAGCGGCAGCCGCGTGGCTGATCTGCTGCGGCTGGGGATGATCACGATAACGTGGGCTGCCGCCGTGGCGGGCGGGTTGTGGCTGCTGAGGTCGGAATTGCCGCACGATCTAGGGCGGCGCAAAGTCACGGCTTATCCGGGCGTGGCCGAGGGACAGAGTAAGGAGATCTTGGGCGCGGGCAGAGAACCGTAGGTTTAAATCAGGGGTCAGGGCCTAGGGGTCAGGGGTCGGTCCGATTTTCTGACCTGCAAGGGTCGATGGGGTCACTTCATCTTCACCCATATATGAGCATCTATGTTGAAATCTTGATTCGCGGCAGCATGGACGAGCTCTGGCAGAAGACCCAGGAGCCGAAGCTGCATCAGCGATGGGACCTGCGCTTTTCAGATATCGATTACCTTCCCCGTGAGGCGGGTGAGCCGCAGAAATTTCTCTATGCGACTCGCATCGGCGCGGGTTTGCGGATCGAGGGCGAGGGGGAGAGCACTGGGGGGCGCGACGACGCGTCGGGCCAACGCACCTCTGCCCTGAAATTCTGGTCGAAGGATTGGAAGTCGCTGATTCTGGTGGGCTCCGGTTACTGGAAATATGTGCCCGTGGATGGAGGCATTCGATTCTTCACTTCCTACGACTATCGCACGCGCTTCGGGGCAATCGGCAAAATCCTGGACCTGACGTTTCGCCCGCTCATCGGCTGGGCGACGGCGTGGAGCTTCGACCGGCTCCGGCTCTGGATTGAGCGCAGGATTCCGCCGGAAGTTTCGCGCGATCGCGCTCTGATTTATGGTCTGACGCGCCTGACGCTGGCCTTCGTCTGGCTCTATCACGGCATAGTTCCCAAGCTGCTTTACCACAACGCGGACGAACTCAAGATGCTGAGTGATGCGGGCGTTCCCGGCACGTACTTGCAGACCGTAGCATCCGGCTTCGGTTGGCTCGAGGTTTGCCTCGGGCTGGTGTTCTTGGTTCTCTGGAAAGCGCGCTGGCCGCTCTGGTTCACCATCGCGGCTATGGTTGCGGCTACTGTTGGAGTCGGCCTGCGGTCGCCAAGCTACTTCAGCGCCGCTTTCAATCCAGTCACCTTCAACCTGGCCCTCGCGGTTTTAGCGGTGTGCGGTCTGGTAACCGCAGCGGACCTGCCGAGCGCCAAGAACTGCCTGCGAAAGCTACCGGAGGCGGAAGTTGGAATGAGATGAGATCCATCTACGAACAGGCTTTGGGAGAGAAATTCGGGCGGCTCCATCCGCGAATTCAGGAACGGTTCGGCTTCTCGAGCCGGGACAATCTCGCCTGCATCGGCACGGGAACGATGGAGACGATTTGGCATGGGCCGCTGTATACCATGCCGTTTCTGTATGTCGGAAGCTGGCGGCAGATCATGTTTCCGGAGCACGGAGAGTCCGTGCCTTTCACCATCAGAAACTACGCTTACGTGGACGAGTACGGCCGCGAGACGGTCACCTGGATTCGTGACTTTGCCACGCGCACTCCTCGCCGCTTCGACGCTTATATGATCTTCAGCCCACAGCGGGGACGAATTGTAGATTACCTCGGGACCCATCAGCACCTGGCGGTCGATCTAGATTTGTCGGTCGACGAGCGTGGCGGGCTTTGCCTCCGATCGGGAGCGCAGCGCTTTTACGAGGGCCTGGTCGGATTCAGTTTTCCGTTGCTCTTTTCGGGGGTTGCGGATGTCTGCGAGTGGTTCGACGATGGCGACCACCGCTTTCACATTGAAGTGAACGTGACCAATCGGGTGTGGGGGCCGTTGTTCGGCTATCGCGGCTGGTTTGATTGTGAGTGGCGGACCGTGAGGCCTCAGGAAGTTCCGGCCGATCTGCTGCCGGTGCGGTGTGAACGCAGAGAGTAGTCGGGCCGGTGGGACGGCGGCAATTCCGGTGCGGCGGCCACCACGGCCGACTCAAAACCGCAAGCTCGTCACAGCTTCGAGAGCGGGTATATCATTCCGACCACTATGGACACTGTGGATGCGGCAGCGGAGTGGCGGCGGCTCGCGGAGCATTACCGGCAGTTGACTGACGACGAGCTCATCGACCTTGCCCGCGGGCGGGCGGAATTGACCGATGTCGCGCAACAGTGTGTGAGCGACGAGGTTTTGGCTCGCAGGTTGAAGATCGAACCAGTCAAAAGGGAGGAAGCCCGTCCAGCTCTGGTTCCCGAGCCGCTGGATTCACCTTACGCTGAAGAGCGGTCGCTAGTGACGTTGTGCACGGTGTGGAGCGCGCGCGATGCCCTGGAAGTACAGAGTCTGCTCGACGGCGCAGGGATTCCGTTCTACATGGGGAAGGAGAGCGCCACTGGCGTCGATCGAGTGACCTCGAATTTTGCCGAGGGCGTAGACGTATCCATCATGAACGTGGGCCTGCCATGGGCTCGCGACCTGCTGCGGAACTATTTTCCAAAAGATGAGCCAGCTTCGGGAAACAGTGACGAACTCCCCGAAGCTTCTATTCGCTGCCCCAAGTGCAAATCAGAGGAGATCGTCTTCGAGCACATGCAAGACCAAGACCCAGCCACACATCAGAGGATCGCCCAGAAGTACCAATGGAAATGTGATTCGTGCGGCTATGAGTGGGAGGACGACGGTGTTGCAAAAGAATAGGGAAACCGGTTCGAGGTCGGAACCCGGCAAACATAGACCGCAAATTCGCGAGCGGCGGACACGCCTCGCTGTGCTTGGCGGGGCGGACGAATGCGTCCGCCCCTACACACAAGAACTTACGCTCTGGCGCCGACTGCCGCAGGCTCGGGCGTGGGTGCGCTTTTGTCTTCGCCGTTGGCCTTTTGCTGGCCGGGTTGCGTCGGCTGGCCGCCCTTGCGGATGTCGATGCCGCCCTTGAAGAAGGCGCCGTCCTCGATGGAGATACGGGCCGCGACCACGTCGCCGGTCAGCGAGCCGTCGCTGCGGATATCCACGCGATCGCTGGCGGTGAGATTGCCGCGCACCTTGCCCAGCACCACAATTTCGCGGGCGTTGATGTTGGCCGCCACGACTCCATTGCGGCCCACGGTGACACGATTGCCGGAAAGGTTGATGGAGCCCTCGACCCGGCCGTCAATATAAAGCGATTCCGACCCCGTCACCTCGCCTTTGATCACCAGCGACTTGCCGATGGTGGCCTGGTCGGCGGTGGTGGTTGCAATGGGGCGCTGAGCGGCGGGAGGTTCGTTGGCCGCCATGGCAGGGGCGTTGGGGGTTGACGTAGTTGGACGCTCTGGCTCGGCCGGCCGTCCCGGGGTCTGAGGCTGATTCGTCGGCTTCCACATGGGGTAAAAAGTCCTTTCCTCTTGGGGATTAGGGGTCACTCGCCGCATTTCCGTGACCAAACCTGATTGTACTCCCGGTCTCAAAGTGAGCGCTGTGGAAAAGTCCTTTATTTTCAACGGGAGTTCCTAAGCAGATACTGTACTTATACACTGTCCAAATTAGTACTTTCGGGGTTTTAGGGGATTGACTTTGGCGCAGGAGTGTAAAGAATGCCGGGAAAATTTACGAGGGGGTGACCGTTTCCACCGCGCCCGGGAGTATTCTCCAGGACGAAGATTAATCGAAAGTCGTAACCAAACGTCTAAGCCAAGGGTTATTCCTAAAGATGGAGAAAAGAAGAACGACGGCAACAACATGAACCACAGAAACGGAGTCAGCCATGCTTGAGAAATCGGTAGTTCCCTGTGAAGAAACCGCCGCTCCCGACCTCGTAATCGCCCGGCCTCAGGCCAGCGAATATGCGCCTTACTATGATCGCTATATATCTCTGATTCAAGATAACGATATTCTCCGCACGCTCGACCAGCAGCGGCGGCAGATGGTGCAACTGCTCTCTGGACTTAACGAGGCGGATGGCGACTTCCGCTACGCGCCCGAGAAATGGAGCGCGAAAGAAGTGCTGGGCCACGTCTGCGATACCGAGCGCATTTTCGCCTACCGTGCGCTGCGCATTTCGCGCGGCGACGCTACCCCCATCGAAGGCTTCGAGCAGGATGACTATGTTAGGAATGGTCCGTTTGCGAGCCGTCCGATCGCCGACGCGATTGAAGATTACATCGCGGTGCGGCGCGCGACAATTTCCCTGCTGCGGAATCTGGAGGAGCCGGCGTGGTCGCGGCGCGGGATTGCCAATAAGAATGAAATCACAGTGCGGGCGATTGCCTATTTGATTGCGGGGCATGAAGTGCATCACCGGCGGATTCTGCAAGAGAAGTACCTCGCAGGACGATAAACTCAGGATGCCGACACAGTCGCAACGCGCTCTCGGTGAACTGCTCCACGGCAAAGGCGCGCACGCCGATCCCAGTGCCTGCGCCGAAGATCTTTCTGTTGAGCTTGCGGCGCAACATATGGCAGGCTTTCCCCACTCTGTGGGACAGCTCGTCTTCCACATGAATTACTGGATGGAATACGAATTGCGCCGCATTCGCGGCGAGAGGCCGGCTTACCCGGAGCACTCGGCGGAGAGCTTCCCGCCTGCGCCTTCGCCCGTCGATGCGGCGGACTGGGATCGGCTACGGAAGCGGTTCGCCGGATTGTTGGACGATTTCACGGCGCTGGCGAGATCATCGCGGCGGGAACTCGAACGTCAGGTCGAGAGCGTGCACGAGGGCGATACGAAAATCGCCGGAACGCGGGAAGCCGTACTGTGGCAGATGGTGGCGCACAACAGCTATCACGTGGGACAGATCGCGATGATCAGGCGGGCACTGGGAGCGTGGCCGCCGCGTGCGGGCGGGGATAGCTGGTAGAGGCGTTCACGCATGTGCGATCACGCGTCTGCGGTATCCTGATGGCTGACGGCTCCTCAATGCTCTCCGATTCCACCATCCTTAAGCACCTCGCGCGCCAGCCCAAGCGCTCTGCCGGATTCAAACAACTCGTGCGTGAATTAGGGTTGCATGGCGACGATCGCCGCGAACTCGACGAGCGCTTGCAGAAACTGGTCGCCAGCGGTGTGCTGGTCTCGGTCAACTCTGATCACTACGCTCTGCCACTGGCCGCCTCCGATAAGAATCTGGTAGCCGGGCGCCTCACCATGCATCGCGATGGATTTGGCTTCGTTATCCCTGACGCGAACGCGCTCAGCCCGCAGATGAAAGCGCGCATCACCGGCGATATTTTTATTCCACCACATCTGATTGGCAATGCCATGCATGGCGATCGAGTGCTGGTGGACATCAGCAACGTGCGTCCCGATGGCCGCGCTGAAGGGCGGATTGTGCGTTCTGTGGGGCGAGCGCACTCCACGGTGGTCGGCATTTTTCACTACGGCAGCCGCAATAACTATGTGAAGCCGATCGACACGAAGATCACGCAGGAGATCGTGATTCCGGCGGGGATGGAGTTCCCGGAATCCTCTGCGCCCCCTGCGGCCTCTGTGGTTGAGGGGTCTGAATCTCAACCACAGAGGGCACGGGGGACACAGAGGAAAACGAAATCGGTGGATCGCGTGCTGGGTGCTGAGGCTGCACGCCGCGCCGAATGGGACAATCTGGAGGGCGTGGCCGTCGACGTTGAGATCACCGACTGGCCTACGGCTACGCAGAATCCGCGCGGACGCGTCATCGAAATTCTCGGCCGCGAGGATGATTTCGGCGTCGACGTGGAAATCACCATCCGCAAATTTCACCTGCCGCATCATTTTCCGGCGGAGACGCTGCAGGAGGCGCAAGATACACCTGCGATCATTTCGGAACCTGAGCTGCGCCTTCGCCGCGATTTCCGCGCGCTGCCGATCGTTACCATCGACGGCGAAACCGCACGCGACTTCGACGATGCTGTGCTCGTGCGCATGCTGGCGAACGGCAACTTCGAGTTGCAGGTGCACATTGCCGATGTGGCGCAATACGTGACGCCCGGTTCGGCGCTTGACCAGGAAGCGCGACTGCGCGGCACAAGCGTTTATTTTCCCGACCGGGCTGTGCCCATGCTTCCTTTGGAACTCTCGACCGATATTTGCAGCCTTCGGCCAAAGGTGGACCGTCTGGTCCAATCGTGCATCATGGAGATCGATCATCGCGGCGAAATTGTGGGCTACGAATTGTGTGAAGGCGTGATTCGCTCGGCGGAACGCATGACCTACACGGCGGTCAATGCCGTGCTGGAAGGCGATGGAGCTGCGCGCGAACGTTACGCGCCGTTGATATCAACCTTTGAACTGATGCGCGACCTGGCTTTGATCCTCAATGGCAAGCGCAAGCGGCGCGGCTCGATTGATTTCGACCTGCCCGAACCCGTGATCGAGTTCGACGAACTCGGTCTGATGAAGAGCATCACGCGCTCCGAGCGCAACATCGCGCATCGCCTGATCGAAGAATTCATGCTGTCGGCTAACGAATGCGTAGCGCAGTATTTGGAGTCGAGGCGCATCGCGTCGTTATACCGGATTCACGAAAAACCAGACGCCAAGCGGGTTTATGATTTCGAGGTCATCGCCGCGACATTCGGATATTCGCTGGGTGTGGGCTCGCTGCCGATTCATCGCGTGCAACTCAAGACCGACCGCCGCGCCGCCTACGGCACGGGAAAGCGAGTGCGGGAGATCGAGATTCCAAAAGACGTTCACATCACGCCGCGGATGTATCAGAAGTTGACCGAGAAAATTGCGGGCAAGCCAGAGGAGCGCATTCTGAGTTACCTGATGCTGCGCTCGCTCAAGCAGGCGCGCTATTCGGAAGAGAATCACGGCCACTTCGCGCTGGCCGCGACGAGTTACACGCATTTCACTTCCCCGATCCGGAGATATCCGGACTTGATTGTGCATAGAATTTTGAAGAGCGTGCTGCGGGAAGAGGCTGGCGCAGCAGAAAAGCTTTCGCACACCTCAGCGGCTAAAGCTGCTTCTGATCCAGAAGCCCGAGCGGCGCGGCTGGAAGCCGCGCCCTTTCAAAGCAGG
>Ga0070733_10003961_pt1 | contig 10014 bp, 10 predicted proteins | sample Coa_R1_9_FD_66450 | JGI IMG/M metagenome (GOLD analysis project Ga0070733, IMG submission 66450) | Surface soil microbial communities from Centralia Pennsylvania, which are recovering from an underground coalmine fire - Coalmine... | ecosystem: Environmental > Terrestrial > Soil > Unclassified ... | reverse complement strand
TGCTGTACCCCCAATACCGCTTCAGCGGCGTCAGCAAGTCGGCTTCTGAGCTCATAGGCAAAGTATAGGCTGAGGCGAACATCAGGAGAAACTGAATGTCAGATTTTCAATTGAAAGTCCTAGAAGAGAACTACCGCGTGGTCCCCCGTGGTAAAAGTTTTTGAATTCCATACCGAGCCTCCGGATAAGCCTTCGCAAACACCGCCCCAGTCACCCCAATCACGAAAAAGCACAACACGCTCCCCTCCGGACCAACCATCCCTCCCGTGAGCCACCTCGCCCCGTGAAACGATGAACTCAGCAGATGTCCCGGAAACATCGTCCCGCTATCCGGCACTGAATAAAAAAAAGTTTCTCCCCAATCCCACGCCGCATGAAAGCCCACCGCAAACCACAAGCTGCCCGTGCGCCGCAGCGTCAGGCAAAAGAAAAATCCAATCACCACCACCGCCAGCAACCCCGGCCACTGCTCGCCTTCATTCCGGATGTGAATCACTCCAAACACACACGACAGCACCACCGCAGCCGGCCAAAACCCCATCACCCGCGTCAAAGTAAATTGTGTATATCCGCGCAATAAAAATTCTTCAAAGAATCCGACCAACAAAAACATCGCTGCCCAGAACCCCGCAAACTTCACCACGCGCACTCCATGCAGCGCCAAATGTCCCAGATCGAAAACTCGCAAGCCATACATCAAAGTCATCAACAGAGTAATGCTGGCAAACCCCCACACCGCGCCCACCCAAAACAATTTCCCAAACGCCTCCGCTCCCGGAAGCCCATACCCTCCCCAAGTTCGCCCTTCCACTCTCGCCAACAACAATGCCGGAATCACCGCCGCCAAAAATAACCCCAACTCCTGCAGCAGCATCGACCACAGCCCGTCCGCACCCAACTCCAGCGCCCCCGCCCACCGGAGCGCGAAGTATTGCAGCGCATAAAACATCGCCACATAAAACGCAACGCCCCATCCTGCCCTCAACCCGCCCGGATCAAAAAACACCGTCCGAACATACGACCCCTGCACCGCAAACTCCGGCCCCGCATCCCCCCGCGAGACTATCTCTTCCCGCCTCTCTTCGTGCACCTTAGTGTCCTTTGTGGTGAAAGCTTGTGGTAGCCCTACAGTTTGAAAACATCCAGGCGATCCTATCTTCTGACGTCATCCCGAAGGCCCGCGTTTTTACCAGCGGGCCGAGGGATCTCCTCAGCACACCGCCTCCTTATCAAACTGCCGTAGCCACCAACCTCTTCGCCTATTTCCGCAAACAGCCCCGCTCATGGTAAAACACTCGGCTCACCCTTATGACCGGATTTTTCACCCGCCAACGCTTCGGCCGCCCTCAATTTCTCGCCGGATCCCTGCTCCTTCTCTTCCTGGCGCAAGCAATCTGGCTCATCCATTCGGAGTTAATTCATTCCGAGTCGCCTTCTTCCGAACCCAGCGCGCTCGGCGCCTCCGAACAAGCCCGCATCTCTGCCGGCTGGCGTCAAATTCACGGTGGCGGAATCGCCGGCGCCCCATTTCCCGACGCTCCGGGTTCCTTGCCCATGGAAGTCTCCCGCGATGACGCCGGCTTCGATACCGAACACTCCCCACTCATCCCGCTCGTCACCGCAGTCCCGTTGCTCGCCTGGCCGCGAAGCCTGCAAACCACCGCGCAAAACTGGCGCTGGCTTCCGCGCCTTCCATTCCTCGCCTTCGGCGTCTTCCTCGGCGCATCGCTCTGGTACGTCGCCCGCCGCCTCTGCGGCAACACCGGAGGCTTCCTCGCCCTCACCCTTTACTGTTTTTCTCCCGCCATCCTGCAAGCCACTGCCGTCTGGCACGCCGAACCAGAAATCCTCGCCGCCTGGGGTTCTTTCGGCGCAATCTTCACCGCCATCGCCGTCGCCCACACCCTCTACGCTCCGCGCGAAGTCATCCTCTGGAACTGGCGTCGCATCGTCCTCCTCGGTATCTCCCTCGCCATTTCCGTCGGATCCCAGTTCTCCATGATCGTTGTCGTCCCCATCGCACTCGCGTTCCTGCTCTATCTCGCACCTATCCGCCGTGGCGCGGCTCTCATCATCTGGATCGCCGCATCTCTCCTGGCCCTCATCATCCTATTCGCCACATATTTCTTCCACGTCCACACCTTTATCGATGCCCTGCATCACGCCTCTTTCTGGGGAGCCACCTGGCGCAGCTTCACTATTCTTTCCGTCTATCGCCAGGTCGCGTCGCTCATGCTGCGCGCCTGCCCGGCCTTCGCACTCCTGCTTCCCGCCGCCATTGCAACCTACCTGGCGTGGCCGCGCACTCGTTACTTCGGCAACACCGCTCCAATGTTAGTCGGACTCTTCTTCACCGCTCTCGGCATCGCCCACCCCCACGTCGCCGGTGCCGGCTTCCTTCTCGCCTCCGTCCCCTTCCTCTTCATCTTCGTCTCCGGCGTCCTCGCCGACCTCATGGAAACTCCCTACCGCTCCCTCGTCACCGCCTGCGTCTGGGGACTAGTAGGAGCCTATATCCTCTGGAGCCTTCTGGCCCTGTCAAAAATCCCCCAAGGCTGAGACTAAATATTGGTACCCGTGCTTCCCCGTGCGACCCTGGGGTTAAAGGTCTTGGCCTTGAGCCCGTAACAATTCTCTACAATTCCCGCGCATCTCTTCCCCATCCCCGACGTTCTAATCCAGTAGTAGTCCCTCTTTTGGAGGTGCGCCATGACGTACCCATTGGAGTATCATAGTTTCGTGAATCGCCCCACGCGACGCTCGATTCCACTTTCGCTCGCGCTATGTACAGCGCTTCTCCTTGTCAGCAGCGCCGTCGCCCAAATCGGCAGCATGAACTCCGGGTCAGCGAATTCCAACTCAGGACATTTCGCCAGCGTCGCGCCGCCCACCGCTTCGGTAGCCCCTCGCACCGGCCCCGTAGCTCCACCTACCGGAGCATTCGTCCACAACGGCTACATCGCGAATTCCGGCCTCACGCTTTCTACGCGCACGCCGCACTCTCCAACCGGCTCCCACGGCAATGGCAATGAACATCGCCCGCACCACACCGCCAACGGCAACGCCTATTACCCCTACGTTTACGCGCTGCCCGTGCCCTACGCCCTCGATGTGAGCGCCGCCGATAACGACGACAATAATAATGACGATGACGACGACGCCAACTACCAGGGCGGACCAACCATCTTCGACCGTCGCGGCTCCGGCCCCGATTCCTACATTCCTCCATCCTCCGACGGCCCAGCCCACGACCCGACACAAAGCGCCGCCGCAGCCGACGCTGACGAACCGCCTCAGCCTCCCACAACCCTCGTCTTCAAAGACGGACATCAAATCGAAGTCAACAACTACGCCATCGTCAGCCAGATCCTCTATGACCTAACCCCCGGCCATGCCCGCAAAATCGCTCTAGCCGATCTTGACCTCGTCGCCACGCAAAAACAAAATGACGATCGCGGCATCGTCTTCCAACTCCCCCCGCTCTCGCAGGCCAACTGACATGAACCTTGCCTCCGTATGGCATGAACTCGTGTGGCGCGGACACTCCTGTCCGCGAAACGCATACAGCAAAGCAGCTCTCGCAGGAAATCCCTGCCGCGTTCTAGCCCTTACCGCCGTGCTCATGATCGCCCCGTACGCCGCAGCTCAGAGAGCTTCCTCTGGAGCCCACGCCTCCGCGGCCCACCCCACCACCGCCCGCGCGTCTCTCCGCGCGCCCACGTCACCCGCACATGCCCCCCGCGCCCGCAGCGGATATCCCTTCGCCTCACGCCGCTCTTCTCCGCTCACTTCGCCACTCACGTCCCTCCCATTCCCGTTCCTTGCTGACAACTTCAATCCCGATGACATCTACTCCTCCGGATATCCCGTCTCCTCCGACCCGCCTCCATTTTTAATGCAGGCCATGCAGCAATTCGCCGGTGCGGGCCTAGGTTCCATGGGACAAAGTTCTATAGGAAAGGCGCTCAGCGCCTCGGAAAATCATCAGCCGTCCTCCAGCGACCCATTGATGATCGAACTCAAGAACGGACAATATGTTCGCGTCAACAACACCGCGATCGACGGCGAAGCCCTGCCACTTAAGCTGGCGCCGGATCACTCACAACCACCTTCCGCTCACCCGCCAACGATTGCCGCGACCAGCTCCCAACCACTACCGGCCGCAGTTCTGATCTTTCGCGACGGCCACAGCGAAGAAGTCCACGACTACACCATCGCCGACGGCATTCTCTACGCCCGCGGCGACTATTACACCGACGGCTACTGGAACAAAAAAATCGCACTCGCAACTCTAAATGTCCCCGACACCCTCCAAGCCAACACGACCCGTAACGTAAACTTCGTCCTCCCCTCATTACCAAACGAAGTCGTCACGCGCCCATAAGAGACTTAATGTAGGGACAGCCGCCCCCGGCTGTCCGTCGAGCGAAGCTCGAGACCAACCCGACCACATCGGCGCAGACTCGAACTCCCCTACTGCACCGGCGGCACCTTAACCTTATTCGCCCGGCAATCCTTCAAATTCTGGCAAGCCACCGCCTTCAGATCCTTACCCATGCACACCGACACCGCCGTCAAGTAATTATTCCCGCAACTCACCGTCATATCCTGCGCTCTCAATTGCGGATTCGCCTCCACAAACGCATCCTTCACATCCGCCGGAGCAATCAACAACTGCTGCGACGTCCCGGAAAACTTCGCCGGCACATGTATCGACGTAAACGCCTGCCGCACCGTCTTGAAATAGTCGTCCGCATCAAGACCGCTACACGTTCCATGCTTTGCCCATTCATGCGCCACCAGACTGGGATCGGGCATGATGTCCGTCATCGTCGAAGGATCGGCCAACCCCGGCGCGGTCGAACAAGTCTGCGGCCACCCTCCACTCGTATACTGCGGCCACAACCCATGCACCACAAACCCAAAATGTTTCCCCTGGCACTCCGGACTGTCTCCATGCCCATGGCAAAATTCCGGCGCCCACGAAAGCGTCAGAAGGTAATAATCAAACTGCCCCGGCGTCCCCGCCTGCCCCTGCTCTTGCCCACCGCGACTGTGATGATGCGACGATTGCGCCTGAACTCGCCCGAGCAAACATCCCGCCAACGCCAGGATCACGCACATACGAATTATTTTCATGACCAACCTCCACCTTCGGCGACATTCTAACTCAGAAAATAATGTAGGGACCGCCCTCGGCTGCGGTCGAGCGAAGCTCGACTGTTTTCTGTTGAGTGCTGCTCATGCCTTTGGGTGGCGCAACGCTTTCAGCGCTGCGATTAACCCTTCAAAGTTTTTCAACCTAAGCTTCGGGCTCTACCTCGCCTCAAAAAACCTCTTGATCCCCTCCCAATACCTCCTTACCACATCCTCCGTCCGCAAATGCCCGCCGCGCCTCACCGTCTTCAGCGCCACTCCCGTCTCCTCCGCAAACCGCACGCTGCCTTCATACGGCACATACGGATCGTCCATCGCATGCACAATCATCACCTTCCCCGCATCGATCTCCGCCCGCCGCGCCCACGGATTATAAAATTTCCCACCCCGCAACTTCTCCCAATCCGCGTCCGACAACCGATACCCATTCCCAAACGCCTCGCGAATATAAGCCGCATAATTCTCCTCGGACGTTTCCACCTTCTCCGAGCGATCCAGAATCCCCCAATCCGTCACCGGACAATTCGCCACCACTTTATTCACCCGCGAATCCAGCGAACACAAAATCGCCGCCGCCCCGCCAAAACTTCCTCCAATCACAAAAATCTCATCCGGCTTCAGAGCAAACTTCCTCCCAAACGCGCTCTCCACCAGCCCGCGAGGCAACTCCTCGATCACATCCAAAACATCCTCATGCGGCGACCGCCGCAAAAATTCGCCCCCACTCTCCCACGCCCCGCGATACCGCGGATACACCACCCAAAATCCCCGCCCCGCCAAAAATTCGCACAACCCCTGCTTGCGCGGAATCGAGGGCATCCCGTCACACAAAATAATGACTCGCGCTTTCTTGCGCACCCTTACCGGCGGCAAAAACTCCGCCACGATTTCTTTCTTGAATCGCGTCCGAAACATCATCTTGAAGTCCCGCGTCTTTGGGTGGCGCAGCGCCTGAGCGCTACGATCAAAATCTTATCAAAGGGAACCGAGGCTTTAGCCTCCGGGCGAGCCATGGCGTCACTTAGAGTGGCTAGCCAGTCGACCAGGGTAACCTTCGCGGCTGGGTGCTCACTGGCGTATAATCGCTCTGTGCTTACCGACGATGACAAGCTTTGGATCACGGAGCGTCTTGAAAAGCTCGAGACTTCTCTGCTGACCGAATTTCACAAGTGGGCATCTCCCGTGGAATTACGCCAGCGCAGCCACGCCGCAGCCCTGCGCGCCCATGACGCCGAAATGGAAGCCATGTCAGACCTCGAAGGACGTTAATCTCTCAGATTCTGCGCCTTTGGATGGCGCAGCCGCTTCAGCGCTGCGATTAAGCCCCCAATTTCCTAACCCGGGGCGGGCTGGCTCTCTACTGAGAATGCAGCCAACGGTAACTGGCGAAAATACCGAGGAGACACGAGCAGGCTAGACCGGCAAGGATTGCCCAATAGAGTACAAGAAGCATGAGCGGAAGCAAGGTCGCGCGAAAGGGCCAGATCGTTGGGAACCATTTGGGCGTCTCCGTCTCCGCGGCAGCCCCGATGCTGATTTGATCGTTTAGGAAGGGCTGCCACACTGCCGAGAAGACGTTTGGTAGGTTCTCCCGCGTGAAGAAGTCACTGTGTCCGAACTGCGGCGCACACACCTGTGTAATATCAGGACCTGGGTTGAAGCCCCTTTTCCCGGACGGTCCGGAGTCCGGTATGAACAACTGTGCAATCCCGGAGAGGGAATCGCGGCTGCCATAATGGTTCAGGACAGCCTCCACTTGCCCTCGGACAAGCAGCTTGCCCCAGTCGAAGTCGGGACGCAGGATGCTACCCGTCAGGATGACGCGCCCAACTTTTAAGGACGGATACTGCTGCAGTGCGTGCCCAATTAGCCACGTCCCTAGGCTGTGCGCCACGATATCTGGTCTTCCAGCAAAGCCATTGCCCCCGGCATCCCCGGCTAAAACCTGGATCTTAGCGATCAGTTTGTTCACCTTTCGATCCAAAGAAGGCCGCCAGATTGCACCCGGTCTGACCAATCCGTACTTGTAGATCGCAACCGGTACGCTCCGGCCATATGCGGTTGACACTCGCCAATTGAATTCTTCCTGCCATGCCCCACGCGTGTTCATCCCGTGAAGGGCGAGAACCCAAGCCACATCTCTGGTGCGTGGGGCATCAAAGACAAACACCTTTTTTGTCCGCACGCCGCCATACTCAACGAATTGCTGGTGGCAATTCGCGCAAGTCTCAGCCTGCGCCTCTTCATTGCTCAGAACGAATCTGCAGTTTGGGCATTGCAGCACCGATTTTGGCTTGAGGGGAGAAACTGACCGGAGAAGATTTTCTGCTTCTTCTTCGGAGCGGTTAGTCTCAGAAGCTAGGGTGTCAGCTGAAACCTCGAACGGTCCACCACTGGCGAATAGGGACTTGAGTGCCTCTATTAGCGCGGCATCGTGGGAGCGTTCCAGGCGCTCCCAGTCGATTTGGCTGTGAGTCATACGCTAGCGGCAATCAGGCCCAATACGTCCCACACATGAGCTGCCGTCATTTGGGACGCAATCTTAACTCTGCGCTGGTTACCGTACATCTGAAGCCTTACCTTGCGCCCCCCGCCGCCGTTCGCTGTCGGAACTACGAACGTCCCGTGCATCCCCGTGAAGCTGCTTAGGCGGACGGCGCGGCGTGCATCCCGCACTGGCGTTGAGTCTTGGTAACTTGATTCTACGGACTGAATTCCAAACTCGACGTACGCCTCCCCGCTGTTCAGACGGGTGGAGTGTGCCGTGACGGTGTTATCATTAAGCGCCCGAGCGTCAAGAGTTTTTATGGCTTTTGCTATTGCAAACGGCTCAAACTCGTCGAAGCGCCACAACCGACCTACTGTCGTCTTGATTTTTTCGAGTGCGTTCTTGTGCTCTTCCTCCTCGACAGCGACCTGAAGGAAGGCCGCAGCTAGCCCGTCGAACGGACGCACCTCGAATCGCGTGACCAGCCGATCTCCCCTCATCCGGCTAGCTCGGAACTCATAGGTATCTCCGTCGATTTCTTCGCGATAATCCTTCGTTTTGTCACGAACCCAAAGTTCCGAGCCCTTGTGCCAGACAAACCGAAGCACTCCGCTTTCAAAAGAGATGCCTGTTAGCGTGTGAGATACTGGGTACTCTAGGGATGTTTGTGAGTCCCATTCCCTCGAAAATCCGGCTGCCTTAATCTTCGATGCGATCTTTTCGGGGTCGCTCCAGATGGGATCTCTGCGTAAAGTCTTTGAGACGTTAAAGAGGTAAATGTGCTGGTTGCCCCATCCCTCAACCTCATTGAGCCAAGTGTCTATGTGTTCCCTACGCAGCTCGCCTTTGTCGACGGCAGCGATCAAATTTGTTTCAAACTCAGCCTTCGTAGTGCCGATCTTGATGCCTCGTGATCTCAACAGTTCCTTGATAAATACATTCCCCTGCGCAATGACGACGTTCTTAACTAACCTGATCAGCGCATCCTTCTCCGCGGGCAGCGGCGATTCTTGGAATCGAACTACCATGTGGCTTACCTCTCATTTCTTTGCCCGCCGCGGAGTCGTTTGGCCCGAATACAGCCGTCATTCTAGTGTTACTTACTGCTTTCTGCCTTCGCACTTCCGTTTTTGCGGGCCTTCGACCCGGTTTTAGCCAAGATTGCACTAAATTCGAAAATGGGAAAGTAACCAAATGGACATGTCCAAGAGTAATAACTATCGCAATGCAAAATCCACAGCGGCAAGTAGCGTGATACAATATCCCCTGGCCCGAGCCAAGCTAACCACCTGTAAATGCAATTGGATAGCAAAAATCGCAAATTGCGACAAAGCCTCCATTGTGGCGAAGAAAGGTTCAGCTAAAAGCTAACAGCCAACTTCATGCCTGACGATCAAAATCCCGAACTCCCCCTGACCCCACCCCCCGGCGGCGACGGCCCTACCGGCCCCGGCGCGCTGCACATTCAGCCCGTCAACATTGAAGACGAGATGAAGAAGTCGTATCTCGATTATTCAATGTCGGTAATTATCGGCCGCGCTCTGCCCGATGTCCGCGACGGACTCAAGCCCGTTCACCGCCGCATTCTCTACACCATGCAGCAAATGGGTCTCCATCCCAATCGTGCCACGCGCAAGTGCGCCCGCATCGTCGGAGACGTCATGGGCAAGTACCATCCCCACGGCAACCTCGCCGTCTATGACGCTCTCGTCCGCCTCGCGCAAACCTGGAGCCTGCGCTACCCGCTCATCTTCGGTCAGGGAAATTTCGGCTCCGTCGATGGCGACCCGCCCGCCGCCGATCGTTACACCGAAGCCAAACTCGCCGCAGTTTCCACCGCACTCCTCGAAGATCTCGATAAAGAAACCGTCGACTTCCGCCCCAACTACGATGGCAGCGAAGTCGAGCCCGACGTTCTTCCCGCCCGCATCCCCAACCTCCTCATCAACGGCTCCGACGGAATCGCCGTCGGCATGGCCACAAAAATTCCGCCGCACAACTTAACCGAAATCATCGACGCCACCATCACCCTCGTCAACAATCCCAACGCCCAGCTCGCCGAAATTCTAAAATTCGTCCAGGGACCAGACTTTCCCACCGCCGGCATCATCCACGGTCGCAGCGGAATTTTTGAAGCCTACCGCACCGGCCGCGGCCGCTTCATGATGCGCGCCAAAGCCGCCATCGAAAACGTCACCAAAGATAAACAAGCCATCATCGTCACCGAAATTCCCTATCAGGTAAACAAAGCCGTCCTCGTCAAACGCATCGCGCAACTGGTCAACGACAAGGAAATCGAAGACATCTCCGACGTGCGCGACGAAAGCGATCGCGACGGCATGCGCATCGTCATCGAACTCAAGCGCGGC
>Ga0070733_10003960_pt1 | contig 10014 bp, 8 predicted proteins | sample Coa_R1_9_FD_66450 | JGI IMG/M metagenome (GOLD analysis project Ga0070733, IMG submission 66450) | Surface soil microbial communities from Centralia Pennsylvania, which are recovering from an underground coalmine fire - Coalmine... | ecosystem: Environmental > Terrestrial > Soil > Unclassified ... | reverse complement strand
ATAAAACTGGATTTCCCCCTGTAGAGCGTAAAGCCTAAAGCGTAAAGCAAAGAGCAAGGAAAGTGTTTAGTGTTGTTTAACTACCAGAAATATATTACAATCTATGTTTTACAAAAAAAAGGTCCATGGATTTTTGCATCGGGTATTAAGCATTTAGCGTTACGCTTTGAGCGTTACGCTTAGAAGAGAGTTGGGCCGCCTGAAGATGCCGGTTTCTTTCCCAAATGCTCATAAGCTTTCGCGGTTGCTTCTCTTCCGCGCGGAGTGCGCATGAGAAAACCTTCCTGGATCAGAAAGGGTTCATACACGTCTTCGATTGTACCGGATTCTTCACCGACGGCAGTTGAAATGGTGTTAAGCCCTACAGGGCCACCTTTGAATTTTTCTACAATGGTAGAAAGAATGCGGTTATCCATTTCATCCAGGCCATGTTCGTCTACATTAAGCGCTCGCAGGGCGTGTTTGGTAATACCCATATCGATGATCCCGTTGCCGAGCACCTGGGCGAAATCACGAACTCTTCTCAGCAAACCATTGGCGATACGCGGAGTGCCGCGACTCCGTCTGGAAATTTCGGCGGATGCATCAGAGGTTATTTTTGTATTCAGAATAGCGGCGGAGCGCATAATAATTTTCTGAAGCGTTACGTGGTCATAATACTCAAGCCGGGATTTAATGCCGAAACGTGATAACAGCGGTGCTGTGAGTAACCCGCTTCTCGTGGTAGCTCCAATCAGTGTGAATGGATTGAGACTGAGCTGAATACTCCGTGCATTGGGACCGGTGTCAATCATGATATCCAGCCGGTAGTCTTCCATAGCAGAGTATAGGTATTCTTCAACCACGGTACTCAAACGATGTATCTCATCGATGAACAAAACATCCTTGGGCTCCAGATTGGTTAGCAGTCCGGCCAGGTCCCCAGGCTTTTCAATAACGGGTCCTGATGTTTCCTTTATCTGCACACCGAGTTCATTGGCGACTATCCGGCTCAGCGTTGTTTTCCCAAGACCAGGAGGTCCGTGAAAAAGTATGTGGTCAAGTGCTTCGTCTCTTTGTTTGGCAGCTTTGATAAAAATGAGCAGATTTTCAATAAGCTGCGGCTGACCGGAAAAATCGCGGATGGCCGATGGCCTTATGCTGTTCTCAAATTCTTTGTCAGGTGCTCCGACAGACGAAGTAGCCTGCAGGTTGGGATTTGCCATAAAGTAAAAGTAACATAAAACCATAAAGCATGTAGTCTTTCTCTGAAACTTCAGGTTGACCGGCAAATGCATGACGGCTTTTTCTTAAGTTTGAATTGTAGTATTCATTTATTCTGCTTCAGAATAAAATCATCTGGTTTTTATCCGATTATGACCAATCCTTATATATCACTGATGAAAACAGCCTGGCATTATGCCAGGCATCAAAAAAAACAATATTTACTGGTCTATTCTTTATTTATACTTGCCAGCGCCGTTGTCGCCATGAATCCTTTATTGTATGGCTGGTTCATTAATGCGTTACAAAAAAATGGTATGGGGATGATTCGCTATGCATGGATATACGGACTTGCATTTCTTGGATTAAAACTTATGGAGTGGGGATTTCATGGGCCTGCCCGAATTGTAGAACGTCGTCTCGCATTCAACCTCAGCCGGAATTTTTTGCAGGAACTATACCATCAAACTCTTCACCTGCCGGTAAAGTGGCATCAGGATCACCACAGCGGCGCCACGATTAATCGTATTCGTAAGGCATATGAGGCTTTGAAGGAATTTTTCGAGAACGGATTTTTATACCTCTATGCAATTACTAAATTTTTCTCTTCATTTATTGCGATGCTTTTCTTCTCTCCTTTATATGGTGGAATAGGTGTTCTGCTGGGTGCATTTACGGTATGGGTCATATTTAAATTTGACAAGCCATTTGTAAAAGCAGTTGATGAAACAAATGAAAAGGAGCATGTCGTATCAAGTACACTATTCGACAGCGTTTCGAATATTCATACCGTCATTACGCTGAGACTGGAAAAAAGAATGGAAAGCGGATTGATGAATAAAGTAAAGGATATATTCAATCCTTTCATGCGCACTGTGCGGATCAATGAATGGAAATGGTTTATTGCAGATACATTGGTTACACTCATTTATGTAATTACGGCCGTTGGATATGTGTATCAGCACACAGGCCCGGGCAAAGTATTTATGGCAGGTAATCTGGTTGCATTACTCGGATTCGTTACTCAGTTCACCAGTGTCTTCCACGATATAGCCTGGCAGTACACACAGATCGTGCAGTACAATACGAACGTGCAAACCGCGCGATTCATTTCCCGGGATTTTAAGAAACAGCATCTTCCGGACGACGCGCCGGAGTTACCTGAAAAATGGAAGTCTATTGCAATCAACGGCCTGAATTTTTCTCACAAAGAATCTTTTTCCACTGTTGAAAAAGCGCAGAGCCTGCATGATATTCACCTTCAGATTGTCAGAAGAAAACGGATCGCATTGATCGGAGAAAGTGGTAGTGGTAAAAGCACATTAATGGCATTACTCAGGGGACTGTATGATCCACAACCGGGAGCAGCAATAAAAGTAGATGGCGTGAATACAGAGATTGGCAGCATTGCCGAAACAATCACCCTGTTTCCCCAGGAACCTGAAATTTTTGAAAATACCATTGAACATAATATTACTCTGGGGCTTCCTTTTGAAGAAAAGGAAATTCTGGAAGTTTGTGATACGGCCCATTTCACTGAAGTATTGAAACAGCTACCGAAAGGACTGCAGTCAAATATTATGGAAAAAGGCGTTAACTTATCAGGTGGTCAAAAGCAGCGGCTGGCACTTGCCCGCGGTATACTGGCTGCCAAAAGCAGTGATATCATTTTATTGGATGAACCGACAAGCAGCGTAGATCCGAAGACAGAAATACAGATCTATGAAAAACTTTTTGAAGAATGCAGGGACAAGGCAGTCATATCAAGTCTTCACCGTCTATACTTACTAGATTATTTTGACTATGTATACGTATTGCAGGCGGGGCGTATTGCTGCTGAAGGGAGTTTTGAAGATTTGAAAAAAACAAGCTCTGTTTTTCTTGAATTGTGGAAACATCAGGAGGAGAAGCGTAAAGCTTAGGGCTTTCGAACGCTTCTCCCTCTGGCACCCAAATTGATTCTTTAGATAAAATTGTAAAGATGAAAATTGGAATTATTTGGATTGAATAAAATCAGCTAATAATTTCATTCGGTAATAAAGATTACTCATCATCAGAGAAATATTATTCCGGACATCTTTTACGGAACCCTGGTTCATTTTTTTGATATTTCTTAATTCAACTATCTTCTCGTCTATTTTATCAACCAGTTTCTCTGTAGTCCACCCTGCATATTTTTTGTTTCTTTCATCATAGATCACAGAGATATGAATAGTGCCTGCTTTCAGTTTCCTGAATGAAAAATTTTCATTGATTGCGGCCTGGATCGCATCCCGGCTTAGAAGGTCAATCATGGTGTCGTATGGAGACTGGTTAAAAAACCCGTTTTTAAATACATTCAGATTGTCCCGCAACTCAATGATGAGTTGTTTTTTACGTATATCGCTTGTTTTCGATTTTTTGTATAAAAAAGCGAGCAGTTCTTTTAACGGTGTAATACTGGTATTCAGCCACTCCATCTTATAAATATATAAATTACATGATTACCCGGCCTTGGAAACAGACCGGGAGAAAATCCAAATTACTAAATTATTTAGTTGCATCTGCGTTTGATTTTGTCTTTTTTCATGATTGTGAATCAGTATTTTAGGTTGAAATAAAGTAAAATTCATTTGAAGTCTACTTAATCAATAGAGAATGGATATATTTGCATTCTTCTATTTGAATTTTTAATATTTAAACCTTTCAAAAATGAGTTTACGTTTAGGGGATATTGCTCCGAACTTTAAGGCCAGAACATCTTCTGGTGAAATTGACTTTTATGATTATCTCGGTAACTCCTGGGGTATTTTGTTTTCACACCCTGCAGATTATACGCCTGTCTGTACAACTGAACTTGGAAAAACAGCAGCGCTGAAGGAAGAATTTGCAAAGCGCAATGTGAAAGTACTGGCACTTAGTGTAGATACCCTGGATCGTCATCATGGGTGGATCGACGACATTAACGAAACACAAAAGGTCAATGTCGATTTTCCGATCATTTCTGATGATGACAGAAAAGTAAGTACACTATATGATTTCATACATCCGAATGCTTCCGCAACCGCAACTGTTCGCTCGCTGGTTGTAATCGGTCCGGATAAAGCAGTGAAACTGATCATTACATATCCTGCTTCGACCGGAAGAAATTTCCAGGAAGTTTTACGGGTAGTGGATTCCCTGCAATTAACCGCTAATTTCAGTGTAGCCACCGGCGCAGACTGGAAAGAAGGCGAAGATGTGATTGTTGTTCCGGCCGTTTCCACTGAAGATGCCATTAAGAAATTTCCAAAAGGCGTTAAGGTGGTAAAGCCTTATCTACGGTACACTCCGCAGCCAAATAAATAATTCATGACGTGATACTTCATAAGGCACCTCTCAACGGGGTGCTTTTTTATTTGCTTAAACCCTAACTTCAATGCCGGAATTAAAACAGCTGTTATGAATATACGCCGTTGTCTTTTTACTGTTTCGCTGCTTATTTTTTCGTACTCTTTATCTGCGCAGCGAATAATTATCTACTGTGGAAAACTGATCGATACAAAATCGCTACAGATTCTGAGTGAAATGACAATCGTCGTTGAAGGGAAAACAATTTCGGATGTTCAGAAAGGTTATATGGCTTCTTCTACAAATGACCAGGTAATTGATTTGAAAAACCGAACGGTCATGCCGGGTCTTATCGATTGCCATGTGCATTTGGAAGAGCAGGCGAGTGCCGACCAGGTAAAAGAATTCAGGCAAAATATCGCCGACATTGCTTTTGAATCTGCAGTTTATGCAAAGACAACTTTAATGGCTGGTTTTACAACTGTCAGGGACGTGGGCGGTCATGGTATAAATATTTCACTACGAAATGCCATCCGAAAAGGAATTGTGGTCGGTCCGCGGATATATACTGCTGGCAAAATTATCTCATCAACAGGAGGTCACGGTGATCCAACGGTTGGTTACAGAAAAGATCTGATGGGAGATCCGGGTCCTGTTGACGGGGTGGCAAACGGAAGGGAGGAATGCATCAAAGCCGTTCGGGAACGCTATAAGGAAGGAGCGGATCTGATAAAAATTACCGCATCCGGGGGTGTACTCAGCCTTGAGAAAGATGGATCAGGTCCGCAATTTTCCGAAGAGGAAATCAGAGCGATTGTTGAGACAGCAAAAGATTATGGAATGAAAGTGGCTGCACATGCCCATGGTGCGGAAGCGATCAGGAGGGCTATTCTCGCCGGTGTGTCATCCATAGAACACGGAACTTTTATGGACGATGAAGACATCATGTTATTTAAAAAGTATAATGTGTGGTTTGTGCCCACCATCATCGCCGGCAAATCAGTTGCAGATTCAGCTATGAAGCCGGGATACTTTCCTCCATTGGTCGCACAGAAAGCAACCACCATTGGTCCCCAGCTTCAGGCGACTTTTTCAAAAGCTTATAAGGCAGGCGTAAAAATTGCTTTTGGCACGGATGCCGGCGTATATGCACACGGCAAAAATTGGATGGAAATGGTATATATGAATCAGGCCGGCATGCCACCTATAGAAATATTACGCTCCGCTACCTGGAGTGCTTCAGAACTGATTGGCATAAGTGATAAAGCCGGAAGTATTGAGAAGGGTAAATGGGCCGATATTGTTGCTGTTGAAGGCGATCCCGCAAATGATCTACAGGTGATGGGAAAGATGAAGTTTGTAATGAAAGAAGGAGTTGTCTACAGGAGCGAATGATTTTTTTTTGGTGGTTGGCGGTTGGCGGTTGGCGGTTGACGGATGACGGATGACGGTTGACGGTTGACAGAATTGCGATGCCAAATTACGTATAGCCTTATGCTTTAGGCCTTACGCTTTACGCCTTACGCTTTACGCTTTACGCTTTTATCCAGCTGGCTGATCAGCGCACGCAAATCCTTTGGCATTTCGGCCTCCAGTGTAAAGTATTTTCCATGCATATCAGAAAAAGAAAGCATGGCCGCATGTAACGCGAGACGGTTCAGAATTGGTTTTTCTTCTTCGATTCCTGAATGCTTATAATTTTTTTTCAGGGAAGAAACCAGGAAAGGTTTACCGTCTCCATATAAAGGATCACAGAGAATAGGATGTCCCGTTTCCTTCATGTGTACCCTGATCTGATGGGTACGTCCGGTAAAAAGATTAAATTGAATCAGTGAATACCTTCCAAAATTTTTTACAATTTCATATCCTGTGGATGAAGGTTTACCTTTTCTGTTTACAATCATTGTCCCATTTTTGCCCGGATGTTCCATCATAGGCAATTCAATGACGCCCGAGGCCACGGCCGGGACGCCCCAAACGATTCCAAAATACTTTTTTTCCACCTGGCGCTCCTGGAAAATGACTGAAAGGTATTGATGTGCCGCAGAACTTTTCGCGTACACGATTACGCCGCTGGTTTCCCGGTCCAGACGATGCACTGTAAAAATATTACCATATTTTTCAGCAAGAATGTCTTTAAGAGACGGAGAAGACTGTATTCTGTCGGGAACACTCAGCAAACCTGCCGGTTTATTGAGTGCAATGAAGTCATCGTTTTCAAAAAGTATTTCCGGAAGTTTCATCTTTTAGTTGTCCGTTGACGGTTGACGGATTTTTAACGGTTGCAAGATATCGAGTTTTAGGCTTTCGGCTTTGAGCTTTAGGCCTTAAGCCGAAGGCTTAAGATTTAAGATATTTTAAAGCGCGAATCTCCTTTTCCGTGAGAAAACGCCAGTTGCCTCTTTGCACATTCTTTTTTGTCAGTCCTGCGTACATCACACGGTCGAGTGTTTTTACATCGTACCCGAGCGCAGCAAATATCCGTCGTACGATCCGGTTTTTTCCGCTATGAATTTCCAGGCCGATCTGGGTTTTATCCTTAGGATCGGCATAGGCCATTTCATCAACTTTTGCAATACCGTCTTCCAGTTCCACACCCATCATAATCTTTTCAAAATGCTGTTTGGTAAGCGGTTTATCGAGACCCACATGGTAAATCTTTTTCATCTCATTTTTTGGATGAGATAATTTCTGCGCGAGATCTCCATCGTTGGTAAAAAGTAAAACGCCTGACGTATTGCGATCCAGCCTGCCAATCGGGTAAACTCTTTCTTCAGTGGCCTTGCTGATCAGCTGTTGAACCGTTTTTCTTCCGTGCGGATCTGTAGTGGTAGTAAGAAAATCTTTGGGTTTATTCAGCAGGATATAAATGAAATGGCTTGAAACAGTAACTTTTCTGCCTGCCACTTTCACCGTATCTGTATATAAAACCTTTGTTCCGGGATCGGTTACGACCACACCGTTCACCGTTACTTTTCCTTCTTTCACTAATGTCGCAGCAGCCCTCCGCGAGCTTACTCCGGCATGTGCCACGAACTTATTCAGCGGAAGGACGGCGCCTGGCAGGGGTTCAGAAGCTTTTTGTGAAGAGGTATTTGATTGAGCGGCCGGTTTCGGTGAATTGCCAACACCTGATTTAATACCTGCCCGATGGGAATCAATCATCTTAGGTCTGGCAGCAACCCGGTCAGATCCGGAACCCATGGTGTGGGCACCCGATTTGAGCGAAATGTCCACAGCGCGTTTATTTCTCTTTTCTTCAAAATGTTTTTCAATGCCCTCCTTACGTTCCTTCTTCATCAGTTTTTTTTCCTGACGGAGTTCTTCTTTTACTGCAGCCGGGCTCTTGCGATTAATGAATTTGGAAAAATTATCTGTTTTTCTTTTCATGGCAAAAGTGGTGAGGCGTTTTTATTCGCAAGCTGACCGCAGGCTGCGTCAATATCTTTTCCCCGGCTCCGGCGAAGTCTCGCATTAACTTTATTTTTCTCCAGGTGCTTCATGAAAATGTTTGTCACCGATTCATCCGGTTTGGCGAACAGGGCGTTGGTGATCGGATTGTATTCGATGATATTTACGAGATCGGCTGGCACCTGGCGGTAAATTTTTATTAGTTCGTCAGCATCCTTGAGACTGTCATTGAAATCCTGGAACAGAATATATTCAAACGTTATTTCGTTGCCGGTTTGTTTATAGAAATAATTCAGTGATTCGATGAGCGAACGGATATTATTGGAATCGTTGATGGGCATAATCTCATGCCGTTTCTGATCGTTGGCTGCATGCAGGGAGAGTGCGAGTTTAAATTTCACCTTATCGTCTCCAAGCTGCCGGATCATCTTGGCCACGCCTGCGGTGGATACGGTTATTCTGCGGGGACTCATTCCCAGTCCTTCCGCAGAACTGATTTTGTCGATGGCTTTCAGCACATTCTTATAATTTAACAGGGGTTCACCCATGCCCATAAAAACAATATTACTGAGTCTTTTTTCATAGGTTTTTTCAGATTGCTGGTTTATCAGGACCACCTGGTCGTAGATTTCGTCGAATTCCAGATTTCTTTCCCTGTCCATATAACCGGTCGCGCAGAACTTACAACTCAGGGAGCAACCAATCTGGGAAGAAACGCAGGCTGTTCTGCGTTCGTCAGTAGGGATTAACACACCTTCTACAAAATGATTGTCAAAAGTTTTGAATCTCGTTTTGACCGTTCCATCTGCACTATATTGAGTAGTATCTATGCGAAGAGCGGGAAATGCAAAATCGCTGGCAAGTTTGGCGCGAAGTTCCTTGCTGAGGTTGGTCATATCCTCAAATTTAAAGGCTTGTTTTTGCCATAGCCATTCGTATACCTGAGCGGCCCTGAATTTGGGTTCCCCCAGGTCTTCAAAATATTCCAGTATCTCGGACTTTGAAAGCGTCCGGATATTTGTTTTATCTGTTTTCATGAATCGGCAAAGATACGCAAACAGTATGGGAGTATGGGAGTATGGGAGTGTGGGAGTATGGGAGTATGAGAGTTCGAGATCATGGGCCAACTGGAGGGTGTTAACCTTTGGGCTTTAGGCGTTAAGCGTAAAATGCCGGATATTTGCGCTCATTATCAAAATTCATGAATAAAGTATATGTCATTGACGCTGTGCGCACTCCGATTGGCAAATACGGAGGGGCTCTGGCATCGATCCGTCCGGATGACCTGCTGGCTTATGTGATCAGGACACTGCTTCTCCGCAATGAAAATATAGATCCCGATGCCATCGAAGATGTGATCGCCGGGGATGCAAATCAGGCGGGTGAGGACAATCGGAACGTGGCACGTATGTCAGCATTGATGGCTGGCTTGCCTGTTTCTGTTGCAGGCAATACAGTAAACAGGCTTTGCGCTTCAGGACTGCAGGCTGTGATGGATGCATCCCGTGCCATCATGTGCGGAGAAGGAGATTTATACATTGCAGGAGGCGTGGAGAGCATGTCACGTGCACCCTTTGTTATGGCAAAACCCACATCGGCTTATAGCAGGAAACTGGAAATGGTGGATACCACGATCGGCTGGCGCTTCCCGAATAAATATTTAACCGATCAGTATTATCCTTATTCAATGGGCGAAACGGCCGAAAATGTTGCGGAAAGATGGAAAATTTCACGTACAGCTCAGGATGAGTTTGCACTGGAATCCCAGTTAAAATATTTTGCCGCCCTTTCCTCCGAAAAATGGAACGATGAAATAATAGCTGTTGAACTTGTGCAGGATCAGCTTGTTAGCTGGGTTACCCGGGACGAGCATCCCAGGGAAACCTCTATGGAAAAACTTGCACGCCTCAAACCAGCTTTTAAGAAGGACGGAACAGTAACAGCAGGGAACTCGGCCGGTCTCAATGACGGAGCGGCTGGAATTCTTTTGGCGAGTGAAGATGCCGTAAGAAATTACAATCTTCAACCTCTTGCGAGGGTCGTTTCCATGGGTGTTGCCGGTGTGGATCCTGCCATTATGGGATTGGGCCC
>Ga0070733_10003959_pt1 | contig 10015 bp, 7 predicted proteins | sample Coa_R1_9_FD_66450 | JGI IMG/M metagenome (GOLD analysis project Ga0070733, IMG submission 66450) | Surface soil microbial communities from Centralia Pennsylvania, which are recovering from an underground coalmine fire - Coalmine... | ecosystem: Environmental > Terrestrial > Soil > Unclassified ... | reverse complement strand
TTTCGAGGACGTCGTCGTCAACCTCGCTGTCCTCGATCTCTGATCGGCCTAGTCGGACTGTAACCCAAAATCTCTTCATACGTCCTACCGCTGAACCCAGGACCGCTTAGCCACTCCGCTCAGGATGACAGCAGTCTCAGATTCGAGCCGCTGGCGCGTTCCCACTTCGCCGCATCCACATATACCGCAATGCGGTTTACTCCCGTCAGAGTCGGCGCGAACACATACCAGCGCCGTTCATCCTCTGCGAAATTCAAAAAATATGCTTGACCCTTCACTTCGAATTGCAATTTCAATCTCCCCTGGGTTCAAAACAAACCAAAAGCCGCCACGGACTAGCACGGATTTTCGCGGATGGTCGATCCGTGATGATCCGCGCCAATCCGTGGCCAAAGCAGTCTTGCTTATTTCTTATCCTCTACGTCCACGTACTCGGCGTCGATCACGCCTTCGTCTTTCTTGGCCTGACCATTACCGCCGGCTGAAGGACCGCTCCCCGGCGTTGGCCCCGCTCCCGGCGTCGCCTGCGACTGCGCCGCTTTGTACATCTGCTCGGCCAGCTTATGCGAGGCCTGGGTCAGACGCTCGCGGGCTTTGTCCATGGCTGACTTGTCGCCGCCTTCGAGCGCCTTCTTGGCGTCGGCGATTGCGTTCTCGACGTCGCCGCGGTCCGATCCCGAGATCTTGTCACCCTGCTCTTTCAGCATCTTCTCGACTTGGTAAACCATGGAGTCGAGCTGATTCTTGGCGTCGATCTCGTCGCGTTTGGCCTTGTCTTCCGCCGAGTGCGCTTCGGCATCTTTTGCCATCTGCTCCACTTCTTCTTTCGACAGGCCGGAAGACGAGGTAATCGTGATCTTCTGGTCTTTTTGCGTGGCCATGTCTTTCGCGGTCACGTTGAGAATGCCGTTGGCGTCAATGTCGAACGTCACCTCAATCTGAGGCACTCCCCGCGGAGCCGGTGGAATCCCGGTCAAATGGAACTTGCCCAGCGTGCGGTTCTGCGCCGCCATCGGCCGCTCGCCCTGCAGCACGTGAACCTCGACGGAGGTCTGACTATCGGCCGCAGTCGAGAACGTTTCCGTCTTCTTGGTCGGAATCGTGGTGTTGCGCGGAATCATCGGCGTTGCCACGCCGCCCAGCGTTTCGATCGCCAGCGAAAGCGGAGTCACATCCAGCAGCAACAGATCTTTGACTTCGCCTTTGAGCACGCCGCCCTGAATCGCCGCACCGACCGCGACCACCTCATCCGGGTTAACGCCCTTGTGGGGCTCTTTCCCGAACAATTCCTTGACCAGCGCCTGAATGCGAGGCATACGAGTCTGTCCGCCGACCAGCACCACTTCATTGATCTTGCTGGCATCCACCCCCGCATCTTTCATGCACTGTTTGCACGGCCCAACCGAGCGCTGAATGATGTCTTCCACCATCGACTCGAGCTTTGCCCGGGTCAGCTTCTTCACCAGATGCTTCGGCCCGCTGGCGTCAGCGGTGATGAAAGGCAGATTGATCTCGTGCTCCATCGTCGTCGAAAGCTCGATCTTCGCCCGCTCGGCCGCGTCACGCAGACGCTGCAACGCCATTTCATTGCCCTTGCCCCGCAGGTCTAAGCCTTCATCTTTCTTGAATTCGTCAATCAGCCAATCCACCAGCCGCTGATCGATGTTGTCGCCCCCCAGATGGGTGTCGCCGTTGGTGGCTTTCACTTCGATCACGCCTTCGCCGACTTCAAGAATCGAAATATCGAACGTGCCGCCGCCGAAGTCGTAGACCGCGATGGTCTCGTCTTTACCTTTGTCGAGGCCATAGGCGAGCGCCGCCGCCGTAGGCTCATTGATGATGCGCTTTACGTCGAGCCCGGCAATCTTGCCGGCGTCTTTGGTCGCCTGCCGCTGGGCATCGTTGAAATACGCGGGCACGGTGATGACCGCTTCGGTCACTTTCTCGCCGAGATAATCTTCCGCCGCCTTCTTCAGTTTCTGCAGGATCATGGCCGAAACCTCGGGCGGGGTATACCGCTTGCCCTGGGCCACGACCACGACGTTGTCTCCGTCGCGCTCGACTTTGTAGGGGACCATCTTCAATTCTTCGCTGACTTCGTCGTAGCGCCGTCCCATGAAGCGCTTGATCGAATAAACCGTGTTCTCCGGGTTGGTGATGGCCTGCCGCTTGGCAACCTGCCCCACCAGCCGTTCCCCAGTCTTGGTGAATCCCACGACCGAAGGCGTAGTCCGCCCACCTTCTTCATTAGGGATCACCTTGGGCTCGCCACCCTCCATGACAGCTACGCAGGAGTTGGTGGTTCCGAGGTCAATACCGATAATTTTGGCCATAAAAGGCTCCTCCTGATTCAAATAAGTGCTTTGTAATCAGTATTGTGATGATTGCGTTCAGGCCAATGCTAAGACCTGAGTGAATTACTGTCAAGGTTTAGATGCGGGAGGGAGGCACGGGGATGCGATCCTTCATGGGAGCAAAAACCTCTATATACTAGTTCTGTGGGTTGAGCCCGGCTTGCTGGGTTCCGACTCTGCCGGGTGCCCCATGTCTCGCCGCTTTTGCGAGACATGGGAAAGAGAACTCCGGCGTGACCAGCTTCCAACCAATACTTGTCATCCTGAGGGCGGCGGATCGCTCGCTTCGCGAGCGATCCGCAACCGAAGGACCTATGCACTTAGCGGTCTCCTCCTGGCCGTCAGTAAATGCAGAGGTCCTTCGTCGCCGTTCCTTCGCGTAGCGAAGCAACGGCTTCCTCAGGATGACATTGTGAGTAGGCGGGTGGCCTGCGCTTCGCTGCTTTCGCGAGACGTGGGAAAGGACTCGTCCGCAATTGCCTCTGGCATGTTCGGCGGTTAGCTGGGATAATTAGCCGAGGCGAGGCTGCTATGCCACTCGATTGGTCACAATGCGCGGCGGTTGAAAGCGTCCCCGGCAAAGTCAGCGGCGCGTGGGTGTTCCGCGGAACGCGTATACCAGTGGCTGCGGTCTTCGAAAACCTGGAAGACGGCCTTACAATCAACGAAATTGTTAAGATGTTCGACGGCCTCACTCGTGAAAAGGTGCAGGCCGTGCTCGATTTCACCGCCCACAGTCTTGAGACTTCTACGCCGAGCCGGTGATGCTCGTCCTATTTGATCAAGGAACGCCGGTCGGAATTCGTGATTCTCTCCCAAACCACAACGTCAGAACCACGCATGAGCAAGGATGGAGCACGCTCCTAAATGGCGAACTCCTACGCGTCGCCGAACAAGCCGGATTCGATGTATTTCTGACGACGGACAAGAACTTGGTCTATCAGCAGAATCTGAGCGGACGAAGAATTGCGGTTGTGGTTCTCGGCAGGAATAGATGGAGTCTAATCCGTCCAGTACTGGCCGGGGTCGCGCGTGCGGTCGACGAAGCACGGCCAGGGAGCTACACACTCGTCCACATACCCGACCGATAAAGATACATTCATTCGTCAGTCGTATTTCTCATGTTTTCATAGAAGGATGACACTGTGAGTAGCATGGCCTCCTGGCCGTCAGTAAATGCAGAGGTCCTTCGTCGCCGTTCCTTCGCGTAGCGAAGCAACGGCTTCCTCAGGATGACAACGTTTTGGTGGCTGTACCCTCTTTGGGTACGAGCGTACCCAGAATGGGTGCAATCGCGCGGAAACCTGCGCGTATCGTCACCCGACGAACGCAATCTGCTCCAGATGAACTATGCTGAGATCATATGTCAAAGACGATCCAGATTCGCAACGTCGCCGACACCATACATCGTCGAGTTGAAGGCTCGCGCGGGCCGGGTCTGGCAGATCACTGTCAGACTACCTGCTCGCTGAGATCAAAGAACTTGTCGAGCGGCCTACCCTGGTCGAAATGCGGGAACGACTGCATCGGCGAGAGCCAGTCAACGCGAATCTCGACACTGCTCGCTTAATTCGTGAGGAGCGCGGCGACTAGTTGCCAGCTATTGATCCGCGCAAGTCCGCGGCGAGATTTTCCTAGTCGTACTTCTCATACAAAATCGACTTCCGGTCCCAGCCCAGCGATTTCAGCAGGTCGCGATTGGCTTTGACCATCTTGTCGAGGCCGCAGATGTAGGCGTGCATATCGGTGCGGCCGGCTGCGATTAACGGCACGTGCTCCTGCACGTAGCCCCGCAGGCCCTGCCACTCGGGACCTCCGCGGCTCAGAGTCGGCAGGTAGTGAAAGTTGACATGTTCGGCGGCCAGGCGTAGGAATTCGCCGTGATAGTAGATATCTTTCTCGGTGCGATTGCCGAAGACCAGCCGGAGCTGTTTACCCTGGTGACGCAATTCTGACGGGCGAGGACGCCCGTCTTCCATCGGCTGAAAGAGCCAATGCAACATCGACCGCAGCGGCGCAATGCCGGTTCCGGTCGCGATGAAAATCGTATCCCGCAGGGGCGGCCGCAGAATGAAATCGCCGAACGGTCCCTGACAGGAGATTTCGTCTCCCTCTTTCATATCGCAAAGAAAGTTCGACATGAAACCGTCCTGCACGCGGTTTAGGCAGAGGGCGAAACGGTTGTGCTCTTCGGGCGGCGAAGCGATGGAATAGGCGCGGGTGATTTCCTCACCGTCTGGCTTGTTGGTCTTGAACGAAAGCCATTGCCCGGCGACAAAGCCGAAGCGGGTGACACCTTTCATCTCGAACTCAAGGTGCCTGGTGAGCGGAGACAGCGCGGTCGTGCCGGTCAAGCGGGCAGTGAAAGTCTGGAAGGGCGACATCAATTATCTAGATGATTTGGGTCACTGCAATGACTCTCTAACCCTTGTCATCCTGAGCGAAATTGTCGTTCGCGGAGCGAACGACAATGCAGTCGAAGGATCCCTATGCACTTGTGGAGCCTAGGCTGGACGTTGCAAGGCATTCTCTCCATACAGCCGATGAGAGGACGCCTTGAGGCGCCCGTTGTAACGTGAGGAGTGTAGGGATCCTTCGACTTCGCAGCAAGTTCGCTTTGCGAACTTGCTGCTACGTTCAGGATGACAAGTGGCTGGGAGTTGAAAGCTTAAAGCTGAAAGCTTACGGCTGAAAGCTGACGGCTGGCTATTCCACCGTCACCGACTTCGCCAGGTTCCGCGGCTGATCCACGTCGCAGCCCCGGCGAACGGCGATGTGATACGCCAGCAACTGCAGGGGAACGATCTCCAGAATCGGCGCCAGTTCTTCGGGTGCAGGAGGGACGTAGAGCACGTGGTCGGCGGCTTCTTTGATTTCCTCGTCGCCTTCGGTGGCCAGGGCAATGACGATTCCGGAGCGCGCTTTAACTTCTTTCAAGTTTGACATCGTCTTTTCGTAACGCAGGCGTGAGAGTTCGTCGTCGGCGTCGCGCGTCGCAATAATTACCACCGGAAGATTCTCGTCAATCAACGCGTTAGGTCCATGCTTCATTTCGCCCGCCGGATAGCCTTCAGCGTGGATGTAAGAAATCTCCTTCAACTTCAATGCGCCTTCCAGCGCGATGGGATAGTGGATGCCGCGTCCCAGGAACAAGAAATCCTGCGAGCGGACATATTGCTTCGCCAGGTCTTCACAATCTTCGTCGCGGGTCAGAATATGCTCGAGTTTTCCGGGAAGGCAGGTCAGCTCGTAAACTGCCTTCTGGGCCTGCTGCGGGCTCATCGTTCCCCGCATTTCCGCCAAATAGAGGGCAAAAAGGTAGAGCGCAGTGAGTTGAGCGGTAAAGGCCTTGGTGGAGGCCACGCCGATTTCGGGGCCGGCATGGGTATAAATTGTGCCGGCGGCTTCGCGCGTGATCATCGAGCCGACTACGTTGCAGATGGCGAGCGTCTTTGATCCCTTGGCTTTGGCTTCGCGCTGGGCCGCAATCGTGTCGGCGGTTTCGCCCGACTGCGAGATCAGCATGGTCAGCGTATCCGCCCCAATGATCGGGTCGCGATAGCGCCATTCGCTGGCGTAGTCGACCTCGACCGGAATCCGCGCCAGGCGCTCGATCATGAACTTTCCGGCTTGCGCCGCGTGCCAGCTGGTGCCGCAGGCGGCGATGTTGATTTTCTTGGCCGCCTTGAACTCGGCCTCGGTGACTTCCATTTCGTCCAGAAAAATGTGTCCTGTCTCCTGCGAGATTCGGCCCAGGGTGGTGTCGCGCACGGCACGAGGCTGCTCGTAAATTTCCTTCAGCATGAAATGCTTGAACCCGCCCTTTTCCGCCATGATCGGGTCCCAGGTGACATGCTGAACCTGGCGGACGATGGGTTGTCCATTGAAATCGGTGAGTTGCACACCGTGGGGCGTGATCACGGCGAGATCGCCGTCAACCAGAAAAAAGAGATCGCGAGTGTGATAAAGGATTGCGGGCACGTCAGAGGCAACGAAGTATTCGTCTTTGCCCAACCCGATGACCGCCGGTGGCCCATTGCGAGCGGCGACAATTTTGTCTGGGTCGTCCACGGCAATTACAGCTAGAGCGAACACGCCAGTGAGTTCACGAACCGTCTTGCGCACGGCTTCTTCGAGGGAGGGATGGTGGCCATTTCCGGTTTTGAGGTAATACTTCTCCACCAGATGCGCGATGACTTCGGTATCGGTTTCGGTGGTGAAGCGGTGACCTTCTTCGATCAGCTTCTTCTTGAGCGTGACGTAGTTCTCGATGATGCCGTTGTGGACGACCACGATTCTTCCCGTGCAATCGCGGTGGGGATGGGCGTTTTCCTCCGTGGGGCGGCCGTGCGTGGCCCAGCGCGTGTGGCCGATGCCGTAGGTTCCGTCGAGCGGTTTGAGGCGAATCACCTCTTCCAGATTGCGTAACTTGCCCTCAGCGCGCCGGATCTGCAAGCCCTCGCCGTTGCCGCAGACTGCAATCCCGGCGGAGTCGTAGCCGCGGTATTCCAGACGCCTCAATCCCTCAATGATGACGGGAACGACTCGCTTCTTACCCACATATCCCACTATGCCGCACATGTATAGCTACTCCTCGGATTCGGCCTAATTTTCGATTGTGAAGCGAAAATCCTCGATCACGGGATTGGTGAGGACCTCGCGCGCGATGCGCCCGACTTCCGCTTCCGCTTCCGTTCTGGTCAAGCCGCCATTCAGCGTCAGCTCAAAATACTTGCCTTGCCGAACTTCCTGCAGACCCTTAAATCCCATCTTTTTGAGCGCCCCGTGGATGGTCTTTCCCTGGGGATCCAGAACGGTTCCTTTCAACGAAACGTACACATAGGCTTTCATGGGGGATACGACATTATACGTCACCAGCCCGGGAGGTCCGCAGACCATCGGCCTAGTCCAGCCGCGACAGCCGCGCGTCGAGGTCCGCCAGGGCGGCTTGCAGCATCTGGCGGTGCTGAGGGTTCTGGGCTGCTTCGAGCTGTTGAATCACTCGGGTACGAGATAAGAGCAAGCCGTGCCGCTGGCGTTGACGGGTGACCTGGTCCGGAGTAGGAGGCGGACCCATCTTCCGGCTGGAGGAGGAGACGGCCTGGGCTTGCTGCTCTTCGACCGACTTGCTTTCCCAGCCTCTTGCCATAGAGAAAATTATACGCGGACAGCGGAGAACTGCACCTTTTTGTGTGCATTGGGGATAGAGTCAAAATGGGAAGGGGCAGGAGACTCCATCAAAAATCGCCCATAAAACGAATAAACCTCTTGCGTGGCTGCCCGGTCGTCTTATAATCTCTGCCATCTTCGTGTTCACCACGAAGTTTGCTCGAGGGGGGCGCTCCTGCGAGGGCGCGCAAGTTTCGGACTCGTGCAAACGTGGTTCCGGATAGCCACTTCGGTGTAGACGGCGATCTTCGCCGGTATGAAGTTCTGCTCCAATTGACGGACCTTGTGGTTCGTCATTACGACGCGGGTGAACTGTTGTCCCGAACGGCGGAATGCCTGCGCGAAGTTTTCCGGCTGGAAATTGCCGGTTTCTCTCTGCACGATCCCACTAAGAATATATTGCGGTTTCAGGTTTGGGAAGGCGGCCGGGTGGATGAGCCCACCGAATTGCCCATCGAGGACACCACTGCGGGATGGGTTTGGCAGAACCAGCGTCCTCTGGTTTTTCCCGACGTGCAGCAGGAAGACCGTTTTCTTACATGCTTGAGCGTCTTCAAGAAAAAAGGGATCCGATCATTTTGCGTACTGCCGGTCACAACCAAACAGCGGCGCATAGGGACCCTGGCACTGGGCAGTATCCAGGGCGACGGTTACGGTGAAAATGATATGCAGCTACTGCACGGGGTCGCGGATCTGGTGGCGCTGGCATTGGAAAACGCAGAAGCGCACCGCGAAATCGCCGAACTTACCCGCAGACAAAAAGCGGAAAAGTTCTATCTGCAGGATGAAATTCACGCCACTTTCGACTTCGGGGAGATTGTAGGAGAAAGCCCCACGCTCAAGCGCGTGCTGGCCCAGGTGCAGACCGTGGCGCCCAGCGATGCCACCGTGCTGATCCTGGGGGAGACGGGGACGGGCAAGGAACTCATCGCTCGCGCAATTCACCGCATGAGTTCGCGAAAAGAAGGCAGTTTCATAAAATTGAACTGCGCCGCGATTCCCACCGGGTTACTGGAAAGCGAACTCTTTGGTCATGAGAAGGGCGCATTCACCGGCGCCATCAGCCAAAAAATTGGCCGTCTTGAGCTGGCTGACAAGGGCACGCTATTCCTGGACGAAGTGGGCGACATTCCGCTGGAGTTGCAGCCCAAGCTGTTGCGCGTGTTGCAGGACCAGGAATTTGAGCGCCTGGGCGGAATTCGTACCATCAAAGTGAACCTGCGTCTGATTGCCGCTACCAACAAAGACCTTTCCCAGAGCGTCGCCGCACGGGAGTTCCGCAGCGATCTTTTCTACCGCATCCACGTCTTCCCGGTTCGCATGCCTGCGCTGCGAGACCGCGCCAGCGATATTTCCCTGCTGGTGCGCTACTTCGTTCAAAGGTTTGCCCGGCGCATGAACAAACCGATTGAAGCCATTCCGGCGGAGGCCATGCGTGCCCTGGAGAGCTGGCAATGGCCGGGAAATGTGCGAGAGCTGGAGAACTTTATCGAGCGTTGCGTGATTGTCTCCGACGGCGCGGTGCTGAAAGTCCCCATGGCGGAGCTCAAAGCCGAGCATCAGGGGCCGCACCCCGATTCGACTCTGGAAAGCGTGGAGCGGGAGTATATCCTGCGGGTGTTGCGTGAAACCGGCGGAGTGATCGCAGGTGTCCAGGGAGCGGCGGCACGCCTGGGAATGAAGCGCACCACCCTGCAGTCGCGAATACAAAAGATGGGAATCACGCGCGATGAGTATCAGAATTGAAGAATCCAATCATTAGAAAGTCTTAGTATCCGGGTGACGAGGTTTCGGCAGTCTGCCGGGCAGTCGTCAGCGCATCCCCAGAAAGAATTCCTACAGCGGTTATCTCCACGGCGGCACATCCTGTCGTTGCCGGAACTTAGCTCAGTGTTCCAGTCTGGCACTGTGGTTGCTATTAATCGCAGGTCACCGTTTCCGAAGTTGCCAAACCCAAGTTGCCCTTGCGGGGAGACAGCGATAGCGACGCCAGGCTGCTTGACATGCGTAATCGCAATGGCTTCCAGCATGCTAACGCGAGTTTGCGGATATTCAGCCGGCTTGCATCCGCCGATCCTTCCCTTTGTCGAAGGTTCCCGCCGAAGCAACGGAGACCGCATATGCCGCGGGGAGGGGCAACACCGGGCGGAAGTTGAGCGGAAGGGCGCCGTCGATCCTCTGTACCTGTTCAGCTGTAGTTTGCGGTGGCACCGGGACAGGGACGCCGGCGCAGGCTGGGAGTTGATCCATACTCTTCGCTCCGAGGACCGTGAGGGAAAAGCCCTGGCGGCGGAATTACTTGCCAAAACAGAACATTCACGCCTGCTGGTTCGCGACCTACGGCGGGCGAGGACCAGAATCGACCGGGCGGCGGCAGGCTATTCTCGGAGTTCTTCGGCGGCGGAGTTCTCGGGAAAGGTGAGCGGTATGAAGACACCGTACGGCTTGGAGATCATAGAAAGTTGTGAAACCTGTACTCTGCGACAGAATCA
>Ga0070733_10003958_pt1 | contig 10017 bp, 12 predicted proteins | sample Coa_R1_9_FD_66450 | JGI IMG/M metagenome (GOLD analysis project Ga0070733, IMG submission 66450) | Surface soil microbial communities from Centralia Pennsylvania, which are recovering from an underground coalmine fire - Coalmine... | ecosystem: Environmental > Terrestrial > Soil > Unclassified ... | reverse complement strand
TGGATGGCTTGACGCAACTGCCCCAGGTCAAGGCCCAATTCTGTCTGTAGACTGTCACTCATGGTGACCTCCTTCGGTGATTGCCCGCCCGCCCTTCATGCGAGAGTGGGCGGAAAGTGAGGGAACATCAGGAGATTGCACAGCGGTTGGCTCCTGCTTCTAACTCGGCCAGGTCGTCCCCAGGCAAGATGCCCGCTTCGTTGAGTCTTGTGATGCGTTCGTAGTTGGGCGGGGTCGGGGGAAGTCGCTCTACCAGGGTCTCGACAAACGCCGTCCGCCCCGCGTGCAGGAGATCGATCTGTTCGTCGATCTCGGCAAGGCGCGCGCCAATCGGCACGCCGTCGAAGGCGACGGGCTGGCTGGCGTGTCCTGGCAGGACGAGCGTCTCCGAGGGCAACGCGAGCAGTTTGTGCAGGCTGCGGTAGAGGAGCGCGGAGCGTGTGCGGGCCTCCTGGACGCCCGCGTGCAGATCAGGACGCCCGATACTGGTCAGAAAGAGCGTGTCACCGGTCAAGAGGACGTGGTTGTTGAGCAGATAACAGGTACTCTCCAGGGTATGTCCTGGCGTTCGCAGCGCAGTGAGTATGAGCTTCGGGGTCGCGAGCGTGTCGCCGTCGCGCATGGCCGTGAAGGGGAAGGACACCCGCTGCTGCTTCGGGAGAAACAGCACCGCTCCGCTGCGCTCGGCGAGCTGGCGCGAGCGCGAGAGATGATCGGCGTGGATGTGGGTGTCGAAGACGCTCGTGATCTGCCACCCGTGCTGCGCCGCCAGGTCGAGATACACCTGGGGGTCAAGGGAGGCATCGACCACAAACGCCTCCTCCCCTGCACCGATCAGATAGGAAAGGCAGCCTTTGCCGGTGCGCCGCACCTGGATCACCCGCACGGAACTCTCCGGGATGGGCACCTCGGCGGTATTCCAGGCCAGGCTCCACGCTTTCATGCCTCCCTCCAGAGAGAGGGCCTCGACACCCCGCGCGGCCAGTTGCTCGGCGGCGATCAGGCTGGTTTTGCCAGCCGCGCACACCGTCACGACTGGCCCATCGCCCGGAATCTCCACCTCGGCAAGCGCGGCTGGATCGCGCGCCCGGAGCGCATCGTAGGCATTGACGTGGCGACTGCCGGGAATGGCCCACTCCGCCCGTTCCGACACCGGGCGCACATCCAGCACCGTGACCGGTCGTTCCTCCTCCAGCCATTGCCTCAAGGTCTCAACATCGATGGTCGTCATAGGTGTGCTCCTGTTCCGCTTTCAACCGGCAGCCCCAGCGCGCGCCAGTCGGGCAGCCCTTGAGCGAGGCGGCGGGCCTGGTAGCCATGCGTTTGGAGGAGGGCCACCGCCTCATCGGCAAAGACACAGTAGGGACCGCGACAGTAGGCCACGATTTCTTTCTCGCGAGGCAACTCAGGCAGGCGAGCCGCCAGGTCGTCCACCGGCATGGAAAGGGCGCCTGGTAGATGCGACGCCTGGTATTCCTCCACGGGCCGCACATCGAGCAGGACCACATCCCCCTCGGCCAGGCGCCGGCGCAGCTCCTCGGAACTGATCGGCTGCAACAAGGTGCGCTCGTGCAGGTAGGTCTGCACAATGCGCTCGATCTCCGCGATGCGGGCCTCTCCGACCTCGCGCATGGCCTGCCACAGCGTGAACACGCGCTCGTCGGCCAGGCGGTAGTAGATGTAGACGCCCTCGCGGCGCACCTCGACGAGCTGAGCGGCGCGCAGCACCTGCAAATGCTGCGAGGCGTTGGCCACCGCCATGCCGGTCTCCTGCGCGAGCGACTCCACGCTATGTTCTCCCTGGGCCAGGACCTCAAGGAGTTCGAGGCGGTGCGCACTCGACAGGGCCTTGCCGATGCGCGCAAACTGCTCGTAGAGGTGCGTCTTGAACGCGCGCTTCTTTTGCTGATCCATGTGTCTCACGACTTCCTTTCGGGGGAGACTCTTTCTGCCACCTCCTCGGCTTCTCCCAGGGTGGTGGCTGGCTTCTCACCCACGACGAGGAGGTAGCCCAGGTAGGGTACGGCGCGCTGCAAACGCGGCATCAGCCACGCCATCTTGCGCAGGTAGGACAGGCGGGTCATAGCGCGTCCCATGATCGCCAGGCAGTTGGCGACCCCCTCATCGGAGAAGAAGCCGGCGGGCGTCATCATTTCAAAGGGACCAGAGACGACCTGCGTGTTGCTCAGTCCGGCCCCTTCGTAGAGGCGCACCCACTCCTCCAGAGTGTCGACTTGCATGCCGGGGCAGACCTGGCCCAGGAAGACTTCGCGCGCCTCGGCTGTGGGCGGCTTGCGCCAGAAGAATTCGGTGGCCAGCACGCGCCCACCGGGCTTGCAAACGCGCAGCAGTTCCCGCACGGCGCGCGGGCGGTCGACGAACATCGTGACGGCCTCGGCGACCACGCGATCGAAGGTGTGGTCGGGAAAGTCCAGCGCCAGAATATCTCCAAGGGAGACAGTGACCTGACCGGTAAGCCCTGCGTGCTGGACGTTGGAACGGGCACGGGTGAGCATAATGGGCGAGAGGTCGACGGCGGTGACCGTCGCCCCGAAGCGCCGCGCTATGGCGATGGCCGACGTGCCGACGCCACAGCCGGCGTCCAGGACCTGCTGGTCTGGCTGAAAGTCGGCCCGCCGGAATAACTCCTCGGAGGAGCGGCGCCCGCCGGGGTGGATCACGCGCTTGCCTAGTACGGCGAGGAACGCATACGGATCGAGTTGGGCAACATCTGTCGCGGTGAGATGGGTAATGCTCGGACTCTCCATGGAGACCTCCTTGACGCTCTCAGGAGCGCAATCGGAAATAGCAAGACAACGACAGGTTCAAGTATTCTATTATTCAATAGCTTACTTGAATAAAGTGTAGTTGTCAAGACCTCAGTAGAGAGAGGTTTCCTCGTGTTTTTATATCTATGCGTTGCAAGCTTTACCCTTCGAAGAGGCTGCATTCGACAAAGCGCTCTCCGCCAACTCCTTCCCGTTCTGGCTAGATCAAGTGGCGGGGTGAAGGAGATTTGGCGGGTGCTCAAGTACGGGGGAGTGATCGCCATCATCCTCCAGCCCCGCTGAGCCAGGACGGAGAGCGAGGTCAAACAGACCGGCTCAGAATTCCTCACCTTGCCCTCCTCGGTCGGTTTTCAGCAGGCCAGGATGGAGTTCAAGCCGATGAAGCCGATTGGAGGCCGCGTGCGCGCTTGGCTTGAAGTAAGTTCGACTCTTGCCCAAGGGCGCCCCCATCCTCCTGGGCATGCGAGAAGCTGTTGCCTCCTTTCGCCGACTAGTCGGGTTGGTGATCGCGCAGAGCCGTCTTCTGGAGGGCAAAGCGCTGGTAGAGCGCGAACGGGAAGAAGCCGGTACGAACAGGAGCATACTCGAGCAGGGTTTGCGCAAAAGGCGTACTGGCAAGCGCCTGCTCCACAGTCTGCGCCTTGACGAAGCGGAAGTCATAGATCCACACCCGTCCGCCCGGGCGCAGCACGCGGTAGAGTTCCCGTAGTGGCTGGGCGAGTTCAGCCCAGTGATGCATACTGATGGTCGACACCACCACGTCAAAGGACTGGTCGGGGTAGGGGAGGTGAGCCACATCGGAGCTTTCGAACTGCACCCGCTCCTCCAGGTGCTCGCGCCTGGCATGGGCGCGCGCCAGCCCGATCATATCCTCCGACAGGTCGATGCCGTAGACCTGCAGCCCCGCAAGCTTGCGGGCGAGTTCCCGCACGAGCGTACCCGGACCAGTTCCCACGTCCAGCACCTTCCCCTCGGTCAAGCCGAGCGCGGCGAGGTCTGCCACGACCCGCTGATACAATCTCCTGGTCAGCCGCACCATCACCACATCGTAGACGCGGCTCCCCCGGCCGGTAAACAGCGCATTGAAGTGGCCCAGGGGCTTGACCTGGGCATGATGTCCAATCTCATGCCGATGCATGGTAGGTACTCCTTTCAAGACAGTGTCAAAAACTGCATCGAGAAGTCGTTGCCTCGCTGCACATAGTTGCACAATACAACCATACGGTTGTATTGTGCAACTATGTCGTGGTAGAATGTCGGAATGGATACCAGACAGTTACAGGAGTTATTTAGCGAGTTTCTCCAGGCGCTCGGACTGCACCGGCCCGACCAGGTGCCGACGGGTTTCGATCTCTCGCTCTCGGAGATGTTCGCGCTGCTGGGGCTCTCGGCCGAAGCGCCGGTGTCACAGCAGGCGCTGGCAGAGCAACTGCACCTCGAGAAAAGTACGGTGAGCCGCCTCGTCCAGCACCTGGAGCGGCGAGGATGGGTGAGCAGGGTGCGCGACCTGCATGATACGCGCATGTTTCGGCTGCAGTTGAGCGAGGCGGGGCACGAGCAAGCCTCGCGCCTACTGAAGAGCCTGGCGGAGCGACACGAGCGCCTGCTGGCAGCACTCCGGCCGGACGAGCAGGAGGCGCTCGCCTATGGCCTGTCCGCGCTCATTCGCGCTCTGCACTCCGTCTAAAGGCGGCTGGCCTTTGCGCCGGGCGCTCTTTGTTGAGTGTTGGCAACCGCATGAGAAGCATTTTATCTCATTTCGTGGTGGGACATATCGTGCGCTGGTTGATTCATCATGCGCAGCATGGATGCGCCCCCCGTGCGGAGAAAGCGAATGACGAGGATGGCAGCCAGGAGAAGAAAAATGATATCGAGTACGCTGGTGTAGTTCCATTGTATCCCTGCGGTGATCGCAACCACGTTACGATTCGTGGGAATAATGCCGAGCGCCTGGAACAGGAACTCGACCACATAGCCTGCCGCCGCCATCGTGATGTAGAACGTCAGCAGAATATAGCCCATGACGCGCCAGCCGTAATATTTGCGGTAAATGTCCAGAATGGGCAGGATAATCAGGTCGGCAAAGATGAAGCTGGCGACCCCGCCAAAGCTAATACCACCTCTCCACAGGACGGCCGCTAACGGCATGTTGCCAACCGAGCAGACAAAACTAAAAATCGCGACGAAGGGGCCGACAAGCGGTCCCTCAATTTTGGCGACGGTGGTATTGTTGGAGAAGAAAAACGCGTTCCAGAACGAGTTGGGCACCCAGGCAGCTAATGCTCCGGCAATGAGCAATCCAGGACAATATCGACCCACACCGAGGCCCAATCCATCACGAAGTAGTTGCTGACCGCCGTCAAGCCTCTGCCGCTGAACAGCCGCGAGAAAAATGAGCCGCTCGACACGCTCATATCCATTGCGGCGTACCCTCCATCCTGCCGGTCAACCCCTTTTCCGTGTGCGCTTTTGCCATCTGTACCAATTTTGGCGTTAAGGTCAAACGGAAGATGACGGCGATGAAGATTACCATCAAGATCCCACCTACAAACTCTGCGGCGGTGAATTGCCATCCCATCAGGACGGTTAAGATAATGCCAAGCTCGATCACCAGGTTCGTGGAGGCCAGTTCAAAAACCATCGCTGAGGTAAAGCTTGCCCCCTTCAGGAAGATAGAACGGGCCAGGGCCACAGCTGCATAGGAGCAAGAACTGGAGGCGATCCCAAACAACGTGGCTAGGGTAAGATTCTTTGGCGAGTCGCCGCCAAGCGCCTTCGCCATCGCCTGATGCGACACCACCGCCTGCACGATACCCGAAAGGGTAAAGCCGAGAACGAGCGGCCAAAGGATTTCCCAGAACATGCTGAAGGACGTAAAGAGGGCCTGGCCGATGCTCGTGACAATCTGCACAGAAGTTCGCTCCTCCCGGTTTCTCTCCGCCAGTTGGGACAAAAATAAAGTACTCCTCTGGTGAGGATGGGGATGACAGGACAGGCTTCGCTGTGTGCGGTCTTGCCATCCCGCTTCCTGGCGGTTACAGGACACGTATTGTTGCTATTTAGCTACGGTGTATCCGGTATCGTCGAGGACTTCTTCGATCTTCGCGAGCGTCACTTGCCGCGGGTCGTAGTCGATGTGGACAGCTCTGGTTGGGATATCAACCTTGACCTGGCTCACGCCGTCCAGTTTGCCAACGGCTCCCTCGATGGCGTGCTGGCAATGCTCGCAAGAAATGTCGGGGGCGATAAGGGTTGTCGATTCCATGATGCATATTCTCCTTTGATTCACCTGAATTATTTTGAAAGTAAACGGAAGGTAGCTTCCTATGGGTTTCCAGCAATCGCATAGAGCTGGATCAACTCCTGGATGACCTGCTCTTCGCGATCGCCTTTAATGCCCTCCGGCACACAGGTACGTAAATGCCCTTCCAGGATCAGCGCTTCCAATTTTTCCAGCGCCTTGCGCACCGCGTAGGTTTGACGCAAGATGTCCACACAGTACTTATCCTCCTCTACCATCTTGCGTATACCAACCACGTGCCCTTCGATGTACGAGAGTCGCTTCAGCACATCCGGTTTGCGTTCTTCTTGCATCTTCCCTCTTCCTTTCTTTCTTTTTAACGATCTCTGTCTCGCCCGAAACGGCGCAACCGCAGTGAATTGCTCACGACCGTCACCGAAGAGAGCGCCATGGCTGCCGCCGCGAAGATGGGCGCGTTCTCTCGCAAGAAGAGAATCAATGGCGACAGGATAGCGGTCGGAATCAGAACAACATTGTAGGCAAAGGCCCAGAAGAGATTCTGCTTGATGGTGCGCAGCGTTGCCCGTGACAGGACCAGCGCGGTCGCCACGCTCTTCAAGTTGCCCTTGACCAGTGTAATGTCGGAGGCTTCCATGGCGATATCCGTCCCCGTCCCCATGGCGATACCCGCATCGGCCTGTACCAGGGCGGGAGCGTCGTTGATGCCGTCTCCGGCGAAGGCCACGATCAGCCCTTGCTTTTGCAGGCGCTTGACCTGGTTGGCTTTGTCTTCCGGTAAGACTTCCGCCAGCACGTGCTCGGCGGCGATACCGACCTGCGAGGCAATGGCTTGCGCTGCGCGCCGGTTGTCGCCGGTAATCATCCATACTGTAAGCCCCTGCGCTTGTAACTGCTTAACAGCTTCAGCCGAGCCAAATTTGACGGTATCGGCTACGGCCACCAGGCCCGCGACGCGCGCATCGATGGCGACAAGCACTGTCGTTTTGCCAGCCTGTTCCAGAGCCACCAGTTGTTCCTCCAGGGTCTCATAGGTGAGAGAACGCTCATCCATCAGACGACGGGTGCCGACCAGCACCGTATGTCCCTCGACACTCGCTTCCAGGCCGCGCCCGGTAATGGAGGTAAAGCGTTCGGGGGATGGGCCGGGCGTCACTCCGCGCGCTTTCGCGCCTTCGACAATGGCGGAGGCCAGGGGGTGCTCGGAGCCTTGTTCCGCCCCGGCCACTAGACGCAGCAGCTCGTCGGCTTGCCTGCCGCCAACCGTAACGACATCGGTCAGTTCGGGCTTGCCTTTCGTGATGGTGCCCGTTTTATCGAGCAGCACCGCGCGCACCGCGTGGATACGCTCCAGGCTCTCGCCGCCTTTGATCAGGATGCCTTGCTCAGCGCCCTTGCCGGTTCCCACCATGATGGCAGTCGGGGTAGCCAGCCCTAAAGCACACGGGCAAGCGACGACCAGCACGGCCACTGCAGCCACGATGGCAATGATCCAGGGATTACTGGCTGAGGTCATACTGGCTGCCGTTGCGCTTGACGCCGTGACATGACCAATGATGGCCCAGCCAATGAAGGTGAATGCTGCAATGACCAGCACGATCGGCACAAAAATGCTCGAAATGGTGTCAGCCAGGCGCTGAATCGGGGCCTTGGAGCCTTGCGCCTGCTCCACCATGCGAATGATACTGGCAAGCACGGTATCCGCTCCCACTTTAGTGGCACACATATGCAGGAGTCCGCGCTGGTTGATGGTCGCCCCGATCAGCGACTCTCCCTCAGCTTTTTCAACCGGTATGCTCTCGCCCGTAATCATCGATTCGTCTACAGAGGAGAGGCCGGACAGCACAACACCATCGACAGGAATCTTCTCGCCAGGGCGCACCACCACTTCGTCGCCCACCAGCACCTGCTCGATGGGAAGCTCCACTTCTTGCCCTGCGCGCATCACATGCGCGGTACGCGCTTGCAGCCCCATCAGTTTCTTGATGGCCTCGTTGGCCTGTCCCGTGGCGCGAGCCTCCAGGTACTTGCCCAGGAAGATCAGCGTCACGATCAGGGCGGTCGTATCATAGAAGGTAATGCCGCCGATCACCTGTGGGAAGAAGGTCGCCACTACGCTCATCGCATAAGCAGCTGTTGAGCCAACCGAGACGAGGGTGTCCATGTTCGCGCTGGCATGGCGCAGGGTCTTGATCGCGCCTCTATGGAACTCCCAGCCGACGACTGCCCAAACGGGTGTGGTGAGCGCCAGCAGGAGCAGGTTCTCGCCAGGGAAGCGGTTCATGAAAAACATGCTGAGGATCATCACAGGCAGGGTCAACACGATCCCCAGCAGTAACAGGTTGCGCTTGCGGATGATTTGTGCTTGCTTCCGCTTGTTCTGTTCGTCCTGCTGCAACAGGCTGGCAGCGGGCAGCGCAGGTGCGTCAGAGACAGTGCCCGCGTCCGCTACCGGCATCGTTTTCGGGCTGGACGCAACCTGCGGTATTGCTCTGTAACCGACTGCCTCGACTTTTAGCACCAACTGTTCCACACCGGTCTGCGCAGGATCGTAGATGACATCGGCCCGCTCTGTCGCGAGGTTGACCTGGGCATCGATTACACCCGTCACTTTCTTGAGACCCTTCTCGATGCGCATGGCGCAGGAAGCGCACGTCATCCCCTCCAAAGCCAGCACAGTGCGGCTTTCTCCGGGCGCGTCCCCTCGAGATGGGGACGCATCTCCTTTTTCATCTATCAAAGGCTTGCTATTTGAGACCATACTGCTCACCTTTAGCTTTCATTCGCATCATACCCATACCCCCCGGCATGGGGTATTCATAGTATAGCCTGCCTAGCACGAAGTGTCAAGGGCTCTGCGGATTCGGCGTGCAGCGGGACCGGTAAATGGTGGGGACAAAGTGGTTTTAAATGTATCGTTGGGCCTCGCTCGAGGCTGTTGCCAGAGTATCATGCTCGCAAGAAACAAGGAACCTCGGCCAGATGTTCGGGCGCGCAAGCCGCGACTACCAGGTGCTCGCTTCCTTGAAGAGTGCCGAGGCAAGCAGGGCGGCTCTCGTGGCGATCTCTCTGGGGGTGTACGGCCTTCCCTGTTCAAGCCGCCAGGTGATGGCTTCCACAAACAGCGTGGACACCAAGTCTGGTACAAACTCATCTGAGAAGGTGTGGACGGGACACTCCCTCGCGTCCGGCCCGTGAGGAAGTCGCCCACGTTCCTTGACCAGTCCGGCGAGAGACGAGCGCATCTTCCTCACAAACCAGGGGCTGCCCTTTCTGCCAAGCAGTGCCCGATAGAGCCGTTCGTACTCGGCGATATGCTCGAAGAACGTCACCCAGATCTCAGCAGGATGTTCTCGCCCCAGCTCTCCGACGGCGCCCAGCAAGGCACTCATGGCTTCCTCAAAGACCTGCTCCACCAGGTCGTATTTATCCTGATAGTTGCGGTAGAACGCGGCCCGGCTCACCATTGCGCGCTCGGTCAATGCGCCGACGGTGAGCGCCTCGAAACCCCGCTCCTCGATCAACTCAACCAGGGCCTCCCGCAGCAGTTTCTGCGTGCGCCTCACGCGTAGATTGCTCACCGATTGAGTCATTTTGCGCTCCTTGTCTCATCTGAGACACATTTCCCTGATTGAGCCTTGCCTCTCCGCGCTCGTCCGACTACACCGTGAACCAGATAGACGGGTTCATCTGAGACAGTATGTCTCGACCGAGTCGTAATGTCAACAGACACTCTGTTAGAAGAAAGGTGTTCTCGGAAAGGAGCAAGATCTATGCATTCGTTCGCACGTCACCGCCACAACCGATCGGGCGAGGCGCCGGCCACAGAGACCAAAGGGCTGATCCTCAAGGGGGGCTGGCGCTACGACCTGATGGAATGGTGTATCGACACCTTCGTGTTCCGTGACCAGGTGCGCCAACTCAGGCAGAGGACCGCCGACCTGGCCGGCATACGACCCGGAGATGCGG
>Ga0070733_10003954_pt1 | contig 10022 bp, 7 predicted proteins | sample Coa_R1_9_FD_66450 | JGI IMG/M metagenome (GOLD analysis project Ga0070733, IMG submission 66450) | Surface soil microbial communities from Centralia Pennsylvania, which are recovering from an underground coalmine fire - Coalmine... | ecosystem: Environmental > Terrestrial > Soil > Unclassified ... | reverse complement strand
GCGATGGACCTGGTGTTCAGCATTGAGCGGCAAAGCGGCACGACCTGCGGGCCGCCGACACGAGCCGATACCGCGTTGCGGCTGATCGGGAAACTGCACGAGGGCAATTAATTGGAGAGCCTGAACCTACAAAACATTGCGCCGGCGGAAAGAACCTCAGGGCGGGTGGAAAACTCTCCCGAGCAACGTTCAGGGCTGCTGCGCGCCATTTTTCCCCGGGAAGAGACCTTCTTTCTGATTTTGTCAGTGTTCATCGGAGTTCTCTCGGGGCTGGCAGTGGTCTGCTTCCGTTTTTCGATTGACTGGTGCCGCATCTATCTTCTGGGGTCAGGGGCGACACCTTCGGACCTGCGGCTTTTGCTGGCTCCCAGTCTGGCTGGGCTGGTGATCGCAGTGTTGGTGATACATGTTTTTCCGCTGGCGCGGGGAAGCGGAGTCAACCAAACCAAGGCAGCTCTGTACATCTACAACGGATACATTCCGCTAAGGACCGCGGTCGGCAAGTTCATCACCGCGGCTTTGGCGATTGGATCGGGACACTCGCTGGGGCCGGAAGATCCGTCGCTGCAAATCGGAGCCAGCCTGGCTTCGGTGTTGGGACGTCGCATGCGCTTGTCGCGCGACCGCATGCGGTTGATCGCTCCGGTCGGGGCTGCGGCGGGATTAGCGGCGGCGTTCAATGCACCGATTTCGGCGGTTTTGTTCGTGATCGAGGAGGTCATCGGGCGCTGGAGCGCAGGGATTCTGGGGTCGGTGGTGCTTTCGGCGGTTTCGAGCGTGGTGGTGATGCGGTGGTTTCTGGGATCGGAGTCACTTTTCCGAATTCCAGCGGTGCAAATGGAACGGCCTTCGGAACTGGTCGCCTATTCCATTCTCGGAATTGTGGGTGGAGTGGCTTCAGTGGCGTTCGCGAAGGGCATTGAGATCCTACGTCCGAGATGTAAAGCGCTGCCCCACTGGACACAATATTTTCAGCCAGCGCTGGCGGGTCTGATGATCGGCGCGATCGCGGTGCTGGGAGCGCCGCAAGTGATGGGGGCAGGGTACGTGTACATCGACGAAGCCATGCACGGACAGTTCACGTGGCAGATGCTGGCGATGCTGGCGGCGCTGAAGATCGTAGCGACTCTGCTTTCGTTCGTCAGCGGAACTCCGGGAGGTATGTTTGCGCCAACTCTATTTATTGGCGCCATGCTGGGCGCGGCGGTGGGTGGGGCGCAGCACGCAGTCCTGCCGCAGCTGGCGGGTTCGCCGGGAACGTACGCGCTGGTGGGAATGGGAGTCTTGTTTGCGGGATTTCTTCGCGCACCCATGACTTCGGTGTTCATGGTGCTGGAGGTGAGCGGAAATTATTCGATTATCGTGCCGGTGATTGTGGCGAACACGCTGGCGTATGTGATTTCACGTGGCCTGCAGCCGACGGCCATTTTTGATGTGCTCACCCGCCAGGATGGTTTGGACTTGCCATCGATGGAGGAGCAAAGAGAAGAGGACATCCTGCGGGTGGAGGATGCAATGAGGCCGATCGAAGATCCGGTGCTGGAGGGTGAGGAAACGATTGCGAATGTGCTTCCGCAAGTGGACCAAACGAAGTCCGACATTCTGCTGGTTCGGTTGAGTCCCACGGGGTGGAGCAGCGTCAGCAAAGAGGAACTGCAACGAATGGCAAGCGAGGGCAAGGGGGAGCTGAGCTTGAATTCGCTTTTTACCACGCGTCAGATTGCGTATCTGCATCCGGACCACTCTTTGGATATGGCGCTGCGATATGTGGACCGCTGGCCGCTGGTACCGGTGGTGAGCCGAGCCGACTTCCGCAAACTGGAGGGGGTGGTGACACAGCAGGATGTGCTGGGGAGATACCGGGAGTTTGGGGAGGGTTAGGGCGGAGTGCGGGAAGGCGCTGGCGGAGCTACGGTCCGCCGGAAAGCCGAGGGCGGCTGTGCAGGTGGTCACAAAGAAAATCCCCGTCCAAGCAGAGCGTGGACGGGGAACTGCTCGAGAGTTAATCGATCACTTGCCTTTGTAGGTGCGCGGGGAACCGACTCCGGCGCAGAGGTCCCAGCCGGTTTTGCAATTGGGATCGCCGGTGGTGATGTCGTAAAACGCACCGCTCTTGTAAGCCTGGCCGCTGCCGTATTCCGCATACAACTGGGTGAGACCCTGATTGGACGACTTGCCCAGACGGCCGGCAGCATTCACAATCCCGGCAAAAGTAGGCGAAGACCAACTGGTGCCGCCGACTTCTCCCCAGCCCTGAAGGTAGATAGCGGTGCAGCAGAAATCGGAGGCAACGTCGGGGTATCCGCGATGAGTGCCGACGATGTTGGCGATGATGTTCTGGTAGGTGGGGATGGGTTCATAGGGACTGATATCTCCGCCACCTCCGCCGGTGTAGTACTGTTCGTTGACGAAATTGCCGTTGCCATCGCGATTAAAGTAGGTCCCGCCGACTGCGACCACGTTGGGAGACGCCGCCGGGTGGGAAGAAACGCCGATGCCGGAATCGCCGCTGGCTGCGAAATAAACAACGCCGGGCGCGGTGAAATACTTGTCGTATTGGACCTCCTGGGGAAACTCAGCAATGCCCCAGCTCATGCTGACGACGCCGCCGCCATTTTGAGAAACGAGTTTGCCGGCTTCGGCGACTGCCTGCCAGGTAGGATCAGTTGTGCACTGTGGCGCGGTGCAGAGTACGGACTCGACCAGGAATAGTTTTGCCTTGGGCGCCATGGCGTGGGCCCACTCGATGTCGAGAGCTTCTTCAACTTCCCAATCCTGATAGACGGGAGGCTTGGTGCCGCCGGCGTAAACCACGGTGAAATCTGCGGCCGGGATTCCGAATTGATTGTCAAAAGCTTCCAGGTCCGAGGCTGCGGACGGGTAATCGCCAGCGTCGATGATGGCGATAGCACCGACGCCTCCGGTGGGGACGTTGGTGGCGGTGTTAATCGGGCAGCCGGTCGGACCGGAGACCAGCTGATACACGCAGGCTAATGAGCCCGGAGTTTCGGCGCCTTGAGGCGGCTGGGGGGTAAATTCCCTGGAGCCGACGAAAAAGTAGTTCGTGTGGATGCGGCCGGAACGCGAAATGCTGGATTCCGGAATGAGGATCTTGCGCCCGTGAAACGTGCCGTATTGCTGTTCCTGAGCGGAACCGGATGAAAGGTACGCACCCAAGGACAAAGTCATGCCGACGATTAGGAAGAATGCAAAGAAACGCTTCATTCTGGGACTCTCCTTATTGATTTGCAGATGACCGGCAACATCCCCGCCCCGTCGCAAAGAGCGCGACAGGGACGGGGCATTTTTCACCGAGCCTTCGAGCGCAAGCGGATCATTTCCCTTTGTAGGTACGCGGGGAACCGATGCCGGCACAAATGTTCCAGCCGGTCACGCAATTGGGATCGCCGGTGGTGATGTTATAAAACTCGCCTTTATATGCTGATCCGTTGGCGTACTCTCCGTAAGCTGCGGTCAGAGCTTGGTTGGTGGAATGGGCGAGATGGCCGGCCGAATTCGCAATGCCGGCCCAGGTGGGTGAGGCCCAACTGGTGCCCCCGACCGAGCCCCAGCCCTGAAGGTAGATGACGGTACAGCAGAAATCTGAGGCGACGTCCGGGTAGCCACGATGGGTGCCGACGATGTTGGAGATAACGCTCTGGTAGCTGGGAATGGGTTCGTAGGGACTGATGGTGCCGCCACCGCCGTCGGTATAGTACTGCTCGTTAACGAAGTTGCCGTTGCCGTCGCGGTTGAAATAGGTTCCGCCGACCGAGACCACGTTGGGAGAGGCAGCGGGAGTGAAGGGATAGTTCAATCCGTAGTCGCCGCTGGCTGCGAAGTAAACGACGCCGGGAGCAGTGAAATATTTGTCGTAGTTGAGCTCCTGGGGAAACTCAGAAATTCCCCAGCTGTTGCTGACCATGCCACCGCCATTGTCATGAACCAGTTTGCCGGCGACGGCCTCCGCCTGCCAGGTGGGATCGGTTGTGCACTGTGGCGCCGTGCACAGCACGGACTCGACGAGGAAAAGTTTGGCGTGGGGAGCCATGGCATGGGCCCATTCGATATCGAGAGCCTCTTCAACTTCCCAATCCTGATAGACCGGAGGCTTGGTGCCACCGGCGTAAACCACGGTGAAGTCGGCGGCGGGGATGCCGAACTGATTGTCAAAGGCTTCCAGATCCGAGGCTGCAGTGGGGTAATCGCCAGCGTCAACGATGGCGATCGCGCCAATGCCACCGGTTGGGATATTGGTGCTGGTAGGGATGGGACAGCCGCTCGGGCCCGAGACTAACTGATACACGCACGCCAGCGAGCCGGGAGTTTCATTTCCGGGAGGCGGCTGAGGAGTAAATTCTTTGGAGTCCACGAAGAAGTAATTGGTATTCATGCGACCCGGGCGCGGAATGCTGGATTCCGGAATGATGATCTTGCGTCCGTGGAAGGTTCCGAATTGCTGTTCTTGAGCGGAACCGGATGTGAGGTATGCACCCAATGACAATGTCATGGCGACGAGTACGAGGACTACGAGGAAACGCTTCATCCTGAATCTCCCTTTGAATTTCCGCAATGCAGGCGGGAAGGCCCGACTGGCGGGGAGTATTGTATCTCAGAAGCGGATGGGGAGATGGAGTCTTGTTTCTCTTTAAATGAATAATGGGCAGCGGAGACGGCGGTGGAGGTAATCGGGCTTCGGCGGCTAAGGGCTGATCCCGTGGAGGGTCTTTTGTCCCATTGACGGGGAGGAGATCGAGGCATAATCTTTGGTCGCTTTCACCGCAAACAATTCTTTCGCCTGGAGTACGACGATGCAACCCCCCCGTGCGGCAAGAACCACCTCTCTTCTATTGACTCTGGCCCTGACATTGACGCTGCCCGGTTGGGCGGCACAAGCCCCGAAGTTTCTGACGTCGGAAGTTTTGCCCGCCGGCGCAGGGCTGCAGGAGGTGGTTGCAGGCGACTTCAATCACGATGGCAAGATCGATCTGGCGGTCACGAACCAGCCGGGATTGAGCGTGCTGCTGGGAAATGGCGACGGGACTTTCCAGGCGCCGGCGACCTATAAGGTGAAAGGCAACAGCGGGGGATCGAGCATCGCGGTTGGCGACATGAATAATGACGGGAATCTGGACCTGGTGGTGACCACGGTTGACGCCAACCCCAGCGTGCAGATTTTTCTGGGCAACGGGGATGGCACGTTCCAGGCTCCGAGGGTGACAACCATAGCGTTCGACCACCCGACCTCGATTGCGATTGCCGACTTCAATGGCGACGGGAATCAGGATGTGGTGATTGGGACGTGGGGCAACGTAGTGGGAGTGTTTCTGGGGAATGGCAAGGGAGATTTGCAGCCGGAGGTGACGTATCCGCTGATTGGCGGCGGACACGCGGGAGTGATTGCGGTCGGTGACATTAATAATGATGGGAAGCTAGACCTGGTGGTCAACGACAACCACATCAACTTCCTGCTGGGAAATGGAAACGGGACGTTCCAGGCGGCGACGGATCTCAACACCGGAGCCGGCGACCTGGCTTTGTATGACGTCAACGGCGATGGTTATCTTGACCTGGTGTTCACCGAAGGCGAAGGTCTGGGCGTTCTGCTCAACCAGGGGAATGGGACATTCGGAAAAGTGATCAACTCGCCGGCCGGGATCGGAGTGATGGGATCCCAGTTCGTGATGGGAGACTTCAACGGAGACGGCAAGGTGGACGTGGCGTTCTCATTCGGCGCGATCATGCTGGGCCGGGGGGACGGAACATTTGCGAAGCCCGCAGTGCGTTATGCGAACTTCGGCGGGGGATTGACGGCGGCGGATGTGAACGGGGACAAAAACTTGGACGTGATTGGCATTTCGGGGAACGTGCTGGTGACCCTGGGGAATGGGAATGGCTCAATGGACGCAGCGCGGTTCTACGAAGGTCCGGGACCGTGGTTCCAGGTGCAGCAGATGGTATTGGGGGACTTTACCAATGATGGAAAGCTGGATATAGCGGCGTTCGAAAACCCGGGAGATTTTACGGCGTTCGCAGGCATGCTATTGGGTAACGGGAATGGGACGTTCCAGCCGTCGCTGCCTAGTTTCGAAGCGTACGGGGAAGCTGCTACCGGTGGAATTGCGGCGGGTGATTTCAATCATGATGGAAACCTGGATCTGGCGGTGTGGAACCAGGTGAACGAAGGAACCAGCCAGGTGGCGGTTTACCTGGGCAATGGCGACGGTACATTCAAATCTCCGATATTCGCGGACGCGGGCTATTTGCCGGTGGGCATGGCGGTGGGAGATTTCAACGGGGATGGCAAGCTGGATGTTGCAATGTTGGACACGTGCTTGAGCCAGGCCTATTGTTCCGAGGGAGGGGTGGTGACCATTCTGCTGGGGAATGGCGACGGAACACTGACGACGGGCGGCACTTTCGGGGTTGGATTTTCTCCGAACAGCATTGTGGCTGCCGATTTCAATAACGACGGGGTTTTGGACCTGGCAGTGGCCAACTTTGGTTCTAATTTCGAGGGCAGTATCAGTCTGCTGATTGGAGTGGGGAACGGGACATTCCAGCCTGCTCACACCGTGAAATCTGGGACCAATCCGGAATACATCCAGGCGGCGGACCTCAATGATGACGGCAAGCAGGACCTGGTGGTGGTGGACTCTGCCACAATCAGCGTTGACGTGATGCTGGGAGGCGGCAATGGGAAATTCGGGGCTCCGATTTTGACGCCGCTGGCTTCGGTGGGGAACTTTGCCATCGCTGATTTCAACGGTGACGGCAGGCTCGACGTGGTAGTCACGAACGGCGAGATCCTGAGCGGGAAGGGAAATGGAACCTTCGCGCCGCCGGTGAATGTGTATCCGAATGGAATCTCGGTGCAGGCGGCGATCCTGGGAAACGATGTTTTGCCGGACATTATTATTGGGAATTATCAGGGAGTGGCGGTGTTGAGAAATCTGGGGAAGTAGGAGTCAGGGGCGGGCGGCTGCATAATCTTAAATCGCGGAGGGCGGCCGCAGAGTACAGAGCCACCAAAAGAAACCGGGCCGAGCGACGTTTCTGTGCTGGTTAACTATGGCGTTTGCTTCGCCGCCACCAACGCAGGCTGAGCAGCGGCTGCGTGCGCTTTCACCTCCTGCAGAATCTGGCGTGTAGTCCGGAGTTCCGACTTCAGGTCACGAATCTCCCGCTGTTGCTGTTTGACAGCCTCAATCAATAAGGCCGTCAGCCGGCTGTAATCCACGCCGCGGGCATCTTTTCCGGCCCCGCCCTTTCACTCTCCCGGTCCCCAACCCCAGCCACTTGAGCACCATGCGTTACTACTTTGTCATTAGAGTGTGTCACTTCAAAACGCTCTGTCTCCTAAGCCAACAACTTCTTGACACCCCTGGACACCGGGACTAGACTTCGGCGGTCATCGTGAAGGCTGGGGCAGGCGATTGTGGGATAGAGACTTTCTTCCTGTGCGACGCAATCGCGGCGACGATGGCGAACCGCAATCCTCAGAATCCAAGGAGATCTCCATGAGACGTTTACTGTGCCTGGTTGGCGTGACCTCGCTGATTTTCTTTTTGCTGTTAACGAATGCCGTGGGGCAAGAGATTCGCGATGGCGGACCTAACGGGAAAGTATTGGTTCCGGCATCGAGTGTGGAGCGTCCGGAGCAACGCGGCTTGTTTTCTCACACCAACTTTATGATCTTTATCCCGAACGCCAAGTTCGATCCGGCAGGGCCACCGCCCTTTGCCGAGACGCCGGCATCGCTGGCCTGCGTGTATCAACTGGTGCAGCAGGTGAGCGGGTGCCCGATCAACGGAAGTACGCTGGTGCCGACCGGCGGAATCGGTGCGGTGGGGATTGTAGATGCTTATGACAATCCGGACGCGGAAGAAGACCTGGCAACCTTCTCGACGCAGTTTGGTCTTCCGCAATGCACTACGGCTAACGGTTGCTTCCATCAGGTGTACGCGACCGGCCAGCAGCCGCAGAATGATCCGGGCGGATGGAGTTTAGAAGAGGCGCTGGATATTGAAATGGCGCACGCGATGGCTCCGAACGCGAAGATTTTTTTGGTAGAAGCACAGGACAACCAGAACACCAGTCTCTATTTTGCCGAAGACGTGGCCTCCAAGCTGGTGCGGCAGGCGGGAGGGGGGACGATCAGCAATAGCTGGTCGGGAAGCGAGTACTACGCGGAGCTTTTGGACGATGCTCACTTCCGCGGAGCCGGGGTGGTGTACTTCGCATCGACGGGTGACTCGGGAGCCCCGGAGGGTTATCCGGCTGCGTCGCCTTTTGTGGTAGCGGCGGGAGGGACACAGATTGAGCGCAGTTCGGGTAAATTTACGGGTGAAGACGGCTGGGGCGGGAGCGGCGGCGGCCCCAGCGTTTACGAGACGCGTCCTTTGTACCAGAACGTGATTGCGAAGATTATCGGGCCACGGCGTGGAACGCCGGACATCGCAGCGGATGCGAGTCCCTCGAGCGGAGTGGCGTTGTACGACGCGGATGGAAACTATAACTGGACGGTAGTGGGCGGCACCAGCGTTTCTTCGCCGTTGCTGGCGGGAATCGTGAATGCGGCGGGGCGTCATGCGTTCAGCACGGAACAGGAACTGGGTTTCGTATACACCCATGCCAATGACAACGACTACCGGACTTTGTGGCGGGATGAAACTGTGGGGAACAACGGGTATTCCTGCGAGGTCGGTTGGGACTATGTGACCGGCATCGGCAGTCCACTTACTTATGTAGGGAAATGAAAAGCTGTCCTGGTGGATTTGTTCAGGAGGCCCTCCCTGGTGGGGAGGGCCTTACTATTTTAACTTTATGATCGAACGAGGGGATGATGGATTAGAATTTGAGACAGCGAGGCATGTAAGACAATGCCCGAAGTTCATCAGGCGGTCGCCAAGATGTTGCTGGCTCTGACCTGTGGGATTTACCTGGTCGGATTTCTCAGCAGCTGGGGCCTGGGCAGAAAGTTCTCCGCCCTGGGCGATGTATTGGTTTCGGCGATGCTGGCGGTACTGCCGGTTTTTATTATTTTCTCTCCGAGCTTCGACCCTGAATCCAAGAAGTGGGCCTTTGGGACAATCGGTTTGATTGCCGGGCATTGGATAGGGAGGAACTCGGTCTGATGGTGATGGCCAAGGCCATTGCCGTTACCACAGAGAACACACAGGCGCACAGGGGAATCCCGCGGCATCTGACATCCTCGCCGGAGGGATGACGAGCCGGTTCGTTTATACTGACTGGCGGTGCAAAAACAGACAATTCTGGTGACGGGCGGGGCCGGGTTTATTGGCTCCAACTTCGTGCTGCAATGGCTGAAGCGGGAAGATTCGCTCGTCGTGAATCTCGACAAGCTGACGTACGCGGGGAATCCGGGAAACCTGGAGGCCGTGGCGGCTGATTCGCGCTACCGGTTTGTGCATGGGGACATCTGCGACCGGAAGCTGGTGAGTGAGTGGCTGCAACGGGAACGCCCGCGGGCAGTGGTGCATTTTGCAGCGGAAAGCCACGTGGACCGGTCGATTCACGGGCCGGACGATTTTGTGCGCACCAATGTAAACGGGACGTTTTCTTTGCTGGAGGAAGCGCGGGCATATTGGACGGGACTGGGCGAGGCGGAGCGAGCCGAGTTTCGCTTTCTGCATGTTTCGACGGACGAGGTGTACGGGTCGCTGGGCGCGGATGATCCGGCGTTTTCGGAAACGACGGCTTACGCTCCGAATAGTCCATACGCGGCGTCGAAGGCGGCGTCAGATCATCTGGTGCGGGCATATCACCACACTTATGGATTGCCTACGCTGACCACGAATTGCTCGAACAACTATGGACCGCATCAGTTTCCAGAGAAATTGATTCCGCTGGTGATTCTGCACGCCATGCAGGGCAAGCCGATTCCGGTGTATGGGGATGGGCGGAATGTCCGCGATTGGCTGTATGTGGAGGACCACTGCGACGCGATCCGGACGGTGCTGGCGCGAGGGCGCGTGGGAGAGACTTACAACATCGGTGGA
>Ga0070733_10003953_pt1 | contig 10025 bp, 9 predicted proteins | sample Coa_R1_9_FD_66450 | JGI IMG/M metagenome (GOLD analysis project Ga0070733, IMG submission 66450) | Surface soil microbial communities from Centralia Pennsylvania, which are recovering from an underground coalmine fire - Coalmine... | ecosystem: Environmental > Terrestrial > Soil > Unclassified ... | reverse complement strand
GACCTCAACGTATCGGCCACCGTCAGCGCGAATCGGACGGGGTTAAGCGCAAAGGCGCCTCCACGCACCGAGGTCGCATTCGCTATCGCTTGCGCCTCAAAGGATCTTTGGGCCTGGTCGACAATCGAAGAGCTCGTCGTGAAGTAAGTGATCGACGTGATGAGGACCGAGAGCACGAGTGCGCCGAGTGCGAAAAAGACCGTGATGCGAGCCCTGAGTCCGAACCGGGAGCGCCTCCCGCCCGGTGAACCCGCGGGTGAGCGGGGAAAAAGCCGGCGACGCCGATCCCCGGCTGCCATTTAAGAAGCCAGCTTGTAGCCCAGTCCGCGCACCGTCAGCACGTAGCGGGGATTGGCGGGATCGGGCTCCACTTTCATGCGCAGTCGTCGGACGTGGACGTCGACGAGTCGCCCGTCGCCGAAGTAGTCGTAGCTCCAGACGCGCTCGAGGAGCTGTTCTCTTGACAGCACCTTGCCGTGGTTCGTCGCGAGCTCGACCAGCAACAAGAACTCCGTTCTCGTCAGGTGCACTTCGTCCCCGCTCAGGCGGACGACGCCCGCTTCCGGCATCACCTCCAGCTCGCCGAAGGTGAGCGTCGAGGGCCCACCTTCGACCGAACGCGCCCTGCGCAAGAGGGCCCGGATTCGTGCCGCCAGCTCCTTTGGCTCGAACGGCTTCGTGACGTAGTCGTCGGCGCCGGCCTCGAGCCCGGCGACGACGTCGTGAGTGTCGGTCCTTGCCGTCACCATGATGATCGGCACGAGGCTTTGGCGTCGGATCTCCCGGCAGCACTCGAACCCGTCCATGCCGGGGAGCATGATGTCGATGATCACGAGGTCGATCGGTTCGGACGGCAACGCCTGGGCGAATCGATCGAGGGCATCTTCGCCACTCGGGGCCTCGAGCACCGCATAGCCCTCGTCTTCGAGCGCCAAGCGCATCGAGGTCCGGATCCGTTCGTCGTCCTCGACGAGGAGGATGTGGCTTGCCATCTCCACATCATTCCGCGTCTTGGCGCCCACCGTGTCGCAAAAGTCCCCGGAGCGCTCGATACGCTTCCGTTGTGAGCTGGGAGTTCGAGGCATTCCTGCGCTCGCTCGGCTCCGCTTCGCCGGCGACCATTCGCGCCTACCGTTCCGATCTCGAGGCGTTCGCCGAGTGGGCCGGCCGGGCCGGGGTGGAGGGTCCAGCTCCGGTCGATCGCGTCTTTCTCCGGCGCTACCTCGCCTTTTTGTCGACACGCGGTTACGCCCGTCGTTCGATCGCCCGCAAGGCGGCGTCAATTAGGCGGTACTTCTCTTTCGCCGAACGACGCGGGTTCGTCGCCGAAGACCCGGCGCGCCGCCTGACCGCTCCGAGCGGCGAGGGCCGACTGCCTCGGGTCCTTTCGGCTGGTGAGCTGGTCGCTCTTCTCGAGGTGACCCCCCCGCCGGGGGCGGATGAAGGGCCTCTCGACGAGGCGGTGCGCTTGCGAGACGACGCCGTGTTGGAGCTTCTTTACGGCTCGGGGCTTCGCGTCGCCGAGTGCTGTGACCTCGACGACTCGGGGATCGACCTCAGGTCGGGGTCGGTGACCGTCGTCGGAAAAGGCGACAAGGAGCGCCGCGTCCCCATGAGCGAGCCGAGCGTGGAGGCCATTTCCACCTACCTCGAGCGCGGCCGGGAGGTTCTCCGCAACCCCGACAGCCCGAAGCGGGCCGTGTTCTTGAACCGGCGGGGCCGGCGGCTTTCGCCCCGTGACGTGCGCCGCATCCTCGATCGGCGAACAGGCGTGCCGACGCACCCGCACGCCCTGCGCCACACCTACGCCACCCACCTGTTGGATGGCGGTGCTGACCTGCGCGTCGTTCAAGAGCTCCTCGGCCACTCGAGCCTGCGGACGACCCAGCGCTACACACACGTCTCCAAAGAGCGACTCGTCGGGGTCTACAAAAAGTCGCACCCGAGGGCCTGAACGGCGGTTTTGTCCCAGCGACTACCATGCACCCCGGGACCTGACCGGGTCTCACAAATCTCGACCGGATGCACCCACGGTCGCCCACGGGCGCGGTGTCCGGCTCGTACAACCGCTGGGAGGAACCGACGCGTGGCCGTCGTCACAATGAAACAGCTGCTCGAAGCGGGGGTCCACTTCGGGCACCAGACTCGCCGCTGGAACCCGAAGATGAAGCGCTTCTTGTACGGCGAGCGCAACGGGATCTACATCATTGATCTCCACCAGACCCTGACCGGAATCGAAAAGGCGTACACGTTCGTCCGCGACCTCGTCGCCAACGGAGGGACGGTCCTTTTTGTCGGCACGAAGAAACAGACCCAGGGCCCGATCGCCGAGTACGCCACCGCGTGCGGAATGCCCTACGTCAACGAGCGCTGGCTTGGTGGCATGCTGACGAACTTCGAGACGATCGCCGGACGCGTTCGCAAGCTCGCCGAGCTCGAGGCGTCCCGAGACTCCGGTGAGTTCGACGCGCTGCCGAAGAAGGAAGCGCTCATGCTCACCCGCGAGCTCGAAAAGCTCGAACGGAACCTGGGTGGAATCCGCCACCTCACCCGGCGCCCTGATGCCGTCTTCATCATCGACACGAAAAAGGAGCACATCGCGGTCACCGAGGCGAACAAGCTCGGCATCCCGGTGATCGCCGTCGTCGATTCGAACTGCGATCCTGACGTGATCAACTACGTCATCCCCGGCAATGACGACGCCATCCGCTCTGGTCGGCTGATGTGCCGCGTCATCGCCGACGCCGTCATCGAAGGACGGCTCATCTACTCACGCCGCGCGGCGGCCAATTTGAGGGCGCAGCCCAACGAAGAGGCGCTCGCCGGCGCCTCGACTGCGACGGTTTGACGATGGCAAAGATCACGGCAGCAGACGTGCAAGCTCTACGCCGCGCCACCGGTGCCGGCATCCTCGACGCGCGTCGCGCCCTTGTCGAAACCGACGGGGACTTCGACAAGGCTCGGCGCTGGCTTCGCGAGCAAGGACTCGCCGGCGCTACCAAAAGAGCCGATCGTGAGCGAGCCGAAGGAGCCGTCTCAGTCGTCGTCTCGGGTGGGGTGGGCGCCGTGATCGCGCTCGAATGCGAGACCGACTTCGTCGCCAAGTCAGCAGATTTCGTCCAGCTCGTCGACACGCTCGCCGAAGCCCTCGCCACCTCGGGAGAAGACGGACTCGCTACTTACGCCGACCGAATCGACGAGTTGAAGGTGACGATGAAAGAGAACATCGCCATCGGTCAGCACGCCCGCTTCGAGGCAGGGAGCGACTCCGTGCTCGACAGCTACCTGCACGTGCAAAATGGACGCGGCGTGAACGGCGTCTTGGTGGAGCTGCAAGGGGGCTCGTCGACGCTCGCCCATGACGTCGCGGTGCACATCGCCTTCGCCCGCCCGGAGTACTTGAGCCGCGACGACGTTCCAAAAGAGGTGATCGACCAGGAACGAGAAACGATCCTCGCGATCGCGAAGAACGAAGGCAAGCCCGAGTCGCAACTCGACAAGATCGTCGAGGGCCGACTGAACGGCTGGTTCAAAGAACGCGTCCTTCTCGATCAGGCGTACGCGAGAGACGAAAAGCAAACGATCGCCTCGCTTCTTGGTGACGCGGTCGTGCGTCGTTTCGCCCAGGTCGTCGTCGGTTCGTGACCGAGCGCGACGCCGCGACGTCCCCGCCCCGTCAGCAGGTCGCGCCTCACGGCAAACCGCGCTGGTCGCGCGCCGTACTCAAGATCTCTGGTGAGGCGTTCGCCAGTTCGTCCTCAGAAGAGACGATCGACGCTCAGACGGTCGACCGGATCGCGAAGGAGATCGCCGATTCGATCGAAGAGTTAGGCGTCGAGCTCGCCGTGATGATGGGGGGCGGCAACATTTGGCGCGGTCAGACCGGCGCGGGCGAGGGGATCGACCGCGCCACTTCGGACACGATGGGGATGCTCGGCACCGTGATCAACGCGCTCGCGTTGCAGGACGCGATCGAGCGTCAGGGGCGTCCGACGCGCGTACTTTCGGCTATCGACATGGCCGAGGTCTGCGAGCCATACATCCGCCGTCGCGCCATTCGTCACTTGGAAAAGGGTCGCGTCGTCATCTTCGCGGCGGGCATGGGCAACCCCTACTTCACGACAGATACGCCGGCAGCACTTCGCGCCGCCGAGATCGAAGCGGACGTGATTCTGAAAGGGACGCATTCGGGGGTCGACGGCGTCTACAGCGCAGATCCGCGACTTGATCCGAATGCGACCAAGTACGACGAGGTCAGTTTTATGGAGGTCGTCGCACGCGACCTGCGAGTGATGGACTTGACAGCGATCACTTTCTGCAAAGACAACGGCCTACCGATCCTCGTCTTCGACCTCATGACGCCGGGCAATATCCGAGGCGCCCTCGCCGGCAACCCGATCGGTACGCTTATCCGATGACAGCCGCAGAGATCGTCGAGGCGGCGATGGAAGACGCGCGGAGCAAGATGAGCCGTGCCGTCGAGCACACCAAGTCCGAGTTCAGCTCGGTGCGTACCGGCCGTGCCGCTCCCGTCCTCGTCGAAAAGCTGAAGGTCGATTACTACGGCTCCGAAGTCGCCTTGCAAAGCCTCGCCGGGATCACCGTCTACGAAGCTCGCACACTCGTGATCCATCCGTACGACAAAGGAGCACTGAAGGCGATCGAGAAGTCGATCCAAGCCTCCGACCTCGGAGTGAACCCGTCAAACGACGGTGAAGTGATCCGCGTCACTTTTCCGCAACTGAACGAGGAGCGCCGCCGCGAGCTCGTGAAGGTGGTGCGTCAACGCGCTGAAGAAGGACGCGTTGCAGTTCGCAACGTTCGTCGTCATGTTCGCCACGAGCTTGAAACGCACGAACACGACGGAGCCGTTTCGAGTGATGATCTCGAATGGGCAGGTAAGGAGCTCGACCGCATCACGCACGAATTCGTGACCGAAATCGACAAGCTGCTCGCGCACAAAGAGCAGGAGCTGCTCGAGGTCTAAGACCTCGAGCTGCGGGCGCGACGCCGTGACGCGTTCCGTGGAGGAATCCCACAGTGGCTGAGAACGCACACGAGTCTCTCGATACGAACAGGTCCCGCAACGGTGCCGAACAGGACGCCGAGCTCGAGGCGGCCGATCAAGTTCCGGCCCCGAAAGGACATCGCTCGGAGCAGGTGCGCGTCGGCGCAGTCGAAGCGGCGGTGGCGGCAGGGCTTGTTCCGGCGTCGCATCCAACAGAAGCGATCGAGAAACCATCCGAGAGAGGTCGACCGTCGCAACCCGATCGTGGTTACTCGTCTCTTCCGGACTGGACCGATCCGCCGACCGGTCAGGTTCCAAAGGTCCTGCTCGATGAGGGCGGAGAGGCGGCGGCGACACGGCCCCGGGGGCCGAGTTGGCGCCAAACGTCGGCGGACTGGGAGGTCGACGAGGACACCCTCGATTTTCTCATCGAGATCGAGCCAGAAGGGCCAGAAGGCGATGACAGGGCGTCGATCGCCGGCCGCGGGGAGGACCCCTCGGCTGACATTGCCCCGTTCGACTTCGACTTCTCGCCGACGCGGCGACGTCGCCGACGGCGCGACTTGGCGGCGGTTCCCGAAGGTCGAGACACGGATCAGGTCGAACAACGCGACCATGACGCCTGGGATGAAGTCGTAAATCGGCGGCCGTCCCGTCCGCGACGGCACAAGGCGTCGCACCGCTCGTCGCGAGCGACGCCCGGCCCTTCCTCTGTTCCACCACGGCGCAACGCGGCGGTTGCGGTAACGACCGGCGTCATCTTCGGCGGTCTCGCCGTCGCTTGTTTCGAGGCTGGTCCGGCGACCGTGATGGCTTTTGCGGCCCTTGTCCTCGGCCTCGCCGGCGGCGAAACACTCGGGGCGCTTCGCCGGGCGGGATATCAGCCAGTCGCCCTGGTGGCGCTCGTCGCCGTCCCGACCCTCGTTGTCACGAGCTACTTGAAAGGGGCCGTGGCAGTCCCGATAGTGCTCGCCGCGGTGGTGATCGCGGCGGGGGTGTGGCGGCTCTTCGTCACCTCTCCGACATCGTCTGTCGACGACGTCTCGGTGACCGTCCTCGTCGTCGGCTGGATCGGCGTGCCCGGCGCCTTCGCCGGACTGATGTTGAATCCGACCACTTTTCCGCTCCGTCACGGGGTCGCCTACGTCGGGGCGGCTCTCGCGCTGACCGTCGTCCACGACATCTGCTCGTACTTTTTTGGCTCGAAGTTCGGACGTCATCGCCTTATTCCGAGGGTGAGCCCCGGAAAGACGGTCGAAGGCCTTGTTGGCGGGACCGTGGCGACCCTGGTCGTCGCTGGCGCGGTTGTCGCCCTCGTTCATCCGTTCACGGTCGCGAGTGCGATCGGGCTCGGGGCGATCGTGTGCGTCTTCGCCCCGCTCGGTGACCTTGTCGAGTCGGTTGTCAAACGTGACCTCGGGCTGAAGGACATGGGTCGCCTGCTCCCCGCCCATGGCGGGATTTCGGACCGAATTGACGCCATGCTCTTTGTCTTGCCGGCCACCTACGTCCTCGTCCGTTTGGTTCACATCGGATGAGCGAACCGCGTTCGATCAGCCTCGTCGGCTCGACGGGGTCGATCGGACTTCAGGCAATTGACGTCATCGAGCGCGAAGAGGCGTTCAGGGTCGTCGCCCTCGGGGCGAACCGGTCGGTAGCCGAGCTCGCCCGTCAGGTTCACTCGCTGCGCCCAGAAGTCGTCGCCATCGGCGACGCCGCGCTCGCCGATGAGCTCGAGACGTTGGTTCCCTGGGGCGTCGAGGTTCGTGCCGGAGCCGACGGCCTCTCCTCACTCGCCGAGATCGGCGACATCGTCCTCAACGCGGTCGTCGGCTTTGCCGGCCTCGGTGTCACGGTGCGCGCCCTTTCGTCGGGGAGAAAGCTGGCGCTCGCCAATAAGGAGTCGCTGATCGCTGGGGCTCCCGTCGTGCAGGCGGCAAGGACGACTGCCGGGGCAGAGATCATCCCTGTGGACTCCGAGCACTGTGCGATTCATCAGTGCCTTGCCGGTCGGGCGCGCGAGAAAGGTACGGCGTCGATCGACCCGCTCGGCCCTGAGCCTCCCGCTGGCGTGTCGAGGCTGGTCTTAACCGCGAGCGGCGGCCCGTTCCGCGGTCGCAGTCGCGACGAGCTCAACGCGGTGACCGTCGAGGAAGCGCTCGCCCACCCGACATGGAAGATGGGGCCGAAGATCACGGTCGACTCGTCGACGCTGATGAACAAAGGCCTCGAGATCATCGAGGCGCATGAGCTCTTCGGGGTCGACTACGCGACGATCGAAGTCCTCATCCACCCTCAATCCGTGGTTCACTCGATGGTCGAATTCACAGATGGGGCGACGATCGCCCAGCTCTCGCTTCCGGACATGCGACTACCTATCGGGTACGCGCTCTCGTATCCCGATCGGCTCTCGACTCCTTTTGGCAGGATCGACTGGAAGAGTCTCGATCGTCTCGACTTCTGCGCCCCGGACCGGGCGACGTTTTCCTGCCTCTCGCTCGCCTACGAGGCGGGCGAAGAAGGAGGGAGCGCCCCGGCCTGGTTGAACGCCGCCAACGAGGTGGCCGTCGGCGCGTTCCTCGAGAATCGAATCAGCTGGATCCGGATCGCCGACGTCGTGTCCGAGACGCTTGCTGCCCACGAGCCGACAAAGCTTGTCGAGGTCGACGACGTCTTGGCGGCTGACGCAGAGGCGCGGGCGGTGGCGCGCGCTTCGGTCGAGCGTCAAGAGAAGGTCGCGTGAGCGAGACGACTACTCCTCCTCCCGAGGTCCGGCGACAGAAGGACTCGGGTGCCGGCGCCCTTTTGCGTCTCGGTGCCGGGATCCTGGCGGTCGTCGTCATCGCCGCCGTCTTCCACGGCCTTGCCGTTCTCCTCGTCGTCGCCGCGCTCGTCCTCATGGTCATGCTGCACGAGCTCGGCCACTACGTGACCGCAAAGGCGTCGGGCATGAAGGTGACCGAGTACTTCTTCGGCTTCGGGCCGCGCATCTGGTCCTTTAGACGTGGCGAGACGGAGTACGGAGTGAAGGCGTTCCCGCTCGGAGGCTACGTGAAGATCGTCGGCATGACGATGCTCGAAGAGGTGGCCCCACAAGACGAGGCGCGCAGCTATCGCCAGGCGACCTTCCCGCGGCGATTGTTGGTGGCGGTGGCGGGTTCGGCGATGCACTTCGTCATCGCCTTCGGCCTTTTGTGGGGAATGCTCGCTTACACCGGGCTTCCCGTCGCCAACTCGACGTTCCTCGTCACGGCCCTCACCCGGTTCACGAACCACACCAACCCGGCCAAAGCGGCCGGCTTGCGTCCAGGCGACGTCCTCGTCTCGGTCGACGGGCACCATTACTCGGACATCAGTGGGCTGATCTCGTTCATCCAAAATCATGCCGGCGACGAGATCTCGCTCACCGTCAAGCGTGCCGGCAAGCTCGACACGCTCCACGTGAGGCCCATCGACGGCCGCAAAGCGGACGTGGCGACGACGGCCGGCCAGGTCGAGCCCGCCAAGACCGGCACGAAGCCGATCGGCGTCATCGGTGTCACGCTCGGCGGCGGCACGACGCTCGAAACGACCGGGCCGTTTGCCGCCGTTCCCCGCGCCGGAACCCTGCTCGGCAGCGTCGTCGCGACCACTGGCTCGGGATTCGCCCAGGTCTTTTCGCCCCACGGGATCGGCGTCTTTGCCCATGACGTGGCGACGGCCCGACCATCGTCGTCGAGCGGGCAGGGGACCGGGTCGTCGACGGGCACGCACCAAAGCGAGATCCTTTCGCTGCCAGGCGCGGTCGACATCGCCGTGCAAGGGCTCCATCAGAACCTTTCCGAGCTCTTGTACATCCTCGTCGCCATCAACATCTTCGTCGGCCTCGCCAACCTGTTCCCAATGCTCCCGCTCGACGGCGGCCACGTCGCCATCGCCATCTATGAGCGGGCCCGCTCGCGACGCGGCCGCCAGTACCACGCCGATGTCACCAAGCTGATGCCGCTCGCTTACCTGTTCATCGCGGCGCTCGTCGTATTGGGCTTGAGCGCGCTCTACGTCAACATCCTGCAGCCGCCGACGCTTCCGCATTGATCCGTGTCGGAAGCAAACGGTGGCGACAAAAGCGCTGATCCTGGCCGTAGGCTTTGCAAACGGCGGCAGGTGATCCGCCCGGTCTTCTCGGTCCAGGGAGTGAGCGAGTGAAGTTCGCTGAGGTCACGGCTCCAGCGAGGCGCCCAACCCGCCAAATCCGCATCGGGTCAGTCCCGATCGGAGGTGGCGCGCCGGTCTCGGTCCAGTCGATGACAACGACAAAGACCGCCGACGTCGACGGCACCCTTGCCCAGATCTACGCCTTGGCCGGTGCCGGCGCCGACATCGTCCGCTGCACGTGCAATGAAGCCGAGGCGGCCGAAGGACTCGCCCGCATCATCCCGCGCTCGCCCGTCCCGATCGTCGCCGACATCCACTTTCACGTCGAGATGGCGCTCGCCGCCTTGGAGGCCGGCGTGCAAGGGCTGCGACTCAACCCTGGCAACCTGAGGAAACCCGAAGAGATCAGGCTGGTGGCAAAAGAGGCAAAGGACCGCGGCGTCCCGATCCGCATCGGGGTCAACGCCGGGTCGCTGCACCCGGACCTGTTCAAGAAGTACGGCGGTGCGACCCCCGAGGCCCTCGTCGAATCGGCACAGATGGAGCTCGCCTACTTTGCCGAGGTCGGGTTCGAAGACGTGAAGATCTCGGTCAAGGCGTCGAACGTGCCGCTCATGATCGCCGCCTATCGCCTCGCCTCAGAGACATTCGACTACCCGCTCCACCTCGGCGTGACTGAGGCAGGTCCGCCACCGGCGGGGCTCGTCAAGGCGACTGCCGGCATCGCCACCCTGCTTGCCGAAGGGATCGGAGACACGATCCGCTACTCGCTCACGGCCGATCCGGTCGAAGAGGCGATCGCCGGACGAAAGCTCCTCGAGGCGCTCGGGCTGAGAGAGCGAAAGGGCCTCGATCTCATTGCCTGTCCCTCGTGCGGCCGGGC
>Ga0070733_10003950_pt1 | contig 10031 bp, 3 predicted proteins | sample Coa_R1_9_FD_66450 | JGI IMG/M metagenome (GOLD analysis project Ga0070733, IMG submission 66450) | Surface soil microbial communities from Centralia Pennsylvania, which are recovering from an underground coalmine fire - Coalmine... | ecosystem: Environmental > Terrestrial > Soil > Unclassified ... | reverse complement strand
GCCATAGATGTCGCGGATGTCGGTTGCGAGCTTGCGCTGGCCGAAGAAGAATTCGGCGGGGTTCGGCGTCTTGTACTGCGTCAGATTCAAGATGCCGATATCGACCGTCGCCACGGTGACTTCCGCCTCGTCGCCTTCGGCGAAGCCGGCGACCTTGATCGGCAGGTCCAGTTTCTGGCGCGGCCTTGTCTTCTCCGGCGCGCCGACCGACACGTCGAGCCTGCGCGAAGCGGCGTCGATCGAGAACCAGGCGAGGCCGAGCGCGCGGCCGGGCATGCGCTTTGCCGCCGTATCGAGCGCGCGATGAGTTAGCGCGACCGCATAGGCGCCCGGGCCCCAGTCGGCGCCGACCTTGAAGGGGACGATATTGTCGCCCTCCTTGAGGTCGAGATCGATCGATTGATCGACCTTGTCTCCGACAAGGAGAACGGTCGCTTTGCCGGCGAAATGCGAAGCGATCTGGAGCTTCGCCTCGTCGCCCGCGTTGTAGCTCGTCTTGTCGAGCGTCACGACCACATTGTCCGGCGTATCCGCGCTCGCCGTCCCGGACCAACCGACATCGAAAGTGATGCTGGTCTGATCGCCGTCCGGCGACTTGATGTCCAGGCGATGGCGGCCCCAGCTCACCTTGGCGCTGATCCGCGCCGGCTCACTGGCCGATATGTCGACTTCGCCCTGGTCGAGGCGGCGGGAGGTCTTGACCGGCTCGTAGCTCCAGCGGCCGTCCGCATTGTACCATTGGTAGTCGTTGTCGATCTTGTAGAGCGACCATTCGACGCCTTTGCGCGCGACGCGTGAGCCGTCCGGCGCGACGGCGATCGCCTCGAACATCGCCGTGTCGCCCCCTGAGAGACCCTCGTCGAAATCCTTCTTGATCCCGATTTGCGTGGATTTGGCCCGGATCGGCAGCGTGACCGAACGCTCCACGGCGCGCCCGCTCGGCTCGGCGACGCGCAGTACGATCTTGGCTTCAAGAGGCCTGGCCGCCGCGCCCTCCGGCAAGTCGACGGAAACGTCGGCGTGGCCTTTGGCGTCGGTCTGAATCTTTGCGTCGATCGGATTGGTCACCGCCGCGAAATCATCGTCGATGAGACCGGCCGCATAGCCGGGATAGCCGGCGAGGGCCGCGCCGTCGACCGCCTCCAGCGTGATCTCGCCGCTGACGTCGAGACCGCTGGCCGGCGCGCCATAGAGGAATTTCGCATCGAGCGCGATTTCCGCCGGCGCGCCTGGGTTGAGGATCGCCTGGCTCGGCTTCAACTGAACGTCGAGGCGCTCGGGAATATAATCTTCGAGAAGAAAATCAGCGCCGCCGATGCTCGGGCCCCTAGGATCGGCATAGGCGTCGATCCGCCAGTCGCCCGGCGCCGCGCCCGGCAAAAGGGCGAGCGCATAAGCGCGGCCGCCTTGGCCTTGATCCGCGATAGTTGTGCGCTTGTATTCGACGCCGTCCGGCCGCTTGACGACGAGGGTCAAGGGCAAGCCCGTCGCGGCGACGCCCTTGGCGTCGCGGAGCAACGCGGTGATGAACACCGTCTCGCCGGAGCGATAGACGCCGCGTTCGGTGAAAACGAAAGCGTCGAGCGCCTTCGGCGCCTCGCGTCCGGAAACGCCGCGATCGGTGAGGTCGAAGGCGTTTTGCAAAAGGCTGAGGAAATTGTAGTCGCCGTCGGCGGTCGTCGCGACGATCAGGCTCGGCGCCGAGCCGCCGGTTCCGCGCGCCAGGCCCGGATCAAAATCGACGCGGCCGGAAGCGTCGGTCGTTTTGGTCGCCAGCACCTCATTGTTGCGCGCGATCAGCTTGACCTCGACGCCGCTTAAGGGGGCCGCGGTCGCGAGCGAACGCGCCAAAGCATGGACGCCGTCATCGCCCGAAAGCGCAGTCAGGCCGAGATCTGAGACGACGAGCCATTGCGTCGCGAGATCGCCGGAATCGTCGCTCTCGGCGTTCTGATCGTCTTTCGAGCCCTTCCATGGCTTGGCGGTGACAATGTAGAGTCCGGGCTCCAGCTTGCCGACCGCGTCAAGCACGGGAAAGTCGGTGGTCACCTCCTTGTTAAGTTCGGAGGCGACGTCCATCGAGCCGCTCCAAATCTTTTTTCCATCAGAATCTGCGATTTCCTGCGCCCGCGAACCCGACATGTCTTTGAGGAATTCGTCGCGCTGCACCGCCGACAGAAGATTGCGGTCGCCGATGCGATAGACGTCGATAGCGACCTTGGCGGTGTTGACGGTGATGAGCGGCGCGCCCTGCTGGCCGGCGCGCGGCAGAACGTAGCTCTTGGCCGAGAAATGAACTTGCGGCGAGCGATCGCGGACATAGACGTCATAATCCGCCGACTTCAAAAGCTGCTCGCCGACCGTGGACGGCAGCCCTTCGCGCAAAACGATCGCATAGCGCTCGCCGTGCTTTAAGCCTTCGACGCAGAGCTGCTGCTCTTCGGTGCTGATGGCGCCCATCGATGCGCCGGAGACCGCCACATAGGGCGAAAAATCGGTCTTGCGCGCGAGCGGGTCGGAGAACTGGAAGCAGACGCGCGGGGCTGCTGAATCGTTGTCGACTTTGTAGTCGGTGACGCGGAAGCCGTGCTCTTCACGCATCTGTTCGTACACCTGCTGGGTGTCGGGATCAGCCTTGCGATCGAGGCTGGCGCGATAGGCGTCGAGCGCAGGGCGCCACATTTCGCGCCGCGCCATGATATTGCCGAGCAGAGCCAGCGCGTCGGCTTGCAGCGCAGGCGTGGCGAGCCGCTCGTAGGCCGCATAGGCGGCAGTCGCGCCTTCCTCGCGCAGGTCATAGCGATTGTCCGCCTGCGCGTCGTCGGCGGCGACGGCCATGCGGGCAAAGGCAAGCCAGTTCGCGGCGTCCTTGGGATTGGCCGCAACGGCCCCCGCTGCGAGCTTATCGGCAAGCTTGAAGTCGCCCTTGGCGGTCGCCGCGTTCGTCTCACGGCGCAACTGCTCTGGCGATTTGCCTTGCGTGAGAGCGCCGTAGTTCGCCGCCTCTTTGCGCAGTGTCTCGGCAAGGCGCACCGCGTCGCTCGCCAGAAAATCGCGCGTGAAGGGCTTGATGTCGGCCGCATAGGCGGCGGCGCCGACGAGAGCCAGGGCCATGATGAGGAAGGCGCGGAGCAAATTGAGCATGGGGGAGGGTCTCTTCAGCGAGGGCGGTCGGCAGCATAGACAATTACGGTCTGCTCGGGCAGACCGTAATTGGGGACGGGTCGCCGACAATGGGCTATTGACCGAAAAGGCGCATCGCGCGTGTGACGAGATCGACCGCTCGGTGATAGTTTCGGCCAGGTCGCGGCGTAGGGGGGCTTTAAATGGCGTGCCCAAATAGACAAAATCAGCGTCGTAGGCCGATATTCTTCTTCGTCGCAGTCGGTCTCGCGCTTTGCGCGGGCTCGGCCGACGCGGCGCAGAATGCGCCTGCTGCGCCGGCGGGCGCCGCGTCGAGCGATGCGGTCTTCGACGCGCAAAAGGCCGCTTTCGACGCCCTTCAGGAAGCCGACCGCCGCGCCATCCAAGACGCGCTGGTCTGGACCGGCGATTACAATGGGGTCGTCGACGGCGCCTTCGGCAAGCGCACGCGCGATTCGATCCTCTCCTATCAAGGCAATATCAAAGCGCCGACCACCGGGATCATCGACGCCGCCGAACTCGCTCGCCTCGTCGCGACGGCGCAAAAAGCCAAGGACGCGGTAAAATTTCAAATCGTCGCCGACGAAAAGACCGGAGTGAGGATCGGCGCGCCGCTGAAAATCCTCGACAAGCACGTCGCGACCGCCTCCGGCTCGCGCCTAATGAAAAGCGACGGCTCGATCACGCTCGACCTTGTCAGCCTCAGCGGCGCCGACGCCAATTTGGCGGCGGTCTATGCGCGTCTGACCGCCGATGCGCCGGGCAAGAAGATCGCGCTCAAATTGTCGCGCCCCGATTTCATCGTCGTCTCGACCGAGGAGGGCGGCCGCAAGGCCTATTCGCGTTTCGCCAAGGCGCCGACGAATGCCCCTGATCCGAACGTCGTTCGCGGGTTCTCGCTTGCCTATCCCGGTCAATCGGCGGATTTTGATCGGATCGCCCTTGCGATCGCCGATTCCTTCGAACCTTTCCCGACCGGGACGGCGGCGCCGACAATCGCCTCCACAACGTCGCCCTCTGCCGGCCCGAGCGGCGGGCTCGCCGCGAGCGGCCTCATCGTCGCGGCGGGCGAGGCGCTGAGCGCCATCGGCTCTGGCGACTGCCCGCATCCCAGCGTCGACGGCAAGCCCGGCAAATATTTGCATGAAGACAAGCAGACGGGCCTCAGCCTGATCGGTGCGAGCGTGATGATGGACGGGGCGGTCGCGGCGCCCGCGCTTGCTCCGATCAGCGACGATCTCGTCGCGCTCTCCTATGGCGTCGACGACGCCGGCGGCAACTCGGTCCTCGACGTGGCGGCTGCGACGCCGCTGGCGCAGGCGGCCGGCGATCCGCGGCCCCTCCTTTTGGCTTCGCTTAGCGCGAGCGCGGTCGGCGGTCCGGTCTTTGACCGCAAGGGGTCGCTTGTCGCGCTGATCGCCCGCGGCGCGCCTGCGCCAAAGCTTGTCGCCGGCGTGTCGCCATTGTCGCCCCACCCGGCGATCGCCGAAGCTGATATTCAGCGTTTCCTCGGCGCCGCCAATGTCGCGACAGCCGAGTCAGGCGCGGCCGCCGCCATCAGCGCCGGGCGTCTTGCCGCCGAAAAACGCGCTTTCGTCGTCTTCATCGCCTGCAATTGAGTTCATGGCTCGAACGGCGTCGCGCATTCTTGTTTTCGATTCCGGCCTCGGCGGATTGACCGTCTATGACGCGATCGTCCGCGCCCGACCCGACGACCAACTTTTCTACGCCGCCGACGACGCCGCCTTTCCCTACGGCGGTCTCGACGGCGAAGCGCTGATCGAACGGGTCATGTCGGTCGTACGCGACCTGATCGCGACATTGGCGCCCGATCTCGTGGTCATCGCCTGCAACACCGCCTCGACTCTGGTGTTGCCGCCGCTCCGCGCTTCCTATCCCACGCTGCCCTTCGTCGGCACGGTGCCGGCGATCAAGCCCGCCGCGGCGGCCTCGCGTTCGCGGCTGATCAGCGTGTTGGCGACGCCCGGCACTGTCGCGCGCGACTATACGCAAGGCCTCATCCGCGAATTCGCCGGCGACTGCGAGGTCGCGCTGGTCGGGGCGCCGGATCTCGCGCGCCTCGCCGAGGATTTCATGAAAGGTCTGCCTGTCGCCGACGAAGCGATCACCCGCGAGATCAGTCCATGTTTCGTCGCGCGCGACGGCCGCCGCACGGATGCGATCGTGCTCGCTTGTACGCATTATCCGCTGCTCAGCGCGCATCTGACGCGGCTTGCGCCATGGCCGGTCGACTATATCGATCCTGCGCCGGCGATTGCGCGGCGCGTCGATCAATTGCTCGGGCCGCCAGGCGTGCGGCGATCTCGAGATAGGCCTCTGGCGCCGGCGATCTTCACCAGCGGCGTCGCGCCGGGCCCGGCGTTGGAGCGCGCGTTGCGACGCTTCGGACTTGCGGCCCGCGCGACCGCCTCGGCGTAAAACGCCGTCTGTTTCGACGACGCGCCAGGCTAATTGCCGCGATCCCGCGCTGGACCCGCCTTCAGCGGCGCGCTTGACGGGTCGTCTCCGAATGCGCATGTCTGCCAACAGGGCGGCGGGCGCGCCTCGCTCAAATTCTTAGCTTCCCATAGGATTTCCTCTTGCGCACAACCTCAGGCCAACCGATCCGCCTCGCCGACTACCGGCCGCCAGATTATCTCATCGACGATGTGCGGCTCGACGTGTCGCTCGACCGGCATGCGACGAGCGTCGTCGCCGTGTTGGCGGCGCGTCCGAATCCCGTCGGGCGTCCGGGCGTCGCCTTGGAAATGGACGGCGACGAGCTTCAGTTGGTCGGCGTTGCGCTGGATGACGCGCCGCTCGGGCCGGAAGAGTACGAAGCGTCGCCCGATCGGCTTGTTCTGAAGCAACCGCCTGATCGTCCTTTCACGTTGCGAATCGAGACGCGACTCGATCCGGCGGCCAACACCAAATTGATGGGCCTCTATCGTTCCGGCTCCGCCTATTGCACGCAGTGCGAAGCCGAAGGCTTTCGCCGCATCACTTATTTCCTCGATCGGCCGGACGTGCTCTCGACCTATGTCACGCGGCTCGAGGCGGATAGAGGCGAGGCGCCGATCCTGCTCGCCAACGGCAATCTCGAAGAGACGGGCGACGTTCCGGGCGGCCGGCACTATGCGATCTGGCGCGATCCGCACAAAAAGCCCTGCTATCTCTTCGCTCTCGTCGCCGGCGATCTCGCCCAAGTCTCCGATCGCTTCGTCACGCGCTCCAAGCGAAACGTGACGCTTGGCGTTTATGTCGAGCGGGGCAAGGAAGCGCGCGCCGCCTACGCCATGGATTCCTTGAAGCGCGCCATGGCCTGGGACGAGCGCGTCTACGGCCGCGAATATGATCTCGACGTTTTCAACATCGTCGCCGTTTCGGATTTCAATATGGGGGCGATGGAGAACAAGGGTCTCAACGTTTTCAACGATAAATACGTGCTCGCTGCTTCCGATACGGCGACGGATGACGACTACGCCGGCATCGAAGCCGTCATCGCCCACGAATATTTTCACAACTGGACCGGCAATCGCATCACCTGCCGCGACTGGTTCCAATTATGCCTCAAAGAGGGCCTGACCGTCTTTCGCGATCAGGAGTTTTCGGCCGACGAACGTTCGGCGCCGGTCAAGCGCATCGCCGACGTGCGCGCGCTCCGCGCCGCGCAATTTCCCGAAGACGCGGGGCCGCTCGCGCATAGCGTGAGGCCGGAGGTCTACCACGAGATCACCAACTTCTACACCGCGACCGTGTACCAAAAGGGCGCCGAAATCATCCGCATGCTGAAATTGCTGATCGGCGCGCCGGCCTTTCGCCGCGGCATGGACCTTTATTTCGAAAGATGCGACGGAACAGCGGCGACGGTCGAGGATTTTCTCGCCTGTTTCGCCGAAGCGTCGGGGCGCGATCTTGCCGAGTTCAAGCGCTGGTACAGCCAATCCGGCACGCCGGTCTTGACGGCGCGCGGCGCCTATGACGCGGCGGCCCGCACTTATACCTTGGACCTTTCGCAATCGACGCAGCCGACGCGCGACCAAACGGTGAAGTCGCCGCTTGTGGTGCCGGTGGCCCTCGGCCTCATCAGCGCCAACGGCGACGAGATCGCGCTTTTGAGCGACGCCAACGAGAAAGAGACCGCGACCGGCGTCTTCGAACTTACGGGCGCCTCGCGGCGCATCGTCTTCAAGGAGGTTCCGAGCCGGCCGACCCTATCGCTGCTGCGCGGCTTTTCCGCGCCGGTCAGGGTCGACGACGATCTCACCGAGGAGGACCTCCTCACGCTATCGCGTCACGACCGCGACAGTTTCAATCGCTGGCAGGCGGCGCAGAGCCTGGCGACCCGCCATCTCTTGAGGCTCATCGAGGCCGCCCGCGCCGGCCGCGAGCTCGGCCCCGATCCCGCCTTCGTCGACGCCTACGGCGGCCTCCTTGCCGACGCAGCGGCGGATCGGCTTGATTTCGCTTTCTCCGCCTTGGCGGCGACCTTGCCCAGCGAGACCGACCTTGCGCGCGAGCTTGCCAAGAACGTCGATCCGGACGCGATCTATGCCGCGCGCGAATTTTTGCGCGCGGCTTTAGGCCGCGCGCACAGCCGTGCTCTTGCGCAGATCTATGAGCGCCTCTCGTACTCGGGACCTTTTAGCCCTGACGCGGCGAGCGCCGGCCGTCGCGCCTTGCGCAATCTCGCTTTGGCCATGCTCACGGCCGGGCGAAACCCGCTTGGCGTTGAATTGGCGCATCGTCAGTTCAAGGCCGCCGACAATATGACGGAGCGTTTCGCCGCTTTGGCTGTCCTTTCGACCGTTCCCGGCGCGGAGCGCGAGAAGGCGCTCGATGCGTTCTGGCGTGCGCATGCCGGCGACGCGCTCATTCTCGACAAATGGTTTGCGCTCCAAGCGCAAATTCCTGAGGCTGGGACGTTGGACCGGGTGCGCGCGCTGATGGCTCTGCCGTCCTTCTCGATGGGCAATCCCAACCGGGTGCGCGCTTTGATCGGGGGCTTTGCCGCCAATCAGACTCAGTTCAATCGCCTCGACGGCGCCGGCTACGATTTGCTCGCCGAGATGGTTCTGAAGCTTGATCCGACCAATCCGCAAATCGCCGCCCGCCTTCTCTCGTCGCTGCGGTCGTGGCGGTCGCTCGAGCCCAAACGCCAGGCGCAGGCCGAAGCGACCTTGAACCGGATCGCGTCGCATCCGGGCCTGTCGGCCGACGTCCGCGACATCGTCACCCGCAGTTTGAGCTGACCCGGCGGGCAGCGGCGCTTTCTCGAAGCCGCGGGGTGATGCGTCAAGCGGGTCGTGGCCGCGCCGATCGGTAAAATTTTCATAAACCTTCCATTAATCTCTGGACAAAAAGTCGCCGCGAGATTCAGATGAAGGTGATTCGGCGCGATGCGGCACATTCGTCGAATCTCCTGGGTGTAGCGACGAGGGGGCCACAATGGCGCGTGCGAACGCGGCCAAAGGGGATGCGCGCGTTCATGCGTGGCGCGGTCTCGCTGCGGCTTTTGGCGATACGTTCGTTGCGTTGCCCGGTATGCGTTTTCCTTCCACGACGATCTGGCTCCCTTACGCGGCGCCTCTCCTCGCCGCGGCGCTCTTTGTTCTCACGACGCTCCATCTCGTCGATCAGCTGCGCGGCGAGGGGGATCGCGCTCTCGCCGCGGCGCAACGCGAAGTCGATCTTCGCGCTTCGCTGTTGGCGACGCGATTGAATGAGGCCCTGGCCGCCGCGCCGGCCGGCGCCTCGCCAGCCGATTTATTGCGCGGCGCTCTCGACGCCGAGGCGGCCTTACGCGAGGGCGACGCGATGGTCGCTGACGCGGAAGGCGCGATCGTCGCGAGCGAGCCGCCGACAGTCGCCGGGGCAACGCTGAACGCCCTTCTCGGGCCCAGCCAGCCTTTGACGATCCTTACCGACAAGGCGGGCGTCATGCGCATCGAGGCGGCGGCCGGCGCCGACGAATTCGCCACCGTGCGCTCGTTGCATCCGCCATTCGCTCAACTTGCCTATGTGATACGCGCGGACAGCCTTTTGGGGCCGGCGCGCGCTGCCGCCTGGCGAACAGCCTTCTTGTTGGCGGTCGCCGCCCTGCTGCTGATCGGCGGCTTCGCTATCCATCTCCGGCAAATGTCGCGCGCGCGGGACATCGAGCGGGTCGCCCGCCGCGCGAGAGGCCGGGTCGATTCCGCGCTTAATCGCGGCCGCTGCGGCCTCTGGGATTGGGACCTGCCGCGCGGGCGCATCCAATGGTCGCGCTCGATGTACGAATTGCTCGGCATGACGCAAGTCTCCGAGTTCCTGTCCTTTGGCGACGTGCAGGCCCTGGTGCATCCTGACGACGGCGATCTCGCCGCGCTGGCGCGGCTCGCCATCGAAGGCGAGCAGCCGACGATCGATCATGAATTTCGCATGCGCAACGCCGCCGGCGAGTGGGTCTGGCTGCAGGCGCGCGCCGAGCTCGTCGCGGACGATCCGGGCGGGCGTCGCCATCTTGTCGGCGTCGCGCTCGACATCACCGAGCAGAAGGTCCTCGCCGAGCGCAATGCGACGGCGGACCAGCGGTTGCGCGAGGCGATCGAAGCCTTGTCCGAAGCCTTTGTGCTGTGGGACGCCTCGAACCGGCTCGTCTTGTGCAACTCGAAGTTCCAGCGGCTGTACAACCTGCCGAGCGAGGCGGTGCGTCCCGGCGCCACTTACGCCGAACTTGCCGCGAAAGGCGCGCCGCCGGCGATCCACAGCGAAAACGCGCTGCCTTCGAACGCGCCGCCGGAGGAAGATAAATCGCGCACCTATGAGGCCCGGCTGACCGACGGACGTTGGCTGCAGATCAACGAGCGGCGCACCAAGGACGGCGGCTATGTTTCGGTCGGCACCGA
>Ga0070733_10003949_pt1 | contig 10033 bp, 10 predicted proteins | sample Coa_R1_9_FD_66450 | JGI IMG/M metagenome (GOLD analysis project Ga0070733, IMG submission 66450) | Surface soil microbial communities from Centralia Pennsylvania, which are recovering from an underground coalmine fire - Coalmine... | ecosystem: Environmental > Terrestrial > Soil > Unclassified ... | reverse complement strand
CGCAATTGCGAGTCCGCGTGTCCTTCAGGAGTGGAGTATGGACAATTGCTCGAACGAGCCCGCTCCCAAATTGAACAGAAATATAAGCGCCCGTTTTTTTCGCGAATCGCACGGGATGTCGTGTATCGCCGCATGCTCCCTTATCCAGGCCGGATCGCTGCCGCCGCACGAGCGCTGAAAATCTACCAGCGCAGCGGGCTAGCTACGCTCGCGCGCGGAACTGGAATCCTGCGGCTTCTGGGCTTGCAAGAACGCGAACGCCTAATGCCGCAAATCGATTCGCATTTCTTTTTCTCCGAACTGGGCAAGACGTTTCCTGCCAAGGGGCTTCGTCGCGCGCGCGTCGCGCTTTTTGCGGGCTGTATTGCGCAGGTCACGTTCAGTGAACTCAATCGAGCCACGATTCGCGTCTTGCAGGCCAATGGCTGTGAAGTCGTCATACCGCGCGATCAAGTCTGCTGTGGCGCGCTGGCCGCACACGCCGGAGTCCGCGACGTCGCTCGCAATCTGGCGCGCACGAACCAGGAAGTTTTTCTATCCGCGGACTTCGACGCCATCATTACCAATGCCGCAGGCTGCGGATCCACGCTCAAGGAATACCCCGAATTCTTCAAGGAGAGCGACCCTTCGCATCAGCCGGCGGAGAAATTCTCGGCTAAGGTCAAAGACATTACGCAATTTCTCGATGAACTCGGCCTGACAGCTCCACTCCGCTCGATGCCTTTGCGCGTTACGTACCAGGATTCGTGCCATCTCTGTCACGGACAGCAGATTCGAGAAGCTCCACGAAAGTTAATTCGCTCGGTTCCGGGCGTCGAGTTGATCGAGATGCCGCTCTCGGAGCAGTGTTGCGGCTCGGCTGGTGTTTACAATGTGACGGAGACGGACGCTTCGATGGAACTGCTGGCCGTAAAGATGGAAAACGTGCAAAAGACAAAAGCACAAGCGATCGTTACCGCAAATCCCGGATGCATTTTGCAACTGCGCGCCGGCGCCGCCATGCACAATACCGGCCAAGAAGTGATGCACGTCGTGGAACTGCTCGACCGCGCAATGACCTGAGTTTCAGGACCTCGCCTTATCGCTAACTCTATTTCTCCCCGATCAGGTAGCGACAGCCTCGCGGTCCCATCCGCGCCGCATGGGTCACGCCGGCAGGAACGTCGAAGCGCTCGCCTACATGATACGTCTTCGTTACACCGCGCATGCTCAGTGTCATCTCGCCGTCCAAGATGATGTGCGCCGTCAGTCCCTCGTGTGTGTGTTCCGGATAGAAAGCGCTGGCCCCATCCTGCCACACATAGACGCGCGAAAAGCCTTGCAGACGAAGCTGCTCTTTGAATTCTTCTTCCTTGAGTTGCGCCACGTAATTTTCCTTCTTAAGTATAACAATCGAAGTTGAAGCGGAGTGCTCGCTCAAAGCGAACGAACGGGAGGAGAGAGAGCTTGCGGGCGGAGCGTGGTGGGGAATCCGCCCGCAAGTACAGCGAGTATTACGGGGTGGGTGAACTCGAATTTGTCACCGGTGCATCTGGAGTAGCTCCAGCAGCCGGTCCAAAAGTCCGGTACATACCCCTGACGTGCCCACCGCGGCCTTCCTCTACGGTGTAATCAGCTGGCACCTGAAAGAGCGTCGCGGCAGGTTCTGTACGCTGAATATTGGTCAATTGAAACACGGTCTCTCCCATCCTCGGATCGCTGCGCTTGGTCATCACCGTCTCTTGTAGCTCAGGCGAGTACCATTTCTCGATGGTGATCACGATCGGTTTCTGATTGCCAATCTCACCAGCCGGAATCGTCCGGGTGATGCGCGTTCCCTGAGCGCTCACTCCGTTGACCGTTTGAGTGCCCAGTGAGGTGGTCGTCGTTTCTTTCTGCCGTTCCTCGGCGAGGGGCCCGCCCAGAACTCGTTTTCCAAATTCATGTCCGTTGTGGCCAGTCATGGACGTCTTGTGAGCAACTTTGCGGTCCCCGTCCAGCGTGTATTGCGTGCCGGACACGGGATCGTTGATGAAAGTGAATTGCGGAGCAGGCTTACCCGCAGCAGCCCACGGTCCGATGGCGGGTAAAGTCGTGTCGCGGCGTGTTCGACCCTGGCTATCGCGCGCGATGCTCCCGGTGGCGCTGCGCTGAATCTGGTTGCCGTCGGCAAGCGTTTGTGTGGTCTCCGTCGAAAAACTGGCGGTAAAAGGTGCGCCCGTAACCGTCTTTCCGTTGACGCCTCCTTCAAATGACACGAACCCGATAACGTCCGGCGGCCCAGCCGGTCCCGGCCCCACGGCCTCAAAAAACACGTCCGGCTCGTCAGGGGACTGGGGCACAGCAATTTGGGCGTTCTGTGCAAGTGCGCTGGCTGCCATGAACAGCCCGACGCCTATCGCTGCCATTGCCGGAAACCGATTGCTCTTCATGAATGCTCCTCCTGGGTCATGCTGATGATGCGAACTCTAGTCCACATTCTGCGCCACCAGGCGGATCGCCTCGGGCGTTCCATCTGCGCTTACAACCAAATCCGCAGGAATTTGTTCCCTATTCTCGATGCTGGAAAGAGGCATACCAAGAGAGGCCAATGCCGATCGTGACAGGATCACCCGAACCACTGAGCCACCCTCCATCATCGAGGGGTCATCCGCGTAAGGCAGCGGGGTGAAGTTTTGCGCCACCTCGGTTTCGTCCGATTCGATGGCCTGGGGAGCCGGAGAGACATGCGTTGCCGACGACCTGCTCTTTACGTCCCCTTGCGCAACATTCCGCGGCGATTTAGTGGTCAGCTGGTCCACCTCAGGTGCGGTTTTCGCGACACTCGGCTGAGCCCCATCTCCGAGCCTATGGGACGGCGCGTAGAGGCGCTGGAGTGAAATCCCCAAGACCAGAAACAACGCTGCTGCCACTCCGATCGCGGCCATTCTCCATTGCATGCGCCGCCGGTTCGAAATTCCTTTCACGCGCCGAAATTCCTGGAGCACGGCAGCTTCTACGTGTGACGACGCCACATTTTTACCGGCCTCACTCGCAATCCTGGTCAGCCCAAAATCGAGCGATTCGGTTTCGGTCAGCAATATGCCGCAAGGGCCACATGATTCCCCGTGGATCAATGCTTCTTCGCGAAGGGCGTAACCCTTGGTCCCCGGTCGATCGAGTTCGTGAACGATTTCTTCGAATTCTGAGCACTTCATATAGTTCCTGTTTTCCATCATCACAGCTTCCGTCTCGCTGTCATCCAAACAAATCTTGCTTCAGCTTCCGGCTGCCAAACCGCGCAGCATCACCGGTTCACGCAGCTTCTCAAGCAGCAACGCCCGCGCCCGGTGCAACCGCGACCTCACTGTGCCTAACGGACAATCGAGCGCGGCTGCAGCTTCTTCGTAACTCATCTCCTCGAGCTCGCATAGCACCACGACCTCGCGGTAATTCTCGGGCAGTGTTGCAATCGCCTGACGCACTCGCCCCACAGTTTCGAGCGACTCAAATTCGTGGTGCGCCTGAGGTGCCGTGCTGAACACGCCATTTCCATTGCGCCTGCCGTTAGCCGCGCTTGCGAAGCCGCCGATTCCATGCCCGCCGACACTCCGGAACCCACCGGATCCCGCCTCGCCGCCCTCCTCAGGCAGCGGCACGCAACGGCGATCCTGGTCCCAGCGTTTTCGAACGTGATTTCGCGCGATGCCGAAAAGAAACCCGGTCAGCGTGCCGCGTTCAGGATCAAACCGCTTCGCGTCGCGAATCAGCGTCATAAAAACTTCCTGCGTCACGTCCTCAGCCACCGCCGCATTCCCGCTCATGTGCAAGGCAAATCGGTAGATCGATGGGTGCTTGCGCCGGTAAAGAAGAGTGAACGCTTCTTCGTCGCCCGCCAGTATCCGCCGAAGCAGGCCGTCGTCGGTGATCGGTATGGCCCTATTCATTGTGTTGCTTTGGACGGCCTGTTCTGCTTCTCGTTACATATTCCGTCCGTAGCGCTAAATAGTTCCACCAAGTAGAACACGGAGGCAACGATCGGGTTTCGATTAGGAGTTTTTCGTTTCGGTCTTAGAGCGGAGGCTTTCCGATACCGGACTAACTTGGGCCTAGACCATTGTAATCAATGCAGTTACGGCCGCTGCGAGGCTCACAACTACGAGTTCGGCGGCCGCATCATCTTCGCGGCCATTTTTGCGACGAAGCTCCTGGGCGCCACCCGCTCCGATTCCATCATCAGCCGATTCATGGCACCTGAGATCACATAGCTTTTGCCAGCAGCCAGTGCTTCGAGCCCCACCCGCGCTACCTTTTCCGCGGTTTCAGCTGAACGAAAGACCCGGTCCGGCTGTTCGGCCACTTGTTGAAATTCCGTTTCTGTCGAACCCGGGCATAGAGCGCACACCCGTATGCCGAACGGCCGCATCTCTTCGGCAATGCCTTCGGCAAAAAGCAGATCGAATGCTTTAGTCGCGGCATACACCGAATTAAAAGGAACTGCTTGAAACGACGCAGTAGAAGCGAGAATCAAAATGTCACCATGGTGGCGTTGGACCATCTCCGCGACGTACAGCCGCGTCAGATGCACCACCGCGGAACAGTTAACCTGGATCATTTCGAGCATCCGCTCAGCGGGGATTTCGTGGATGTGACCATACGCGCCAAAGCCGGCGTTATTGACGAGCAACTCAACTTCGATTTGCTTGTTAGATGTGAATTCGTGAATTTCCTTCGGAGCTTCGGGTCGACTCAGGTCGGAAGCGAATATTTCAGCGCGGATCTGATGCTTTCCGGATAGTTCAGCAGCGAGCTGCCGAAGACGGTCCGTCCTTCGAGCCGTAAGCACAAGGTGTGTGCCGCCAGCCGCCAGTTGCCGGGCCAGTTCCAAGCCAATCCCGGCACTGGCGCCCGTGATTAACGCCCATTTCCCTCGCCAGCGGTCGCCCAAGGAACCTCCCCACAAACAAGGGGAATCAGACCACAAAAAGGTAAGCTTCGGAAGCGGGAATATGCAGCGGAGGGTTAGGCTCGGTTGGCTGACAGGCGGGAGAGAATGTTGTTGCGAAGGCGAAGCCCTTGGTCTTTCAGCCGATCGCCCTGCTCTTTCATGTGATCAAGGAGCTGGCGCGCCCAGACAAACTCAGCCGCCAACACGCCCAAGGCGAGCGCGATAACCAGCCAGCCAGGCCCGGGAGTAACTATCATCACTACACCCAGCACAAGCAGGGTGAACCCGAAGAGCATCTTCAGGAACCGCTTGGTCTGTTGTAGTGACTTTAAAAGCATCGCTTTCGCTTCGTCCTTGCCAACACGTCACCCACTTAGATGCAGCGGTCAGCTAAACGAATCAGTAAGCACGTTGATTTCCATCGCAAAAGTGTCTAATTTTCAGCTCCCTTCCGGTCAAAAAAGCGCCTCCATCCGTGATTGCGAACGAAATCGACCTATAAATCGTGGCGCTTTGACTCATTTTCGGGAAATTTCATGCCGGGGGAATGCAACAATTAGGAAGAGAAATCTCCAGAAGGGACGAATCGACTTCCGGCGGTTCCCATTTGGCGCCGAACCGGACTGATTTGGAAAGAGACGAATGAAAAAGAAGAATCAGGCTCGGGTGGGCACCTAGAACTTGAACACAAATCCCGTTGAGATCTTAGGGCTGAACTGGTAAGTCGAAAAGTAGTGCGATCCAATCATATCGCCACTCACCCGTATCGCCCACCTCTTGTAGTGGCCGCCGATGTCTACTCCGCCGCCGACTTCGTAAGCAAACGCTTCCTGCGGTCCAAATGCAGTTTGCGGCGTGAAATGCGATCTTCCGAAAAGCGCGTGGCCCCAGAGCTCCACTCCGCGAGGGCCAGACCACCGAAATCGCGGACCGCCTCCTCCAAAAAGGAACCAGGAATCCTGGCCGCTGTTTTGTGTACCGTGAGTCGCGGACATCTCGCCATCGACTCCCAGCCAGTCCTTCCAGTAGTAAACGATCGACCAGTTTGCTCCGTTTTGGTTCTCGTTGCGTGTCGGATGCGATGTCTCATAAAACCGGAAAAACGTATAACCCGCGTAGGCTTGCCAGCGGTAGCTTCGGAAGACCCCTTGCACCTGCTGCGGACTCGGGTCCAATTCCGCTCCCGAGGTGGTGGGCAGGCTGAGCACGTTTGTCCCATGCAGAGTTGCGCCGGAAGTGGACATTGGCGCGTCAAGGCTTGCTGAGAAGGGTAGCGCTGCTGGCTGAGCGATCCCGTCATTCGATGCATCTGACGTGGTGAATGGGCTGGCAAAGGGCATTGCCAGCAGCAAAGAGTTATTTGGCACGCCTTGCGCGGCCGCACTAAGAGCAGCAACACATACGATCCCAATCAGCGCCAGCACGTGTCGCATCGCGCTCCTCTCGCGGACATTGCCTCCGCTCGATTCATACTCATTAATTTGACCCGATGTGACGCTCGGCTGTCCACTGAATTGATTCTTGAGGGCACCGTTATTCGGTGACGTTAAATCGCCTGTCGCTGCCTGTCGATCGCAATTTCGCTGCCAGTAAATGGTTAGGTCTGGCCACCTCGATCGATTCCACTCAGCTCTTGACTCCAATTCGGTGTTTGCTATTATCAGTTCGCTGGCTTACCACCAGCGCTTATCCAGAGTGGCTGAGGGGACAGGCCCTTTGAAGCCACAGCAACCTGGTCCATGTGCCAAGGTGCTAATTCCTGCCCGTGGGGAGAGATAAGATCCTCAGTCGACCGGAACCCCGGTCGTTGAAGATTCAACTCCCAAACTGCTGTTAACGACGACGGAGGCATTCGCATTTGCGACTGCCGCCGCACGCGCTCAATGCGACGTGCGACGTAGCGTCCGTTACATCGCCTTTTCAGGCGTGGGGCTGGCTGCATGTTGCCCAGCGCCCAGCTCAACAGGCGGCGCGCGGAATGAATCTATTCCGATCGCAAAGGGAGACCTATATGTCAGACAGCCGATCGGCTGATTGTACGATCGCAGTTATAAAGATTGGCGGGTCAATCCTGAAGAACACCCGAGCATATGCGTGCGCCGCCCGCTATGTTCGCAATCGGTACGCTGCCTCGCCCGACGAGCGATTAGTAGTCGTTGTTTCGGCCCAAGAAGGCGTGACTGATCGTCTTGCCGCCACTGCTTGCCAGGTCATAGCTCAGCCAAACCCATCTGCGCTGGATTTGTTGTGGTCCACCGGGGAGCTGCGCTCGGTTGCCCTGCTCGCTCTTCACCTGCAGGCCTTGGGAGTTTCCGCCGCTCCGTTGAACATTCACGAGGCGGGTTTGACCGTAGCTGATACTGCGCGCTTCGCCGCTGCTGCTCCGTACGACGTTCGCATCAATTCACACCGCCTTCGATCTGTGCTGAGCCAGCATTCAGTCGCAGTCGTGCCAGGTTTTTTTGCCACTGATGCCGCGGGGGCGGTTCGTTCGCTTGGTCGCGGCGGATCGGACTTGACTGCCGTCCTGCTCGCCAAAGGACTCAATGCGTCCCGCTGCGAGTTGCTTAAAGACGTGCCCGGCTATTTCAGCAGCGATCCGCACGTCAATCCGAACGCGCGCCATTTACCGCATCTGACTTTCGAGGAGGCGCTGACGCTTGCTGACAACGGCTGCGATCTCCTCCAGCGGCAAGCCATCGAGGTGGCCGCGCGATGCGATCTGCCCCTCGTCGTTAGCAGCCTTGACGAGTCCGCACCCACTAGCCGCGTCACTGCCACTCAGGAAGCAGCGTCCTCCTCTAACGCCGACGCCTTATCGCCGGAGGCGGTAGTGGGCATTTAAAGGAGTGATTATGGCGAAGGATCTTTTTTCAGGCCTGAACTCAAATTCCGAGAATTCAAGGGATTTCTAATCGAAAGGAGCAAGAACATGAAATTTGCAACCAAGACGATTCACGCCGCACAACCCTCCGAACCCGAAACCGGCTCGCTGATCGCGCCGATTTTTCAAACCTCCACTTACGAGCAGGAATCGCCCGGTCAAGACAAGGGCTTCAACTACTCCCGCACAAACAATCCATCGCGCCAGCGCCTCGAATCCGTGCTTGCTGAACTTGAAGGCGTCCAGCATGCCGCTGTGTTTGCCTCCGGTCTCGCAGCCGAAAATGCAGTCTTTCAAGCCTATCTGCGACCTGGTGACGAAATCGTGCTGCCAACTGACGTCTACGGCGGCACCTATCGCATTCTCAACAAAGTTTTCCAGCCGATCGGAGTCGTCGTCCGCCAAATCGACTTCTCTGATACATCTGCCCTCGATGCCGCCATCACTTCGCGCACCAAGCTCGTCTGGATCGAATCGCCCACTAATCCCCGGCTTCTCGTCTACGACATCGCAGCCATTAGCCGCCTGGCCCACGCTCGCGGCGCGCTCGTAATCGTTGACAACACATTCGCCACGCCCTGTTTTCAGCGCCCCTTCGAACTCGGCGTCGACATCGTCGTTCACAGCGTCACGAAATATCTTGCAGGCCACTCGGACTTGATTCAGGGCGCGGCCCTCGCCAAGGATGCGGCCATCTTTGAGCCAATCAAGTTTCTGCAAAATGCCACCGGCGCAGTCCCTGCTCCCTTCGACTGTTGGCTCACTCTGCGCGGGCTCAAAACACTCGAGCTCAGAATGCAGCGCCACGAAGAGAACGCGGCCGCTATCGCCACAGCGCTCGAGCACCACCCGCTCGTCAGTCGCGTCTATTTCCCGGGCCTCGCTTCCCACCCCGGGCACGATATTGCACGAAAACAAATGACGGGCTTCGGCGGGATGGTTTCATTCGAGTTAAGCGGCTCACAGGAAGAGGTCGTCGCCTTTGCTTCTTCACGCCGCTTCTTCACGCTTGGCGAGAGCCTCGGAGGCGTCAAGGCCCTCCTGTGCCATCCCGCGACGATGACTCACGCCTCGATTCCTCCCGAAGCGCGCGCGGAATTGGGGCTGTCCGACAATCTGATCCGCCTCTCGCCCGGCTGTGAAAATTCCGAAGATCTGATCGAGGATCTGCTTGAGGGCCTTTCGAACCTGGAACGTGCCCGCGATTCCCAAGAAAAAGGCCGGAAGGTCGTCACTGCGACAGTCTAGGCACGTCCAGGAAAGCTTTTCTGGGACCGATCAACAGAGGTGGAGGTTGCCGTACGAACACTGACGTATTGAACAACCTCGCTCAATCCGAGGGCTGCGCGTGCCATTTCGTGCGATAGCATGGAATCATCCAGCCGCTAGTTTTGCGAGGGAGTGGGAATGCGCGTTTTCGATCAGGTCGATCCCCAGCGTGTCGAACGCCGGGAACTCCAGTTGACGATGTTGTCGCTCTCCGTCAACGTGATTCTGGCAGCCGGGGCCGCACTTCTGATGTATCCCACGATCTCGGCTCATCCGGTCATCTTTGGCGCCACCACGTCCCGCGCCATGTTCGTCGGTTTCTGCGCTCTGTGCGTTCTTCTCGTTGGCTACCTGTTCGATCGGCAAATAGTGGTTCGCCGCCTTCGCAATGAAATCGCCCAGCAGCATCTGAGATATACCCAACTGCGGCTTCAGGCCAGCCGCGATTTGCTCAGCAGCCTTTCCGGCTTGAACCACTTTCAAGACCGTCTGGTAATGGAATTTAAACGCGAAGTCCAATCCGGCGCTGCGCTTTCAGTGCTGGTCATCCGGCTCACTCCGGCCGATTCGGTCGAGGATTCAAACGAGGTAACCGTTGCTTACGGCGACGCGGCGAAGGCGATGATGCGGAAATTGCGCCGCGAGGATTCGCTGTACTATTTCTCGGCGGGATCTTTTGGAATCCTGCTGCCGTGCGCTCGCGTTTTGGACGCGCGCGAGTTCTCAGGCCGCATCGCGGAAGGGCTGAGCGATGCTGCGGGCGTGATCGGCCGCTTTACCTCGGACATCAAGACCTTTAACTACCCGGAACACGTTGAGACGGCCCACGAACTCGAACTCGCCGTCCGCTCTTTGCTCCCGCGCAATATAGTTAGCGAACCTGCCGTAGCAGACGCATTCGCCCTCGCCGACCGTACATAAATCTGATGGCTGGCAAATGTCTTCAGTTGTTATCTCTTTCCATCGCCGTTTAC
>Ga0070733_10003948_pt1 | contig 10034 bp, 6 predicted proteins | sample Coa_R1_9_FD_66450 | JGI IMG/M metagenome (GOLD analysis project Ga0070733, IMG submission 66450) | Surface soil microbial communities from Centralia Pennsylvania, which are recovering from an underground coalmine fire - Coalmine... | ecosystem: Environmental > Terrestrial > Soil > Unclassified ... | reverse complement strand
GACGATTCTTCTCTCGTCCGTCTCCAGAATGGCGTGCCACGCAGGACCTTCCGGGCTGTCACGGACCCAGTGCCGGAAATCGCCGAGCGGAATTCGCGCACCGGTTAGCCGGTTATAGTCTGCGAGAATCGACTCTTCTTCGGCGCCCTGCAACGGACCCCGAACGGTCCTTAAATTAAGCATGCAAGCGAGCTCCGTGGTCGAGCAGTCTGGTTCAAAGCGCGCTTCTGAAAGCAACCTCTCACCAAATCTTGCATGCGCGCGCACTCCCCAGAAACTGCTTGCAGTTTCAAATGAACGCTGACGCGGGGAGATCCGCGGACCAGACCGGCAGCACTTCAAAATCAAAAACGCCCTGCCACACGTCGACCGGCCTTTGCCGAAGGTTGCCTGAGATATCCAACTGGCGAAGCGCGAAACCTATTTCTGCATTTTTCTTGTTGGTGGGATGTTACCGGCTCGTTATCTTCAGGTGACACGTCCGAAAATCCCTCAAGGTTCCGGCGCATGCTAGGCGTCAGGGTGAAATGCGTGCTTGTGGCCTGGCGCCTCAATCAACTCCATGATAAACAACTGAGGAGTAACGAAGAACTGTATCAGCCTGCCTCCATATGCGATGGCCGGCTTGGGCACGGTCATCGCAACACAACCCGCCGACACGAGACGCTCTACTCCCGCCGCAAGATCTTCCACCACATATGCAACATGATTCAGAATAGCTCTTCGCATTGCGAGGGCCTCCGCGACGGGGCTCTCCGCGCCGAGCGGTTCCAGGAGTTCGTATTGCAACCCAGACCCGTCGCGCCCGAACTGGATGCGGACGCCATTCACGTAGTCGTCAACCTCGTCGGTCCACTCTTGGATACCAAGCGTGCTCGCCAGGCTCACACGCGCTTTGGCTAAATCTTTTACGACGAGGCCGACATGATCGAACTTCACAACGAACCCATTCGCGCACAAAGTGTCTTCGAATTTTCAATCGCACGCGGCAACGCCCCACGATAATCCAGCGGCACCGATGTTCGTTCATTCGCGTTACAGGTTATTTCGTGCTGGTTGAAGACCTCAAGGATACGCACCACGAACCTCCGCGAAGTATTAGACATGCAGCCGCATCAATCGACAAGATGTACACGAGCTACGGAGGCACGTTATCTCCGATTTGGGAAGGAAAAGCAATCAAGCCGGAGAATGCGCTTGATTTTCGTTTGGTGACAAGTATTGCGCAAAGGCGGGAATCGAACCAATCCATCAAGAACGTTCGACGGAATGGCGGGGACGACGGGACTCGAACCCGCGACCTCTGCCGTGACAGGGCAGCGTTCTAACCAACTGAACTACGTCCCCCGCGTATAACCTGTAAAACGTGTGGACCCTGTAAAGCGATCCGATGGTGGGCGGTCACGGATTTGAACCGCGGACCTTCCCGGTGTAAGCGGGACGCTCTAACCGCTGAGCTAACCGCCCATCAAACCGCACCATCGTATCAGACTCCACGCGCCCCGCGCTAGACCTTCGCCCCGCGCGTCGCAAGATTTCCTTGCGCCGGATCGAGCAAAATTGCACGCCAAGAATCGCCGCGGATTCGCGCGCCAGAATCCCACAAAAAATTTCGCCTTTTGCCTCTCGCACCAGCGTCATCCCGCTCCCGCTAACTTATTCACAGTAATACACCTGTACCTTAGTACAGGAGCACAATTTCGCCTGTCCTTTGGTACAGGTTTCGCCGCAGCGTATCGGATGTTAGCTGATTCACCACGAGCCCCGCACCCGGTGACTATTTTCGGCACCCTCCCATGCTACGCTGGCGAATCGGGTGGGTTCTAGTACCACTCCCGGATACTCATGTCTTCTCGACTCGGCGAAATACTTGTCAAAGACAGTCTGATCACTGCGGATCAGCTTCGGCAGGCCCTCGACCACCAGAAAAAGACTGGTGGCCGCCTCGGCACTTGCCTCGTGAAGCTAGGCCTGGTCAGCGATGACGACATCACCGCCGTTCTCTCCCGTCAATACGGCGTGCCTTCCATCAATCTCAAATTCTATGAAGTAGATCCCGCGGTCATCAAGCTCGTGCCGCAGGAAACCGCCATCCGCTACCAGATCGTCCCGCTCTCTCGCGTCGGCTCCACGCTCACCATAGCGATGACGGATCCCACCAACGTCTTCGCGATGGACGACATCAAGTTCATGACCGGCTTCAACGTCGAGCCAGTCGTCGCCTCCGAAACCGCCATCAGCGAAGCCATCCACAAATTCTACGGCGATGTCGAGAGCGTCGAACAACTCGACAAAGTAATGAAAGACCTCGCCGGCGACGAAGCCTCTCTCGAACTCTCGGCCGAAGAAGCCGAGATGGACCTCGCCACCCTGGAAAAGGCCGCCGAGGAAGCCCCCATCATCAAGCTGGTCAACCTGATTCTCACCGACGCCGTCAAGCGCGGCGCCAGCGACATTCACGTCGAGCCCTACGAGAAAGAATACCGCGTGCGTTTCCGTGTAGACGGCATTCTGCAAAACGTGATGGCCCCGCCCATGAAATTGAAGGACGCGATCACCAGCCGCGTCAAAATCATGGCCAAGCTGGACATCAGCGAAAAGCGCCTCCCGCAAGACGGCCGCATCATGATCAAGTACCTCAAGGACGGAAAGAAAAAAGAACTCGACTTCCGCGTCTCCACCGTCCCCACGCTTTTCGGCGAAAAAATCGTCATGCGCTTGCTCGATAAAGAAAATCTGCGCTTGGACATGACCAAGCTCGGTTTCGAGCAGGAATCCTTGACCAAATTCGAGCGCCAAATCCTGAAGCCCTACGGGATGGTGCTGGTCACCGGCCCCACCGGTTCCGGAAAGACCAACACCCTGTATTCCTCGGTCGCGCGCCTGAACACCTCGGAAACCAACATCATGACGGCCGAAGACCCGGTCGAATTTCAACTCCCCGGCATCAATCAGGTCCAAATGAAGGAGCAGATCGGCCTGAACTTCGCCTCCGCTCTGCGCGCCTTCTTGCGCCAGGACCCCAACATTATTCTTGTAGGCGAAATCCGCGACTTTGAAACCGCCGAAATCGCCGTAAAAGCCGCCCTCACCGGCCACTTAGTGCTTTCTACGCTACACACTAATGATGCTCCGTCCACCATCAGCCGATTGATGAATATGGGTATTGAGCCGTTCCTGGTAGCCACCTCGGTGAACCTGATCTGCGCGCAACGCCTGGTCCGCCGCATTTGCGTCGGCTGCAAGGAGCCTCTGCAAATCCTGCCCCAAGCGCTGATTGACGCCGGCTACACCAAGGAAGAAGCGGACAAGACAGTCATTCAGCATGGCCGCGGTTGCACCACTTGCAATAACACCGGCTACAAGGGTCGCGTCGGTCTCTACGAAGTCATGGAAATCAACGACGATTTGCGCGAGCTCATTCTAGTCGGCGCATCCGCCCTTGAAATCAAGAAGAAGGCCTTGGAAACCGGAATGATCACGCTGCGCCGCAGCGGTCTCATCAAATGCGCGCTCGGCCACACCACTCTCGAAGAAGTCGTGCGCGAAACAGTTCTCTAAGCGGAGGAAATATGGCAGGCATTACATTAAGCGAACTCTTGAAGAAGATGATCGAAATGTCCGGCAGCGACTTGCACCTTTCCACCAACAGTGCCCCGCGCATTCGCGTGCACGGTAAATTGCGTCCGCTGGATATGCCTCCGCTTACCGCGGCGGACACCAAGGCCCTCGCCTACAGCGTGCTTACCGACGTGCAGAAGCACCGCCTGGAGGAAAACCTTGAGCTCGACTTTTCCTTCGGCCTGAAGAGCCTGGCGCGTTTCCGCGGCAACATCTTCCATCAACGCGGCGCCGTGGCCGCCGTTTTCCGTACCATTCCCTGGGAAATTAAGACCTTCGACGCGTTGGGCCTTCCCAACGTGGTTCGCGGCCTCTGCGACAAGCCCCGCGGCCTGGTTCTCGTCACCGGTCCCACGGGCTCCGGCAAATCCACCACGCTCGCCGCCATGCTCGACAAAATCAACAACGAGCATGAAGAGCACATGATCACCATCGAAGACCCCATCGAATTCCTGCATAACCACAAGAAGTGCCTGGTCAATCAGCGCGAAGTTCACTCCGATACCCACTCGTTCTCGAATTCACTCCGCGCCGCTCTGCGCGAAGATCCAGACGTCGTGCTCATCGGCGAAATGCGCGACCTGGAAACCATCGAGTCCGCTCTGCGCATCGCCGAAACCGGCCACTTGACCTTCGCCACCCTGCACACCAATTCCGCCGTTTCCACCATCAACCGTATCGTGGACGTTTTCCCAGCCCACCAGCAGCCCCAAGTCCGCGCGCAACTCTCCATGGTGCTGGAAGGCATTCTTTGCCAATCCCTGCTCCCTAAAGTCGACGGCCGCGGCCGCGCCATGGTGATGGAAATCCTCATCCCCACCGCCGCCATTCGCAACCTGATCCGCGAAGACAAGATTCACCAGATTTATTCAGCCATGCAAACAGGCACCGGTGCGTCCGGTATGCAGACCTTTAACCAGAGCCTGGCCAACGCCTATTTCCAGAAGCAAATCACCCTGGAAGTGGGGCTCGCACGCTCTTCGAATCCAGATGAATTGCAGGACCTCATTAACCGCGGGGTGACCTCGCCGGCGCAGGGTGGCGGCAAGGTTCCTGTCCGCCGGTGAGCGAGTTCGTAAGACAGAGAGTTTGAGAGGAGGTATCTAGTCATGCCGGTATTTACATATCGCGGAACCAACAAAACGGGCGCCACCGTCCAGGGTGAGCGCACCGCGGGCACCAAGGCCGAGGTGAAGGCCACGCTCGCCCGGGAGCAGATCAACGTCAGCAAGCTCTCTGAGAAGGGCAGGGAATTCAATATTCCCTCCTTTGGCGGCAGCGGCGTGGACTCCAAGGAATTGGCCATTTTCACGCGCCAGTTCTCAGTCATGATTGACGCTGGTCTGCCCCTCGTGCAGTGCCTGGAGATTCTTGCCGGTCAGCAGGAGAACATCGCCTTCCAGAAGATTCTCAATGGCGTGCGCGGCTCGGTCGAAGGCGGCGCAACTCTTTCCGCCTCGATGAAACAGTTCGAGAAAGTCTTCGACCCGCTGTACTACAACATGGTCGAAGCTGGCGAGACGGGCGGTATTCTGGACACCATTCTCCAGCGCCTCTCCAGCTACATCGAGAAGAACGTCAAGCTCAAGCGCGCCGTGCAATCCGCCATGATCTACCCGGCCGCCGTCTTGGGTATCGCCGGTGGCGTCATCATCTTGCTGCTGTGGAAGGTCGTTCCGATTTTCACCCAGCTCTTCAACGGCTTGGGTGTGGACCTGCCTCTGCCCACGCGCATCGTCATCATGCTGAGCAATTTCGTCGGCAGCATCTACGGTTTGATCATCGCCGCGTTCTTCGTCGGAACCGTGTTCGCGCTGAAATCCTGGTATGGCACGCCGCAAGGCCGCATGGCGATTGACACCGTGATTCTGAAGATTCCTCTGATCGGTCCGCTGATGCGCAAGATCGCCGTCGCGCGCTTCACCAGAACGCTCGGCACTTTGATCTCCAGCGGCGTACCAATCCTTGAAGGTCTGGACATCACCGCGCGCACCTCCGGTAACGCGGTCGTCGAGCGCGCCATCACGCAGACGCGCAAGGCCGTCGAAGCCGGACGTTCGCTGGTCGACCCTCTGAAGGACACCGGCGTATTTCCCGGCATGGTCACCCAGATGATCGGCGTCGGCGAACAAACCGGCGCGATGGACGCCATGCTCCAGAAAATCGCGGACTTCTACGAGGACGAAGTAGACGCAGCCGTGAAAGACCTGTTGACCGCCATGGAGCCCATCATGATCGTGGTTTTGGGCGTCGTCGTTGGCGGCATTGTTATTTCCATGTACCTGCCTTTGTTCTCGTTGATCGGCAAATTGGCAGGCCACTAGAACTCGTGCGACGCTCGCCCGCAGCCACATCCAGGCGCCTCCTTCGCGGGGCGCCTGACTGTGCCGGTACTTGTGCCGGTACTTGTAAATGATGCGCTGGGCAGCTCGCACAGTACGGCCGAATTAAAGTCTGTGTGAGAACTCGAGAGTCTTTGTAGGTCGTGGCTTTAGCCACGACATAACTCAAGCAGAATCTGTGCGGCTTTACAGCTTGCGGAAAAAGTCGGTTTTTCAGGGGGTCGGAGCTTTAGCTCCGACAATAAGTGCTTGGCTTTCACAGGGCTTTAGCCCCTGAGGAAACGGTTTGAATCGTTTTTCCGCAAACTGTTCAGCCGCTGCCGTGCCGATTTTGCAGTTCTCACACGCTCGACTAGGAGACACAGCGCAGCTCGCGCTCGAAGCGCGGTGAAAAATCTGAAATGAAGTCCACACCCAATGTGAGTGACTGGCTGGCATGGCTGGGACGCGTCCGTTTCCTGGCCATCACCTTCCTCGTGGGCATCGTCATCGCCGCGCGGCATCTCACGCCTATGCCCCTGCCAGTTCGTTCCTTCGTGCAGCTGATCGCGCTCTGGTACACCCTGGCCGTTTTCTACGTCATCCTCCGCCGCTGGGTCCCGCTCGCGCGCTGGCACGCCCCCCTGCAGATCGCCTGCGACTTGCTGCTGGTTACGGGCGTGGTGTACTCCACCGGCATGCAGGACAGTTACTTCGTTTCGCTCTATCTCCTCGCCATCCTGATGGCCAGCGTCCTGTTTTCCCGCCGCGGTGTTTTCATCGTGGCCGGATTCGCATTCGTCCTTCTAGGCGGGGCTCTGGAGCTCACCTCCTATGGTGTTTTCCCGCGCACCGCCAACTCCATGCCCACGCTGCGCATGTTGGATTCCTGGCTCGCCAGCAACTTCTTCGCGTTCCTTGCCGTCGCCTACCTCGGTAGCCTGCTCGCCCAGACCCTGCGCAAGAAGGGCGTCGAGCTGGAAGCCAAGAGCGAAGAACTGAAGGATCTGCAAACGTTCAATCAAGACATCATCGAATCTATGCGTGGCGGCCTGCTCACCACTGATATGGAAGGCCGCATCCTGGTGATGAACCGCGCCGGCGCCGAAATCACCGGCTCCGGGCTGGGTTTGCATCGCGGTGAAAAAATTGCCGATATTATCCCCGGCTTCTGGCCCGTCGAGCACGACGAGCAGGGCAACCCCCTCGCCGCTCGCAAGGAAATCGAATACAAGACTGCCGACGGTGCCACGCGCTTCCTCGGCCTCTCGATTTCGCCGTTGCGCACCGCGCAAAACCAGAATATGGGCTTCGTCTATAACTTCCAGGACCTCACCGAACTCAAGCGCCTGGAAAGGGAAGTCGTCACCACCGAACGCATGGCCGCCCTCGGCCGTCTCTCCGCGGCCATCGCCCACGAAATTCGCCAGCCTTTAACCGCCATGACCGGCGCGTTGAAAGAGCTCGCTCGCCTCGCGCCGCTCGATGAAGACGACAAAAAACTCGTCCACATCGTCAGCCGCGAATCCCAGCGCCTGAATCAGATCATCACCGACTTCCTGGATTATTCCCGCGTCAAGACCTATCGCTTCGCCGACATCGACGTCGTTCCTCTATTCGAAGAAACCCTCCTCCTTCTGGAACACGACGCCAACGCCGTCGGCAAGCTGCGCATCGTCCGCCAATTCAAAGTCCGCAGCCTGCGCGCCCGCGCCGACCGCGACGCCCTCAAACAAGTCTTCTGGAATCTCTGCAACAACGCCTTGCGCGCCATGCCCGCCGGCGGCGTCCTCACCGTCAGCATCGACGCCGACGAAAACTGGGCACGCATACAGATTGGCGACACCGGCATCGGCATTGACCCGGCGCAGGCCACGCGCATCTTCGAACCCTTTCAATCCGGCTTCACCGGAGGCACCGGCCTGGGCTTGGCCGTCGTATATTCAATTCTCCAAGCCCATCGTGGACGCATCCGCGTCGAAGCCCATGAAGGCGCCGGAGCGGATTTCATCGTCGAAATTCCGCGCGCCGTACGCGCCCGCGCCGCCGCTCCCAAGCTCCAGGATGTCCACGAGCATGACGCGAACCTTCGCGTAGTAGGGAAGGGGTAACCCGCCATGGCCCACCTTCTCGTCGTGGACGACGAACCCTCCATCTCCGAATTGCTGGAAATCAGCTTCCGCAAGGAAGGTCACAAAGTCGAAGTCGTCTCCAACGGCCAAGCCGCCAAGCGCCGTCTGGCCGCGCAAATTTTCGACATCGTGATTTCCGATATCTGCATGCCGGATATGAATGGCGTCGAGCTTCTGCAATATTCAAAGGAAGTCTCGCCCAATACCATCTTCATCCTGATTACCGGCGTGCCCACGGTTGACACCGCGATTGACGCGGTCAATTTCGGCGCCGACCGCTACGTCGTCAAAGGCGATCGCCTCCTCGACGAGCTTCGTCCAGCCGTGAAACGCATCGCGGAAAATCAAGCACTGCGCAAGGAAGCCGGCGAACTCCGCCGCCAGCTCCGCCGCTTCACCGGCTTCGATCACATCATCGGCGCCAGCCCCAAAATGCGCGATCTTTTCGACCTCATCGAAACCATCGCTCCGCAGTCCAGCCGCGTCCTGATCACCGGTGAAAGCGGCACCGGTAAAGAACTCGTTGCCCGCGCCATCCACGAAAATAGTGCGCGCTCCAAAGCTCCCTTCATCACCATCAATTGCGGCGCGTTCCCCGAAACCCTGCTCGAATCCGAGCTGTTCGGCTACATGCGCGGCTCTTTCACCGGCGCAAACGAAAATCGCCGCGGCCTGTTTCAGGCCGCCGATGGCGGCACCCTCTTCATGGATGAAATCGGCAACATGAGCTTGACCATGCAAGTGAAGCTCTATCGCGTCCTGCAAGAAGGAAAAGTCCGCCCGCTCGGCAGCACCGAAGAAAGCGATGTGGACGTCCGCGTCATCGCCGCCACCAATAAGGACTTCACGAAAGAAATCGCCGAAGGCCGCTTTCGCGAAGATCTCTATTACCGCCTCAGCGTGATTCCCATCCATCTCCCGGCCCTGCGCGAACGCCGCGATGATATCCCGCTGCTCGCCCGCTCTTTCCTGGATCGCTATTCCAAATCCATGAGCAAAAAGATCGAAGCCATCGAGCCGGAAGCCATGCGCCGCCTGGAAGTGTACGACTGGCCCGGCAACGTCCGCGAGCTGGAGAACACCATCGAGCGCGCTGTCGCCCTGGAAGCTTCGCCGCGCATCTCCGCCGAAGCCTTGCCGGCCCGCATCCGCGACCACTACCAGGACGCGGTCGCGCACCACGATGGTAACGGCAATGGCAACGGCAGTGGCTCCATTCTCCCCGCCGAAGGCATCGATCTCGAAATCTATATCCAGAAGCTCGAGCGCTCCTTCCTGCTCGCCGCCATGGAGCGTTCCGGCGGAGTCCGCACCCGCGCCGCCGACACCTTAAAGATGTCGTACCGTTCATTTCGGCACTACGCCAAAAAATATGGAATCTGAGGCTAACCCGAAGTGGCCGGGTACAGTCACTCTAGAGTGACAATATTCGTCGGCTTCTGCGGTTTTAGGGGCGCAGTCGCCGCCAAATTTGGAAAGCACGGTTTCGAGAGCCTTGTATCGTGATGAATCGACTGGGTATAATGTCATGTGCCGGGTAAGTGACCGGTCGACCCCATCGTGGCACTAAGCTTGCACTAGGTTGGCTGTACCCCGCCAGGGTGTACTACACGGATTCCGGAGCCTCGGCTCCCAGGAGAAACAATGAACAAGAAACAGAAGGGTTTTTCACTCATCGAGTTGTTGATCGTTGTGGCCATTATTTTGATCATCGCGGCCATCGCGATTCCGAACCTGCTTCGCGCCCGTATCGCGGCCAACGAAGCGTCGGCTGTCGGTTCAGTTCGCTCCATCGTGACGGCTGAAGTTTCCTACTCGTCCACGTGGGGCCAGGGCTTTGCGGCCACCATCGCCAATCTGGGCGGTGCGTTGCCTTGCACAGCTTCTGCTGTTACGGCTTGCATTCTCGACCCGATCATCACCGTCACCGGCATCAAGAGCGGTTACAAACTGACGGCGA
>Ga0070733_10003947_pt1 | contig 10034 bp, 6 predicted proteins | sample Coa_R1_9_FD_66450 | JGI IMG/M metagenome (GOLD analysis project Ga0070733, IMG submission 66450) | Surface soil microbial communities from Centralia Pennsylvania, which are recovering from an underground coalmine fire - Coalmine... | ecosystem: Environmental > Terrestrial > Soil > Unclassified ... | reverse complement strand
AAGTTGTTCAAAGACTGGCTGACCTATCGCTATCACGCGCCATCTGACGACGTGAACCAACCGGTCGACCTTGCTGCCGCGGCGAAATATGAGGAGATCGTCAGGGCTTTGCTGATCAGCGTGGCCAATGATGAAAAACGTCCGCAGTGGAAACCAGATAGCTTCTTCCGTCGTTATGCGCAAACGCCGTGATAACGCTGTCAGACTGATGGAGCAGAGTTGCGCACCCCTACTGCTGAGGGTGAGGAATACTCGGGGTTAGGAGAAATGCATGAGTTTCTCCATTGATTGTGCCGGCGCCCGTAATTTGGCCGCGGATATTGATGGCACTCGCTCGAATGAGGTCCCAGCCAGAATTTGGGGGAATGAGCAGATTCAGATTCTTCATTTCGCCTTTTCGATTCCACAACACGGCGCCGCCACATGAACCCACAATCGTGCCCAGGTCATTGATGGCAAGTGCATAACAATCGCCGGGTGGTGCAAGCTCCTTGATCCCTTCTTTCTGAGTCCAGATGACGGCATGGTAGCTGTTGTAATTGTCTGAGTAATTCGAGTAGCCAACGATCTCATCAAGATTGTTAATGCCTGTCGCATAACTCGAAGTTCCGCCCGGCAGCACTCCAAGGTCTTGCATCCCATCGGGCTCGGTCCACAGAAAAGCGTGGTCATTCAAGGCCGCGTTATCTGAGTTGCCGACAACCTTCCCAAAGAGGTTAAGCGCCGTGGCTTGACTGTAGTTCCCTCCAGGAAGAGTGCCAAGGTCTTTCATCCCTTCGGAATTCCAGAGAACGGCGTGGAAGTTCTGCGCGCTCTGAGGCTCGTAGGCAGAAAAACCCGCGATTGAGCCACTATCGTTGATCCCGAGGGCGCCACTGACAGCACCGCCGGGCAGTGTGCCCAAGTCTTTTATACCGTCCTTCTCCGTCCACAACACGGCATGGAAACCGAGAGTTGACAGGTTAGCCTCGCCCACTACTTCATCCCGATCGTTAATCGCAAGTCCGAGGCTGGTATCTGAGCCTGGCGCTGGAAGCTGCACCATGCCTGTGTGTTCAACCAAAAAAGCATGCCCATAGGGGCCGATGTTGTAGTTCGCACACTGATAATTGGCCACACCGGAGCATCCCGCCACGTGCCCGAAGAAGTTGATCCCGAGGCCCGCGCTATACGTATCCCCTGACAGCGCTCCGAGATCCGCGATTGTGTACTGCTGCGCGATTGCGAACGGCACAAGGAATACCAACACCAACGCGCAGGTTGTAGTTGCTGTCGCCCTCGTCATAACGTCCTCCAATCGCATGGGCTATGCGAATTCTCGTTTTCATCGGCCGGCGACTTCAGTGCGCGCCCAAGTCGGCATAGCGATTGAAGTTGGCAAGCGCCACCTGGTCACCACCGGGAATATAGAAACCGAATTTTCCGCCTGAGACGTTAGTGCCGTTCCACTTGTCCACTGCCACCCAACTGTCTCCGTTCTTTAGCTGATGATCAATTTCCGTGGACGAAATGTGAATCTGGATCGTGTGGAAGGACTTTTTTTCGCTCTTGAACGGAACCTTGAGTTCGTCGGTCTTCTGTCCGTTGCGCAGCACGCTGCGGTAAAAATTATTCTCGTCCATTTGGAACAGGATGTAATCTTGGGCGTCCACGTAGTTCACCACCCATTGCAGGCGGTGGCCCTTCCGCAGCATGGCAGAAAAAACAAATGTCCCCGAGGTAGGGGACGCATTGTACAAGACGAAGTCTCCGCCTTTATGAACAAAGGCTCCGTTATCCTGCTTCCATCCGGCAGGATCGTCCCACTGCGACATTCCACTCGGCCCCAGCGGCAGATCCACAACCTTGGACTGCCCAGCAACGATTTCGATGGTTGAAGTGCGCGTCAGATTGTCTGCGGTGCGCGCGCTCAGTGTGTAGGTCCCCGGCGGCAGGTTGAGCACTCCGCCGGAAGTAACCTTGATTGCAGCTTCCCCCGCCTTGGTCAGGGTTACGGCGGCATCGGCAGGGGTGAACGTGATCTTTACCCCACCAGTGGCGACTTCCAATGCTGTCTCTGCCGGTATGAGGGCCACATTCGATCCGGCCGCAAATCGCTTCTGGAATCGCTTGGGCTTGAAACGGTCTTTCCGCAGCTCAATCACGTGATCTCCGGGAGTGATGTTCGCAGCCGTGAAACTCCCGTCCGGGCTCACAGCCCCAGCCGGCGTTTGATCGATCATGACCTGCGCTCCGGGTGGTCCCCCTTGAATAGACAGCGTCCCGAAATGCGGGAGCGGTTGCAGATTGAACGCCAGTCTGCGTTCCTCGCCTTTACGAATTCGAAGTTTCTGCTCGGGGATATCCTGGAAGCCGTTCTTGGTCACCTTTATTACGTAGTCTTTCGGTTCCAGATCCGAAATTCGCAGCTCGCCGGAGCGCGTAGTTTCTTTCAGCGGCTGGCCGTTAAGAAAAACGCGGGCCTTGTCCTCATTGCTGACGATCACCAGCGTGCCGACGTTCTTACCCGACTCCAGAAAGGCCGTGAGAGACGGTATGGGACCGGCGTTGACATCGAGCTGGTACCGGCTACTGCCCTGGCTCAAAGTCAGTTCATGAGAGCCAGGCGTTACCTGTGTGAGCTGCCAGCCGTCCTGACCCATATCAGCCGCAGGTTTCCCGTCAAAGCTAAGCTTGACTGCAGGATCGCTGGCCAACACCTGCAGGCGGCCACCTAGATTGCTGACCACCACCGCCAACACGCCCCTGGCCGTAACCGGTCCCTTGAGGACTGGCGCCCCGGCGCCGTCAGTCGCAAAGGTGAAGGAGGCCTTGCCCTGAGGCCCGTCAAATTTGAGAGTGTGTTCGCCGGGCGCGATCTTATCGACAGCCCACTGTGCCCCTTCGAGGTCCGCCGGCGGTTGGTCATCCAGCGCAACCTTTCCGCCGCCAGTGTCCGACGAGAGTTTCACCACGGGCAGCGCCGGCGCCAGGGTCAGGTCGAGCGAGGTCGCCGCTCCGGCCTTCGCATCGAACGTCGCGGTTTTGGGCTGATAACCCTCCAACTGCGCTTCGATCTCATAAGTTCCCGCCGGTAAATCGAGTTGCAGGTCCGACACGCCGCGGGCTTCCTTATTGACGCTTATCGCCGCCCCGGCGGGAGTGGTGTGAACCGTAACGCTGAAGTGAGCGACAGCCTGCTGCGTGCCGGCAGAATGACGGGACCTCAGCATCAGACCAAAGAACAGCAACACGGCAATTGCCGCCGCCCCCGCCGCAGCCATTTGACCGCGCGAAAGTCCTGCCGGAGTTGGACGCGTGGTCGCCGGCGCTGATTTCGCCGGCACCGGCTGGGTCGTGGACACTGCCGGAACAGAGGGCGCAGCGGGTTTAGCCGACTTCGGCGCTACCGGCGTACTCTTTTCAACTGCCGGCCGCCGCGCGATGTTCGGCGGAGCATACACAGACATGGTGTTCTGCCCGGCATCTGGCGGCGGTGAGCTGATGACTTTCTTCGGTGGATCCGACTTGCCTTTTTCGCCGCCTTGACTTGGCTTCTTTCCCGCCACCGCGGGCACGTTCAAGCGCTTCAGAAGCCCATTCGCAGAGGACAAAACTTCCTCATCCTCCAGATGGCGGCTGGCCAATGCTTGCACGCGTTCGCCGAGACTCTGCCTGCTCTTGGCATCCGCAAGCGCTTCCACCTCCTGCTCCATACGTCGTAACTCTTCCACATCGCGCCTTCGGGCCTGGCGGCGCTGCGTCTGGATTTCACGCTGGAGTGTGTCCTGAATCTGAACCAGCCTGGGCTCACGGGGATAAGCTGCCAACACCTCCTCGACCCGCGCCATTGCACCCGCGAAATCTCCCGCGGCCTGCATCTTGCGTGCTTGCGAAGCGCATTCGCTCACCAACTGCTCCCGCTTCTGATCGGAAATTAGTGTGCGCACTGTCTTGGCGAGAGGATGACCAGGATTCAGGTCAACCGCCTGTTGCGCCAGGCGCTCGGCTTCCTGCCAATTGCCCTGCGCGATCAATCGAGCTTGTTCGACCAGCGCATTCGACAGCACAGCCCGCGTCAGCGCGTTGTGCTCGTCCATTTCGTAAGCATCACGCAGAAGCTTGATGCCTTCCGCGGCCCGGTTTTGCCCGCACAATTCCTGGCCTTCGGCCATCAAGCGATGCGCCTCGGTCGAACGCCGGATTCCATCGCTGGCCAGCTTCTCCAGTTCCGTCAGTTCGGACTCATTTGGAAATTCAGTCTTTGCCTGCTGTAGTAAGTCCAGGGCACGGCCGTAGTCACTGGATTGCATACAGGCGTCGATCTGCTCGACCACTCGTGTTTTAGCCTCGATACGGCTCTGCTGCTCACGGCGTTTCTGCAGCCGCTCCACTTCAAACTTCAGTCCGGGATACTGGCTATAGATGGTGCGCAGAATCTCCCAGTCATTGACAGCATCGACGAATGCACCCTCCTCTTCATGATGGTGCGCACGCGCGACGATTGAGTTCACCAGGTCGCGCTTGTCCTTCACCAGCCGCAGAGCGCGCTCGAAGTGCGTCTCCCCGGGATGCTGCTCCAGGGCTTCTTTCAAAATGTTCACGCGTTTATCAAGGTCAGCCTCGGCCTCCACTTGCCGGTCGATGGTGGCAATGAACGCCGAAAGTTGCTGCCGCTGCTGCTCTTCAATGTCGTACTTGAGCGCCTGAAAGAGCGCGTGGTTTGGATACTTCGCCAGGTAGGCTTCGCAGGTGGCGAGCGCCTTGCTGAAGTTTCGGTCGCCGAGATGCTTCTTGGCCTCGACATACGCGGTGTTCATCGCGTCATGTTCGGAGCGGACCTCGTTGTAAAAGCTCTGGTAGGTGGCGCCACGCTCCGGAGCCGAAGCATCGGGGGCGCGCCGGTCCAGTTCCAGGACCACCGCCAGCTTGCTGAGCGCGCTGCTGACGTCTCCCTTTTGCCACGCTTCCATCGCCGCGCGGTGAACTTGGGTCTTCTCCTGGCGCAGCTTGTTGTATTCGTGCTCTCCGCGATCAACCTCCGCAATGAGTTGCAACGCTCTGCCTTCTTTCGGCCGGAGCTGCAACACGTTCTGCAGAGCTTCACGCGCGTGCGGATAGGCGTGATTATCCATGTGCTGGCGCGCCAGCCGGTACCAGTTCTCGATCTGCTTCTCGCTGCGGCGGTTTTCTATCTGGCTCTTCAAAGACAATGCCTGAGCGTTGTCGGGCTCCATCTCAAGTATGTCCTGAAGCTTTTGCAATGCCAGCGGATCCTCGGCCTCTTCGAAGCGGGCTTTGGCTGCTTCCATCAGCTGTGCAATCGTCTTGCGCCTTACGGTAGTGTCGAGCGTTTGTCGCAAGGCGCTGATCGAACTGTCAATATGTCCTTCCGCTTCCAGTTCGCCGAGAATCTCCCCGGCAAACTGGTAGTCTCCCGTTTCGAGCGCTTTGGTGGCGCGCTCCAGACGCGGACGCGTACGCGAAGGATCAAAGAACTCGATCTCCTCGTTGCGCAGCGCTTTGTTGAGGATCTCACTGAACTCGCGTGCGCTTGCGTAACGGTGCCAGGCCTGCTTCGCCATACCCTTGTGCACCACGCGCCCAATGGACTGGCTTACCGCCGGATTGATCTCCGAAGCCGGCGGTGGGACTTGTTTGCGGATGGCTTCGACAATCTCGTCTGCCCGGGCCCGCTGGAACGGTTGCCGGCCGGTGAGCGCCTCGTAGCACACCACACTCAGCGAAAATATGTCTGACGCCGCCGACAGCGGCTTCATTTCGATTTGCTCCGGGGACATGTAGACCAGCGTGCCTTTTTGACCGCGCGTGTGAGTATCGGTCATGTGCGCGACACCGAAGTCGATGATCTTCACCGAGTCGTCTTCCATCACAAAGATGTTGCTCGGTTTCAGGTCGCGATGTACCAGGCCGCGTTCATGTGCCGCCTGCAACCCTCGACAGGTCTGGGAAATGATTTCGACCGTGCGTTCCACCGTCAGCCGATGGCTCGACTTGCGGATAAACGTATCCAGCGTCGTACCCGGCAGCAGCGGCATCACGAAGTAGGGTTTACTCTTGCCATCTTCTTCGAATTCGCCAATGTCGAAGATCTCGACAATGTTGGGATGGCTCATGGAAGCGAGCACATCACATTCTTTATAGAAGAGTTGCAGCGATGCAGGATCGGGGATGTCGAGGATAGTCTTCACCGCCACTTCGCGGCGAACTACGGTATCGTAGGCGCGATACACCAATCCCATGCCGCCTTGCCCCAAAATCTGTCTTACTTCGTAGCGGCCGGCCAGTTTTCGCTGGACTGTGGGATCCTCCATGACCCTCCCCCGGGAGAGGTCAACGATCTTAGCAGGCATTAGCCATAGGCTCCAAGAGCAGGAAGTTAGGGGTGGTTCCGTATTGGGCAAACCCTTGGCATACAAATCTTTACGATTGAAGAGTCCGCAACCTGGCATCTTTCCAGTTACACTATGTCATCGAAACATAACAACAGATTCTGGGTTTGGTTTCTTGGCAGTCAAAGCGGAGCTGTCTCGTTCCTGACAGAAGGCTGATCCGTAAATGCACATCGGATTGTGCGCCGCTTGTCTATGACTCTTCTTAATAACTGTGGAGGATTCTATGAAGCAGTTCGGAATTGCAATCATGCTTTTATGGGTTATGGCATTGTCGGGCTGCGGCAGCAGTTCCAATAGCTCGATCAATGGGAACTGGACGGCAACTCTGACCAGCGCGAACGGAACCCAGGCTTTGGCCTTCACGGTCTCGCTGGCTGAGAGTGGCAGCGCATTGAACGTGACCAACCTTACCTTTACAACCTCATCCTCGTGCTTTGCTTTGGGAACCACTGCCACCGGTGCTTTCACCGCGACCGGCACCTCGGGCGGCGTCACCACCGGCACGTTTCAACTGACGATCCAGTCAGGAACCGGCAATACCAATGGGGCCAACCAACTCACGCTGCAAGGAACTCTGACAAATAATACGATCACCGGCAACTGGACCCTGACGGGAACTGGAGCAGGCTGCAGCGGATCAGGCACCTTCACCATGAGCAGCTAGATTGTCCGGATTGCGGCGGAGAGTCGAGCCCGCAGAGATTGAAGCCGAAGCGTTGTCCCAAGCATAAGTCGAGCGCGAACCTGCGTGCGTGAGGAGACTTTTCACTCCACACCAATTACTCATCGAATGCACGAAACCTCCGTGTGCGGAATAATTTGAGCTTTCTCTTAGATTTTTCGAGTGCCCGCCGCTAAAGCAAAGTATAATGCGACCCCGACGGAGCTTGGGCCTTGCCACAGCTTTCTCTCCCAATTCTGTGGTCGATGAATCAACGACTCCGAGTGCACGAAACACATCCTCCAAAGGAGACCGCAGAGATGCAAACGCAATGCTCGAAAATGTTGCGATTCCTCGGAATCGCATTGACGGTGTTGGCTTCGTCCATTCTTGCCAGTTCTCAGGAACCGGCAAGCGGAACATGGACAAAGCTCGCGCACCAGCCAACGTTTGAAACCGACACCGCCCTCATGCTCACCGATGGCACTGTCATGATGCACCAATACAACAGCGGAAACTGGTGGCGGCTTACGCCCACCAATACCGGCAGCTATGTGAATGGCACCTGGACACAGTTAGCCTCCATGCAGGCCGGCTACGCGCCTCTCTATTTTGCCTCCGTCGTGCTGCCCGATGGTCGAGTCCTGGTGGAAGGTGGAGAGTACAACAACCTTCAGGGAGTCGAAACCAACCTGGGCGACATTTATGATCCGACGACCAACACCTGGACCGCAGTGAACCCTCCTACCGGATGGCGCACGATCGGCGATTCACCCGGCGTCGTTCTGCCCAACGGAACATTCATGATGGGCCAGGGAGGACAACCGTCCACCCAGCAAGTGCTGTTTGACGCCACCAGCCTGACTTGGACTGCCGTAACCGGCGCAGGCAAGGCAGATGGATTCTCCGAAGAGGGCTTCGCTCTGACACCTCAGGGCAACGTCCTGGTTGTCGATACCGAGCACGGAACCAATTCCGAACTCTACAACCCCACAACTGCAAAATGGACGACCGCGGGAAGCACCATTGTTACCCTTCCCAACAGCGGCAACCTGGGAATCGTCCCGGAAATGGGTCCACTCATTCAGCGCCCTGACGGCACGATTGTCGGCTTTGGCGCCACCACTCACACCTCCATTTTCAACACCACGAATACCACCTGGACCCAAGGACCTGACTACCCGAGCGGGGATGACATGGCTGACGGCCCTGGCGCTATTCTGCCGGACGGCAACATTCTGGTTTACACCAGCCCCGGCGTCTTCCAGGGAACCGGTACGTTCTACGAGTTCACCACCAGCAATACGTTCGCCACGGCTCCAAACACCGTGAGCGGCGCAGCTCTCGAGTCTTGGGAAGGACGGTTGTTGGTCCTGCCCACCGGCCAGATTCTTTATGCTGCGGCTGATGGCGCGTCGATCGACGTCGAACTCTACACCCACACCGGCACGGTGAACAATGCCTGGAGACCGAAAATCACCTCGGTTCCGAGCACGGTTACCCATGGCGACTCCTACACGCTCTCGGGCACCCAACTCAACGGCCTCTCCGCCGGCGCCACATATGGCGACGACGCCCAGATGGCTACCAGCTTCCCGTTTGTTGTAATTCGCAACAATGCGACGAAGCATTTCTTCTTTGCCCGTACCCACAACTTCAGCACGATGGGCATCGCCACCGGCAGCACTGTCGTTTCCACCTCGTTTGATGTTCCCTCGAGCATCGAAACGGGCGCCAGCACTGTCTATGTCGTTGCCAACGGTATTCCGTCAGCTGGAAAACCGATCACCGTAAATTAACCTCTTAAGAATCGCCCCGTCTTTCCCCGTAAACGGGAAGGGCGGGGTTTTTTGTTTGACCCGCTAATCGGCGCAATCGCAGAGTGCGTAAGTTCTGACGTCCGGAGTCCTTAGTGGATGAACGGGGGCAAATAGAAAACTTGCAGCCTGAAGAAGAGACATGGCAGGCGCGGCGGGGACCCAAGGCTCAATGCCCCGGTCGTGAAAATCAAATCACTGGGCATGCAGTGGGGTTGACAGTTTTCAACGCAGCCTTATGTGAATGTTGCCAGTTACTGGCGTCGCCCTGCCTCTGGCACCCGCACTCCGCCATCGATTTTGGGGATGCCGAAATGCCCGCCGAGATGAAAAAGATCAACCGGACTAATGGACCCTGAAACCAGGATGAAGTTGACCTCATTCGACCTGGCAAGGAGTATTGCTACATTGGTGACTGCATTGTTGTCTAAGCGGATCCAGAGATCAGTTACGCCGGGGCCCCCGCCTCTCTCATGGTTATTCACTAGCTGTTTCCAGCCCGCCGCCTGATACTCCTGTTTCACGGAACTCAGAGCGCCGGAATCGTACAGCCAGTAGCCAGGAAAACGGTAGCTGTGAACCGAGACCCCGCTAACGCCCGCGATCACGCGGCGAAGGTCCTCGTCGTTCCGATCCAGCTTAGAAGCCAATACCAGCATCGAATGGTCCAGCGTAAATTCGGTTTTCGAGGAGGCGCTTTGCCGTAAGGCCTCTACGCCTCGGGGAATCCACTGTTGTTGCTGCGCCTGCGTCAATTTGGCTGCAGAAATACCTGCCAGTAGTAAAAGAATAACGCCGGAGATCCTCATAAAGCGCCTCGATAGTCGGGTGTGGAATGCATTGCAGGCCAGTTTCTATTACAACCTTCCCACCCGTGGCAATGCACAGCGGGTAAATAGAAGATCATCCGCTAACTGCATGAATCAGATCGCGTTGCAAGAAGAAGTCAAGCCTTGGATGTCGACATTTGTGGGGGCCACTCGAGGCGCGAAAGCGTTCTTAAAGACCTAGTTAGCGGAGGGAATCCCCGGGCAGGAAACAATTTGGTGGGGCGAATTGCTACACCGGCAGTTCACTCCGAATAACCGTCGTCTTCACCGTCTTCTTCTGTTTCGTCGTCTTCATCTTCTTCTTCGTTTTCTTCCTCGTCTTCTCGAAGAA
>Ga0070733_10003946_pt1 | contig 10034 bp, 9 predicted proteins | sample Coa_R1_9_FD_66450 | JGI IMG/M metagenome (GOLD analysis project Ga0070733, IMG submission 66450) | Surface soil microbial communities from Centralia Pennsylvania, which are recovering from an underground coalmine fire - Coalmine... | ecosystem: Environmental > Terrestrial > Soil > Unclassified ... | reverse complement strand
CGGACGACGCCTCTTACATCACGGGTACGGTGCTGCCCGTGGGCGGCGGCGATCAGGGCTGAGCCGGACGTTTCTCAGAGCATCCGGCGCAGCACGTTGTTGCGGCTCACGAACCTAATTGCTTGAGTTCAGCCTTCAGTGCAACCGACCGCTACCTCTGACCGCCCTAACCCGAGAGTTCCAGGCCGAGCCCATCGAGCAATGGTTTCAGCACTTCGCCGGCAGGTCGCCAGAGTTGCAGCGAAGTTCGATACAAGGGCTGGCGCACCTGCGATGCGCTCGCGGTCGTCACCTGCCGGCGCGTCTGATGGAACGAAAGGCAACGCTCATCCCATTCGAGTCCGCAATGCGTGAGCATCTTGCGCGTCGTGCCCTGCAGATCGTCGACCAATTCCTCGTATCGCACTTCGAGCATGACGTGCGCGGGCAAGACTCGCCGCCAGTGCGCCATGAGCGCGTCGTAGGCGCGGTAGTAACGCCCCAGCTCACCCAGGTCATAACCGAACGGCACGTCCCGGAACGTCCGCGAGAAAATCGACAGGCACGTTTCCACCGGCGCGCGACGGCAATGGATGATCCGCGCGTTCGGCAACGCCAGGCGAATGAGCCCCAGGTGAGAGAAATTGAACGGGTATTTGTCGGTAAAGCGCCGATAGCCTCGCGCGTTCGGCAAAGCGGAGTGAATGCGACGCAAATAGTCCGCGCCTAGCGACGCAAATTGCCGGACAGACACATTGTGCACAGCCTGAATGTTGATCTCGGGAAGGTTCAGGCCATCGGGCGTGATGGCGGTAAAAACCGCATGCCCGAACTCGGCCCGCTCGCCCGCGCCGAACACATGCGGGTGGCTGGCGAGTATCTGCTCGACCAGCGAGGAACCGGAACGCGGCATGCCGACGATAAAAATCGGACCGTCCGGCGCATCGCGCTGAGCGTCGACACGCTTGAACACGTCCGCAGTGAACCATCCAGGCAAGCGACCCAGCAGCGCAAGCGTCGTTGCTTCGTCATACTGAGCACTGCGGCGATACAGGGCGTTGCCCCGCAGGATATGTGCGAACGAGCGCTCGTTTTGCCCGACATCGGCCAATGCATTGCCAAACGCGAAATGCAGCTGCGCCTGATTATCCGGCGTCAGCGAATCGATGCGCGACGCGAGCTCTTCCAACGCGGTGAAATAAGAATCGCCAGCGTCGAGCCGCTGCAATTGCATGAAATTGCCGTAGTAAAGCGCGTTGTCCGGCGCGGCATCGATCGCCCGGCGATACGCTTGCCGCGCTTCGGCAACACGCCCAAGCGATTGCAAGCAATTCCCGAGATTGTTGTAGGAGCCGTGCAACTGCGGATTCAATCGCACCGCTTGCTGGTAGCAAGCCAGCGCCTCGTCCAGCCGATCCATCTGCTGGAGGACCCAGCCAAGGTTGTGGTGAATGTCGGCGCTATCCGGCGCAAGCGACTTCGCCTGCTGGAATTGCTCCAGGGCCTCGGGAAAGCGCCTCAGCCTGCATAGCGTCGAGCCGAGGTTGTGATAGACGCCGAGCGCAAGAGGAAACATCGCGCGCACCCTTTCGTAGCATGCGATCGCTTGTTCGAGTTCACCGCGGGCTGCCAGAGCATTGCCGCGCGCGAACCAGTCTTCTGCCGTGGCTGGGTGCTTGTCGTGCTTCATGGGAATCAAAGAAAGCGAATCGAAAAATGAAGCGCGGCCATCGTGCCGCTTCTCGATTGCGACTTTCCCTGACCAAGCTGTACCGGGAAGTTAACAGGATTCGGAGCGCGGTTTGTTTCTGGAAATTAACCGTTCGTTACTGAAGAAAGCGCGGCGTAGGCGCGATGGTCCGCGTCGCCGTGAAACCGTTCTCGGTTTCACGGCGCGCGGCGGTTTGGTTCCGTGCGGCCGATGAGTCCGGTAACAAGAAAGACTTATAAAAGCGTGCAGACTTGATCGAATTCGAGCCGGGGTCCGCGTGCGAAGAGCCCCGACTTATCGCCATACCCGAGATTGCAAAGGAAATTCGATTTGATGTGGCCTTCGGGAAAGAATTCCTCGACGGAATACTGCTCGCTCGTTCCGGCGCCGAAGAATGCCTCGTCGACTTTGGCGTTGTCGAACCCCGACATCGGTCCGCAATCCAGCCCCACCGCTCGCGCGGCCAAGATCAGATAGGCGCCTTGCAAACTGGAGTTGCGTTTCGCGGTCACGTCGACCATTTCCGGCGAATTGGCGAAGTAATCGCGCATGCCGGGATTGTGCGGAAAGAGCAGCGGCAGCTTCTCGTAGAACTTCAGGTCGTAAGCGACGATGGCCGTGACTGGCGCGTTCATCGTCTTGTCCACGTTTCCCGGAGCGAGCGCCGGCAACAGCCGCTCTTTCGCCGCCTTCGTGCGCAAGAAGAGAATCCGGGCGGGACTGCAATTGGCGCTGGTGGGAGCCCACTTCATCAGGTCGTAAAGCCGGCGCAAGGTTTCGTCCGAAACTGGCTCGTTCAGCCACGCGTTGTAGGTACGCGCTTCACGAAACAGAAGATCAAGTCCGGCATCATTCACTGTGTCTTTCATAAATCCTCCTTGAGCAAATGGCCGCGGCGGCCCGGCATAACGCGCTCGCGGCGACGATCGAGCCTTTCACGTCAGCACGGCGAGCTTCGCGCTCGCGCTGTTGTCCTCCATGCAACGGTGCGCTTCGACGATGTCTTGCAGTCGAAACACCTTTCCTACCTTAATCCGTATCGTGCCCTTTTCAAGCTGATCCAAGCGTTCCGCAAGCTCGGTTACCTGAAGGCGACCGTCGGGTTCGCGCTGCGGCATCCCGGCGTTGCTGCCCGCTTCGAATAATGCTTGTCGAGGTTGAAATGCTCAAATCAAATAACGGCGTGAATGCAGATGCTAACGAAGGCACTTCCCTGCGACAAACAAGATTTCCCGCTTTCGATGTCGCGTTCAGAGCGCCACCGCAGCAGCGATCCACGCTGCTGCGGTGGCGTCATATCCGTGCGAAGCGTCCATCACGTTCAGTCGAGCGCTTTATTGCCGGTCTCCTCGAACATCGAAACGGCGATGAGCGAGATCAGGACACAGCCGATCATGTACCACGCCGGCGCCATCTTGCTGCCCGTCGCGCGGATCAGCCAGCCGGCGAGGAGTTGCGCCGTGCCGCCGAACACCGAAACGGCAATGGCATACGCGCTCGACATGTACCCCGCGCGCAGATGCTTCGGGAAGTTTTCCGGCATCAGCGCGTAGGCAGGAGCTGAGCCCATCGTGTAGCAGAGCATCAGCACGATCAGCGCGGCGAGCACGACCGGCAGCGACGGGAAGTGCGTCATGCTCCAGAACGCCGGATACAGCAGCAGGATCAGCGCGATGCGGCCGATCACCGTGAGCGGCTTGCGGCGGCCCATGCGATCCGACCACGCGCCGTAGAGCGGGCACATCACGAGCGATATCGTGCTCGACGCGACGCCCGCCAGCATCGACATCTTCGGCGGCAGGCCGAGGTACTGGATGCAGTACGTGGGCATGTAATACATCATCACGTAGGTCGATACCGACATGCCCATGATCGAGAAGATCGTCAGAAACCAGTTGCGCACGTACAGGCCGCGCTTGGGATCGTCGCGGCTTGCCACGGCAATGGCCGCGGGCGCTTCTTCGCGGATGTGGCGGCGCAGATAGATGCCGACCGGCGCGATCAGCGTGCCGAACAGGAACGGAATGCGCCAGCCCCAGCTATGCATCGTGTCCGCCGACAGCAGGAAGCCGAGGCTCGTTGCAAGGCCCGATCCGAGCAGTGCCGCCGCACCCTGGCTCGCGAGCTGCCAGCTCGCCCGAAAACCCCGGCTTGCCGTGCCGCCCATCTCCAACAGCGTCGCGGTCGCCGCACCAAACTCGCCGCCCTGCGCAAAGCCCTGCACGAGCCGCGCGATCACGATCAGAACCGGCGCGGCCAGCCCGATCTGCGCGTAAGTCGGTGCAAGCCCGATGGTGGCCGATCCAATCGCCATCAACAGGATGGTGAGCGTGAGCGCAGGCTTGCGTCCGGCGCGGTCCGCGTAACGGCCGAGCACGATACCGCCGAGCGGACGCATCACGAAGCCCACGGCGAACACCGCGAAGGCAAGCAGGGACGACGTGATCGGATCGTCTGCGGGAAAGAACTGGCGGCCGATCGTCAGTGCGAAGTAGCTATAGACGGTGAAGTCGAAGAACTCGAGCAGGTTGCCGATCACCGCCGCCAGCACGATCTTGCGCTGCTGTCCGGGCGTCACGAGAGGCGCAGCGACGCGCGGTGTAGCAACGCCCGGCGTAGCGACGCCCGGCGTAGCAACGCCCGGCGTAGCAACGCCCGGCGTAGCGACGCCCGGTGCTTCGGCGTCCGTGCGAGGCAGCGAATTGGTCGCCGTGTTCATGCGCGGTCCTTGCTGAGAAAGCGTTCGACGAGACGCGTCCAGAAGGCCGCGCCGATCGTCAGGTTTTCGTCATTGAAGTCGTAACGGGCGTTGTGCAGCATCGGCCTTCCTTCGCCGTTGCCGAGCCGCACGAAGCAGCCGGGGCGCTGTTGCAGGTAATACGCGAAGTCCTCGCTGCCCGCGATCGGCGGGAACGGCGCGATGACGTGCTCCGGCCCGACCAGCTCGACGGCCACCTGGCGCGCGAATTCGGTCTCGGCCTCGCTGTTGACGAGCACCGGATAGCCGCGGATGAAGTCGATCTCGGCCGTCGCACCGTAGGCTTGCGCCTGCGAGTCGACGATCGCGCGGATGCGCGCTTCGAGCGTCTCGCGCACCGCCGGCGAGAACGAGCGCACGCTCATTTCGAGCACGGCGTCCTCGGGAATCACGTTCGGCGCGTGACCGGATCGAAACGAGCCGACCGTCACCACGGCGGCTTCGTTCGGATCGACGTTGCGAGCCACCACCGATTGCAGCGCCATCACGATGCTGCTGCCCACCACGACGGGATCGACGCTCAGATGCGGCCGCGCCGCGTGGCCGCCACGGCCGACGATGCGCACCTTGACGGTGTCGCACGCGGCCATCAGCGGCCCCGCGCGAAAGCCGAACGTGCCGACCGCCACGCCCGGATGATTGTGCAGCCCGAAGATCGCGTCGCACGGAAAACGCTCGAACAGGCCGTCGGCGATCATGCGCACGGCGCCGCTGTCCGACCCGGCCTCTTCGGCCGGCTGGAAGATCAGGTGCACGGTGCCGTCGAAGCGGCGCGTCTTCGCGAGATGCTGCGCGGCGCCGAGCAACACTGTGGTGTGGCCGTCGTGGCCGCACGCGTGCATCTTGCCGGCGTGGACACTCGCATAGTCGAGGCCCGTCTGCTCGTGGATCGGCAACGCGTCCATGTCGGCGCGCACGCCCACCGTGCGCGTGCCGGTCCCCACCTTCAGTGACGCGACGAGCCCATGCCCGCCGACGTTGCGCGTCACGTCGTAGCCCCAGGCGTCGAGCTTGTCCGCCACGAAGCGCGCCGTATCGGCTTCCTCGTAGGACAGTTCGGGATGCTGGTGGATGTGATGCCGGATCTCGTCGAGTCGCGATCGGGCTTCGGCCAGGTCGGCGACGGTGCAGTAACGGTTTTCGCTCATGGTGCGGGACGGCTCCTTCTTCGGCGCGTGCGGAATGAATGCGGTGGCTCATGGCGGCGAAAGGAAAGTGTCATGCACAAACCGCCAACGATTCCGGCCGAGTATTGCACCGACGAAAAACTCGACCCATGACGGAATCCAGTCGAAAATGTTGCCTTTCAGGCAACGATCGGCGTGGCGGCGCAAGCCGTACCCACGCGGGGGGACAGCGGGATGGGCGAGGCGGATCACGGCGCGAGTGGGCCGGCGGACAGGGGTATCGACGAGATCGGCGAGCGCTCGCTGCGCTACCTCGCCGAGATCGCCGCCAACGGAGGGGTGCGGATGGCCGCCGAGGCGCTCGGCGTGAACGCATCGGTGATCAGCCGGCAGGTGGCGGCGCTGGAGCGGCGGCTGCGCTTTCCGCTGATCGAGCGGCGCGGGCGCCACGTGGTCGTGACCGAAATCGGCCAGGTGCTGATCGACCACTACCGCGACGGCCGGCGGCGCCAGCGCGATCTGGCCGCGCGGCTGGAAGAGTATCGGCACCTGAGGCGCGGCCGGGTGGCGCTCGGCGTCGGCGAGGGCTTCATCGGCAATCTGATCGCCCGCGCGCTGCAGCGCTTTTCGAGGACCTACCCCGACATCCTCGTCGAGATCCGTTCGGGGCCGACGCCCGTCGTGCTTTCGCTGGTGCGTGACGACGTCGTCGATATCGGCTTGTGCGCGCGCTCCGCCGACGACCCGGCCATGCGCATTCATCCGTTCGCGGCGAGACCGCTCTGCGCGGTGGTCGCGCCGTCGCATCGCTTTGCGAAAATGACGATGGTGCCGCCGGCCGAGCTTGCGAACGAACGGCTCATCTTCATGACCGAAGCGTTCGGCGTACAGCACTTCGTGCAGTCGCTGCTCGACGACGTGCGGTTGAGCGTGATGCCCGCCTACCGCGTGGACCTCTTCAACACGGCGCAGACGCTCGCGGCTGCCGGTCTCGGCGTTGCGTTCATGTCATCGATTACCGCGCGCCGTGGCATCGAACTCGGCGAGCTGGTTGCTGTGCCCATCGATCACCCGATCGCGGCGGGGTTCGCGAGCCAGATGATGACGCGTGTGGGGCGGCGGCTGTCGCCTGCGGCCGATCATTTGTGGAAGCAGCTGGCGCAGAGTTTTGTGCAAGGTGGAGGCAAATAGGGCAACCGCCATGCTTCGTTCTCCGCTCGATCACGCGAGAGCGGCTACTTGATGGGCACCGCTGCAATGCCCGTCACGCCGGCGCGCAATTCCAGCCGCCAAGCGTCATGGTTTCCGAGCCGTTCACGGTTGCGAAGCTGATTTCGTACAGGTCGCGACCGAATAAGACAGGCACCTTGACCGACATCCCGCCGCGATCATCCGCAAGCGGCACCAGCAACTGGTACTGGGGCGCTCCACCACCAGCCATCGCTACGGTATTGGTACTGTGTCGCGCCGGCGTCCAACGGCGTCCATGCGGTGCCGTTCCATTTGTTGAGTTCGAGGCTACCGTCTCCACCGACAATCACCTGCAACGGCGCCCGGCTGGCGCCGTAAATGCCGGCGGCATCCGCAACCGCCGGCGCCGTCGCGACCGGCGGCGCCGTGTTGACGAGCACGGCCGGCAACGAGCTGATCGTGCCGTCTTCCTGCAACGCGCGCAGCAGTATGTCCTCAGCCAGCGCTGCCGAATGATAGCCATCGTTGCCCGTCACCATCAGCGCCATCTGCGCCCCCGGCACGATATAGAACTCGCTTGTAAAGAACACTGTCCCACCGTTCTTGGACCATGCGGTCACTCCGGCAGCCGCGAGTCCCAGCTCCTGGACGCTATCCCACCCCAGCCCCCATCGCCACTCCGGCGAAGGGTTGATCAGCAGCCCGGTCGTCTGGTCGGTAGCCATCTCCTGGACGCCGGCCGCCGAGACGATCCGCTGGCCCTGGAATACTCCGCCCCCCAGGAACATCTGCGCCATATTCATCAAGTCCAGCGGCGTCGTGCTCAGGCCGCCGGCCGCATACGGATTGGCGTACTCAAGCGGATACTGCTTGCCGTCCAAGTACGGGTACGCAAACTCGCCTGTGGTCGGCTGGCTCGTGAGAAAGCTGGAATTCACCATGTTCAGCGGCGCGAAGATATTCGCCTGCGCGAACGCCGGAAAGCTCTGCCCAGTCAATGCAAGCACGATTTGCTCGACCAGCGTGAAACCGTCGTTGCAGTACACCGCCAATTCCCCGGGCAGGTGCTTCAGGTGCGAGTTCGCCAGTTCCGCTTCGGTGTCGGCCGCATAGCCGGGTATCGGCACGAACGAGAACGCGTTGGGTGGGTTCGTACCCGGCAACCCGGACGAATGAGACAGCAGATGCCGGGTGGTGATCTGCTTGTATTCCGGCGACAGCATCGTGAAGGTGGGCAGGTATTGGGCAATCGGTGTATCTAGCGTGATCAATCCACGATCCTGCAGGATTACGGCGACAAGCGCCGCGACCACCTTGGTGACCGAGCCGACGTTAAAGCGTGTCTGGACGGTGGCCGGAGTGTTGTTCTGCACAGAGGCGAGGCCGAACGCCTGCTGCCAGACAATCGCGTTGCCCTTCAGCAGCGCAATTGAAACCGCGGCTACGTTCGGATTGGCATTCATCGCCTGCGCGATCTCCTGCTGCGCCCACGCGATGGTCTGGCTATAAGGAGCGCGGATGCCGCCGCCGCTGCCACAACCCGGCAGCAAGGCAGCCAGCGCCCCCGCGCAGCCATATCCGAGAACCCGCCGACGCGTCGCGCTGGCCGGGCTGTGACTGGGAATCCGACGAACCGGGTTAAGCGCGGAGCGTGTCATCGAAACCTCCGTTTCGTTGTTCTGTTGTTTTCCGGCGGATTCTGCCGGACATTCAAACGCCGGTTCAGCAGCCGACACCGGGCGTTCGCACCCGTCTCCGGTGCAACAGCAAATACCTCTTTGTCAGCTTAGAAGACCTAGCCAAAGACATGAAAGTAAAGGACCGGTATAAGACCAAAGTCCAATGGCCTTCGACTGACGTGACTGCCAATATTGAAACGCGTAGAAGAGAGGTTGCTGCCGCGTGCCAAGGCGCATGCGGCTCGGCGAATATGCGCTCGCGCGGGCGGGCAGAATGGAGGGTGAGGCGATGATGAAGAGCATACGTCCTCTGCTGGTGCTGGCCACGATCGCATTGGCAGCCTGCGCCGTCACGACTCAGCAACCGGCTTCAGACATCCAGAACGCGCCGAAGTCAGGGTTTCTGAGCGATTATTCCCTGCTGCAGCCGGGCAAGGAAGGCCAGGTGCAGCTTCGCTACGTCAATCCGAATACAAATTGGAATTCCTACACGGGAATCTTCATCGAACCGGTGGCGTTCATCACCGATGCCGACGCACATGTCGACCCGAATGATCAGCAGGTATTGTCGACCTATTACTACACCACGTTGAAGACACAGCTATCGAGCGTGCTGCCGATCGTCGAACAGCCGGGGCCGCACGTTTTGGTCGTCCGCGCCGCCCTGACTAACGTGACAACCGCGACGCCGGGATTGCGCACCCTCTCGGTGGTCATCCCGCAGGCCCGGTTGCTAAATGCCGCGCAGAGCGCCGCGACGAAAAGCTATGCGTTCGTCGGTTCGGCGCAGAGCGAAGCCGAAATCAAGGACGGCGGAACCGGGCAGACTCTCGCCGAAGCGGTAGACGGCCGCTCCGGCGGAATGAGCATCAAGAATGCCGGTGTCTGGAAATGGGGCGACGCGGAGAATGTGATGGACTATTGGGCGGAGCTGGCGGCCAAACGCCTAAAGGAATTTAGATCAGGCACCCCGGCCTCGTAATGCGCCACCCGTTTGCCGACTGACATCCGCGAACGTCCGCTCCACGCCAGTGAGCTGAGCGCTGCGAGCCGGAAGGTCGAATGTCACTTGAGCGTCGACCAGAGCCGAAGTCGAGCGCGGCCCCATACGCGGAGCCCACGCAGGCCGTCATCCTTTCTTCCGCGATCCGGCACGCCTGGAGACACTTTGTGCCTGCACCTTGCCGCCACCCGCCGGGCGGCTCTTCACATGATCAATGAACGCGCGCAGCTTCGGCAAGATTTGCCGGCGGCTGGGATAGCAGAGAAACACCCCCGGAAGCACCGGCGCGTACGCTTCCAGCACGTGCTCCAGTCTTGCTGCTCTCAACCCTTCGGCGACCATCGGCTCGGGTAGCTGCGCAAGGCCCATGCCTTCGATCGCCGCGCCAAGCATGGTCGGAAAATCGTTGGCGATCAGCGGACCCGATACGGCGATTTCGATCGCCTGCCCATTGTCGTTGAATGACCATGGCGCGAGTGCGCCGCTGGATCGCCGCCATCGCAGGCATGCGTGCTGGCGAAGATCGTCCGTGTCCACCGGCCGGCCATGCGCTGCGAAGTAGTCAGGACTACCTATGACGATGAGA
>Ga0070733_10003945_pt1 | contig 10035 bp, 9 predicted proteins | sample Coa_R1_9_FD_66450 | JGI IMG/M metagenome (GOLD analysis project Ga0070733, IMG submission 66450) | Surface soil microbial communities from Centralia Pennsylvania, which are recovering from an underground coalmine fire - Coalmine... | ecosystem: Environmental > Terrestrial > Soil > Unclassified ... | reverse complement strand
ATAATAGCCCCACGCTACGCCGGTAGTCAGGTTGCTCACGCTGAGATACGCGCCGGGCAGCGAGGCGCACCAGGATACAACTGTGATGATGTACCAGAGCAGCGGCCAGACAATCCAACTGCAAAGGATGCCTGCAGGCAGCCAGGCGGCTCCGGCTGCGCAAACGAGCAGGCCCAGCATGATTAACACGGCCAGGAGTGGCACCGTCAGTATGTTGGTGACAGGCGAGATCAGGGAAAGCTGGTGGAAGGTGAGTGCGAAGACCGGCAGCGTAGCAATCTCGGCTGACAGCGTGACCATCATGATTTCGATGAAGTAATGCCCCAACGGCACGCGCTCAAGCCGGTGGAATAGTCGCATCAACAGCGGCGTGAACAGGATAATCCCCAGCGTGCCAAACAGGGAAAGCTGGAAACCGGCATCCCACAATACAAATGGGTCGAACACGCTCATTATTAATGCTGTCAGGGCCAGCGCATTATATACGTTATAGACGCGCCCAAAACGCGGCGCGAGCACCAGCACTATGCCCATAATACCAGCGCGCAAGGCTGCCGGGCTTCCGCCACTGAGAAAGGTGTAGCCGAGGATACACAGGATAACCAGCCCTGTTGCCAGCAACTGTCTGCGGTTGCTCCTGCGCTTTTCGGCAGGGAGCAGTCGTTGGAACTGTTTCCTGCGCGTGGCATACAACCAGCGTGAGTTATCTGCCACCAGCCCGGCGAGGATAGTGACTTTGAAGCCGGAGGGAGCGATGAGGTGGGCTGTGCCGGTCACATTGAACAGTGGAATCAATGCTTTCAGGGCGGGCGTGCGCAAGCTCAGGACGAGCGCGATGAGCAGCGCGGCCATCGGCTGGGGCAGTGTTCGCGAGATGATAGTTGCCAGGTAGATGCGCAGGCGATAGAGCGCGGCAATCAATGGGTTGCCTCCCGACTGGCTGATACTGATGCGCGGGAAGCTCATGCTGGCGAAGATATCCGGGCTGCTGTTGGGTGGAGGAGGCTGGAGATTGCCCTGCAGTTCGACATTATCCCCATAATGCGGAGCATAGGGGTCGTCAATGGCATTACCAGGAATCTGCACATCCACCAGCCCATGCGCATCCTGCCAGGTGGTACCATTATCGAGACTCACGCTGCTTACGGCAACATGCAGCAGGCGGCTACGCGCTTGCAGACTGGGTTCATCTGTCACGCTGCCCATCATCTCTAATTTCTTCGCGCCGGTAAATACACTGATGGCGGTGTGATCGCCAACGGGTGAAGCCAGCGCATAACGCCACGCGCCCAGTAGAAACAATAAGGCCAGCAGCGCGAAGAGCCTGCCACGAGCCTTTCGCCAGAGGAAGACCGCGCATAGGAGAGCCAGCCCGGCCCCAATCAGCAATACCGGCGTGGGTGGCATAGTACCGGCATCCAGGAGTATGCCCGCAAGCCATGCAAGCGCACCACAGACAAGCGCGAGGCCGCGCAACTCTGGCAAACCCTTATTGTTGTGTATCATGTAGCATTCCTAAACGGTCACATCGTTTTTGATTTTGTCGTAGATCGAGCGACTCACCACCTGGAGTAGTTGATCGATTGAGGTGTACGAGCCGTGTTGCGTGCGATAATCGATGATTTTCTGCGCAGTCACGCTGCTGATATGCAGCGCCTGGCGCATTGCGTCCACACTGGCGGTGTTAATGTTGATGAGCTGCCCCGTTCCTGTCCCTGTCCCCGTTGTTGCTGTGCTGTTGCTACTCGGCGCAGACACGCCTCCCTGGTAAGTTGGTGGAATCTCGCCGACCGCCAGCACGTAGACTTCCTGGCCGTCGGTCAACGGGGCCGCGAGGTTAAGTAAGACGAGGTTGGCCTGGGGTAATGCGCCGCCTGCTGCCTGTAACAATTGATAGACACGCGCGCCTGGTGGGAGAGCGTAGATGCCGGGATGCCTGATGGCACCAATTACATAGACATGCAAATAACCACCGGTTGAGATAGCTGTACTCTGACTTGTGCTGCCGAAAGATTGCTGTGAAATGCCCGGCGGTGGTGAAGTTGAGGTTGGCGCTGCAAACCAGATAAAAAAGATGGCTCCGGCCAGTAACAGCGTAATCACGACCGCTACGATACGTGTAAGTCGCTTTTTTAACGAAGGTGATGCTGGTATGAGCGGCTGGTGATTTTCGGTCAATGGTGTGTTGTCGGAAGCGACAATGGGTTGCGGCTGCGTTCCCTGCTGGAAGATGGGTAAGGATTGTGGGGATGAAGTGATGCTCTTAAACTGGCGTTTTTGCTGCATTGCCCGTTACTCTCCGACGTATTCTCACCGGCGCAAGCATAACAGGGCAATTGATGATTGTCAATAGAAAACTCGATCAATAATGACAAGATTATTCTAAAATGTCAATAGGTTGAGATATATTAACCAGAGGATCGGTTTCTTTACCTGTTTATCCCCATTTCATAACCTCTTCCATCTTCTTCATAAGCCTGCTGCTTTGTATAATTATCGGCAGGGATCGGTATAATTACCTAACCGTTAGCAATATTTTTTATCCGGTGATTCTGGGGGAACTTATTTATGAGTAACCATAGTGAGTCAAAGCGTAGATTGGCGATTGCGAATGTATTAGTAGCAGCGATATCCATAACTATGCTGCTCACTGTTTTTCTTGGGCCAAAGACATTACATGTACTGGGCAATGGCACAAAAAAACACTTCTCCGCATCTATACTTCCGCCCATAAAGACCGTCTTTCTGGTTGTGATGGAAAATAAGAATTGGTCAAGTATTTTTGGTAATACTTCTGCCCCTTATATCAATAATACCCTTCTGCCAATGGCATCTTATGCCACACAGTATTATGATCCCCCCAATAACCATCCCAGCCTACCCAATTACTTATGGCTTGAAGCAGGAACCAATTTCGGAATTACCAAAGACGGCATGCCCTCACAGTATCATCAAAATACAACTAATCATTTTGTGACATTGCTGCAAAATGCAAACTATAGCTGGAAAGCCTATGTTGAAGGTATTACCGGTACTGTCTGCCCTTTGACGACAAAGGGATTGTATACCCCTCGACATAATGCTCCGCTGTACTTCGATGATGTCACGAATATTAATAATCCCAAGTCCATGAATTGCATCGCTCATGAGCGGCCCTACCAGGAATTGGCTGGTGATTTACAGAATAATACTGTGTCCAATTTCAACTACATTGAACCCAATTTGTGCGATGATATGCACGGCGCAAAAGGATGCCAGACAAGCACAAATAGTGAGGTCCAACATGGGGACACCTGGTTATCTCAAAGTGTTCCGCAAATTCTCAATTCGCAGGCATACAAGACAGGTGGGGCGCTTTTTATCACCTGGGATGAAGGACAGAGCGTAAATCAAAGCAAAGGTGATGGTCCGCTTGGCATGATTGTGCTTTCTCCATTTGCAAAAGGGCTGGGATACTCCAATTCAATACATTATACCCATAGTTCTACACTCCTTACACTTGAGGAGATTTTCGGTCTGGCTCCTCTCCTGGGGGATGCTGTCAATGCAACAGATTTGAGTGATTTGTTTGTTGCTCCTTCTTATAGCGTTAGCGGCACCGTCATGGCCTGTTCGTCGGGATCGCCTCCCACCTGCAACTCTCCCGCTCCTTTCACAGATGCAACGTTGCAGCTTTTGAATAGCTCGGGCGCTACGGTAACAACCACCACGTCCGACCCATCAACCGGTAATTACTCTTTTGCTGGCCTGGTGCCCGGTAATTACACCGTCAATATAAGCGGAACCTTCAATAACGTGTCTTATTCATCCACTGACCCGCTCGATGTAACCGGAAATGCGACTGGCGTTATCCTCGATGCATATCCAGCTCCTCCTTCAACGTAGTCAGACATTTGGAGAGGTCCTGGCTGTCATCCTGAGCCCTTCGCTTCGCTCAAGGGTAAACTCCGCGAAGGATGACAGGCTTTCTCTCCAAATGTCTGCAACATAGTTCCAATGTTTGACGATTATGGTATAATTCCGGTGAAGTCCCCGTAGCTCAGTGGATAGAGCACTGGTCTCCGGAACCAGGCGCGCAGGTTCAATTCCTGTCGGGGACGTTCATCATTCCGTCCTACTACAGCTTATTGTGCCATTGCTTGTTTGCTTAAGTAAAAAACAGCTATGAAATCTCAACTGAATTGAGAATTCCATAATCATCTCTTTACCGCTTCACAACCTCTTCCTAACTACCGCGTGGTCAAATAGAAATGATGTAACGTATATTTGTGTAATTTTACTGTTTAGTATTTCTGGTCTGGTTAGGAGAACCATGCATGAAAGGACTTTTGAAGTCAAAGATTGTTCTGACCCTGACCGTGTTAGTCACGCTCACAGCTGCCCTGACCATCCCGCTGTCAGGTAAGGCTGCGCATAATGCTTCAGCAAATGTTTCTTCGTATCCCGCAAATATAGAGCACGATTAGACAGGATACGGATTATATGAACAGAATAATCTGACCAATCCGAATATTTCTGGAGTTGGTATCAATATGAATTGGGCTGCTGTTGAACCACAGCAGGGGACATTTAATTGGGCACCTCTGGATAAGGAGATTGCAGCATGGGCATCCAACAGTAAAAAGTTTATTCTTGTTATCCGCTATGCTAGTAATGGAAAGAGAACAAGCTGTACCCAATCCAGTCAATTTCTTCCTCAATGGGAGATACCCCGGATACCGACTTTTTGCACTTCGGTACACAATATTCTTCCTGACTATTTCAATTCGACATTTCAATCAGATCTGCTTGGATATGTAAGTGCAATTGCACAGCATATTGGAGCCAGTCCGTATAAAAATAATCTGGAATATGCGCGCATAGGCGTGGGAGTGGAAGGGGAAGGATACCCCTGTACCTCTTGCAGCGCTTCAGATATGAAGCAACTTACTGCGTGGGGATATTCCGTTTCTAACTGGGCAGCATGGCAAAAACAAATGCTCACATCTTTCCAAAGCCTATTCTCTCCAGTTACATCTGCTCCTTTGATTTATCCGCTTGGTGATAATGATACAGACCCGGCAACAAATCAACCGGTGAGTCAGGAAGTAGGGTACTGGGCAGCGGCAAATGGGATAGGAGTAGGACAGGAAGGGTTACACAATACTACAAACTATCAGAATGGTGAAACAGTGAGAATAGCCAGGTATGTCCGTACACATTATCCATCTGCATATATACAATTTCAAACAGACAATCAGATCACCGGAACTAATGGAGGGACAACAGAGGTGCAGGGGGATATAAACATAGCAAATAGTGCCGGAGCATTCACCATTGAATGGTATGGACCTGATACAGTAAATCCATCTTTTCAGCCATATTTCCAACACTGGCAACAAATGGTCGACTGTACATACGGGGGTAATAATTGCCCGCCGTCCTCCTCAAAGTAGCCCTCCCGGCATCACGTTGAAGATCACGCTTCTTCTGAGCAATCGGAATGACAATCTGGCCAGCCAGGTCTGTGAATTGACGTGAAAATACCTCTGTCGCATGTTTTACATGCCGATCCCTGCGGTCGCCATGATCATTCTTATTGAGATGTCATATCATTGACACAGGCTCTTCATCCATGCTATGCTATAGATAACGATACAGCGTATCATTATTTGGCTGAGGTGAATATCTGTGTATCGAACGAATAAAGTGAGATTCATGCTCGTAAGTGCTCTGCTCTTTGTAACCGCATTGTCCGCGTGTATCGGTGGACCAACTACGAGCGATGTCACGGGCGTCGTCAAAGTCGTAGCGGCGGAGAACTTTTATGGAGATATTGCCCGGCAACTGGGTGGAAGTCACATCTCTGTAACCAGCATTATTTCGAACCCCAATGTTGACCCGCATGAATACGAGTCAAATACGCAGACAGCTATTGCAGCGAGCAATGCGCAGTTGGTCATCGAGAACGGTCTGGGGTATGATGCCTGGATGGATAAAGTACTGGCGGGTTCGCCCAACGCGAATCGCATTGTTCTGACAGCCGGGCAAATTGCCAATCATATGTTGCCAGATAATCCGCATGTCTGGTATGGGCTGGATAATATGCCGGCTATCGCTCAGGCTATCACGAATGCATTGAAGCAACTTGATAGCAAGGACGCAGCATTTTTTAATGGCAACCTGACCACGTTTGTGCAATCGTTGACGCCGCTTGAGCAGGAAATCGCAGCGATCAAAGCGAAGTTCACAGGCACACCGGTGGCGCTGACCGAAACCATTTATCTCTATCAGAGCATGCCGGAGGGTCTGGACGTGCTGACGCCCTTTGAGTTTATGAAGGCCATTGCCGAGGGCAACGATCCGCCAGCGGATACAGTAGCGACCGTTAACAATCAAATCAATAATCGTCAGGCGAAAATCCTGATTTACAATGAGCAGACGATCACACCGATCACCACTAACTTACAGAATGAGGCAAAGCAGCGTAGCATTCCCATAGTGCCTGTGACGGAAACCATGCCGTCTGGTAAGACCTACCAGATGTGGATGTCTGACCAGTTGGACGCGCTGCAGCAAGCACTGCAACAGGCGAGTAAGTAGGAAAAAGAGTGGAAGCAAACATGACGCAAGAACCGGTCATAGAATTAGAGCATATCCGCGTGCAGTTCGGACAGCGAGTCGTTTTGCAGGATATCAGCTTGATGATTTATCAGGGGGAATTTATCGCGGTGCTAGGGCCAAATGGAGCCGGGAAAAGCGTACTGCTCAAGCTCTTGCTTGGCTTGCTCAAGCCGTCGGCGGGCGCGGCGCGCGTGCTGCATCAGGCTCCGCGCCGTGGTAATGCTGCCGTCGGGTATGCTCCGCAGCACCGCGCGCTTGAGGGAGATCTGGCTCTGCGAGCGCGCGACGTGGTTGGTTTTGGGCTCGACGGCAATCGCTGGGGCATTGGTTTTCCCAGCACGAAGCGGCGCGTACTCATCGAGAAGGCGCTGGATGAGGTGAACGCTTGCGCTTATGCCGACGCGCCGGTCGGGCAACTATCTGGTGGAGAACAGCAGCGACTGCTGATCGCCCAGGCTTTGCTGACTAATCCGCGCCTGCTGCTGCTCGATGAGCCGCTTGCCAGCCTGGATATCACGCATGAGCAGGAGATAGTCTCACTGGTGGCCGGTGTTTGTCGCGCGCGCAACGTGGCGGCGCTGCTGGTATCGCACGATATTAACCCCTTGCTGCCATTCGTGGATCGCGTGCTCTACATCGCAAATGGACAATGTGCTATCGGCACGCCAGACGAGGTAATCACCAGCGCTACGCTCAGTAAGCTCTATGGCTCATCGGTCGAAGTAGTGCATGCGTTGGGGCGCGTCTTTGTAGTCGGCGCGGAAGTATAAAGTATGTTTGCTATTTTACAATATCCATTTATACAAAATGCCATGCTGACTGGGGCGGTTATAGCAGTGATTGCCGCGGTGACCGGCTATTTTCTGATTGCGCGCGGCCTGACCTTCGCCGGACATGCGCTGCCGAATGTCGGCTTCGCGGGCGCGGCAGGAGCAGTGCTACTGGGTATTGACCCCATCTTGGGGCTGTTTGTATTCACCATTGGGGCCTCCATCGCTATCGGATTGTTGGGTAGTGAAGTGCGCGAACGCGACACGTCTATTGGTATCATCATGACCTTCGCGCTTGGCCTGGGCATCCTGTTTCTTTCGCTCTATACAGGCTACGCGCAACAGGTATACAGTTTCCTTTTCGGCCAGATTGTGGGTATTAGCCGGCAGGATGTGCTGATAACGACACTGGTGAGCGCATTTACGCTGGTCATCATGATTATCCTGTATCGACCCCTCCTGTTCAGTTCATTTGATCCGCAGGTTGCCGAGGCGCGCGGTCTGCCGGTGCGCGCGCTAGCTATTATCTTTCTGGTGCTGGTTGCCGTCACGGTTTCGCTGGCGGTGCAGATTGTGGGCGCTCTGCTCGTCTTTACGCTGCTGGTGGGACCGGCTGCAACTGCTGTCAGGATTGCCAGCAGTCCATTACGGGCTATATGCCTGGCGATCGTGTTAGGTATAAGCTATGCCTGGCTGGGCATATATCTCGCGGCCGAAAGCCTGTACTGGCCGGCCAGTTTCTTTATCGCGACCATCTCCTTTGGTGTATATCTGCCCGTGCGGTTTTTATCTCCATGGTTGAGAGAACACCGCGGTAAACCAGTGATCGATGCCAGTACTAATATTGCTCGCAGAGACTTCGAGGGAAAGAATGTTTGAAATTTTGCGGCAGGGATTTGTGCAGTATGCGTTTTTAGCGGGAACGATGGTGGCAGTTATCACCGCCATCATGGGCTATTTTGTTGTGCTGCGCGCGCAGGCGTTCGCCGGAGAGGCCCTGGCCGATATCGGCTTCGCGGGTGCGACAGGCGCAGCCGTGTTGGGTATCGGCGCATTGCCGGGCATGCTCATCCTGACGATATTGGCGGCACTTGGCCTGGGCGCGCTGGGCGAACGCATGCGCGGGCGCGATGTGGAGGTCGGCATGGTGCTCTCGTTCGCGCTTGGCCTGGGCGTCTTATTCCTGGTCATCTACGCGCAATTTGGCAGCAACGCAGCTGAAGGCGTCGGCGTGCTCTTCGGCTCAATTCTGAGCGTGACGCGCAGCGATCTGCTGATTACGCTGATTGCTGGATGCTCAATCCTGCTTCTGCTAGCGTTCCTCTTTCGCCCGCTGCTCTTCGCGACGATAGACCAGGAAGTGGCACAGGCGCGCGGCGTTCCGGTGCGACTGCTCTCAAGTGTGTTCCTCGTGCTGCTTGGAATAACTACTGCCGAGACGGTGCTGGTGGTTGGCGTGCTGCTGGCCCTCTCGCTGCTTATCGCTCCTGCCGCCGCTGCGCTGCGCCTGACATACCGTCCACTGACGTCGATCTCGCTGGCAGTGGTGTTAGGTGTGTGCATTACGTGGGGCGGGCTATTGCTGGCGTTTGTCGGCGCCGGGACGCACCTTCCCGTTGGATTTTTTATCGCGACGTTGGCAGCTCTCGCCTACTTCCTTTCTATCCCGCTGAGCCGCCTGCGTTTCTCCCAACGCTACAGGCCGCTGCCGCATCCCACCAGGGAATGCAGCCCTCTACCCGACCATCGTTAAGAAAGGGATGAAGCCGTGATCGCAGATAAAATTCGTGCCGCATTCCAGGAAACCAGCCAGCGCAACACGCGCCCACGCCGTATTATCGCGGAACGCTTGATTGAACTTGCAGATAGCGGGGCAGATTTCACGATTGATGATCTATGGCAGATGCTGCGCCACGAAGACCCACGCCTGGGACGAGCGACGGTTTATCGCTCAGTCGAGATGCTGGTAAGCATGGGGCTGCTGGACCGCATCGAGTTTGCCGACGGCACGCACCACTATCGAGTTTGTGGTGGTACGCATCATCACCATCTGACCTGCACGCAGTGTCATCGCGTGGTTGAGGTTGATGTTTGCCTGCCCCTTGATCAATTTACCTCTATTCGCAATCAAACCGACTTTGCTATCGAGGGTCATTCGCTTACTCTTTTCGGTCGCTGCCCGGCCTGTCGCGCCCGCTCATAACAGGTGGCTTGCGAAGTATTGCCAGGGCGACCGCAAGGGTCTCACTACACAGTAGCCCCCTACCCTGTACATTTACCATGCATCCCCGTCCTGCGCGTATATGGTAGAGGTGCTGCGCGAGACCCTTGCGGTCGACCTGCAAAAATTTTCCAGGGTATGTGAGAAGTAGGTGAAATCTGGCGTATATAATATAACGCCGTTTTATAGTGCATTTTTCAAAGGTTGAGCTTTTGCGGCGTCGTATGCCCGGCAGCATGGTGGGCTGCCACTGAGAATCCGGAGCCGGTTCCCGAACTGTTCGCGGGCAACCCGTTCCCCGAATGTATTTTTTGTTCTAGGAGGACATGATGCTTAAGAAACCCAGATCGCATTTGCTCAGGATGTCCTTTGCCGCGCTAGCGGCGCTCTTCCTGATCCTCAGCGCCTGCAGCACAGGCACCACGACCCCCAGCGGGACGA
>Ga0070733_10003944_pt1 | contig 10036 bp, 10 predicted proteins | sample Coa_R1_9_FD_66450 | JGI IMG/M metagenome (GOLD analysis project Ga0070733, IMG submission 66450) | Surface soil microbial communities from Centralia Pennsylvania, which are recovering from an underground coalmine fire - Coalmine... | ecosystem: Environmental > Terrestrial > Soil > Unclassified ... | reverse complement strand
ACGCTGTAGCGATCGATGGGGTTGCTCACCATGTACCCGACCACATCGGTCATGGTCAACGACCAGAAGGCATCGGCAGGCGGGAGTTGTCCGACAGGAAAATGCAGGACGTACTCGCGTTGGCCAGAGAGCCTTCGCCCCGCACTATCGGCGGTCGTCGTCCAGTACGCCGCCTCTTGCGCCACATTGGCGGCGGGAAGGGTCCGGGCACATGCGGCCCGCAGGAGGATGCCATTACCGGGCTGGCCGCATTTGACGGTGGTGCTCCACCCGTTGACGGTCGTGGTCATGGCTTTCACCACCGCGTTCATCACGATATTGGCCGTGAGAAACGCCAGCACGCCGCCGATGATGATTGCTTGCACGACGTGAGAGACTGAGAGCAGTGTGAGGATATGTGTCATACCTCGAGTATATCACGACGAACTGTGAACATCAAGGATGAGTGAGCCACACTGTTAGCGTTCAGTGATATTGTCATAGGATAAGTGTTCAGTGATGGGGATATGCCCAAATACGTACCCCTCTCATGAACAAGTATGGAGAGCCTCGGGTAAATCCCTGTCCTGAGGTACAGAGTGAATACTGGTCTACCGCCCGGTGTAATAGGCGAGCAGATTGACTAGACTGATAGCATTCTGGATAATCTTAACAGCCCTATTAGAGGAGAGGAAGATGACAAATTTAGAGATCAGGCAACTTGGACTCAGTGATCTGTACATTACCAGAGTTGGTATCGGTACAGCCCCCATAGGCTCAATAAAGGATTGGCGCATCTATTGGGGTCCTCAGAGTGAAAGTGATGCTATACGCGCTATCGAGGCAGCAATTGATATTGGTATCAACTGGATTGATACGGCTCCGTTTTATGGCTGGGGACGAGCTGAACAAATTGTGGGCAAGGCGCTGCGGGGGAAACGCGATAAATTATATATCTTCACCAAATGCGGTACGCTGAGAAATGCGCAAGGTTTTGAAAGCGAAAATCTCACCCCTGCCAGCATCCGCGGCGAAGTCGAATCGAGTTTGCGCAATTTACAGATCGACTACATCGATCTCTACCAGTTTCACGATATAGACCCTAACACGCCAATTGAAGAATCCTGGGCAACAATGCAGGAGCTCATCCGTGAAGGTAAAGTGCGCTATGGCGGTTTATCCAATCACACTGTAGAGCTGATGAAACGGGCTATGGCGATTGCTCCCATAACATCTAATCAACACCAGTATAATTTACTTTACCGCTCCATCGAGCAAGATGTCCTACCTTTTTCACAACGCAACAATATAGGTTTATTGAGTTGGTCCCCTCTTGTGAGTGGATTCCTTACGGATGACTTTGACCTGAATAGCCTGGACCCACAGGATTTTCGCCGGAGACATCCCTATGCCCAGGAGCCGAGGTATGCGCTGCTCAGGGAGGTACGCAGCAGACTACAGATTATCGCTCACGATCACCAACGCACACTAACAGAACTGGCCACTGCCTGGGTATTGAGGCGGCCTGCTGTGACTGGCGCGATCATTGGTATACAAAATGAGCGCGATGCAAAAGCAATGACGAAAGCTCTTGACTGGAAGCTTAGCACTGAAATGGTGGAGGCTATAGAACAGGCTCTTGCGACCTGGTCATGAAAGCTTACCTGCTGGCGTTGCGTGGATAGCGCGCATCGAACTCAGGTGTCGCCAGCACGTCCTGTGATTTAATCGTTCTGCCGCGCAGTGGGCTGACCGAAACCATCGCTATGGGTGTCTCCAGCAGTTCCTCGATGCGCTTCAAGTAGTTCCTGGCAGCTTGCGGCAAATCTGCATAGATGCAGATATTCGACGTATCAGATTGCCAGCCTTCGACCTCTTCGTAGATCGGTTCGCATGCTGCCAGGTCACTCTGGATGGCGGGGAGACTATGGACGAGCTTGCTGCGTAGTTGATAAGCGGTACAGATTTTAATGGTGGGGAAAGTATCGAGCACATCCAGTTTCGTAATCACCGCGGCATTCAGGCCGTTTAATTGCGCTACAAAGCGCCCCGCGACGGCATCAAACCAGCCGCAGCGGCGCACTCGGCCAGTATTGGTGCCATATTCATGACCCCTATCGCGCATCTCCTGACCTGCCGCGTCAAAAAGTTCGGTGGGCATAGGTCCGCTACCGACGCGGGTAATGTATGCTTTGTAGACGCCGATCACTCGGTCGATAGAATGTGGCGGCAGACCGGCGCCGCTGGAAGCGTTACCAGCCATCGTCATGGACGAAGTTACAAAGGGATATGTGCCGAAGTCAATGTCGAGCAATGCTCCTTGCGCGCCCTCGAGCAGGATGGTTTTCCGCTCGAAAAGCGCATCGTGCAACATGGCCTGTGTGTCGGCGATATGCGAGCGCAGGCGTTGCCCATAGCCAAAATATTCGCCGTGTATTTCTTCGAGAGAGAGTGGAGGTTGACCATAGATTTGTGTCAGCATGCGGTTCTTTTGTTGGAGAATTGAGGCCAGTTTAGCGCGGAAAGTATCAACATCCAGTAAGTCCGCCATGCGAATGCCGATGCGCGCGTGTTTATCAACATAGGCAGGACCGATGCCGCGCTGGGTGCTGTCTATTTTGTCTGCGCCGCGCGCCTCCTCTTCCATCTTATCGAGCAAAAAATGATAGGGCATGACCACGTGCGCTCGTTCGCTGATGAACAGGCGCGAAGTATCAATACCCTGACTTTGTAATTCTTGCATTTCGTCAAGCAAGCCTTTGGGATCGACGACCATGCCGTTGCCAATCACGCAGGTTGTGTTGGGAAAGAGAATGCCAGATGGCACAAGCCGAAAAGCAAATTCGCCCTTCTCATGCACCACGCGATGTCCCGCATTATTGCCACCCTGGTAGCGTACCACGAAGTCAGCTCGCATCGATAATTCATCTACAATCTTGCCTTTGCCCTCATCTCCCCATTGCGCTCCAATGATTGCCAGTACCGCCATATGTCTGCTTCCCTTCTGCTCATCCTAACATAATACGTGGTCCGCTATCGCGTCCCTGCTATGCTACATTACAGGAAGGTTATTAGTCAAATTGCGGCTATTGGAATTGGAAGCGGTTGAGCATGCTCTGGAAGTCAGTAGAGTAGAATGCAGCGAATTGAGAGGCTGGCCCTTGCAACTCGATAATATAGGCGTTGCCATTGTGCAGGGTGGCATATACCTGGACCTGCTCAGGCGCGCCGTTAAGCTGGTAGGAAGCGATCGCATAGGTCCAGTTTTCTCCGCCAATATTCGCATTAGAAGTCGTGGTGGGCGCCGTATAGCCGGGGTTTGAGGCATAGTTGGATGTCAGATCGTTGTTGATTAGCGTGTTGACTGTATCCGAGGTAGCTCCGGGCGTTCTGAAAATGGCATAGACATCGACTTGCGCGGGATTGTTAAACTCGATCGATGTGGGGTTTTGAATTTTCTGCTGCCAGCCATTGGGAAATTCGACCTGAAAGCCGTTCTGGACGCAGGCATTGTCACAGAAGGAGAATCCAGTGTCAGGTGTGGCACTGGGCGTTACAGACGGCGATGGTGAGGGCGATGGACTGGGGCTCGGTGTTGGGCTGGGACTGGGCGATGGACTTGGACTGGGCACGGTAGTCACTGTGATGCCTGTCGTAGGCGTGTTGGCGATGATCGGATGGTTTTTATGCACCAGGTAAAGAATGCCGAAGGCGCTCACGGCGATGATGGCGCACGCAAGACAGATGATAGCAATAATCATTACCACGTTATTACTGCGCTTTGGCGGCGGTGTCAGTTCCGGACGCGACCCATATGTCTGTCCAGACTGATAAACTGGCGCTTGTGGGTAAACGGGGGCACCAAAATTGCTTGTGTGCATGGGCTGGCCGTATTGACCCGCGACGGGTGGTATTCCTCCTTGTACGGGTATACCTGGGTAGCCCTGTTGAGGATAGCCTGCCGGGTAGTTTTGCCCACTATTTGGCAGAACAGACATGGCTTCGGTTTCATCCTGGTAGAACTCGCCCTGCTGTCGCGGGCCAGGAGGGCGCATAGCCGACTGGTTAGGGTTGGGCGGTAATGCTCCCGCAGGGTATGAAGGTGATTGCGTACCAGCAGCATATCCGGTATTAGGCGTTGTTGGCTGTGTATTGTATGCGTTATTGAGTTGCCCGCTGCGCGGAGGTGGTGTCTGAACCATCTCTGTCGGCAGACCCGTTGGCCTGGTGGGCGCGCCGCATTGTCCACAGAAAACCTCGTCCTTGTTTAACTCATTCCCGCAATTTGGGCATTTCATTCCCTCTACCTCAATCAAAATGTTATATGTAGTAACACTTGATACTGTCATTCAGCTTTCAATAGCGTGTTATTTAGAACATCTTATTGGCGTCCATTATAACGCATCTGGCGTTTCATGGCTACTCTAATTCCTCATCCTCGAAGCGCAGGTCGATTTGTCGCAGTCCAACATCCGCGTAATGATGATAGGCGATGATCGAAGATGCAGGCAAGTTGCCCTGATGATGTTGCTCCTTCAGTAATAACGCAGGAATGCGCTCAAAAGGCCCGCTTACGATCAACCAGACCCATGGGATACGCTGATCTACATTCACGCGCTTCATGTTGTTACGGTCAGTGCTGCTGGCCTTTGCAAAACCGGTCGGATGACTATGATACGCGCCAATCACTCGTCCGGGATATAAAAGATCAACTTTCAGCAGATCTTCCGGGTCAAATTCAAAGTAGACCGGTGAGTCAAAAGGATTGCGCAGTGGATATGCCTCTTCGACAAACCAGTTGCCAGCTTCGTCGATACTTCCAATCAACACCCCGCATGCTTCGATGCGCCGTCGCTTAAAGACATCTAACAGCAGTGTCTTTTTTGCGGCCGCGCTCATGCTGAGCAGCGCACCTGGTTTTTTGTGCATTATGGTACGATACATCCTTATGGCGTTTTTTGATGCGCTTCCATCATATCATATGACTATGGTTAGCGAAAATCGCTTCATCGCCTTTGTTCGTGGTGTTCGCGAATCATATCAATCACGATTGCCAGCGCGATCACGAAAGGCGCATCGACGCCCTGGGCGACATCAACGGCGTAACTGTCTCGGAAGAGCGAGAACTGGCGGCCTATCTGGGCCAATAAGTTGCCAGAGCCATCGCTTAAGGAAAAATCCCAGTTCCAGATATCACCCTGAACATGGAAGTCAGTGCCATCGCTGGCCTGGATCTTAAATTTCTCGCCGAAAAAGTGGAACTGCTCGTGCATGCTGGCCGAGAACATGCCGATGCGGTCGATTTCGTAGTGCGGCATCAACGAAATCACCCGCTGCTTGATTTGAACCAGCTCCTGCCCGGTGCCGATATCAAACATTTCCAGGTTATCACCGATATGGAAGAATTTGCCGCGAATCTCGAAGACGGCATTGCCTGCCTGGTCGCGGACTACAAAAGCTTCGGTGAGGCTCCAGGCTCTTTCCTTGATATGGTAGCGCATGGTGAAAATCCTCCTGTGTTAGCAATTACGATTTCAAAAATTGGGCGGCAGTATAGTTGCGTAGATCGCCAATGTGTAAAATGCTGATGTCCGGTGTAAAATCGCCAGGGTGTTGATTCACGGCGTATTTGCCCTGTTCGACAAACACCGTGGTTAGTACATTCCCCATAATCAACCGGCTATCCGCGAGAATTTGCGGCTTATCATCGATCATAACGTAGTGGTCAGCAGGATAAAGACCCTTGATCTCGTCCAGGTGTTGTTGCTTGTGTTTGTAGATCAGCACGTGGCCTTCGACGGCCTCCGCCAGGTCGCTGCGATAAATCTTTTCAGCCTGGAAGAACATATCCCCGTCCGAGACGATCACTGTCAATCCCAGTGTACTGAGATGGCGCAGGGTCTCCAGCGCATACGGGTACAGTTTGTCGAAGAATGGATAGTTATCAAAGATAGAGTGAACGTGCCGGTAGGTTTCATCGTCCAGCACATTCAGAGGGGTCTCGGAGCGAAGTCGTTCCAGCGCCAGCGGGATGTTGACCACCTCGCATTCTATGCGCGCCTGCTCATATAGTTCCCAGAAGCGTGCTGTTAGCTGCTCACCCATCTGTATCTTGATATGTTCATCAATGTCTGCTTTGACGTCATCATTTGCGATCAGTGTATTATCTACGTCAAGTAAAAAAACCAGCGTCGGCAAGTTCCACCTTCTTTCGGCTGCCAGACCAATAGGGGTAGTAGATAATTGGTTAATTAAAAACCCTATTCATAGTATGTCCCTTGCTCTGTAATGGCAAGTGGACATAGAGTGCTCCCTACCTACACCGGTTGAAACTCGACCGTGCCACTCTTGCCACCGCTCTTGAGCGCAATGTATGCCTGCTCCAATGTAATCGTCGTGTCGACGCCCTTGCACATGTCGTAGATAGTCAATGCGGCCACCGTCGCGGCGGTGAGAGCTTCCACGTCTACTCCCGTCTTGTAATGCGTGCGCGTACGTGCCTCGATGAAGATCAGCCCCTGCTTGCTGTCGAGTATAAATTGCAGGTCAATATGTGTCATGGGCAGCGGGTGGCAGAGCGGGATGAGCTGCGGCGTCTGTTTGGCTGCCATGATGCCGGCAATCTTGGCTACCTCCAGCACACTCCCTTTCGATACCTGGTTGGTCTCGATCAGGCGCGTCGTCTGCGGCTGCATGCGTACCCGCGCCTTTGCTATGGCTTCGCGCGCCGTCTCAAGCCTTTCGGTCACATCCACCATGTGGATATTGCCGCTCTCGTCCAGGTGTGTCAATTGAGAAGGTGATTGGTCGGGCATCATGTCAGTCGCTTTCTTTCGCTGCTTACTTCTCGCGTGAAGAATAGATAAACGGGTTCAGCACGTCCTCGTATTCAAACAACTCGTCGGTCGAGAAGAAGCGCGCAATTTCCACTTCTGCCGTATCGAGTGAATCGGAGGCATGCACCAGGTTGGCCTGCACGCTCATAGCCAGGTCGCCGCGTATAGTACCGGGAGCGGCCTCGCGCGCTTTGGTAATGCCGCACATCGCGCGCACCGTATCGACGCAATCGACCCCTTCCCAGCAGCAGGCAACAATGGGGGTGCTGCGCATAAAAGTCTTGATTTCCGCGAAGAAGTCACGCCCGGCCAGGTGACTGTAGTGTTCGTCCAGTAAATCATCAGATAAAGTCATCATCTTGATGCCAACTAGCTTTAAGCCTTTGCGCTCAAAACGCTGGATAAGTTCGCCAACCAGGCCGCGCTGCATGGCGTCCGGCTTGATAAGTACCAGTGTACGTTCCATGAATATAGTAATTCCTTCCTTAGGTTTTGTCCGTTCACATTGTAACGTTTAAGCCGGAAAATGCAAGCCCTTCATGCAATCTCCAGGGCTTTTCCCCGTATGATATCATCTATAAAAAGACTTATCTTCTCCTGCAATTAATTGGAACCATGATGAAGGTTATTTTTCGCAGCAAGGATTTTGCCAGCATCGATGGCGCTGGCCTGGGATTTAACAACCGCCGTCCTGGCGCTGCCGCATGGCATTACCAGGGGCGGGTGCAGCATCGACAGTGGCAGGGAAACTTTGAATGTCACTGGGATGGCCCTGAATTGCTGTGGACAGTGCATGGCGATGAACGACTCTTCGTGCTGGCGGCTGCCCTCAAATCCAGAGGCTTGCAGGTTGAAGTAAAACAAGACCGGGAAGTATAGCTGTTCACCGTATATCACATCGCAATGCTTTGCTATTATAAATTGTCGTCCAGAGTCCAGTTTTTGACCCAGCGTGGGTCGATCGGGTCATCGGCACACTGGTAGCGAATATCGGTGGAGAGCCTCGCACGGTCCAATAGGTCGTGGTTCAAGGTCGCGGCATGGATCATATAGGGGCTGTGGATCACCATGTCTCCGGCCTCATAGTCGGCGATCAGCCAGCGGCTTTCGAAACGCTCAGCCATTTCCACGAGGTTGGTGCTGATCCAGCCGTTCTCGCGCATGTTGCGGTTGAAGGCGCTGATGCGTTCTTCAGGAGGGAGATTGGCGTTCTTCACGTGAAACTCGGCTTCCATCTGGCGTCCTACCGCATCTGAACGCTCCAGGTAGATCAGGCCTCCCATTTCGACCGGGGTATCACAAAGTGGTATCCAACTGGTACAGAATCGGTCGGTTCCCGCGCGCAGGTAGATCAGGTCGTAGTGCCCGCCCGTGCAGTGATCCTCGCCAGGCTGGGTGAAGCGAATAATCTTTCGCTTATGCAAGTAGGGTTGTCCCTCCAGAAACTCCTGGTAGAAGTTCCAGAGACGGGGCATGGTGCAGAAATCCTCGTACTCTTGCGAACTGACGATCTCAAAGAACGTTTTCGTTCCAGACAAGATAGTCTCAAAGAAAAAACGATGGAAGTCTAGAATGACTTCTCGATCAAAGAACCCTTTCAGCCAGAGGTAGCCGTTCTGTCGATACTTTTCCCGCAACTGCTCCAGTGGGAGACCTGCATCGGTCGGCTCAAGCCAGCCCAATCTCTCCGGTGTCATTGCCAGTGTATAGCCATTGCTGACCAATGGCTCGTTGAGAGATCTCATGCTCTCGTGTTCCTTTCTCCTTTTTTTATCATCGATCTGTTATCAACGTCATATTTTTCTTCCATTATGGCATATCCAGATGATAAAAATGGGCGGGTATGTTCGCGTTCCTGTCATGCAAGGGTACAATATGTGTCATAATATAGACGGGGCTAAGCGACTGCGGTATGAGCAAATATCCTATTTGTCTGGATTTTTGGCTTCTATAAAACTGAAAATGTATGAAAGTGCATATGCGTATGAATACGATATTGACTATTGACAGGCAAAACGAGCCGAAGCGTGTATTGCTCCTCATGTCGCCCGCGACTTACCGTGCGGGGGCATTTTTGAGCGCGGCAAAAAAACTGAACCTGGCGGTTGTGGTCGGCATCGATCTGCCGGAAACGCTCTCCGAATACTGGCATGTCCCACTCGGCCTGGATTTTGCCGATGCGCAGGCATCGATACGCACTATCGTCGAATATGCCCGTGAGCATCCTATCGATGCTGTGCTTTCGGTGGATGACAGCGCGACGGAGCTTGCGGCGCTTGCCAGCGATGCGCTCGGATTAGCCCACAACTCACCACAGGCGGCTGAGGCGGCGCGCGACAAGTTACTGATGCGCACTCTCATGTCGCAAGGTGGCGCGCCCTGTCCCATCTTTCGCCCGTTCTACCTGCGCGATGATCCTGCCTGGATTTCCGGGCAGGTGGAGTATCCCTGCGTGCTCAAACCACTGCGTCTTTCCGGAAGTCGCGGTGTGATACGCGCCGATAATCCCCACGAATTTGTGGCGGCTTTTCAACGGCTCAAACGTCTATTAATCTCCGAGGGCAACTCAGCATTTGAAACCGCTTTCCTGGTGGAAGACTTTATCCCGGGTTTCGAGGTCGCTCTTGAGGGACTTTTGACGCATGGGCAATTAAAGGCGCTGGCCCTGTTTGATAAACCAGACCCATTGGATGGTCCTTTCTTTGAAGAGACTATCTATATCACTCCCTCGCGCCTGCCTGTTGAAACGCAGGAGGCCATTGCGCGTTGTGTCTCAATTGCAGCCGCGTCGCTTGACCTGCATGAGGGTCCGGTGCATGCCGAATTGCGGGTGAATGAACGAGGCCCCTGGATGCTGGAAATTGCAGGGCGGTCCATCGGTGGGTTGTGCTCAACCGTCCTGGAATTTGGCTCCGGTATGTGTCTTGAGGAACTAATCCTGCGCCATGCCACCGGCGAAGAGATCGCGGCTGTTGAGCGTGCAAACAACGCTGCCGGGGTGATGATGATTCCCATTCCATCGGCAGGTATCCTTAAGGGAGTGCATGGCGTCGAGGAAGCGCGACAGGTACCACTCGTCACCGGCATCGAGATCACCGCTAAATTGAACTATCAGCTTGTTCCCCTACCTGAGGGCGCCAGCTACCTCGGCTTTATCTTTGCGCGCGGCGAAACTCCCGCTGAAGTAGAAGCCGCCATCCGCGAAGCGCATCAATTACTAC